>Ga0247843_1000346_pt1 | contig 111612 bp, 125 predicted proteins | sample LaCruzMarch2017__FD_192420 | JGI IMG/M metagenome (GOLD analysis project Ga0247843, IMG submission 192420) | Freshwater microbial communities from meromictic Lake La Cruz, Castile-La Mancha, Spain - LaCruzMarch2017_8m | ecosystem: Environmental > Aquatic > Freshwater > Lake | place: Spain...
AGGCGGGAGATGGTAGCGGTCACTCAGAACAGGCCGGATGTCTTTGATGTTCAGCTGCTGAACGCTGAGTGTGCCTTTCCAGCCCACGGTCGAGATCGGGTTGCAAGGGTAGGTAACGGTGGTGATGGCATCGCAACGCTTGATTTTTAGTTCGAAAGTTTTCCCGGGAGAGTTCGCTTCTGCGGGTTCGGGAGTGGGCACGCGGATTACGGCTGGATCAAAAAGCGCGTGCTGCCCGAGCATGCCGCGGTCGGGAAAGCGGAGCTCGCTTGCGCTCTCAATCAGAAGAAACTGGGAGGGGGAAGATGGTGAAAAGCGATATACAGTTCCTCGCGGGATTACCAGGTAGTCGCCTTCCGCGTACTGAAGCGGTCCGAAGTCTGTCTCCAAACTTCCTGCACCTGCGTGAACGAAGAACAAGTCGTCGCCGTCGGCATTGCGGAAGTAAAAGGGCATTGCCGAGGTAAGGCGCACAAAGGAGAGGCGCACATCCTCGTTCTGGAGGAAAGGCCTTCGGTGCTCGAGGAAGCCGGGCGCGTTTTGCAGCTTGTGCAGATCGTAAGCTCGGGGACGCAATGGGCCTTCGATGTTGATCCAGTTCGTGGGCGGGGATGTTCGGTAGAGGTGCGCATAGGCGCCGGAAAAGCCGTTACGGGCGTACTCCTCCTCTACGGTTCCGTCTGGAATGCCCACGTGGGCCTGTTTGGCTACTACACCGCGTATATAGGGAATCATAAAAAAATCTCAGCAAGACGCGTGCCTTGCTGAGATTTCCGTATCATTACCTAATTCTGAATTTTTCTTTGAGATTTTATGTCTCGCGAACTTGGCCAAAGTGTCTCAAGGGCCAGGTGCCGACTGTGCAGCGCCAGGCGCTTCCTTAGCCGAGTGACCGATGAATCGCAGCTCCGCTACCTTGGCTTTCGAAGTTTCGACTGATGTCATCTTTTGAAACGAACTCAGGAAATGGTCCACCTGGGCCCAGACTGTATACTCGTAGTTTCGGGACATATCCGTATCGCCACATGCTTTCCTGCTGATACGCCTCATCAGGAGACGCATGGGCCAGAAGTAGTTCCTGTACTTCAGCGCACCGGCGATGCTCGCCGTCTGATTGGGAGCGAACTCCGATTGGGTCACGAACTTTTGAATCAGCTCAGAATCGGCTTTTCTCGCTTCTGGATGTTTATCCGCGGCATTGAGGCTGACGGTAAAGAATGCGGTGGGCAGTTTGTCCAGTGTCGCCCTGTGCCGCTTTGTCCACTGAATCAGTTGTTTGGAAAATTTGCCACCGTACACTGGCCCGCCATAGATGACTCCATCTACTTCAGAAGAAAGCGGCGTTTCTCTGTTTACGTTGATGACTTGGGTGGAGAACCCGCGCTCCTGGAGTTTGTCTTCCATGTATCTGGCGATTTTTTCCGTTTGCCCATGCTTGGATGAATAAACGACGGCGACTTTTTTCATAGCAAATGTTTCCTCAATCAGCGCTTACTGGAGCTGACACCAAAGAGCCGATAGAGCGGGCAGAAGCCGGAAAGTGCGGTGATCACCGCGATCAGGCCAATATAGCCCCAAGCCGTCTGTGGCCCGAGAAATACGAGAGACAATACCGCGACGCCGAGGATCAGACGAGTCGCCCTGTCAATCGTGCTTACATTCTGTGGCATCATGAACCTTCTTTCTTTTTGTTTTCAGTTCAGGTCGATGTAATTTCTATGCTTTGTCTCGCAGAATTTCTACCAGCGCATTCAGAGCATCCGTAGCCGTAAAAATACCGTAAAATTTATTTTCCCGGTCATACACCATCGCGGAGCCAAACTTTCTCTTGGATAGCTCCAGGGCAACGTCTTCCAATGGCGTATCAATGCTCACCGAGTAAGGATTCGAAGTCATGACTTCCTTGGCGCGAAGAATCTCGGAAACGCCCATGGGGCGGGCGAGGAGGATGTCGCGATCACTGATAATTCCGACCGCCCGTCCTTCCTGCACTACGGGGATATGGCGAAAGCCGAATTCACGGAAGATTTTGATCACGTCGTTCACGCTGGTTTCGGGATTCACGGTTCTGGGGTCGGGCGTGGTGAACTCTTCGATTGTTCGCTCGGTTCCGATCCATTTCAAGCTGGCGCCCTTCTCTGTTGCCTGTTTCATTGCTGACTCCTGTAGCTGAAGGTAGACATTTTCTATGGAGCAACGTTCGTACCAGGGGAAGGGGAGCTGATTGCCCGTTATTGCCTAGCTTGGGCCATTGTTTTCCCCAGATGAGACACAAAAAATGCAGGCGAGACAGAAAGTCTCATGCAAACTTCCCCTCAGGTTTTCTCGCCCATGGCCGCGCGCCTTCGAAATTTTCCGTATTCACCCCGGCGTGATCGTTGCAACAATAATGGCAGCATTTTACTGTAAGCCCTTGGGGCTAACGAAGAATAGGTTGATTTCCCGTTCACAAAAAAAAGAAGGATAAATGCCACACAATAGAGTTCAGAGTGAAATGAGTGAACCCATAATCACTGTTAATGTTGATACTCCGATGAAAGACGCACTGAAGCTGATGCAGGACAGGAAGATCCGCCACCTGCCCGTGCTTCGCTCCGACGGTGAGCTCAGCGGAATTCTCTCGGATCGGGACGTGAAGCGGGCGATGGATCCGGACTTTCCAAACTTCAGCCCGAATGCGGTAGCTGGAGACTTTATGAACTGGCCCGTGATCCGGGTGGATCAGGCCACCCCGCTCGCGAAATCCGTGAAGTTGATGATCGACCAGAAAATCTCTGCGATCGTAGTAACGAAAGGAGGCAAGCCGGCCGGGATCATTACGTCGGAAGATATGCTTCGCGTGCTCTATGAGATCCTGCTGCATGAAGATAAGAGCGGAAAGCTTGCGGCGCTCGATTTCACCTATGAGCCGGTATGGCGAGAGATGATGCGCGAGGCCAGCGCTGTAGGGCTATAGCCATCTGCTAGAGCTATTCCAGTTTCGGCTTCAGCGGTGGAGTTGCAGAGGTATGGCAATGCGGACTATCAACCGAAAGTGAAGCATCGGCTTTGATGGACAAGCGTAAAGCGAGTGGCAGAAGAGCAACAGCCAACAGAGAGAGCTTAACGGCCCTTGGGAATCGGCGATTGAGTTTTCCGATCGGCTTGCCCAGCACGAAGGGCGTTGTCTCCAGCGCGGGGAGTGAACCCACCCAAAGCAGTGATAGCAGAATGGCTCCTTGTTCGGGTCGTCCGGTAGCGGCCGCCGCGACCAGCCAGCCATGGAGTAGCCCACAGGGGAGAAGGCCCGAAGAAAGACCAAGGAGAAAGGGGCTCGTGCTTCCGATTCTCAGTAATGATTTCCGGAGGGAAGCCCAGTACGGCAGGGAAGGCAACTTCAGTAATGCACCGGCACCTCCGATCAGCACCAAAGTGAGCAGTGCCCAAAGGGGCAGTACAAAGCCAACTCCTCCCGCAATGGTTCCGAGCAGGGCGTAGGCCAGTCCGCGCCCCGCCTGGTATTTCCAGCGCGCTCCACTTACGTTGTTGCAGAGCAAGCGGAGGGGCCCGCACATGCCCGCGCAATGAAGGCTGCCGGCCACAGCGGCAGACAGGGCGGCAAAGTAGGGAAGTGAATCACTGATTGGGCCCGACAAGGGTCACCTCCACATTGCGAGAGCCGCCCGAGGAGTCGAGGCCAAGCTGCGCTTTGCGTGAGCCATTGAGCAGGCTTGATTTTGGAAACTTTACAAAAAAATCTGCGCGCTGCTGGGCTCCGTCGGGAAGGCGCAGCGGGCTTAGTGGCATCACGAGTTCCACTTCCTTTTCACCCGCGCTTACGGCCAGCGAGACCGTTTCTTCTTTTCCGGTCTGGTTCGAGATCTCGAGGTGAAAATGGTTCACGACCGTTTCATTCGTTAGAATCTCGTAGGGAGCGCCCCTCGCTCTCAGCGTGGTTACCTCGAGGAACTCCTTGTGACCAAGCACCAGCGTGAGAGTGCTGATGATTGCGAGAAACAGAAAGCCATAGATAAAAGAGCGGGCGTTCAGCTTATTCGTCGGTTTTTTGCCCAAGGAGTCGCCGAGGGACATATAGCGAATCAGGCCGAGAGGCTTTTTCGTTTTTTCCATCACCTCGTCGCAGGCATCGATGCAGGCAGTGCAAGCGATGCACTCCATCTGCAGGCCGCGACGGATGTCGATGCCTGTCGGGCAAACCTGCACACAGCGCAGGCAGTTCACGCAGTCTCCCTGGGGAAGTATTGGTGGAATGACTCGGCGGGGTTCGCCACGCTTCTCGTCGTAGCCAACCACGAGCGACTGGGGACCGAGCATCACGCTTTGAAAACGGCCGTAAGGGCAGGCGATCACGCAGAACTGCTCCCGGAACCAGCCAAAGTCGAGCAGAATCACAGAGGTGGTTACAGCGATCACAAGGAACGAAGGCCAGTTGTCGAGCGGGGAGCCTTCGATCATCGCGAGCATTTCGCGTGAGCCAACGAAGTAGGCGAGCAGACTATGCGTGACTATGAGTGACGCAAGGAGGAAGAGCCCCCATTTGATGGTCTTTTTCAAGAGTTTGGTATTGGTCATCGGGCCTTCATCGAGCAGCTTGCGTTCGCGCGGGCCTCCCTCCACCCAGCCTTCAATTCGACGGAAAATCAGCTCAGTGAAAACGGTCTGGGGGCAGGCCCAGCCGCACCACAAGCGCCCCCAGATTGAAGTTACGAAACCGATGAGGAAGGCGAAGGCGAGAAGCAGAAAGACGAAAAGGGGCGCGTCGTGCGCGCGAAAGTGAAGGCCGAAGATGAAAAACTCCCGCCTTGCCACGTCGAGGAGGAGAAGCTGCTGCCCGCCCGGGCGCACCCATGGCAGCGCGAGCAGTAGGAGCACAAGAAATCCGTGCACCCACTTTTTGCGCTCGAAAAAACGCCCGCGTACCGAAGCCGGATATAGGTATACCCTTTGGCCAGAAACATCGGTGGTCGCGAGGCGGTTTCGAGGCAGCTCTTCCATTTCTTTACCTATTCCTTTACCAGCTCACCCTGTGGAGCTTTCGGATTGGCTGGCTTGGTTCCCTGGAGGCCTTTTGCGTGCGATGCCACAGCCACGATTTCGGCCTGCTTGAGCAACGCGCTCCAAGGAGGCATGCCCTTGTCGGCCACGCCCTCGGATACCACTTTTACAAGAGCTGCCAGCCCACCATTGCCGTGGATCCAGTAGGCGTCTGTCAGGTTCGGGCCGATTCCCCCTTCGCCGCTCGCGCCGTGGCAGGCCAGGCACTTCTCTACGAAGATTTTTTTGCCTGATTCGCGCACGCTGGGATCGGCGAAGGCTGCCGCCAATACCTCGTCTGTGAGAGGCGCGGCGGACTTCTGGTTGGCGGCTTCCTGGGCCTTTATCATTTCCAGACCAGTTGCGAGCTCCTGATCGAGGCTGGGCCCGGGGCCGAAGTGATAGTAGCCCACGTACAGGAACGCAAAAACTATAGTGATGTAGAAAGTGGCGAGCCACCAGTTCGGCAGAGGATTGTCGAATTCCTGGATCCCGTCGTAGCTGTGGTCGAGAATCTCACCCTCGGCCTGATTCTGCTTTTTCATTTTCCGTTCTCCTTGTTCTCAAGAGGCAGCGCCGCGAGCTTTTCGTAAAACTCCCTGGAGCCTGACCGGAAAACCCAGACCAGCGCGCCGAGGAAGATGGTGAAAAACAGGAGCTGGCCCACGACCACCAGATCCATATAGGGAAAGTTGATGAGAAATTGCTGCTTCATTTGCTCTCCTTGTTTTGATTGCCCATCTTCCCGAGGGCCTGAAGGTAAGCGATCAGTGCCACCACTTCTTTGTTTTCGAGACCGGCCGGAGCGCCTTGAAGCGCGAGCCCCTCGGCGATCAACTGAGCCTGGCGGCGCGCGGCCACTTCGGCTTGCTCGATCTCGTAGTCGGTGTAAGGCACGCCCAGCTGCTTCATCACCGAGAGCTTCTTCGGCAGGATGGAGAAATTGGTCAGATCCTTGGCCATCCAGCTGTAGGCCGGCATGATGGAGTTCGGAGTCACGTCACGAGGGTTGATCATGTGCCGGTAGTGCCACAAATCAGGAAACTTCTTGCCTTCGCGCGCCAGGTCGGGCCCCGTTCGCTTGGATCCCCACTGGAACGGGTGATCGTAGGCGCTTTCTTCCATCGTGGAGGCTGGGCCGTATCGGAGCACCTCGCTTACGAGCGTGCGGATCTGCTGGGAGTGACAGACATAGCAGCCTTCGCGAATGTAGAGATCGCGGCCCGCCAACTCGAGAGGAGAGTAGGGCCGGATCATCGACGGAATATCGTAACGCGCAGGCGTGAGCAGAGTCGGCACGATGGAGAAGATGCTTGCTACGAGTACTGCTGCCACTACCATCACAGTGAATACAGCCGGGAGGCCTTCAAGGGATCGGTGGTTACGGTCCGCAATCACCTGGCCGAACGTTACGCGGTTTCCGTTGTTTGGAATCGCTTCGGCGGGGGAGTTCTTCGGAGCAAGGGAGATCGTGCGCCACATATTATAGAGCATGATCAGGAAGCCGCCGAGGAACAGCGTGCCACCAAGAGCCCTTACCCAGAACAGGGGCGCGATGCGCATTACCGTTTCCACGAAGTCTGGATAGAGGAGGCGGCCGGCCGAGTCGGTTGCTCGCCACATCAGGCCCTGGGTGATACCGGCTGTCCACATCGAGAGGATGTAGAGAAGGATACCAAGGGTTCCGATCCAGAAGTGCAGGTTCGCCAGTCGCTTCGAATAGAGCTCTGTGTTCCAGAGGCGGGGCACGAGGTAGTAGAGCATGCCGAACGTGAGAAAGCCGTTCCAGCCAAGTGCTCCGCCGTGCACGTGTGCTATGATCCAGTCGGTGTAATGCGCCAGCGAGTTAACGCTTTTAATCGAAAGCAGGGGGCCCTCAAAAGTGCTCATGCCGTAGAAGGTCACAGCAGTGATCAGAAACTTGATTACAGGATCTGTGCGAACAAGATCCCAGCGGCCGCGGAGAGTAAGCAGGCCGTTGATCATCCCGCCCCAGCTTGGTGCCCAAAGCATCAGGGAAAACACCATGCCGAGAGTCTGAGCCCAGTTTGGCAGGGCAGTATGCAGAAGGTGGTGAGGGCCGGCCCAGATATAGATGAATACCAGCGACCAGAAGTGCACGATCGAGAGCCGATAGGAGTACACGGGGCGCTCGGCAGCTTTAGGAATATAGTAGTACATCAGGCCGAGGAAGGGCGTGGTGAGGAAAAACGCAACCGCGTTGTGGCCGTACCACCATTGCACGAGTGCGTCTTGCACGCCTGCGTAAACGGGATAGCTCTTCAGGATGGAAACCGGGATCTCAACGGAGTTCACCAGGTGAAGCACGGCTACCGTAATGATCGTGGCGATATAGAACCAGATCGCTACATAGATATGCTGCTCTTTCCTGTTCTTGATCGTAAGAAAGAAGTTCACGGCGAACACCACCCAGACCAGCGTGATCGCGATGTCGATAGGCCATTCGAGCTCAGCGTATTCCTTACCGGCGGTGATGCCGAAGGGCAGTGTAAGTGCTGCGCTCACGATGATCAGCTGCCAGCCCCAGAAATGGATTTTGCTGAGCAGGTCGGAGGCGAGCCGCGTTTTCAGCAAACGCTGGGAGGAATGGTAGATTCCCGCGAAAATGGCGTTGCCACCGAAGGCAAAGATCGCCGCATTGGTATGCAGCGGCCGCAGCCGGCCAAAGGTGAGCCAGGGTAGGCCGAAATTAAAGCGCCAGTCGGCCATCTGGGTGGCGATTATCACGCCTACCAGGAAGGCAACCGCACCCCAAATCAAGGTAGCGATGGCGAATTTTTTGACGATATCATCGTCGTAGCGGCCTGTGTGGCTCGTAAGTTGTTGGTTCATTTTACTTCGGTTCCTTTCGTTTCCGATTCATCTATAAGGGCTCTTAAGGGAGGCGAGGCGAGGTTGTCGAGCTGACCGCTTCGGGCAGCGTAAAGAAATCCGGCCAGGCCGGTGAGACCGAGGCCGAGGGCGAGGGGAATGAGTAGGTAGAGAATGTTCAAGCGAAGTTCCCCTCATTTGTTTGCCAGCTCGTGAAGAAAAAAACAGTGAGAGCGCTGAGCGGCATGAGCAACGCCGCGAGAAGTGGTGACATGTTTCCCGAAATCGCAAGAGCGCCGGCGAGCAAATTATAGGCAAGGGTAAAGGTGAAGTTGGTCTTCACCAGTCGCATTGTTTTCTGCGCAAGGTGAAGCGCGAGGGGCAGACTGGAAAGGCCTGGTCTGGTGAGCAGCACATCACAATGGCGCAGGCTGAGCTCAACTGCACCCTGCATTGCCACGCTCACGCTGGCTGCGCGGAAGGCAACGGCATCGTTGGCTCCATCGCCCACCATTAGAGAGTTGCGAAAGCCGCTTACAAGCTCCGCTTTCTGCTCGGGCTTCATTCCCCCGTGCCATTTCTGGATTCCTGTTGCCAGTGCGGTGGCGCCCGCGTTAGTGGAGGAATCGCCGGAAAGGAGCTGGAGCTGGTAGCCTTCTTTAGCCAGGCAATCCATCACTTGCGCGGCTTCCTCGCGGATGGCGTCACCAAGGGTGAGCTCCGCGATGCAGATTCCATTTTTCGTAAGTGCCACCTTATTGTGGCCAGGCGTGGCCGGCCGCTTGGAGCGGGAAAGCTTCCAGAAGTTTCCCCCTATCGATCCTTCCGCGCCTTCCCCCGGCACCTCTCGGAAATCTGCCAGTGGTAAGGCATCGCTGCCGGATTTTTTCTGGCGATCAAGGAACCTGGCGATCGCCTTGCCCACAGGGTGATTGGCGCCTGTTTCGAGGGCGAACGCGGCGGCTCGGGCTTCTTCCTGATCACCGCTAACGGGTTCCCATTCCAGCATCCGGAACTCTCCGGTGGTAAGGGTGCCAGTCTTATCGAAAAAAATGTTCCGGATGCTGGCAAGAGCTTCCAGTTTTCCGGCATCTCGGAATAGGATTCCGGCTTTCGCCATCCGCTGCAAGGCGCGTGTGAGAGTGAGAGGGATCGCAAACGCCAGCACGCAGGGGCAGGTTACGATGGCAAGTGCGAGCGCCCGGCTCAGGCCTTCGGCGTCGGGCTTCCAGAAAAGAAGCAATGCGCAGAGGGCAAGAACCACCAGTACAAAGCGCCGGCCCATCCGATCGGCGAACTCGACCGCGGGTGAGCGGTGAAGCTCATAGGCGCGGATCTGCGCCAGAATTTTAGCGAGCCTGCTCTCTGAGGCGGGGGCATTGGCGAGGAAACTCGCTTCTTTGCTGGTGAGGCGGGAGCCGGCTTCCACCTGGTCGCCTCGTAGGTATTTTACCGGGGCGCTTTCACCTGTGAGGAGCGAGAGGTCGAAGAAAGCTTCCTGGCAATCGAAGAGCGTAGAATCCACCGGTAGTGCCTGGCCTTCCGTTAGCTCGAAACGGTCTCCAGGAACGAGATCATCTGCTGCTACGCTCTTTTTTTCTTCCCCCAGCACGCGGAGGTAGTACTCCTCACCTTCGAAGGCGAGCGCCGGGCTTTCTTCGGCCAGAGATTCTTTCATTTGCTGGAGAAATGCGCGGCTCGCCAGCAGCAGAAACACGAGCATGCTCATCGAGTCGAAGTAGATGGCGTCACTCGACCCGCGCGCGAGACTCCAGGCGCTCATCAGGATTCCGCTCACGAGGGCGAGCACGATCGCGAGATCGATCGAAACCCGGCCGTGCTTCAGTGGCAGCAGTGCCGCCCGGTAGAGTGGCCAGGCGGAGTAGGTGAGCACAGGCACGGCGAGTGCCGCGCTCAGTAGCCCGAAGTGCCTCGACCACCTTTCTCCGGCGCCGGCGTAGATCGAAACCGAAAGCAACATGACATTTCCAGTGCAGAAGGCCGCCACGCCGAGCCGGCTGAGGCTGGCGATGCGGTCTTTCTTTCTCAGGGAAAGAAACGTGTCGCTTTCGTCAAGAGGCCGGGCCGAGTAGCCCAGGCGGGAGATCCAGGTAAGAACTTCTGTCCAGGACGTGCGGGCTTCGTCTAGCTCGACTTCGAGGATCTGATGGGCAACGTCAAGCCGCGCCTCCAGAATACCAGGCTCCAGCTCCGGTAGCTTTTCCAGCAGCCAAAGGCAACCGAGGCAGTGGATTCCTTCCAGGTAAAACCGGCGTCGGCCAACGCTGAATTCTCGCGCGACCAGAGTCGGGAGCGGCTTTTTTTTCACAGGCCTCGGGGGAAGGAAGGCATTCTCTTTCTGGAGACGGTAGAAATGGCCGAGCCCGCGTGAGAGCAGGAGCTCATGCACTTCGGCACAGCCGGCGCAACAGAACTTTGTGCCAGGCTCTGTAAAGAGCCCGCAGTGAAGGCAGCCAGCGGCACTTGCTTCGGGGTTGGCAGTGGTCATTTATGGTTACGCCATTGCAGAAGTCATGCCCAAATACAGGGGCTTGGTGAGCCGAATTATCCCTGATCAGTGCAAGCGGTTTCATACGCGGGCCGATTTGTCCCACACGCGAGACGCCGGCTCCCATTGCCGGCCGCGCGAGAGCCAAGCCTGCGATTTCCCACGGCCTGAAGCTTGCACCGGGCTGGCAATGAGTAAATTCTATTTTGCCGCCTGCCTCTCTTATTCTCTTTTCTTCTTCGGAGTCTGCTACTCGGTGGCTGGTGACGCTGAGGAAAAGGTCTGGAATGAAACCATCCTTTCGCCGGAGGGCAACTATCGGGTCACGGTCGACCGAAAAGAAAAGAAGGTGGAAGTAGTCGGAGAGAAGGTGCCAGGTAAGCCCGCCCATCTGAGGATGCGCATCTTGCGGGAAAACCAGAAACCGCTCGAAGTGCGCCTTCACCTCAAGGAACGGGCGGAAGATCCCTTTCGCTATACGGGAAAAGCTGACCCGTGGAACGGCTCTCTCCTGGGAGTCGAGCTCGAATGGAGCTTCGACAAGAAAACCTGGAAGAAGCTGGGAAAAAGCCTGAACAAGCTCCTTCCCTGAGCCTTCCCTGAGCTTTTCCTGATTTTTTAATCCTGGTTTTCCGCCGCCTGCCCGGCGGCTTCGTCTTCTTCTTCGGGAGCGTCGTGGGGTACGAGTCCCATCTCGCGCTCTTTACGATAGAGGGTGCGGCGGTTCACGCCGAGGATCTGGGCTGCCTTGTCTTTACGGCCGGCGGTCTTTTCGAGAATCACCCTGATATAACGTTCCTCAAGCTGGGAGACTGTCGGGAAATCCCCGGTTGCGCTGGCAAAGAAACTTTCCGCATTCTGGGTCTCGGGAGTGGGGATATCGGCATCGTCGATGAGAGCGTTCGTGCTGAGCACTACGGCGCGCTCCACTACGTTCTCGAGTTCCCGCACGTTTCCTTCCCACTTGAGGCCCATCAGCTTGGCCATGGCCCGCTTGGTGAATCCTTTGACAGGTGAATTGTTCATCGCGGAATACTTCTTCAAGAAGTGCTCGGCGAGCAGTGGGATATCGTCTCGGCGCTGGCGGAGGGGCGGGATCACGATCGGAATCACGCTGAGGCGGTAAAACAAATCCTCGCGGAAGCGTCCCTCTTTGATCGCCAGCTTCAGGTCTTTATGTGTCGCGGCCACAACGCGCACATCGATCGGCTTGTCTACGTTGTCGCCCACGGCGCGCACTTTGCGCTCCTGGATTACGCGCAGAAGCTTGCTTTGCAGCTGCGGATTCATGTCGCCGATCTCGTCGAGAAACAAGGTGCCGCCTTCGGCCTCCTCGAATAATCCACGTTTACGCTGGATGGCGCCCGTAAAAGAGCCTTTGGCGTGCCCGAAGAGCTCGCTCTCGAGCAGCGTTTCCGGAATGGCGGTGCAGTTGATCGCCACGAACTGCTTGCTCGCCCGTGGGCCACTTTCATGGATCGCCCGCGCGACCATCTCTTTACCCGAGCCGCTCTCCCCCGTGATCAGCACGTTTGCCGTCGCGCCTGAAACCCTGTTCACGAGATCAAAGATCGCTTTCATCGCGGGGCTTTTGCCGATCACGCGGCCCATGGAGAAGGAGCGCTTCACTTCCTGGCGAAGCGCCGTATTGTCGCGCTGGAGCTTACGGTGCTGCACGGCCCGGTCCACATTCACGCCCATCTCGGCCAGCTTGAAGGGCTTAACGACATAGTGGAAGGCGCCGCGACGCATCGCTTCGATGGCGGTTTCAATGCTGCCGAAGGCCGTAATCAAGATTACCGGAATTTCGGGGCGGAGCGCCTGGAGCCGGGTAGTGAATTCCAGCCCGTCCATCTGCGGCATCTTGATGTCGGAGACGATCATATCGATATCGCCTTCTGGCTGGTCGAAGCCGAGGGCGCCGCCCGGGCTCAGGGCCTCGAGGGCGTCGGTAGCTACCGGGAACTCGTGAGTCTCGTACCCCTCCGAATGAAGGAAATCCTTGAGCAAAGAACGCATCTCCCTGTCGTCGTCCACGATTACAATGCGGCCTTTGGCTTCCTTCACTGGCATTCCTTTCAAATCGGACATATTGTCTCGCCATGAGACGCACTGTCTCCGGATACCCTTGTTCTCACGGCTTTTCAGGTGTGTAAAGCAGGGCCTATGCCAAGTGAAAGAGCCTGGCTGGATTTGGCCCATTTATTGTACGCCAAGGGAGATGTTTGAAAAAATTCACGCTCAGCCCGCAGGAAGAAGCTGAAATGCCGCATACTCTTGCGGAAGCCAATCGTGAGCTGCGGCTCGTTCGCGAAGCGCTCGATCGAAGCGCAATCGTGGCCATCACCGACCAGGCAGGAAAGATCATCCATATCAATGACAAGTTCTGCGAAATCTCCAAGTATTCGCGGGAAGAGCTTCTCGGCCACAATCATCGCATCGTGAACTCCGGCCACCACAGTAAAGATTTTTTCGTGCAGCTTTGGAAAACAATTTCCCGAGGAAAAGTTTGGGAAGGTGAAGTAAAAAACAAGGCAAAAGACGGCACCTACTACTGGGTGAATACGACGATCGTTCCCTTTCTCAATGACGAAGGGAAGCCGTATCAGTACGTGTCGATTCGTTACGAGATCACGCAACGCAAGCAGGCCGAGGAGCAGTTGCGCGTATACGCCGACCAGCTCGAGCAAAGAAACCAGGACCTCGCTAAGACCATGCAGACCGTGCTTGACCGCGAAGCCCAGATCCTGATGCAAGACCGCCTTGCCTCAGTGGGCCTGCTGGCCTCGAGCCTGGCGCACGAAATTGGCACTCCGCTCGGCGTGATCCGAGGGAGGGCCGAGTATCTCGAGATGAAAATGCGCGATAATCCTGAAGCGCAAAAGACGGCAGGCGTGATCATCTCCCAGATCGATCGCGTTTCTAAGCTGATCCGCTCTTTGCTCACGCTTGCGCGCGGGAAACAGACTGGCAAACTCGAGCCGGTACGGCCGTGGCAGATCTTCGCCGAGCTCGTGGAGCTGATGTCGCACGATATACGTAAGAACGAGATCAAGATGCATTGCGAGTTATCGGAAAGCCTCGAGGTTATGGCCGAAAGTGGGCCCCTGCATCAGGTTTTTCTTAACCTCATGGTGAACTCCGTGCACGCGATTGAGACGGCGAAAGCGCGCGGTGCCGGGCACCACTCGATCACCGTGGGCGCGCAGGATCGCGACTCTCACTGGGCCATTCTCTTTAAGGATACCGGTTGCGGGATATCGGAAAAGAATCTTAAGAATCTCTTCCAGCCTTTTTTCACCACCAAAGACATCGGCAAAGGCACCGGGCTCGGCCTCGCCACGAGCTATCGGATTCTAGAGACCTGGGGCGGAAAAATCGAAGTAACCAGCAAGGAGGGCGACGGCGCCACTTTCACCCTCCTGCTGCCGAAGGCCCCAACGTCAGGCTGATACCTTATCGTAAAAGTCGCGCGCGAGCGCTGCGATCTGCGCATCGGACGGATGATCGACAGTTTCAACCCCGGAAATTTTTTTGGCCAGCATAGGCATCTGCTCGTTCATGAAATTGCGGAAATGGTGCTTGGCCATGCCGGGGCCGAGGATCAGGATCTGATCGGCGCCTTCGAGCGCGCGGCCCACGTCCTGAAACAGGCCTCTTTCTTCCTTGTTCTTTTCAACGGAATCGCGCACATGGCGGTGGTTCTCTTTGTGGTGATGGTGAAAGCTCTGCCTTTCCATTTTTTCATTGGAAATCAGATAGAGCTGCGCGTGCTCACGATCGATCCATACTACGGCTACGTTCATTAGCGACCTCCTTGTGCCTTGCCTTTCGCTTTTAGTTTTGGCGCCGGCTTCCGGGTTTTTTTCGCGACCCTGCGTCTTGGCGCGTTCAGGCTTTCGCCGATCGCGCGAAGCCCGTCGATTGCGGTGAAAATCCCCACTACCCGGCCGTCTTTCTGCTGAATCACGGTGCAGCCGTAGCGATTGGTTGCCATTTTTTCCACCACTTCACCCAGAGAGGTTCCGGGAAGAACGAAGTAGGGGTCCGGGGTCATGATATCGTCCACGAGCATCTGCCCTTCTTTATCGAAGGATGAGGCGAACTTGATATCTCGGTCGGTAATGACTCCCACCAGATGGCCGGCGAGCTGCACGGGCAGGTGGCGCACTCCGTACTTCTTCATCAGCTCCGCGGCCGTTTTGATCGGCAGACCGGAGTTTACCGTATGGGGGGAATGGGTCATAAATTTATCAACGGTTGTATTTTTCAGCATCTGTTCCTCAGCAATCCTTTATTCGTCTGCTGCCTTAGGTAGAGCAACTTTCTGGCCAATGGCGGTCATGGCCGTAATGCGATAAAGCTGCATTTGGCGGCATGCGCTAGATTGCTTTGAGACCTTTCGTCTCAGGAGCGCTCGAACTGTCTCAAGGAGTATCCAGGAGCATTAAAGGCTCCCCGCTGGGCACGGGGGTTGCTATAATTGGCGCAAACCACTGAGGGAACAGGGAATGAAAACAGCATTGCTGAAGCCGCAGAACCGCATCTGGACGGTTCGGGCCGATGAGCCAATTTCTCAGTGCGTGAAGATTCTACGGGAACACGGTATCGGCGCGCTGATCGTGCTCAGCGACGACAGTAAGGAAGATGTCGTAGGGATCTTTACGGAGCGCGACCTCGTTCGACACCTGGAGCTCATCCAGCGGGGAGCCTTCTGGGACACGCCCGTGCGCACCGTGATGACAGCAAATATCAAGACAATCAAGATTTCCGAGCTTCATCTCGCGCCAAAGCTCATGGCGATGCATAACTTCCGGCACCTGCCGGTGGTGGACGAGACCAAGGGAAGAAAACGGCTCGTCGGAGTGCTTTCGATGCGCGATGTGTTCCGCTATATAATGGAAGAGCATGACTATGATCTCACCCGGGCCCTCTCCCCTCCGACCAGGAAGCATAAGAAGAAGCTCATGGGAGTGTTTTCTTCCGACCCGGCAGTACTGAAGCTCGTAGATGAAGGCGCGAAGCTTACCAAGCATCTCCTGATAAAGTCGGCGCCTTTGAGCACCGATTTCGATAGCCTGCATGAGTTCTTTGAGCGCTTCGATGCCTTGTTCGTGGATCTCGACTCGTTAGGCCCGGTGGAGCTGAGCCGCCTGCTCGTGGTGGCAAGAGCGGTGGGCCGCGAAGACCTCCTCTTTATCGCTTTCAGCCCAGCGAAGATGACAGAACCGGTGCGCAAAGAGCTGCTGCGGATTGGAAACCATAAGCGCGTGCATCTTTTCTCCAAGCCCATTGCCCTTGGTCTTCTTTATGAAAAGTTCCTGCGTGACGTTTAGGCCCCTGCGGCCTCTTGGCGGGACAAACCAAATACCTGCTTCCTGATGAAGCGGCGAGGTTGGGCCATTTTTTCCCATCCATGAGCGGATCGGCCCGTGTTCGAGACTGGCCCTTCGTTCAGGGAACGGCCAAGGGAGATTCCTTGGCGCATTTCCTGTATAGTCTTCTTTTAATCACTAGAGGGATGCATGAACGCCAGTCACTTTAAGCAGGGCTTGCATGGATTTCGCGACTGGCTGCACCGCCTGTTCCGGCAACCGGTCTTTCTCTTTGTAACTGTTTGGGGCCATCTCGCGATCCTGCTCGGCGCAATTGCGTTTCAGCATTTCGAGGCGGAGGGGAATCCGGCTCCCCATGGTTTCTTCAGCGCCTACTATTGGGCGATCTCTACTGCTACCACGGTGGGCAGTGCCGATGTGCAGCCTCAGACTCTGGGGGGCAAGTTCGTGGCCATCCTTATGATGGTAACGGGTTCGTTGTTTCTCTGGAGCTATACCGCGCTTTTCGCGGCCAGTCTGGTAACCCCGGTGATGCGCCGGGTGGGGCGGGAGGTTCACCTGGTCGAAGCGGGAATCGAGCATCTCGAGCGCGAAGAGAAGCTGGATAAGGCTCTGGTTGAAAGCCTCGTGGCCGAATTGCGGGAGTTCAACAGGCTTCGGCGCGCTGAAAACAAGGGTGCCGGCGAATGAAGCGTGGCAAGACCGTGAAGATCGTGCTCACAGGTGGCCCCTGCGCTGGAAAATCCACGCTCGCCGAAATGCTTTCGCGTGCGTACCAGAACAGCCTCGTGAACGTTCCGGAAGCGGCCTCGCTGCTTTTCAGCGGAGGGTTTCCGCGTTTTGAAGGCTTCGAGTCGCGAATGGCCACCCAGAGGGCGATTTTTCAGGTGCAACACGAGCTGGAATGCACTTATGCCGCGCAGTTTCCAAACCTTGCGCTCGTTCTGGACCGAGGCACCGTGGACGGTGCCGCTTACTGGCCCGAGGGTCCCGATGCCTTTTTTTCTGCCCTCGGCACCAGCCTCGAGGCCGAGCTCGGGCGCTATGATCGCGTGATCTACCTCGAAAGCGCGGCCGAAAAAGACTATATAGTGCATCGAGCCGCCAATCCCAGCCGAACGGAGAGCTGGGAGGAAGCGCGCCGCCTCGATCTCGCAACCCAAAAGCTCTGGGCCCACCATCCCGCTTTCATTATGATCCACAACCAGCGTGCCTTTTCCCACAAAGTTTCAGAGGTGCTCAGTGTGGTTGCCGGAAGCATCCAGGAGAATTCCCGCGATGAGCAAGGTTAGCTCACGAAATGCCGCTTTTGTCTCCTGCCGCTCCCGACTCTATCCGGAGATGCCCGAAAATGCGGTGCTCAGCGAACATTATCGTGGCACAGCCGTTGCTCTAGCGTGTGCGAGGCCGCAAGGCCACAAACCGCGCACAGGAATTGCGCCAAACACAAGTAATGGGAGTATTTATGAAATTTTCTTTCTTGATGGCTGCAACGATGATCCTGGGTTTCTCCTCCGCTGCAATGGCGAAAGACGGAGACGTGCACGAGGCTGTAATTGGGATCAACGATGTATACGTACCAAGCGGCTTCGATTCCAGTTCCGATGCTTTTATCGTAGCCAACGGGCTCTTCCCGCACAGCTGCTACAAGCTCAAAGGCGCGGACGTGGAGCATGTGGGCCAGGCGCTGCATCAGGTAACTGTGAAAGCGAATGTCACGGAAGGCCTCTGCCTCACCGTAATGATCCCCTTCCACAAGGAAGTGCAGCTCGGCAAGCTTGCAGTGGGAGATCACGCCATTCGCATGATGAACGGAGATGGAACCTATATGGAAAAACATCTCACGATCGAGCAATAGGCGCCGAACGTAGAGAAAATCTCTCCACCCTTTCCTGGCGCAAGTCCGGAAAGGGTCTTTTCCATTATTCCGAGGTAATTTCATGAAACGTGTCGTAGCTACTGTAGTTTTTCTTATGATGCCGGTTCCTTCCTTCGCGAAAGACCAGCTTCGTAAATTCCGCTGGTCGGAAACCGAAAGTACAAAGCCCGAGCTTTTCCTGAAGGCTGCGTCTGGCAAAGCTGCGTCTGGCCGCGAGAAGGTTCCCGGCGCGCTCCCCGGAGTGGGTGAGCTCGTGCTCTCCGAAGCACAAAAAGTCGGCTCCGCCACAGTGCGCGGCACCTGGCGTCAGGCCATTTACCGGCCGGATGGTCAGCTTGCCTACGTTACGGGCGCAGTCGTGGACGGGATGCCGAGCGCCGAAAGCCTGAAGCTGCTCGAGGCGGAACTCGGGGAAGACTTGAAGCGTGGTCTTCAGAACGCTCCCCAGCTCGTGGGTGCCAGCAAGATTTTCAAACCAACCCTCGAAGTGAGCAAGGACGACAAGGGCGAATGGCAGCCAACCTGGAAAGTGGAATATCTTAACAAGAGCGGCGATCGCCTGAAGTATGTGATCATCGGACGCTCCGGAAAAGTAATCTCTGAAGGCCAGCTGGATTGGGATGGCGTTGACGGGCGGGCCATGGTGTTCCCGCGAGGGCCCAAGGCGAGCGCTGCAGAAGAAATGCCGCTTTTCGATCTGAACGGCGATGGCACGATTTCCGGCAGGCTGCTAAAAGTTTTTTCTGCGCTTGATCTGAAAGTTTGGAGCCCTGAGTTCAAGTTTTTCTACGCGCAGGATGACCGCCGCTTTGACCTCGGCCAGGCCTATTTTACGATCGCTGAAGGTTTTCGCTGGCTGAAGGAGCATCTCGGGATCGAGATCAAGCACCCGCTCGATGTCAGGCTGCACGTGGGCGACAACGGCGTGAGCAACGCCGCTTTTTACCATCAGAATACTGTCTACCTCGGCACTGGTGACGGAGTTATGTACAAGGATCTCATTCGTGATCCGTCCGTTCTCATTCACGAGGGAATTCACGCCGTGATCGATTCTTACGCCGGGCTGCCTTCCGAGGGCGAGGGCGGCGGATTCAACGAAGGTTTCGCTGATCTTTTTACGGCTCTGATCCTCGATAATCCGCGAATGGGAGAGGCATCCTATCTGAAAGGACCTTACCGCAGGACTCTCGAGAATAACCTGATGGCCTACAAGGATTTCAAGCCTGGCGTTTACCAGAACGGCACCATCGTGGCTGCCACTTTCTGGGATATGAAGCCAATTCTTGGCACGGAACTTACAGCCAAGCTCGCGTTCCGCACTCTGGTACGTCTCGGAAAAGGTTCGAAATTTGACGATCTTCCCGGTGCGCTCGAAAGCGCAGCGACGGGATTGCTATCGGCGGAACAAAAGTCTGCGGTGCTTCAGGCTGCTCGCAGCCGGGGCTGGAAGGTTCCATGAGCCGTCTTCTTCTGCTATTGACTGTTGTTGTAACCTGCCTGCCTTCTCTGGCGAGCGCTTCCGTGCTCGACGGGCACTGGTTCTTCTACAAAAAGATTTACCAGAATCAACATATGCCCGAGCCTCCTTCGGCCACGCTGCGGATGCACTTCGAGTTTTCCCCGGAGGGGGAGAGCACGTTATACTGGTGGCATGAGGGCGAGGGGGACTATTGCCACCGCAAAGGCCGCTATCTGGTCGAAAAAGACCAGCTGGTCGATGAGGTTACCTGGTTGGATCCGAAAAATACGCACTTCTGCGGGAATGACCCGGATATGCAGCTCGGCCGCCGCACCCGCACGCCCTTTTATTTTTCAGGCCCGGATCTGGCCCTCCGTTTTCATCTCGGTGACGAGAATCTGGATTTCGTATGGAAAAAAATCGAAGAGGAAAAATGATGAGCAGAATATTTCCAAGCCGGGTTGCCCAATCGCTGTTACTGGGGGTCGCGTTCGCCCTGCTGGCTTCGCCTCGGGCCCAGTGCGCCGACGAAGATCCGCGCGCCGAAATGCATCTCCTGGCTAAGGAAATTACCGCGCTTCAGAAATTTCTGCTCACCGATGCCGAGTTCACTGCTTCTAAAAATGACGCGGAAATTAAAAAGTCTCTGGATTCGCTGAACGAGCACCTAGGTTATCTGGGCAAAAAATCCTTCACAGAAGATCCAGCGCTCAAGGCGAATCTTTCTCTTCTGCAGCAGCACCTGAGCGACGCCACGCGCAGCTTCCGAGAAGGTGGCAAAAGTTATTCTCGCCAGATGATGCAAAGCTCACTGCAGATGTGCATAGCCTGCCATACCCGCCGAAAGGCAGCCGACTTCTCCTGGCCGGAGCCGGATGCCAAGGATATCCCCGCTCTCGACCGCGCCGACTTCCTTTTCGCCACACGTCAGTTTTCGAAGGGCAAGGAACTTTACGAAGCCGCCATCTCCGGATTTCCGGAAAATCGTACTTCTCAGTGGAGCCTGAGAAGGGCGATGGCTTCGCTTGCGGTTTTTTACGCCCGCGTATCGGAAGACCCCAAGGGCGGGGCCGAGTATTTCGCAAAACTCGCCAGTATGGAAAAGCTCCCTATCTATCTGAAGCAGGAAAGCTCTTCGTGGGCCAAGGAGTTTGCTGCCTGGGCTAAGGAAGCTCCGAAGGCGACTGCCGCCAAAGCCACAGAAGCCTCTCTGCTCGCCGAGGGGAAAAAGCTCCTGCGTCACGATGATTTCACGATGGTTTCCGAGCTCGGCCAGAGTTTTCACGTGCGCCGGCTCCGCGCGAGCGCGCTTTTTCACCGGGTGCTTGAGCTTCCTGGCGGAAAGTCTCCCAGTAAGGCGGCCGCGTTGCTTTACCTAGGCCAGATTTATCCTCGCATTTCGAGCAATATGTTCTTCCGATTCGGCGAGATGTATCTGAAAGCCTGCATCACTGAGTATCCCAAGAGCGGCTCGTCGAAGGCGTGCTATGTCGCGCTGGAGTTCATTACCGCGGAAGGTTTCTCCGGAAGCTCCGGCACGAATATCCCAGACGACGAGCAGGTAGAGCTCATGCGCCTGAAACGAATCGCGTATTGAGCTAAATAGCCGCGCGGAGTGGCTCTTTTGTCTCCTTTCTCTCGAACCCATCCGGAACTCGCTGTAATTCTTCCGTGTACCGATGGCATATCCCTTGCTCTCTGCTGCCAGAGAAAAACAAACAAGGGAGAGATGAAAATGAAAAAGCTAATTTTGGTAGTCGCCGCGATGTCGGTCAGCGCAACAGCGGCCTTCGCCTCTGACGCAATTGTGCGAGAGAAAGTGGTCAGTATCCTCGACGCGTATGTGCCAGCAGGCTTCGATTCCAGGTCGGAAGCCTTCGTGGTGGTCAACGGCCTCTTCGGCAACACTTGTTACAAGCTCAAAGACGTCAAAGTGGAGCATAGCAGCGCAACGCTGCACGAAGTGAGCGCGATCGCGGAAGTGCGGTCAGGTCTCTGTGCCGGGGGAATTGCTCCCTTTCACAAAGAAGCTCCCCTAGGCCGGCTCGTTTCAGGAAAGCACTCGATCCGTTTTTTGAACGGCGATGGCTCTTACACGCAAAAAACTCTTTTCATTAAATAACTGAGATTCAGGCTGGCCCAAGGATTGCGTAGTGGCTGGCACTTACACGTTTACGGGGGTATCATGAGGTCTTTTTTCCAGTTCGCTCTATTTTTGAGTCTTAGTGTCTCTTCGGCATTCGCCCAGCAACCTGTGCCGAATGCCTCTCGGGAGGCCGTGAGGAAGTGGGTTAGAGCACACGCCCGGCCAGCCTTGCCCACGATCGCGCCGGAAGCGAACGATCAGGCCGCTGACCTCGTCGATGTATTAAAGTATACCCGTCTGAACGAGATGGAAGACGCCAAGCTACTTGCGGCCACTCTGGAGTCTTCCCCCTGGTCTGATACCTATTGGCCCACCTACGCGGGCGGGATCGCCAACCGCTATGGCGACGGCGACTACAACGCGGCCCAGACGTGGAAGTTTAACGAGGCCTACCTCGAAAAAGTGATCGGACAAGGTACTGACCAGAAGCTTTCTCCCGCAGAGAAGTATGACCTGCTCATCGGCGATAGCGCATTCACTATGACCAACAAGATGATCCACCAGGGCGCGCCTTACGCTGACCGGGAAGGCAACGTGCCGATGTGGTTCGGCCTTTGCCACGGCTGGGCTCCTGCTTCGTTCATGATGCCTAGGCCCGCAACGGGGCTCACAGTGACGGCCGCCAGTGGTCGCAAAATCACGTTTACGCCTTCTGACATCAAGGCGCTCGGAACTTTGCTCTGGGCAAACGGCGCCGGCGAAACAAAATTCATTGGCGGGCGCTGCAACGAAAAGGAACCCGCGCGTGATGGAAATTTCCGGCCCACCAACCCGGACTGCTTCGACACCAATCCCGCAACCTGGCATCTGGCGGTGGTGAACCAGATTGCCGTTTCGAAGCGCAGCTTCGTGATGGACGCGAGCTCCGGGCCCGAAGTGTGGAACCAGCCTGTGCTCGGCTACCAGTACGCCTATATCAATCCAGTTACGAGAGAGAGTGGCCGCAAGCTTTCCGACTTCAAAGTGAGAATCAAAGACGTAAAGAACGACCCGTTCGCGGCGAAGCGATCGCGCGCGGCGGAGTATCTGGTGAAAATTGTGATGTCGGTGGAATACCTCTCGGAGAATACGCCCAGCATCGCGATGGACGACAGCCCCGAGAAGGATTCACGCTCAGTGCAGACCTACTCTTATGACCTTGAGCTGGACCGCGATGACAAGATCGTGGGCGGCGAATGGTATACCTCAGTGCGCCCCGACTTCCTCTGGCTTCCCGCGCTCGGCAGCCATGCCACCTCGGTGGGTGATATCTGGCTGGACCGCCGCGGAGATACCACTGCGTGGGATGTGAACAGCCCCATGCCCGCCAGCTGGCAGAAAGCCGCGAAGCTCTCTTCTGCCAAAGAGCAGCCACTGGAAAGAGTCGTGAAAAAGCTGTTCGAGCTTTCGAAGTATCCGCTTCCATAAGAAACCAGGCCTTGTGACTTACAACAGTTTTTTAAACGAGGATTTATGAAAAATTTTATTAACTTGAAAGCCCTTCTTCTATCGATCACCGCCTTTAGCTCCGCGAGCGCTCAGGCTCTTCCCTATGACGTATCCTTGCTGATGGGAACGGGCAATCCAGAAATGAGCTTCGTGCGCGAGGCTGTGAAAAATCACGTGGCGCTCGTGCCCGGAAACAACGTGGTTGATTTTACGACCGGCGTAACCTACTTCGCCTGGAAGAATGGCGCGCAAAGCGTACAGACGATGCAGATAATCCAGGAGAGCGGAGCCGCGACGCTCGACGACGTGGTGAAAGCGATCGATATCGCGAGCGAGACTTCCGCCATCGTGGTGGCGCCGCTCGCCGGATCAAGAACGGAAGACCTTTGCACGAAGATGAGTGAGAAACCCGAAACCGCTTTTCTGATTACCCTCGGCGAAGCAGGCTACAACCTCAGCCCCTTCTTCACCAAGTGTGCCTCTCGCAATATTCTGTTCGTGACCGTGCTCAATCCAGAGCTCACGGGGCTTGGCGAGTTTGCCTCTTACGGCCCGCTCGTGAGGCTCGCCGTTCCAGGAATGACTCTTTCCGCTCCCGTTGCCCCGGGCCGCCGCGTGTCGTTCTTGTCAGATGCCTTTGGCATGGCAGTCGCCGCCGGAAAGATGTCGGATTTTGCCAGAAAGAATCCTTCCTTGAAAGGCGCCGCGCTCATTGCGCAGTTCCTCGCAGGAGAGGAAGTACTGCCCTCGCTGCGCGGGAAGATCACCGGCGCGAGAGCGATCGTGCGCTTTGAGCAGTGAGTGCTCCAAGAAGACGTATCTGCTAAAATTTCGGCCTCTGCACCCGAAGTTCTTCTGAGAAAACTTTCTCGGTGACCTTCCAAAACTTGTCCTGCTTCCTCGCGATCACGAAGGCGGGGAGGCGGAATAGCTTCTGGTACTTCACCACGTCTTGCGGCGTGCGGAACTCGGAGGCGAGCTCAGGGCGGCGGAGGTGGGAGCGCAGGAAGTTGATATTGAATTTCTTGAGTGAGGATTCATTGCTGAAAAAATGCGCCTCGCTTAGGTACTTCCCATCATAGTCGTAGTAGCGAATCTCGAGGTAGGGCTTGAAGTTCTTGTCTTGCCGCTCTTCGAAGGTGATGCGGTCTGGGGTGAGCACGTGTGAGTTTTTGGAGAGCTTGGCCTGCTTGAGTTTGCCATCAGCGTCCACGAGCACGGCTTTGCACTGCACGCATTCTTTGGCGTTGAGGTCATTCTCGGCGTCGCAAGCGTGGCAGTGCTTGGCGCGAAAGCGGTAGCCGCAGGGGCGGATCTCGAGAGTACGCGCGTCTTGCACGGCGCCTTTGCATTTCTGGCCAAAGTGCTCATACACATGCCCGTCGTCGTCGGCGAAGCCCCAAAAGTGGTTTTCGAATCCGCAGTCGGGGCAGGGCACGAGCACGGGTATAGTGCCAGGCGCAGGGCGCTTTTCTCCGACCTCGGGCGCGAAGATATCGTGGCTCATGCCGGTATAGTCGAGCACGTAGCAGTCTTTTTTGTCGCTGGAGAGGCGGAGGCCGCGGCCCACGATCTGCTGGTAGAGGCTGTTGGATTCGGTCGGGCGAAGGAGCGCGATCACGTCGACATGGGGAGCATCAAAACCCGTGGTAAGCACCGACACGTTCACGAGGTATTTGAATTTCTTTTCCTTGAAGCTGTTTACGATCAAAGCCCGTTCTTTCATGTCGGTATCGCCGAGCACGAGCTTGGCCTGGCCGGCTGGAAGATAGCCCATGATCTCTTCGGCGTGCTTCACAGACGCGCTGAAGATCATCACGCCCTGCCTGTGGTAGCGTTCGGTGATGTCGACGATATTGCCGATGATCAGAGGAGTGAGGCGTTTCTGGCTTTTCAGAATTTCTTCCACTTCGGCCGTGGAGTAGGTGCCTTCCTTCATCTCGAGATCGGAGAAATCGTAGCTCGTGACTGGAATGTCGACCTTCACCGGGGTGGTGAGGTAATGATTCCTCACCATGTAGGAAAGCGGCAGCTCATAAACGCAGCGCTTGAAAAAGCGTTTCTTATCGGTCTTGAGTTCGCCGAGGTGCGAAAATTCATAAATCCAGCCGAGGCCTAAGCGATAGGGCGTGGCGGTGAGGCCGAGGATGAAGAGCTGGGGATTTCGATCCTGCAGCTTCTTGATTACTTCTTGATACTGGGTGGAGCCTTCTTCCGCCACGCGGTGGCATTCATCGATCACGAGCAAAGAAAAATTCTCGAAGAATTCATCGGGCGCGCGCGCCACGCTCTGCACGCTGCCGAAGATGGCTTTGTGCTCCGAATCCTTTTTGCCCAAGCTCGCGGAAAAGATCCCGGCCTTTAGCCCGTAGCTTTGGTACTTCTCATGGTTCTGTTCCACGAGCTCTTTCACGTGCGCGAGCACGAGCACGCGACCCTTGGCGATCCGGGCGAGCTCGGCGATCACGAGGCTTTTCCCGGCACCGGTGGGCAGCACGACCACGGCCGGCTCCCGGAGCTTGCGGAAGAACGCGAGCACGTTATTTACGGCTTCTTGCTGGTAGTCGCGGAGCTTGTACATTTAGTCCCCATTACCTTTTGGTTTCGCACATGCGTTAAAACAACCTGACTCTTATAACTAGGACGCCTGATCCGCCCAAAGCCTCGCAGTAAACACTGGCTTACTGTCAGCCACGCGCACGCCTTGAAAGGTATTGCCGAAGAGTCCGCCTTCTACGGGAGCAGCACTTAGCTGCTGGATACTGATTTCGTCCCCTGATTTGGCTTCGGCGAGAAAGTTTACGTCATAGGCGTGCAGGTTCACGCCGGCTCGCAGCATGCTTACGGGAAGTGAATCCAGGATCCACTGTGCATATTTGGTATTGTTCACGTGATTGTTCATGTCGAGGTCGCTGTTGCGCACCTGGAAACGCGCAAGCTCGCGCGCTCCGCTTTCAGGCACGAGCTTCTCGGGTGAAAGTGAAAGGTGGCCGTCTTCCCGCCAGATGCTTTTGAGGTGGCTCCAGTCAAGCTGGGCAGATTTGCGGGTCTGGAGGTCCATCACGGTGAAGGAGGAAGTGGCCTCGCCGATTTTACGATCTCCGAGATGCACTTCATAGTCGCGGAACAGGAAATTGCCGACAGGTGGGCGTAGCCAGGTGTGCAAGGTTACGGTTTCATTCCAGCCTGGCCACTCCTGCATCACGAGCTTCTGGCGCGTGAAAACCCAGCCGTGGTGCGGAGCAATCTCGATCTTCAGCTGGATCGCGTGCAGCCAGCCTACGTCCTGGATCAGGTTGAGGATCGGGAAGAGCCCCGCTTTGCCCCGTAAATTCACGAGGTAGGAAGTGATTTTATAGGGCTCGGAAAAGGTTCGCTCGCGCGCGTGGCTCATCGGAAAAGTTTAGGCGGGAATACTGATTCCCGCCTCCGTTATCTTAATAGCGGTTAAATAATTTCGTGCGCAGAAGAACTTTGTCGCGCTTGCCTAGCGTATACCAGCGACCGTTCTGGTGGAGAAAACGGTAAGGCGTGCGCAGCACACTCCAGTAGGCACTCGCGCCTTTCTTCTCACCTTCTACGTAGTGGTCGCGGGCGATGAGCTTTGCCATGCGATTGATGCCGCAGATAAGGTTGGCTTCCGGATTCATGAGCTCCGGGATCGTCATCGCGTTCGGGCACTCGCCGGTGGAGAGGGCCATGAGCCCAACGCTGTAAACGCCGTTACCTTCGCAGAAGGGGCGTCCGTTGTACTTAAAACTGCTTTCCAGCTCGACCACGGCGCCGATGATCCGAAGCCAGCAGATATCACGCTGAGCCTGGTTGGCTCGCGCGTATCCTGGGCAGAAAGTTTCCACGTCGCGGGCCTGCTCAAAGTCGATGCGGCGGGCCTGCACTACGGCGAGGGCGGCGGCGGTCCAGCGCTCGGTGTTTCCGATGCGGCTCCATATAGAGCCACGGTGGTAAGTGGCGAGGGTGGGCTGGGCACGCATGGGAGCGGGGGGCGGTTGCGAGGGCTCGAGCGGAAGCACGGGCGGCGGTACGTAAGGGGGAGGGGCCGGCTTGCTGGGATCGACGGGAAGCAGCGGGCAGTAGGGGAGGTCTAGGGCACGAGCCTCGGAAGTGCAAAGTGCGAGGGATAGTACCGTGATTACAAGGCGAGCGATTTTTTGCATGGGGCGCAAGATCGCGGAAAGCGTGAAAAATGTCTACCAAAAAAGCGCCTGCTTTCGCGTTGTCTCTTTCTGGAAACTCCCTGGAATAGCCATGTCGGTGGTTTGCACAGCGGCGCCTCTGAACCAGTGTAAACACTGGTGAACTTCAGGTGTTTTGTCTAATGCCGATAAGTGTCCGATAATAGATAGATTGGGTTCGGGGGGATTTCCATGCGTACTAGTATGTTTTCTGTTGTGGGCACACTCACGTTCTTCGCCGCGGCTTCGGCCATGGCCGCCGGACCGAACACACCTGTGAACTATCCGCCTCAAGGCCACGGCACCACCGAGTTCGACTGGCAGAGGGAGTGGGGCACGATCCACATGAACTCCTTCGCCGACGGGTTGAACGACCCCGGCGCCCCGGTTACTTCTACCGGCCAGGTTCCCTGCGCTACTGGAACAATCTGTAATGTAATCGCGCCGCCCGCCGGTACGTCGACGATGCTCGGCAACGGAATCAAGTTCGATATCAAGAATTCCTTTCTGAATTGCGCTTCGAAGGCGATGCCGAACTGGGCATTCAATAACCCATGGAACTCAGATACCACCGTGTGCCTCGAGAAGTACGGCCTTTACGCTTCGCCAAAGCATGACAAGCATACGCTGATCTATCAGCCCGTGTACGACCGCCGCTCGAACGACGGCCGCAACTGGCAAGACCACAGCGTTGTGGGCTGTCAGCAGGCGATCAGTAACAACTGCGCCGGCGACGAAGCCGGCAATCTCATTCGCGACATCCACTCTTGTAAAGACAGCCCTGACCCCGTAAATCCGATTGTGGACAATCCCGGTTACAAGCATCCCGTGACCCACGTGTTCACGCCGCAGGAAGTGCTCGACCTTGGTGGCCCGAACAAGGCTATTCCGCTGGTTTACTATTCTTATCTGAAGAAGGAAGGCGGCAAAGAGCGCATCGCTCTCGCTGACCGGGACCCCAAAGAATTTCCGGATCGTGTGCCAGATTCCAAAATTGAGCTGATCAATAACGGCACTGACCCGCACCTGGCTCGCCTCAAGAGCTACCGGTTCCGCAACAATGTAGACAAGTCTTCCTTTATCGTGATGGACCCTAGCGACTTCTACGACCTTCGGCTCTATACGGCTGGCGGGAAATATGATGCCGGTTATTCCGAGTTCAAGAATGGACTTGTGGCTACCTACGATAGCTGCCCGGTTCTTGGTCTAAAGAGCGGCTATTCGGGAATCTGCGATCCGTCGGGTAAGGCCGGATGCAATACGCCCATCTACGGTGTAGGCGCCGAAACTACGTTTACCGACGCAGCAGGAAATACTTATACTTATAATGACTATCCGCTGCGTTGGTCGGGTTACGCCAAGCATTGGGCTATGATCAAGCCTGACGACTACAAACGCAATATCCGGGGCCGTGAAGACTATTACTTCACCGACGACGACATCAACGAAAACCCAATTCTGATGATCACACGTGCTGACGACTATTGCGAGATTCCGGAGATGGTTTCGGAACCTTCTAAGTATACGGATCGAGGTAAGGTGCTCACGAAAGACAACGTGGACATGCCTTGCATCCAGTACCTCCAATACCAGGCTGTGACGGCAGACCAGTCAGAATGGGACTTCGTAGACTTGTATAACCCCTTGGACAGTGAGTTCAAGAAGCATCCGGCCGAGGTGAATGCCCTTCAATTATTTGATATCGATGAAAACGGCAAGCCAGACTACAAGAAGCCAGTGAAAGGCTCTGGTGACAACAAGTATATCGGCAAGCACGGCAAGGCTGGCCAGAACACTTACGTGTCTTTCTTGGACGCGAACAATCCAGTCTCGGTTTATGAAAATCGCCAGACTGGCCAAAAAGGACTCAAAGCCGTATACAAAGCTCCGAGCTATCAGAACGCGGATCTCGACGATGATCAGCCGCATTTCAACGCGGCTGGCTTGCGAATCTCAGGCCCCGTGCGTAACTCCATAGGCGAAGAGACCGCAGGAGAATACCTGGGCGGTATCGATCCGAAAACGAACAAGCCTGAAACCAAAAAAGGTGCGGGCGCTCAAATCGGCGTAGGTGAGTCGAGTGTGATCCGTATTCCTTCGTCCATGATGAAAGAAAAACCTCTGAAAATCGACGGCGAGGAAACTTCCTGCGTTCAGGTAACGTATCAGCCTGACGACGTGCAGAAGGACCAGAGAAAAATCTTCGTACCCACCAACTCCCAGGAAGAGTTCCAGGCCTTTGCGGATTCTCTCTCCAGTAAGGATCCTACTAAGCCAGCTCCGATTCAAGGAGCCACTCTTCGTAACTGCTCGAGCGACTTTCAGCCCGCATCGGATACTGCCAAGCAGCAGGGTTGCGATCCGAGCAATCCTGATCAGTCCAAATGCCCTCATCCAGGCGTAGCAACCTGGGTTGGTACGATGACCTGCGAACAGCTGGGCGCAGCTCGCCCTGCCTGTAACCAGACCAAGCTGATTTCCGCGAAGCGGTATTGCCGCCTGGAAAATGGCTCGCTCGATGAGTGCGGCCGCTGCGGCAAGGTCGGCGAGCCCGACAAAGGAGTCGACTTTTCCGATAAGCATGTAGGTGGAGACGTGCTGATCAATCCTTTCTGGACGAGCAAGGACAACGACACTTCTCGTTGTTTCTTCCTGGCCGCCTGCTACCAGAATCAGTCGGATGGCTGCCCCGTGGTGGGAACGTCCGGAGGTCACGTGTTCTGCCTCGCTGGCGACACGAAGATCACAATGGCTGATGGCACGCAGAAGGAGATCAAAAAAATCAAGCCGGGTGAAGAGGTGGTTTCGTTCAATGCGAAGCGCCTGCGTACCGGCACGCTTGGCAAAGCCAAGGTGAAGCTAACAGCGATTACCAAGAAGCAGCAGATCGTGAAAATCAACGATCTCAGGATCACTCTCAAGCACAAGATCGTTCTGGCGAGTGGCCGTTCCATTCCCGCCAAGGACGTGAAAGTCGGAGATAAAATCCTGCGCGGCGACGGTTCGATCGAGGAAGTTACCAAGATCGACACCAAACAGGCTCCGATCACCGTTTACAACCTGGTGCTCGAGGACGAAAACGACGGTTACATCGCCAACAACATGCGGGTGATGTCGTATCCGATCCTCAAGGGTTTCGAAGGTACCGAGATGAGCGAAAAGGATGCACGCCTGCTTCGCAGACTGAGTAGCCTTGGCAAGCTCAAGCGCGCCAAATAATGCTCACTTGAGCGTAATCAGGTAGGCGATGAGGTCCATACGGTCCTGCGGGTCGAGCAGGCCGTCAAAGCTCATCGTTGTGCCCGGCGCATAGTCAGCAGGGTCACGAAGCCAGTCATAGAGCTCGTCGGTAGTCCAGATCCCGCCTTTGTGCAGCAGGAGCGCTTCCGAGTACGCGTAGCCCTCACGGCTCGCGATTGGCGCGCCAACGATGCCAAAAAGACTGGGGCCTACCATCTTTTTTGGTTCATCTTTTACGTTGCTGTGGCAGGCCGCGCAGCCTTTGAACGTGAGCGCGCCCATGGCTGGATCGGCGGCACTAAGGAGATCGTTTGGGATGATGGCCGAGACTTTATCCTGGTTTGGAACCGGGGCCTCAAATAGACCTGCGAATTTACCCGCGCCAAGCGCTATCAAAAGAATCAAGGCCGAAATGCCGAGCCACACACCACGAGACATGTTGCCACCTATAAAAGCCGCCTAGTTCCTCTGGGCCGCTTTCCTGATCTCAGCGAGGTCCTTCTGCTGGCGGAGCAGGATTTTTTGCCTCTCCTTGAGAGCTTCGACGAGAGGGCCCACCAGATTGTCGTAGGCCACGGATTTCATGCCGGTGGCTGAATTGGTGATCACGGCTTCAGGGAAAACTGCTTCCACTTCCTGCGCGAGAAAACCGAGCTGTTCTTTGTTCATGAGGGGATTGTGGCGGTCTTTCCAATGGAAGCTTACCCCACGAAGTTTCAGCACTCGCTCCAGTGCATCCGGGATCTCGCGCACGTTTTCTTTCAGGCGGGCATCGGAGCGGTTCAGGAACGCGACCCCCTGTGTTGCGCCGTCTACGTCGAGCTTCATTTTTATGTCGGGCCATTTATCGGTGTCGAACAGGCCGATCCTGCCGCCGAGGTCATTCCTGTAGATGATGTCGAGGCCACCGGCGCCCGTGCTCGCCCAGAAGCTCTTGTTTTGTCCCGCGCAGCCCACGACCCTGCCACCTTCGATGTTCACCACGAGATTGAAAGTTTTCTGCAGAATGTCTCCGCCGCTGGCCGTTTCGGAGCCGCTGCGTTCCTGGCCGACTCGCCGGCTGGCCACGATATGCAAGGGCACGGAGAACTGCTTATTGCGGCTCGCGTCGCCGATGGATTTTTTCCCCATGAACTCAAACTTCAGGATGGTGAGAGACTGGCCCCATTTCACGCCGGCAGTGTAAGGGGGAGAGAGGGGGCCTTTGGCCGGATCGGAATTTCCCGTATTCAGGGAAATGGCCAGCGGTACCGTGGCGGGGTCGCCAGGCAGGCCGAGAGCGTCGAGGTTCGGCACCACGCTGTTACTGGCAGCGAAAGCCGCGCGGCAGCGGTCGGGGTTATTGAAGACAGACTGCATCTCATTTACGAGCGTGAGGTAGTCATTCTTGGAGTTTACGCTGGCCGCTTCTTTGGTCGTATTGCTCATCAGAACGACGACTGCGTAGGTCAGGATTCCCCCGACTCCGAGGGCGATCATGATTTCGAGAAGGCTGAATCCGGATTCTTGCTTCAGGTATTTCACGAGTGGCCTCACTGCTTGGGGAGAACGGCTTTTTTGAGCTCCGCGATCTCCCGTTCCTGCCGCGTGATAATCTCCTGCTGCTCTTTGATGGCCTCAACCAGAGGAGCGAGAAGATTTCCATAGCCTACCGTCTTCATTCCGTTGCTGCGATTCGTGTTCACTGTCTCGGGAAAAGTCTTTTCGACTTCCTGCGCGAGCAAACCGAGCTGGTTCCTGCTGCCTATGGGATCAGAATGATCCTTCCAGTCGTAGAGCACTCCGTGCAGCTGGAGTACTCTCTCGAGAGCGCCGGGAATCTCGCGCACGTTTTCTTTTAGCCGCGCGTCTGAGCGATAGAGGAAGGAGGTGGCCTGGATCTTTCCGTCCACGTCGAGCTTGGCCTGAGGAGGGTCAACGCAGTGGAGCTTTTCCTCGTCGGTGGTATTGCCGGCGCAGCCTCCGATCGCCACGTTTCCACCCGTATAGATGATGTCGTTTCCAGTTTCACCAGTGCTCGACCAGAAGTCGGTGTACTGGCCTGCGCAACCGGTGATTTTACGGGCGGCATCAAGAGTCACAATGAGATTAAAGGTGTGGTTGAGCAGGTTTCCGCCGGCGGCCGATTCTTTTGACCCCACTATTTGGCGGGTAGCTACGAGTGCCAGAGGTACCACGAACTGGTTGGAAGCGCCGGTTGGTCTCGCATCGGTGAACTCAAGTTTCGAAATGGTCATCGACCTCTTGCTCACCGCGCCACCCGTGGTGGGTGGGCCGCCAAAGGCTGTGTTCGCGGTATAGGCATTCCCGCCCACGCTGATCGAGGTGGCTCCGGGAAACGTGGCCGGAACCGCTGTAACTCCCGGGCCACCAAAGGCCTTGAGGCAGGTTCCGGTATTGTTGAATACGCCTTGCAGCTCATTCACGAAAGAATTGAAGTCGGTCTTAGAGGCGATGCTCGTCGCCTGCTTTCCGGAATTCACCAGCATCTGGGAAATTACATAAGTGAGGATTCCCGCCACGCCAATGGCCACCATGATTTCCATGAGGGAAAAGCCTTTTTCACTACTTGCCTGCGAGCGAGCAAAAATGTGTTTCACGAATTCCGGTCTCCTGAAGATTGTCTTGTATAAACAGGCTAACAAGGCGATCGAGATTTGGCATCTCAGCTGAAAACTCCTGTTTACCTGTTAGAATAGAGCTATGCCTTGGAGGGTGAGCTTGAGCATCGTTTGCAAAGTCTAAAATAGCTTTGATTTCAATGGCATTCCTGGTTTTTTCGCCCTGCTCTCGCTTCATTTCCCTTCAAAAGTAGTCGATAATTAAGAGATAAGCTTAGGAAGGCGTGGATGGGGTTCATCAAAAAATTAGGCTGGCTGGCGCTGTTGCTCGCGCTGTTGAGAATCCTCGATTCCGATGTGAACGCAGACTCGCTCGTCACAAGCGTGGCCACCAGCGTGGCGACCACGACTTCCGGAGTGGTAACTTCGATCACCACGCGGGTTTCCACCTACACGAACATGTACAGCAATACGGGAACTTCCGCGGCTTACGTGCCACCACCACCGCCGAAGCCAGCTCCTCCCTTCAAGATGCCCGAAGAGAAAAAAGGCCAGTGCCAAGGCGACCAGGCGATGGGTTGCGCTGCTGCGGCTGCTCCGGCGGCGATGTCGATGTTGCCGATGCTGAAAGGTTTGGGCGACAAGGCTAAAGACGAAATTAAGTGTGCCACTGGCTCGGGCGGGGGCGGCGGTGGAGCCGATCAGGCGAGCAAATGCGCACGCGACAATGAAAAACAGAAGGCGAAGGCCAAAGGCGTGAGATGATACGGGGGCAGGGGAATACATTAAAGCTATTTATTGTATTGGTTGGATTCGCCGCAAAGGATTCGTTCGCCTGCAACGAGATTAACGCCGCCAACAAGAGCCTCCAGGCGCGCCTTGAAGTGCAGGACGAGATCCAGCAGAAGCTCGACGACGCTCTAAGCAAGGAAACCACTCGTTGCCAGGATGAGTCGAGCCGGATATCAGGCAAGACCGCGCTGTCTGCCGGTGCACAGAGCTGCATAGCGCTGCAGGAAAGCGCTGTTTTCAATCGTGAGCTTAGAGCAATCAGCCACAACTGTGCGGAGAAAATCGACGGTTTGAAATTCGCGATGGAGTTCGTGCGCGCCACCCAGTTTACCCCGTTTCTTTCTTCGATCGACATCGTGGTGCAGTCAGATCAGGGCGACGCTTTTCTCCAGAAGATCTGCCCAGGACAGCTTTCTGACACGGGAGACGTGCTTGGCCGCACCAGCGATCTGCTAGGGCGTTCCAAGCGCAGCATCGCGAAAGCCAAAGGCGATTTCGAGAAGTTCACCGCGCTGGAGGCAAAAGTTGCCGGATTCGAGCTGGCCACGCAGGGAGGTTACGATCGCTGCGTGGCCGAGGGAAAAATCCTGAACGCCATGCCGGTTGCTTCGGGCGCCGCTCCCTCCTTTGCGGCACCAGTGCCTCAGGGCAATTCGAATCACGAGGGCAATACAATCACCGGTGTGGAAGAGGAAAACGCCAAGCGCAAACGAGAACGCGAGATTCTGGGTTTCTAGCGTTGGAGGTCGGCAGGTAAAAAGTTTTACAACGGCACTCGAGTTCGGTAGGGTCGGGACAAAACTTTTTCCTTTTTCAGTGGGGTTTTCATGAAGTGCTTAGCGGCCGCGTCATTCCTTTTGTTCGCCATTGCCCAGCTAGCGTTTTCGGCTGAAAACAATTCCAAGGTGGCGGAAGAAGAAGTGCAGATCGTGGAAGCTTTCGACTGCACTCACGACAAAGACGTTCGGCGCCTCGAGGTGCTCACCCGGGAAGCCGGCTGCAGCTTGCAATACCATAAGTTCGGTAAGCGTAACGAAGTGGCGGTGGCTAAGCGTGGCGTTGAAGTTTGCAAATCAGGATTGAGTAAGATCCGCAAGACGCTGGAAACGTCCGGCTACGTTTGTAAATAACCCAAACCGGCCCCCATGCCTGTTGACGAGTAGCCTGGTTCTCCCATGAAATCTGGCCCAGGCTTTGCGATTTTCACCCTCGCATGCCTTCCCATTGCCCTAATTGCGAGAATAGAGAGCTCAGCGGTTCAATTTTTGTCCGCTTCGGGTACTTTTACCGAACCTGTGATTCACGCTGGGTCCAGCGCTTTCGTTGCCGCTCCTGCCATAAAACCTGCTCCTGGGCCTCCTTCTCGAGGTGGTTTCGCCACAAGAAACGCGTAAAGAACGAACAGCTCCGCCGCCACTTCGCAAGCTCCGGCACGATTCGAAGAGGCGCCCGCACATTCTCGCTCAACCGCAAAACCGTCGAACGAAAGCTCATGGCGCTTGGCTTTGAAGCCGAGGCCAACCTGCGGATCGAGAACTTAAGTAAGGGCAAAGTTCGTGTAGTCGAGTTCGACGATATGGAGACCTTCCAGCACACAAAATACAAGCCCCTCTCGATCACGCTCGCCGTACAGAAGAGAACAAGGCGGATCCTGGGCCTCGAAGTATCGACGATGCCGGCCAAGGGATTGATCGCAGAGAAGGCGAGACAAAAGTATGGCCATCGCTTTGACGGGAGGGCGATTGCGAGAGCTGAATTATTTCGCCAGCTTCAAGACGTGGTGCATGAAGAAGCGCTGATTAAGTCAGACAGCAATCCTCACTACGCGCCCGACGTAGCAAGATTCTTCCCTAAAGCCCGGCACGTGCAGCATTTGGGTCGGCGGCCGGCGTCTACTGGCCATGGCGAAATCAAGAAGGGAAAGTTCGATCCTCTCTTTGCCCTCAATCATACCTGCGGGATGTTTCGACAAAATGTGAGCCGACTGACGCGTAAAACCTGGGTCACAACAAAAAGAATAGATCGCCTCCGCGCCCATCTATTCATCTACGCCGACTATCACAACCAGTACCTGAAGAATCGTTAGGCGAAAACGCCCGTCGCACTTGGTGGATATCTTTGTCGGTTGCCTGATCAACAGGCATGGGGGCCGGTTTACTTTGGTTTCGTGTGTTCGCTCGACGAGAGGCCCTTCAGAAAATTGCGCAGGTACTGGTCTCCGCAGTCTCGGTAGTTGGGATGCCCGCGGCGGCGGAAAAGCGCACTCAATTCGGGAGCGCTCACGGGAAAGCCCGCCTGCGTAAGGATCTTTACGATATCGTGTTCCTTAAGCTCGAAGGCCACCCGCAGCTTTTTCAGCACCACATTATTTGTGATTGGGAGCTCGGGTGCCATCGGGGCGCGGGTGGGATCTTTTCCCCGGCGGAAGTAAATCAGGCCGTCGAGGAACTGCGCCATGACTAGGTCTGGGCAGGGTTCGAAGCCCGTGTCCTCTTCCGCCATGAGATACTGCTGCAGGGTTTCGAGAGCAATGCTGTTTCCGGCAAGCTCGAGAATCTCGAGCATCTGCGCGTCGCGCAGGTTGAGCATATAGCGCACACTGCGCAAAACATCGTTGTGGATCATCTAAACCGGCCCCCATCCCTGTTGATGAGTAACACGATTCTGCTATGAAAGCTGGCCCGGGCTTTGCGATTCGCGCCGTCGCATGCCTTCCCATTGCCCTAGTTGCGAGAATAGGGAGCTCAGTGGTTCAGTTTTTGTCTGCTTCGGGTTCCTTTATCGAACCTGCGACTCACGCTTGCTGCGTTGAAAAGATCGAGACGGATCTTAGGCCTCGCTCCAAGACTAGGACCTATTTAAATGGAGGCCCAAAAGGGGCAGGGAGGGAAAGGGAATGAAGTTGCTGAATTTAGCAAATTGCGATAGGATGGTAATACGATGAGCGAACGTCGAAGCTATCCGCTCAAAGTGATAATTAATGGCCGCGAGATCGAGGAGGTGATTCCGGCCGGAGGAGCGGGATGGGGAATGGGAATTTTTCATGCTGGACCGCCTGGAATATGAAGAGAAACTGTATCGGCTTGTATGGTGTGTGCGCGATCACTGCCTTTTCATTGGAATCATCAACTGTTTTCGGAGGTAAATGTGAAGGCACGGAAGACGAAGCAGAAATTTCCAGGCGAGGCAAAGCTAAAGCGTGTTCGGGAGCAGTTGTCTGATCCAAGCTATGAGGGAGGAAATCTAGCTCTGCCCTCAACAGCTTCCGAGGTAGATCGGGCCAAGTACGAGCTTTGCCAAATCATTGCCAAGTACCTGCGAGAGCATCAACTCCTGCAGAAGGATATTGCAGCCAAGCTCGGCGTAGATGATTCCCGGGTTAGTGATATTTTGCGGGGAAAAATCGAGGGGTTTACGCTTGATCGGCTGGTGAGCTACGCGGAGAAACTGCACCCAGGCCTCAAAGTGCGCATCGTGGCCGCTTAGCAGTCCAAAATCACGTCTAGCAATACCCGCAGCTTCACGGCCTAGGGATTCTCGGGTGAGCGCCGACTCGAAATTCGCAGAGCAGCTAAATTTTTCCATGCCCGCTCTCCGTCTAGGATTGCGGGCAATTTTGTTCGCGCACTTGCTTGCGGCGATCTTCGTCTATATGAGCGTGGTCCGGATGGTGATGGTCCTTCGATAGGCTCGAAGGCCTTATGTAGCCGAAGTAAGAAAACTACGGCAAATTGCGGAAAGGCCTGGAATCGATCGGCAGACTTACGGAGAAGATTGTCCCTTTTTCCTGGGAGCTTTCCGCCACAACCGAGCCTCCATGGGCCTTGGTGATTCGGATTCCCAAAAGGTTCGGAAGCGAAATCCAGGTGTTCGTGCCACGACCTAAGTCAGGAGAAAGATGCAGGGAACCATGGTTGCCTCCGTCCAGGTAGAGGAGGCCTTTGAGGTCGAGGTTTAGAGAAAGAATTTTTTCGACCAGGTCATGCACATCACCTAGACCAGGTTGGTAGAAAAAGAGCACCCGGTTTCTCCCGTCTACACCAACGAGACCCACTTGGTGGTAGATGCTTGCTCCCTTTTTCCAGAGAATACCCTCCTGCGCGCTCCACATGCGATGGGTCTGGAATACAGAGTTATACTGGCTGGTCTCTCTTTTCTCGCCTATCCTGACGGCGGGGAGGCCGGCACTCTTTGGATTGAACATCAGAAAGCCGCGCATTTTCGTGGAGAATTGAGGGTTGTTCACTTTCTCGAAGTTCCGCATGTATCCGATGCTGGTGGAATAGTCCCGCGCGAACATCGCGGCGTTGATCACCACTGCGAGGCCGCGATTTTTCGCTACTTGCGCTACAGTTCCGGTGGACTCGGGTAGATTTATAAGTTCAAGCGGAGTGCGGAGCGGATCGGCCCGAACCACGATCAGGATGCCGTCCACGATTCCGGATTCGATTCCTCTGCTCTCCTTCCACTGCACGAGTTCCTCGGAAGCGAGAGCTCGCTCTTTTTCGGGGGCCATGCCGGCACAGGCGGACAGGAGCAGGAACGCGGGAAAGAGTCTCTTCACAACGATGACTTTAGCAAGAGGAGATGGTTTCGCCAACAAGTTCAGAGCCGAGTAAAATCCAGGATCCAGGATTCGAGGCTGGGGAATTCCTGGAGCAATTGGCTTCTCTTTCCTAGTTCAAAATCTTCGTACGCAAAGCCCGGCGCAACGGTGGTTCCAAGCAGCGCCCACTGCCCGCCCGCCTTCACTCGCAGGCCCTGCCAGTGATTCTTGGGCACGAGCACCTGAGGAACCTGGCCGTTAGGCAGATCCGCGCCGAGCTCCCAGCGTGTAAGGTGACTTCCGGGTTCGATCTGGATCATTTCCACCGTGTCGCCGGCGTAGAAATGGAAGAGCTCATCACTACACACCCGATGCAAGGCGGAGAAGTTGTCTTTAGTGACCAGGTAGTAAATTGCCGTGCCGAGATGACGGCCGCCCCTCGTGGTCATCTCACTACACTCGTAAGTTCTGCGGAAAAAACCGCCTTCGAAGGGAAGTGGCTCAAGCTTGAGCAGTGTGATTATTTCTTCGGCGGAAGTGTCTTCGGTATTCATTCGTTCCGCGCAGGATAGCAGGGAGCGGGTTACTGCGCCGAAAAATCAGCGCACGTTTTTGTAAACCAACGCGAGCCACTTGTCGGTTGTGAGGTAACCATGGCTGAAAGGTTCCCATTCCGACGGAAGCCCTGCCTTCTGTACCTGCGCCAGAGTTTTTCCGCCTCGCTTTGCTTTCTTGACCACTTCGATGCTTGCGAGGATCATGGCGTGGTAGCGGACAAGTTCCGCCTTCGTGCTGAGGGGGCCGTGCCCGGGAATGATGCGGGCCGATTCCGGAAGTAGTTTCAGGATTTTTCCCAGGTTCTTCGCGTAACCCGCGAGGCTACCTTCGTGTTCGGGATGAAAAATGGGATACATGCCGGAAAAGTAAAGGTCGCCAAGGCTCGCGATCGAGGCTTTGCTGAATAGAACTACGGTGTCGCCGTCCGTATGACCATGCGGCAGATGCAACAAGCGGATTTCTTCTCCGTTCAGATGCAAGGTGAGGTTGCTCTCAAACGTGACAGTAGGAAGGGCCGTTGGTGCGGCCGGAGGGTGCTGCTTACCCCAGAGAGTCTGCTCGGTTTTCAGGCGCTCTCGCAGTTGCGTTGAGGAAATCACCGTCGAGGTACGGCCGAAGACTTCGTTGCTTCCCGTATGGTCGTAGTGAAAATGCGTGTTTACGATAAAACGCGGGCTGTCGCCTCCGATTTCTTTCAGCTTCGCCACGAGTTTTTCTGCCATCGGTGCGAAGTCGCAGTCGACGAGCAAGGTTCCCTCGGGCCCGGTGAGCACCGTGATGTTGCCTCCCGCGCCTTCGAGCATATGCATCGAAGCGGTGAGGGGAGTGTTCTTGAAGTTTTCTTTCGAGAAGTCATCGCCCGCGAAGGCGGCGGCAGTTTGGAGGAAAAGAATTCCGGCGAGAAGTTTTTTGAACAGCATGATGTCTCCTTGATTGTTTCCGTCACAAGGATTATCGGGAAGAGCGGTTCAAGTAAAAGTCATTGAAATGATCAAATGATGAAATTTAGTAAAATGCTGTTTCTAGTTTCGGGCACTTTGGCCCGGCGCCGTGTTGCCGGTGGTTAAATAACTGAAATTGTTTCCTTTTAATGCGATGGCTGTTCAGGTTTAAACCCGTGCCCAGCTCAGTTTTTTCGCGGGCTTGGCCGATATGTCTCTAGATGGACATCATCAGGCTAACCCCAATCCTTATTTTTTTTTATTTTGTCGCCGGTCTGTGTTCCCCAGTTTTGGTAAGAGCAGACGAGATCAAAGTGCTTCAGCGTGGTGACCAGAGTCTTTCAGGCTTTTACCAGGCTACAGCAAGTGCTCAGAAGTCGATCGACCTTGCGACCTTCGTGATGGAGCCCTGTGAGGCCGCTCCTAAGTTCCTGCTCGATGCGATTGTGCAAAAGGCCAAAGCGGGGGTGAAGGTGAGAATCGTAATCGATTCCTATACGCTTAAAGAGCCGCACAAGAGCGGGCTACCGGCCTGGCTGGCTTCGCAAAGTAAGAACATCGAGTTCCGAATTTTCGGAGCCTATCTTTTCGGCATCGATCCTCCGCGATCGCACTCGAAGATTTTCGTGGTTGATGGCGCTTCCGCAGGTGCGATACAGATTATTGGTGGCCGGAACTGGTCCGACGAGTATTTTGGAATAAGCTCCAAGCTCAATTACCTCGACCAGGATCTTCTGATTCGCGGCCAGAGCGCCACGGACGCCGGAAAATACTTTAATGAGCTCTGGCAGAACAGCTCAAAAGTTCAGATCGTGGGCGATGGTAAAGCCTATGGTGCCTCTTGTATGACTAAAAACGCGCGCGACAATGCTGTTGCGCAGTTTGTGCAGACAAAAAGCGCTTCAATTCTCAGCTCAAGACCAAATCATAGCTGCCACGCTGATTACGAAAATGACAATCCTCGGTTTATGGATAGTGGGTGTGGAGCTGAATCTGGCCCCGATACGGACTTTCTCGGGACCGGTGTTTGTTACCAGAATAAGCGTACCAGCAAGATGGCTTACGAATTCATTAAGGCCACGCGCAATAAGCTTCTGATCAATAATCAGTATTATCTGCCTTTTGGACGCATTCGTACCATTCTCGACCATAAGCGTGACTACAAAAAAACGATCGAAGTTTTCTCTAACGCCACCGGCGACATCGAGAACCATCCCAACAATAACCGCTGGTTCACCTGCTGGATCCAGCGAAGCGGATATGAGACATTCAAGGGCACACAAAAAGTAATGCTCATCACCAGTGAGGGCGCGCTGCGCGACTCCTGGGCCTTGACGCCGGGAAGAACAAAATGGCGCATTCATACAAAGAGCATGATCCGTGACGATGTGAACGTGTTCGTGAGCAGCTGGAATATGGACCCACGTTCGCTGCATACGAATCTCGAAAGCGGTGTTGTGATCAACAATTGTCCGAGTCTAGCGGCCGACTTGAACGCCCAGTACGAACAGCTGCGACTGACTGCGAAAGTGGACAAGGACTGTGTGCCCTGCAAGGCGCAGTTTGTTCAGAGCAATATGAGGGATGGGGCGTTCTGCGGCGGTCCGGTGACTGCTTACTAGCTGGATTTTTTGACGAACTCTGACTTCAGGTTCATCTGCCCGATGCCGTCGATCCGGCACGCGATATTGTGCCCGTCGTTGCTTTCCACCAGGTGAATATTGCGCACCTTAGTGCCCACTTTCACTACCGAAGAAGAGCCTTTCACTTTGAGGTCCTTGATCACGGTAACCGAGTCGCCTTCCGCGAGCAGGTTGCCATGCGCGTCCTTGATCACCAACGCGCCGGAGGCTTCGGGTTCGGAGTTCGCGGCGACCTCGTTCGGGTTCCATTCATGCGCACAGACCGGGCAGATCCAGAGATTGCCATCGAAGTAGGTGCTGTCGGCGTTGCACTCAGGGCAGTGTGGGTCTTTTTTCATGCTCGCAGAGTAGCACATTCAGGTCAGCGGGCCAAAGAATGCCCTTACTTGGCGGGGAGGCGGATTCTGGTTTATAAGATGGCATGAAAACGAATGACCCGCTTGAGGGCGTCACCCTAGAAAAGCTGCTGACCACGCTCGTGGAGCAATACGGCTGGGAAGAGCTCGGCGACCGGATCCGCATCAACTGTTTCACCAAAGACCCGAGCATCAAATCGAGCCTTACCTTCCTGCGGCGCACTCCCTGGGCGCGCACAAAAGTGGAGCAGCTCTACGTGGCTATGGTACGGCAGGCGAAAAGCTAGCTCCTATTTTGTTTTTTCCGGTGCTCTCACCGGCGCGCGGCAATGCCGTTCGTGGAAATCCTCAAGCTTCTTTTTCTCATCGAGCAGGCTGGGGGGCGTGGGGCCGCGCATCGACTTCGCTTTGAGAGCGAGACTTTTGTAACTCGCACGGTTGCGTTCGCAGGCAGCGTCGATAATGTGCCCGAACTCCTCCGCGAGGCTTACTGGATACGGTTTTGCAACAACGCCGGAGTTGAAAACGGGCTCGCCGGCGTTCAGTTCCGGAATTTTGTCTTTCAGTACGGAATCGAACTTCGGATGCCATTTTCCAATCGCGAAGAAGGCAATACGGGCGGCTTCAAAGTCGAATTCGTCCGTTCCGGTTTTGCGGAATTTCTGGCAAACGGTGTGTTTCGGGAATGCGGGCTGCGCGGCCTCTAGCTGCCAGGCCACGAGGCACTCCGTCCTGAAAGCCCGCAGCTCGCCGCCGGCATTTTCGATCCCTTCGCGCACGTAGATGCTTTTAGAGAATCTCATTTCGTAGGGGTCGAACGGTTCCCGGTAGGTGAGGTGGAAGAGCTCATGTGCGAGATCGCACACTGCGTCGGATAGTTTCAGCCCCCGCCTGATCAGTATGCGCTGGCGGGTTTTGCCAGCCGCTCCCGGAAGACTCTCGGTATAAGAAGCTTTGCCGGCCTGAATATGGTCCAGCAGGCGCTCGTCTTTTTTCAGCGCGTTGTCCACGAGGGCTTTTCCCTGCGGGATTGTGCGCAGCACTTCCACGAGCTTGGCCGCATTGGTCCACGGCTGGAACCAGATAAAAGTCTCCGCTCTTCCTATTTCCGGAAACGTTAGGAGCAATAAGAGCGAAGCCAAAGAGCCCATGGATTCTTGTCGGCAAGCCCCGGAAGATCCTGAAATTTTTCATATTTTCGGTTTTTGGGGTGACTTGAAAGAACGATTCGGTTACTAAGTCGGCGTCGTCTTTCCGGCATCCTTTCAACTTGGAGTTTTTATGAAATCCGCCCTCTTCGCCTTCGTACTTTCCCTGACGGCTCTCAATTCCCACGCCGCTGATTCTACCTGGCTACTTTGTGACAATGGCAGCCTCGCCATGAACCTGCTCGAACACCGCAATGGCGCCGACGGTCGCGCCACCGACCTCGCTTTGATCTACGGCACCCATATCCTCAAAGGACAGCTTATCGACGTGGACGCGGGCCCGGTCGCGCTCGATGGCTCGGAAGCCAGTGCCGTGAAAACCTTCAAAGGCAGCGTAAGCGTGAACTATGTGAAGAACACAGTATCTCTCCGCGGCGTGCTCAGCCTTTACGGCAGCCCTTCGCGTGTGAGCGCCGTGCTCAAGTGTAAGGTGATGAAGAACTAGTTTTTCATTTTCGGCCCAAAGCCCGGAAAGCCGGAGCGGAAGCTCACGGATTCCGGGTTTTTCATTTTTAGCGATGATGTCCGAAAATGGCCAGACGTTCGCCTTTGGTGGCGCTATATTGGGCCCATGAAGCGCGAAGACATCTACTTTGAAGCCCTGCGCACGCGCGACAAGCGGTTCGACGGGAAGTTCTTCGTCGGCGTGAAGACAAAAAAAGATGAAACAGAAGGAGCGCATTCGATGAAAAAAGAAGTCAATTTAAAACAGTGCACGCTGTCGTCCACCATCGGCCCGCTCCACCTCGTGGCGAGTGATCGTGGCCTTCGCGGGGTGTACTGGAAAAAGCAAAGGTTCGCGACGGTAGAAAATCTCGCCGCGAACAGTAAGGGTGCGATCAGGCATCTACGGGAAGCTGCAGCGCAGCTTGAAGAATACCTCGAGGGCCGGCGAAAAAAATTCAATCTCGCGATCGACTTGGACGTCGGAACGGAGTTCCAGAGAAAAGTATGGGCCGAGTTGGCCCGGATTCCTTACGGGAAAACCATCTCTTACGCCGAGCTCGCCCGGAAAATCAGCAAGGAAAAGGCCGTGCGCGCCGTGGGCACCGCCAATGGGCGCAATCCCCTCAGCATCATCGTGCCCTGCCACCGGGTGATCGCGTCTGACGGAAGCCTGGGAGGCTACGCCGGCGGCCTTAGGATAAAAACCAGGTTGCTCGAACTGGAGAATTCCCTCGAACCGTGATGAGATTTCCGTATGCACAAGGGAAGACTGGAAGCCTTCAGCGACGGTGTTTTTGCCATCATCATCACGATCATGGTTCTCGAGCTTAAGGTGCCCCACGGCGACGACCTCGCGGCGCTGCGGCCTCTGCTCCCGGTGTTCATCAGCTATGTGCTGAGCTTCATCTTTCTCGGCATCTACTGGAACAACCACCACCACATGCTGCAGGCTTCGCAGAAAGTTTCGGGCGGTATTCTTTGGGCCAACTCCCACCTTCTTTTCTGGCTTTCGCTGATCCCCTTCGCCACGAGCTGGATGGGGGAGCATGAGTTCGCCTCCTGGCCCGTGGCCTTGTACGGGCTGATCCTGACATTCAGCGCGATCGCCTACACTATCCTTGCCAGGATGCTGGTCGCCCACCATGGAAAGCGCTCCAAGCTCGCGATCGCGCTCGGCAGCGACTTCAAGGGCTACCTGTCGCTCGTGATTTACGTTTGCGCGATCCCTCTGGCGTTCGCGTTCCCGCTCGCGTCTTACGCCTGTTACGTGCTCGTGGCCGGTATCTGGCTCTATCCCGACAGCAGGATCGAGAAAGAGCTGCTGTCTTAGAGCGGCGCGGCATTGCGATCTCAGGTGTTTACTGGGCTGTGGTAAGAATAGCTGGATGAGAGCCCTGCTATCTCCCTTCGTGCTGGTATTCACCTCGCTGCTGCTAGGTATCGGTTCCTATATCGGCTTTCGTCTGGCCACGGGGCCAGTGGAGTGGGCGGGAATTATCATGATTGGAGCCTTGCTCCTGCTTTTTCCGCTGGTGCATTGGAAGAGCCGCACTAAGGGCGCGCTCGAGCCTTCCCGGTTGCGCACGCTGCTGCAGGTTCTCGGCTTTGTGAGCATGGGGCTGATGAGCTGGCTGTTGGTTGTGGCGGTAACTCGTGACTTAGTTCTTCTGCTGCTCTGGACCGCCCAGCTCACGGAGAAAGCTGCGACTGTTTCAGCGCAAACCAAAGGACTTCCTGCGCTCGTGGTCGCGTTTTTTCTTACCTTGCTTGGCGCCTTTCGCGCGCTTCGCGGGCCGAGAGTTAAAAGAGTTGCGGTTTCCATTCCCGGCCTGCCGCAAAGCCTGCGCGGGTTGAAGATCGCGCAGATCTCAGACCTTCATATCGGCCCGACCATTCGCCGCAGCTATGTAACCCACGTAGTGGAGATGGTTGCTTCGCTCGCGCCCGATCTTACTGTGCTCACGGGCGATATCGTGGACGGCGGCGTGAAGGAGCTTGAAGCTCATTCCGAACCTCTTTCAAAACTGGGCCCGAAAGGCAGTGTTTTCTTTTCGCCGGGTAATCATGACTACTACTCCGGCTTTTACGAATGGCAGCCCGCGCTTGAACAGCTTGGAATGAAAGTACTGCTCAACCGCGGCGAGCTTGTGAAGTTTGGAACAGGCAGCGTATGGGTAGCGGGAGTGACAGATCCGGTGGCGTCGCAGAAGCCCGACGCGATAGCGGCTTCCCTAGGCGGAGAAAAGGCGGATTTCCGCCTGCTGCTCTCCCACCGACCCGAGCTCGCGGAGGCAGCCGAGAAGGCAGGATTCCACCTCCAGCTTTCGGGGCATACTCATGGCGGTCAGTTTTTCCCGTGGACTTACGTCGCCAAACGCTTCCATGAGTTCTATCTCGGGCTGATGAAGCAGGGCACGATGTGGGTTTACGTTAGCCCCGGCACCGGCAGCTGGGGGCCGCCCATTCGACTCGGCACGACTCCTGAAGTGACTTTGGTCACTCTGACCGAATAATTTCGTGCCCGTGCGTTAGGCTGGTTTATCATGCCTTATGGCATGGTTCCTGTATCTGCTCGAGTGCGAGAACGGCAGTATTTATACCGGCATCGCCGTAAACGTGGAGGAGCGTTTTGCCAAGCACGTGAACGGTAAGGGCGCTCGTTACACCAGAGCGAATCCGCCAAAAAAAATTCTCGCGAAGGTAAAGTTTTCCTCACGTAGCCTCGCTTCAAAAGCGGAGTATGAAACGAAGCAACTTTCGGCGGAAGAAAAATGGGCCTACTGCGCGAAGCTGAAAGCAAAAGCGAAAACCAAGAAGCCCAGGAACAAAAAGTGAGACAGGCTTTCCTGCTTTCTTTTTTCCTTGTGCCCTCTGCAATCGCAGCGCCCCCGTACGCGAGTGAGGAGAGGGGCGACTCGATTCACTACGCAGGCATCGCCTATGCGAAGCCACCCATTGGCGTTTTACGTTGGAAGCGACCTCTTCCTGAGGAAGGCTCGCGACAGCTGGGAAAAAACGTGAGCTGTCTGCAGTTCGGTGATGATTCTTTTCCTGACGAAGGTGTCACGCGCCAGGAGGACTGCCTGTATCTCAGCGTGTATTCTCCGAAAGCCCGAAGTTCAAAGCCGCTTCCCGTATTGGTCTGGATCCACGGCGGCGCGCTTCTTTCGGGTACTGGATTGAAAAAATTCTACGATGGAAGCATCTTCGCGAAGAACGAGATCATTTTCGTTTCTTTGAACTATCGTTTGGGTGAGCTCGGCTACGGACCCAAAAAAACGCAGGAGTCCGGAAGCCTCGGGCTACTCGACCAGCATACCGCGCTTCTCTGGGTGAAAAAAAACATCGCAGATTTCGGCGGAGATCCTTCCCGCATTTTTCTGATGGGGCATTCCAAGGGCGCTGAGTCGATCGCTGCGTTGATGGAGTCGGGGCTCGCCTTTGAGGGAATTCAAGGAGGGATCGCGCTCAGTGGCGCCCGGCATTTTGATTTCGGGCCTGGCGGCAAGGTGCCAATCGAGCAACACAAATTCTGGCCGGGCGAAGAAACACTCCGGGGAGAAGAGATCCTTTCGAAGGTGGGCTACAAAGTTTATAACCCGGAGCTTCCGTCGCTACGAACGAAAGGGGAGCATACCCATCGCTTTTCACTTCTCGTGTCTGCTCTTTACGACGAGGCGTTTCTTGCGCAGCCTTCGAATATGTACTGCGGGATGAGAATGGCCGCGCTGCAGTTTTTTCCCTACGTGGAAGCTTCACTGCTGGTGCTGCATCCATTTTCCTATGAGCACGGCGATGAGGTGCGAAGTTTATTTATGCAGGACAAATTCGGAAAAAAGCTGCTGGCCTACATTTCCGACTTCGTGAGAGGAACCGTTTCGCCCTCTCCGTATAAGGCGAGCGGCGAGGTGACGCATCTCTATCCCTGGTTTACGCTTTCCAGCAGCGATCTTGATCCTTCCTATGCTACCCATTTCAACTGCGAAGGTGAAGCCTATCCCGGAACATCCAAGGTGAACTGGCGTTTTACTTTGCTAGAAAACGCGCTGCGGATTTTCCGCTGAGCTAGCTGGCGAGCAAGGCCCTGACGTCGCCGATCGACCGCAGGTGGTTTTCTCCAAACGCAGGCACGGTCGCGCCCCAGAGCGCGTGGAAGCCCCGTGCACCTGCCCTTTCGGCTGCCCTCACATCGTCGTGCGAATCGCCAATGTATACAAAAGACGCGGGACTTACTTTCAGCTGCGCACAGACCCTCAGGATTCCTTCCGGCGCGGGCTTTACTTTTTTTACCTGGTCTCCAGTAAGGACAATCTCGAAAAATTCGCGCAGCCCGTGACGAGCGAGTATTTCCGCGGTTCCCCAGGAGCCGCGACTCGAGATGAGCGCGAGGGGGATCTTTTCGCTCCGGAGGGAGGACAGAGTTTCCATTACGTTCGGATACACGGGGATTCGCCCGCAGCCTTCTCGCAGAAACTCCTGATAATGACGAAAAGCGACCTCCGCTAGTTCTATATCTAAAATTCCCCGCAGAAGTTCAGGCTCGGGCTTCCCGAAATGGCTTCGCACTAGTGCCTCCGAAACGGGCTTGCCGAGAGTCTCTGCACAGGCTTTGGTGAGCCATTGTGCTGAGAGGTCGAGAGAGTCTACCAGCGTGCCGTCAAGATCGAAGCCAATCACCATGGACTGATGTTAACGCATCGACAGATTCATCCTTAAAAAAATAATTACTTAGGTTCAAGAATACCCCGCGCACTTTTGCCCCAAAGGGGCTCTACGCCGTGAAGAGAACCGCCAGGCCAAAGGTCACGAATAAAAGGCAGGCGGCAACGCGCACCCACTTCATTGGAATTTTTTTGAGCAACGCGGGCCCTAAGAACACGGCAATCGCGTTAGAGGCGAGCATGCCGAGCGTGGTGCCGAAGGTTACATAGAACAGGCTTTCAAAGCGGGCACCTAGCGCGATTGTGGCGAGCTGGGTTTTGTCGCCCATTTCGGCGAGAAAGAAAGAAAACACGGTGGTCACAAAGGCCCCCGCATGGCCTACTTCCTTGAGCTCGCCTTCCTTGTCGGGCACGAGGATCCACGCGGCGAACACGAAAAATAATCCAGCCAGCGACCAGCGGAGGGTGCTCTCGCTCACGAGCGAGGCGGCCCAGTTGCCGGCCCAGGCGGCCAGGGCGTGATTGAGCAGGGTAGCGACCAGGATCCCGGCAAGAATGGTATAGGGTTTACGGAAACGCGCGGCAAGTACGAGAGCAAGAAGCTGGGTTTTGTCGCCCATCTCGCCGGCGAATACCAGGAGGAATGAAGGCAGCAGCGCGTTCAAGTGCGGCTCACATTTGGTTTGGTCACTGGATTTCGCATCGCGGTTTGCTGCCTGCTCCGTCGGCTGATGGTAGCACTCTCGGGATGACTGCGCTTAGATTTTCGATCCTGGAATGGAGAATCCGCTTAGTTGACGGTGGCGCAAGGCTTGCAATGAAAGAGCTGGGTGCGGAAAGGCGGTGGACCCCGACCGTCTAAGTCGAACCATAAACGGAGGTTATTTGTATGATGAAAGCGAAAAATTTGGATGTCGTTGGGCCTGACGCAGTTCCCGCCAAAGTAGTGAAGAATGAAAAAGGCGCCATTGGTTATATTTTCGCCTGGCTGCTTGGCGTTCCCGCGAGCATCCTGATCGTGATTTTCCTGTTGCGCGGCGGCCACTAAGGCCGGTGGTGCCTCTGGCGAGTGATGGAAAGCTCGAGTCTTTGCTCGACTACCTTGTCGAAAACATCCAGTAAGCGATCATGCCTGCGTGAGTTGACGTCGAAACCGCGCACGTTACCGAGCAACTCGATCGTATGGTGCACGGCTTCGATGGTGGAGTAGCATTCGGCTTTAGGCTGCTTGCGCACCCGGAAGCGGCTGGGCCTGGGCGGAAGAAAGCTGATTCTCGGCAGGCGCGAGAGATTCTGGCTTCGCTGCATTGTCTTGCGTGCGGTGATCCAGGTTCCGTCGATCACGAAAACTACCAGCTCTTTCTCGGGAGGGAAAAGCGCGCCGCGCTCTTCCTCGCTCCGCTCGCTGAGGTTCACGGAGCCTTCTCCCGGATAGAGCACCACGCAGTGAAGAGCCGGGTCGGCGATCAGCTCGTTCACTTTTTCGTGATCGGTATAATCATAGCCACTGAGTAGGAGGGAATTTTTCAGACAGCGGTGCGCTAACCGGCCGGTCGCGATGCGTTTCTGCGCTTCCCGCCAATGAATGAGAATGGCAAAACGGATGCCGGGATCGAAGCTGCGGAGATGGCGGCAGTAGCAGGTGAGCGCGGGATTGCGGCATTCAGCGCAAAACTGGGCACGTGCGCCGCGCAGGGGCTCGGTCTGCTGCTTTTTTCTGGCCAGGTATTCCTGCAGTTGCACCGAGCCATTCTGCTGGATTTCGGGCGGAATGGCTAGAACGGCGCGCGGGGAGAGGCCAAAAACGCCAGCTCGGCCGCCGAGCTCACTCTCCCGAGAGCCGCGTTGCGGTGGGGGAAGCGGCCGAATTCCTTTACGACCTTTAGGTGCCTTTCGGCAAAAGCCAAAGTGCCCTTCAGGGTAGCTCCCAAAGCAGGAGGGGCGCTGCCGGCCAGGTTCCGATAGAGGCGTACGCTCTCTTCCTGGTCTTTCAGATCCTCCGAATGTTCGAGGGGCATGAAGAGAAAAATCTTTTCTGCTACGGTAAATGCCTGGAAGTCGCCCGTTGCGAGTATGTCTTTTGCGATCGGCAGCGCGAGGTCGGAGTAAAGATAGCCTCGTTTATCACCACGAAAAATATTCAGCGCGAACTGGTCAAGGAGCACGATAAGTGCGAGCGCTCCTCGCGAGGTGTCTTTCCAGGAGTCGAGCTTTCCGCTGGCGGCTCTCTCGATATCCTCAGCGAACTCCGCGCGGATTTCCTCGTCTACCTTACTGCCGCCCATGAACCAGAGGTGGTTGCGCTTGCCGAAATATTCCGCGTGCTCGGTGCGGCCTTCGCTTCCGAACCAGTACTCCAGAACACGTTGACTCGGCGCAGTGTCGGCTTTCTTTCCGCTCATTTCCTGATCTTGCTACAATTTGGGAAATGAGAAAACCACCCGATTCATTTACCGCCTCGGAGCTTCGGTTCCTGCGCTCGCTTTCCACGCCCTATAAGATCCAGCGTTTTCTGGATTCCATCCCTTATCACGTGGCTGGCACGGCCTTTTCGCCCCGGATGGTGATGGAGCAAAGAACGGCTCATTGCCTCGAAGGCGCGATCTTCGCAGCCGCGGCTCTGCGCGTGAATGGCCATCCGCCTCTGCTGCTCGACCTCGAAGGCAAGCGCGACTCTGACCACGTGATCGCGGTTTTCCGGGAGAACTCCTGCTGGGGGGCGGTGGCGATTTCGAACTTTACCGGCTTGCGTCACCGGCCGCCGGTTTACCGTTCGCTGCGCGAGCTAGCGATGAGCTATTTCAACGATTACTTTAACCTGCGGCGGCAGCGCTCCTTACGTACTTTTTCCCAGCCCGTAAATCTGTCGCGTTTTGATCGTCTCCATTGGATGACCCGCGAAGACAATGTTTGGTTCATCGCCGAATATCTTTGCGATATCCCGCATACGAAGTTGCTAACGCCAAAAGTAGAGAGGGCGCTTACGCCGATCGACAAGAGAACACTGGCGGCGGGCAAACTAGGGATGAAGAAACACTAGCCTTTCGAATTTCCTGTCGTAAAATTTCTTCAGCCCCCAACGAAAGGTTCATCGCTATGAAGCTCGGTCTCGAAGTACTGCTCAACGAAAAAAAACGCCTCAAGCAGCTCAAGGGCAAGCGTGTCTCCCTCGTTTGCCACCCGGCTTCGGTGAACCAGAAGCTCGAGCACAGCTTCGATTTGTTACATGCCAAAGTTGGATTAAGCAGCGCATTCGGCCCTCAGCACGGCGCCAAGGGTGACAAGCAGGACAATATGGTCGAGACCGACGACGTAATCGACCCAAAAGCCCGGATCCCGGTTTTTTCTCTCTATGGCAAAGTGCGCCGGCCCACCCAGGAGATGATGGACTCCTTCGACGTGCTCCTCTTTGACTTGCAGGACCTCGGCTGCCGTATCTATACCTTCGTGACGACTCTTCTCTACGTGATGGAAGAGTGCGCACTTCACAAGAAAAAGCTTATCGTGCTCGACCGCCCGAACCCCGCGGGCCGCGAGGTAGAGGGGTTCCGCCTCGAGAAAGGCTGGGAAAGCTTCGTGGGCGCGGCGCCGATGCCCATGCGCCACGGCCTTACGGTCGGCGAGCTTGCCCTCTACTTCAAGGAGTTCTACGAGCTGCCTGTAGAACTCGAGATCGTGAAGATGCAGGGCTACGCCATCAACAAAAAACCGGGCTTCGGCTGGCCCACCGATCTCCCCTGGATCAACCCGAGCCCGAACGCGCCGACTCTCAATATGGCGCGTGCCTATCCCGGTACGGTGCTGATCGAGGGCACCACGCTTTCTGAAGGCCGCGGCACCACGCGCGCGCTGGAGCTCGTCGGCGCCGCCGACGTGGATTTTGGCAAAGTGCGGGAACTCATGAAAAAGAAAGCTCCGCAATGGCTGCAGGGCGCTCTGTTGCGCGAATGCTTCTTCGAGCCCACCTTCCACAAGTTCCAGGGAAAGCTCTGCCATGGCCTGCAGCTGCATACGGATACGCCGCTTTACCAGCCAAAGAAATTCAAGCCCTACCGCCTCGTGGCGCTCATGCTCAAATGCGTGCGTGAACTTTACCCGAGCTACAATATCTATCGCGATTTTGCCTACGAGTACGTGCTCGATAAACTCGCCTTCGACGTGATCAACGGCGGCCCGAAGCTGAAAAACTGGATCGAAGACCGCAATGCGACTCCCGCGCACTTAGACAAGCTGTTAAAGGCCGACGAGCAGAGCTGGCTGAAAGAAATCCGCCGGCACTACCTCTATAAGTAACTGGCCCTGGAATTGCTCCTGCGGTGGCAGAGGGCCATTTTATGGACACCAAAAAGATCAAAGACAGCATGACAAAGAGCCTGGTAACCGTGCGCTGGGATTCGCCGCTCAAAGAGGCAAGGGATCTGATGCTCGAACGGGGCATTCGGCATCTTCCGGTGCTGGGAGAGAATGGTAGCCTGGGGGGCATTTTGTCCGATCGTGACCTGCAGCGGGCGATGGAGCCTGGAACTACCGCATTCAATCGCGGCGCCGTGGCCGCCGAATTTATGACCTGGCCCGTGCTCACTTTGGAGGAAGGTACGCCGCTGGTGAAGGCCATCGAGCAGATGTTGAGCGAAAAAATCTCGTCGGTGGTAGTCACTCGCGGTGCCGAGAGGGTCGGTATTATCACGACTGAAGATATGCTCCACGTTCTTCGCGAGATGCTGCAAAGCGATTCCAACGATAAGCTTGCGATCGATCTCACATACGAGCCGCTCTGGCGAGAAGTTCTCCGCGGCACGAGCGCGGTTGGTCTCTAGCCGGTCTAGTGATCGAGAGGCTGGAGTGCGCGGTACACGTCGCGCTCTTTCTGCGCGCAGCCCATATAAGCCAGAAGCCGTGAGCGAGTGAGCTGGAACTCGAGCTGCTCGGGAACAACCCGCTCGAAATAACTTTTCAGCGGAATCGTCGAGAAGCGCGGGCGGATGCCCGTGATTTCCTGCATGCGAAGGCCAGAATCCTCGCAATACCGCGTGAGTTCCGCGGGCTTGATGAACATGCGCAAGAGGTGCATATCGGGCGCGGTATTGCGCACGAACCATTCAATAAACTTGATACCCACCAGCCCCGCGACCCAGTTGCGGTTCAGTGTCTGAAAGAGAAACAGACCTCCTGGCCGGAGCACGCGCGCGCATTCCTTGATCACGAGGGCAGGATTCTCTACGTGCTCGAGAACATCGAGGGCAGTCACGCAGTCAAAAGAAGAATCAGCCATCGGCAGGTGATAGGCGTCGCCGATTACATAATTCACGCGAGCGGTGCGGTCCCAGCGACGGGCGACATCAAGGGAGCTCGGCGAAAGGTCTATGCCGGTCACCTGGGCTATACCGTGCGCGCTCAAAGCATTGCTTACAAAACCGCCCCCGCAGCCAACATCGAGCAGTTGCAGGTCACGGTGGCCGAAGTGGCCGTCTAGCTTACCAATAATCCAGGGGATCTTGACCCTCGTCTCTGCCCGAAGGATCGCCACGGGGTCGTCGAAGGCTGTATACCAGCGGTCTCCGTAAGCTTCATAAATCGTATTGTCTATTTCCCGGGGCCGCATGCGCCGAGTATAGCCATGTTGTCTCCCGAAGGGCACGCAAATGCGCCTAATTTTGGCTAGGTGCCAGCCGCTTTTTTTATTTCCGTTTTTTCTTTCTTGCCCTATAAGGGCTCGGAACTAGACCCTGGAGTCCCTGGATGTTTGAAAATTTCTCGAACTGGCTGCGGCATCGCCGCGAAGATAGCGCACGGTTCCGCGGCACTATGCCCCAAGGCTTGCTGCCTGATCGCCAAAAAATGTATGGCTTCGACAGGTATCCTTGCCCCTGCTGTGGTCTTCCCTCGATCGATGAGCCGGGAATCTACGATATCTGCGCCGTATGCTGGTGGGAAGACGACGGGCACGATGGGCTGAGTGCTTTTTCGCCGAATAGAATTCCCCTGCTCGAGGCTCGTGCGAACTTCTCTGCCCATTTCACCATGTTCGCCCCTGGCCTTGAGCCTGAAGGCATCGCCGACACTCCCGAGCAGCGGGAACGTAAACGCCTGCTCGTGGCATTGTTCGAGCAGCTCCGCTCCGACACCGATTCTGGCTCTCAGGACTGGATCCAAGTCGAGATCGAACGCGGGATCGCGGAAATCCAGAGACTGCGCTGAGCTAACGCTCGAGCTTCTTTTTCAGCCGGTTCAACGCCGATAGTTCGGACCGAACCTGGTAGCGAACCCCAGTCTCCTCGTGGGTCTCACGGAGCACCTTCATGTTCTCGTGGATCTCGCCGATGATGCCTTCCTTGCCGTAAGGAACGAAGAGCTCCTCGTGCTTCATCCGCTTCTCGAAAAAATCCACAATCGCCTGGCGTAGTTTTGCAATGTCGGCTTCGTCGAGCGCGGAAAGCTGGATACTGTCAGGATACTCCCTTTGCAGAACCTTGCGCTGGGGCAGGGGCACGGTATCGATTTTATTAAACACGAGCATCACGGGCGTGTTTTTTACGCCGACCTCTTTGAGCGCGTGGTCTACGGTCGCGAGCTGTTCCTTCATTGCGGGATCGCCGGCATCCACAACATAAAGCAGAAGGCTCGCGTTCAGCGCCTCATCGAGGGTGGAGCGGAAGGACGCCACGAGATCATGGGGGAGCTTCTTGATGAAACCTACCGTGTCGCTGATGAGGATCCTTGGGCTCGTTTCGGGTTTCAGCGCGCGCACGGTGGTGTCGAGGGTGGCGAAGAGCTTGTCTTCCACAAGAACGTCGGAGCCGGTCAAAGCCCGCATGGTGCTGGATTTTCCGGCGTTCGTGTATCCTACGAGCGCCGCACAGAGGAGCTCAGAGCGCATATTGCGCCGCTGGGCCTGCTCTCGCTGGCTGGCTTCAAGCTCTCTGCGAAGCTCAGCGAGCTTGTCGCGGATCTCGCGGCGGCCGGTCGCGAGCGCGCTTTCCCCCGAGCCCCGGCCCGATTGGCGCTCGCCGCTCGAGCCGACTTCGCGGATGCGCGGGCTTAGGTAGTTCAGGCGCGCGATTTCGACCTCGAGGCGGGAGGTGCGGCTCCTCGCGTGGCGGCTGAAGATCTCGATGATCACGCCGGTGCGGTCAAGAACCTCGCAGGCGAGCGCGCCCTCGATGTGGCGCATTTGCGCGGGAGTGAGGTCGCAGTCGAAAACTACGGCGGTGGGCAGCTCGGCCGCGGCCTTTTCGTCGGCGGGGGACTTTTTAGCTTTGGCCTCGAGACCCGCGCCGAGGGCGTCCTGAGGCTTGAGCTTATCGCCGATTTCTTTGAGTTTTCCCGCGCCCACCGCGGTGGAGCCGCTTGTCGAAGGCATGCGCTGCCGCTCTACCCCCGCTACCTTGAAGCCGAGCGTGGTCACGAGCCGTTCCAGCTCTCGGATCGAGTCTTCGCTTTCCTGCTCGCTCGTTTTGGGCGTGCGAATCGAGATGAGGAGGGCCCTTGGGGCCGGCTTTTCGGTAGAGATGGCCATGCAGGGGCGAGTTTAGCAGAGGTGGGCGCAAAAAGTGCAATAGGCACAAAACAGGAGTCGAAATGGAATAAACCGGCCCCCATGCCTGTTGATGGGTAGCCCGAAAATTCTCAAGCACTTAGGCCGCTCTTACAAGCCCCCCGATATCGCTCCGGCTAGGTATCCAGAGCAAGCTTCTCTAGAATTCTAGGGCCCAAAGATCGGGCTTACGGGCATAGCCTCGTCTAAATGGCGGGGCACTAGCCCGAAATCCTTCTCTGAGCTCCTGCATTCTAGGCAAACCCCCAATCCAGGAGCCAGACACCGACCCCAGGAAGCCCGTTTCCTGGCTCAAACGCCCCGATACCTCCCGCAATAGGCTTAGGGAGGGCCTTTATTTTCCCTATCCGCCCAGCGCGGCCGAGTTGCTCAGGAGATGCTGATCTTCGTCGAACACTTCAATGGGCGCTACGAAATAGCGGTCTTTATACATTTGCCCTTCCTGCACATGCCGATGCAAGTAAGTGCCCGGCGCCAGAGCACGCCATTCAGGCAGAAGAGCCAAATTTTCGGATACGCTATCTCAAGGCTGCCTCAGTCGCGCCGGAGACGCCGGCTTAGTAAACACAGGAATAAATGATCGATCAGAGCTAGGCCTTGGTGCTGACCTCAGCTTCAACTTTCTTTTTATTGAAAAAGACCGCTCTCATTTCATTTCTTAAACCTATAAAAACAATTTTAGTCGAGTATTATGGGTGCCTCAGTAGTCGAACAAATCCCCGCTCGACCACTGAAGAACACAAATCGTTAATCCACGTAACATAATGTAAACACAAACGAAATTTACGATTTGCCGTTCCAAGATCTATCCGATCGGCAATCAAAACAAAGAGGTAATCATGAAAAAAACAGCCGCACTCCTAGTCACCGCCCTCTTCCTTCCTCTCCTCACCTTCGCGAGCGAAACCCACAATGTGAGCTGCAACGCCAACAACAGGAAAGATCAGCGCCACAGGCTCAAAGTAGAGAGATCCGACACCATCGTTCTCCATGCGATTACTAAACTTCCCTTTAACTACATGACCTGGCTTCCTCTGGAGTATGGAATCTTGTCACAGTATCGAAACAAAGGGCGCTTACAGACTTTCAATATTCCCGCGAGCCGAATTGAAGGCGATGCGCACAGGTTCGTGTTCGAGTACAAGAGACAAGTGTTCCAGGACTTGCTTGGTCATGATGAAGACGGCGTACTCTCCCGTTGCATCATTGAAGTCTCGGTGGAGTAGCTAACCGCTCGGCTGCAATCGAAATCCGTTCATCCCAGTCCCATAACCCCGGAGATAGAAATGAAACCGAAAATCAGTATTCTCGTATTTTCCCTATATGCCCTAGCCACCTTTTCCGCCCAAACTGACGCCTATGGCAGAGGCCGCTGGCACCGCCCCTCGCCTGGAGTAGATTCCTGCAGTGGCAAGTATTCCGGACAGATGAGCACAGGCCGGCCCTCCGAAATCACCCTCACCCGTTCTGGCTATGGTGATCAGATTTCCTGGTCGAATACCTATGAAGGGCAAACCTATCAGGGCAACGGAATTTGTTCGATGAACTATGATGGCTCTGCTTCACTGCGCGTAGACGTAAACAATGGCTCGATCGTAACTTTCGAAGGAACGATCACTCCCTCGGGTGCCCTCACGGGCTCTTTCGTGGGTGAAGGCGTTACGTTCAACGGAACCCGCAGAGGCGGCGTTGTGAATCCAGGCCCGGTGTATCCCGGTCCTGGCTATCCTGGCCCTGGCTACCCCGGCCCCGGCTACCCCGGCCCTGGCTATCCTCCGCAACCGTCTGTGGATCCTTGCAATTCCAGCTATAGCGGAAACATGAGCACCGGCAAGCCTTCCACAATCACCCTGACCCGCGTGGGGGCGAAGCAGGTAGTTTGGTCGAATACCTACGAAAGGAAAACCTATACCGGTCGAGGAACATGCGACGCACGAGGAGACGGATCTGCCTACATCTCGGTAGAGGTGAATAACGGGCAAATCGTCACCTTTCAGGGCTCGATCAGTGCTCACGGCCAACTCTCCGGAGCATTCGTGAATGAAGGCGTGAGCTTTACTGGCTCGCGCGCTCGATAGAGAAACCCGGGGCGCCCTTCAATGGGGCGCCCCCTTTTCTTTCCATATAAAATAGGTGAACTTTCAATGCGCCAAAAAATATTCTCTCTCCTCCATTTCGCGGTTCTTTTTTTTAGCGTGGAAGCCAGCGCCACAGTAAAGATTCTTCCACTGGGAGACTCGATTACCCACGGCTATACCAGCCGCGGGGGGTACCGCTACCCCTTAGAGAAATTGCTGGATAACCGGGGTATCTCGATTGACTTCGTGGGTTCTCAAAGTAGCAAGAGAGACTCATTCTTCGATGGCAATGATGTAGACCACGAGGGGCACCTGGGCTGGAGAATTGACCAGATTTCCGCAAAGGTTCCCGAATGGATGGGATATCAAAAGCCCGACGTCGTGTTGCTTATGATTGGTACAAATGATGTTTATCAAAAGTTTGATGTGATGAGAGCCCCACAACGGCTCCGCAGTTTAGTTCAGAAGATCTTGATGCTGGATCCTCAAGTTCGCGTTGTGGTGGGAAGTCTCTTTCCCGCTAAACTTTCCATGATCCAGGATCCGAACGTAAATCGGGAAATCGAGCAGGACCTTGAATTTTTTAATCTGGAAGCAAAAAAACAGCTCGCGGGACTCTCACCACGAGTAACCCTCGTAGACATGAATGCCAACATGAACGCCTTAACCATGACCGTGGATGGAATTCATCCAACACAACTTGCCTACGAGGAGATCGCCAGGCGATGGGCTATTGCCCTGGCAAGGATCCTGAGAACTGAGCCCTAGGAGTTATACTCCGAAGAAGTCGACCAGCAAGCTGGCTACCTTTTCTTCCTTTGAATCCTGAATTATTTTCCGGCACTCACCAAGAGTATCGAGCAGCATTTTTTTTATTCGGGGGAAATCGGCTTCCGATAGAGACACCACCGCAGAAAAGTGCAGATTGTTTTTAGGATGATTTTCAAACGCGCGAATCGCCATCAACCGCCAGTTAGCGTGATCGCGCACAATCAGAGCCGTGTTCTCTACGTTAAAGTCCCAGCCTCGAACTTCAACAACCTTCCCATTAGCAACTCTGATCAGCCCACGAGATTCGAGAAATGAAAAAATTTCCTTGCACCTAACTTTTGGAATGCGAAGGTGGCTGCCGGCTGCGGCCATGGTATTGAGCCGCGGAGTAGCTAGGCAGTGAAGAAGGGCGGCATACTGCCAGCTGCTGTAGAACAAACCCTTGTCGGCTTCCGAGAGTGGCGACGGTGGGAAGAGGGCCTTTTTGGAATTTAGATAGTTGAGCTGCGAATTTTCAACCTGGATTTCGAATGTGCGTCGCAAAGAGGGGGTGCCCGCCCTCGCCATACTTATCAAAAGCACCAAATGCAGATTTTGGGCACTATCTAGCCCGAAGAAAGCGCCGGCGCGTTCCCCTTGCTCAAGACTCAGATGTGCATCGCCCGCCAATACTTTCGTGATGTAGCTCGGCTGAACACCAGAAGCTGCCGCGAGTTTTGACTTTATACCTGAAGTGCTTTTCGATCTGCCGTCAACCGCTGAGGCAAGGAACTTTCGATAGTCGGAAAACTCAAAGATGTCGACAGCGTCACTCTTCGTCATTCCGCGGCCCGTCAGTTGCCTTGCCTTCAGAACCACACTTCTTTTTCGTACAATCTTCTTTTGAAGACTCCGGACATTCATCGCCGGAAGCAGACCCATTTCCGCTTTTCGAATCCTCTTTCTCTACCACCGATCTCGGTTCATTCGGGCCACTCCCGCCAGTAAAGGTGCCAGCGATAGCGCTAGAGATAGTAAAGCTGAGAAATGCAGAGGCCAGAGCTAACTTAAACAGTTTAGGCATATGGAGACTAATCGCCCCCACAAAAGGAATTCTTTAGGTAAATTCGAATGCAATGCCCGCAGAGCGATAAGACAAAACCATCAATACCCTAGCGTGTATTTTCTATCCAAATAATGAGTCTTGGCATTCCGTACGCCCGCGAGCCAAGCCCCTGAAGCTTCGAAGGAATTGCCTCGAAACAGAAGTTCCGAATCATAGAGACTCGCTTCCAAAAAACGCCCTTCCCTCTCCAACTTGCCTCTGGAAACTAAAGAACCTCTCCCGTCATCTGGAGCTTGCTCAAATCAAACTGCTGCTCGTGGAGGCGCTGAAGAATACCCTCGTATACTCGCTTGCTCATTCGTGGAGTGCGGCTAAGAATCCAGAGATAGTCGCGGCCAGGGGCACCCACTACGGCGAACTCATAGTTACGGCCTAGGTCTACTACCCAGTAATTCCCGTAGAAAGGCCAAAAAAACGACACTCTCAGTTTCGCGTTGGTATTGTCTGCCGCGTAAGCTACGCCCTTCGCGTTCTTGAGCTTGCCGTTCACAATGCACTGGTTGAGCACATCCACTTTGCCATCCGAACGAAGGGAGTATGTGGCTGTAGTCTTCGTGCATCCTTTCTGAAAGCTCTGAGGGAACGAAGAAATTTCGAACCACTTACCCATGTATCGGTTCAGGTTCACCTGAGGCACCGTACGAACGGGCCGCATATCTTCCGCAGAGGCGAAGGCGGGAACGAAAAGAGTGAGGGCGACGAGAGCAGTTATCATTTTCATAGGTTTTCTCCTCGCCGCGTCATAACACATCTGTAGAAGTAATTGCACAGTGGGACCAAAAATAGCAAATCTACAAACATTCAAAGAGAATGAATCTTATGCACATACGATCTTGGCAACGCGGATTTTCTCTAGTTGAAGTGATGATGGCGTTGGGGGTGCTTAGCCTAGGAGGTTATGCCCTCATCTCATTGATGAAGACCTCCATGAATATGCAAAAAGGGGTAACCTCCTCGGACGATGCGCGCGCAATCACTGCTGACATGGTGGCCGTGCTAACCGACCCTACTGCCTGCAAAAGAACATTCGCCGGAAGCAATCCAAGCTTGAGTGCCGGATTTTCCAAAACATCGGTAATTTCGGGCGCACCCGTACCTTCAACCCAATACGCAGTAGATAAAATTTATGGAAACAAGACATTGAAGTTCAAGGGGCTTCAGGTGGGAGGCGCGGAAGGGAGCGCCGAACCAAGGTCAAATTTGGCGTTGTATACGACTATGAGCCCCACATCAGGAATCGCCCTGGTGCTCGTGAACTGGGAGCGCATCGGCACCGAGGCCGGAGCGATGCCGGATGGAATGCGCAAAGTCACACGCTGGTTTAAAATCAATGTTACCTTAAGCGATGCAACCTCTCGTTTAATCACGGATTGTTTTGCGATTGGAGGTAATAGTGAAGACGCGTGGAAGCACTCGGCAGCGGATCCTACCAAAATTTACTACGCAGAAGGAAATGTGGGCATTGGCACCGAGAATCCATCAGCCGATCTGCATATCGAAGGTGACGATAAAAGCGCTGCAATCGGCATCATCAATTCCTCCTCGAGCACGAGCCGTTGGCCCGGCTTTTTTGTGGCGAACTATGCCGGCTCAACCCAGGGCGTGAGCTCTATTGGCTTCATGCATTCACGTGGATCCAGGGCTGCGCAGTTGCCAACTAGACTAGATGATAGGCTGGGACTTCTCTACGGATCCGGTAGCGGGCAAAGCGGGTCTTCAAGCCCCTGGCCGCTTTCGCACCATTCTGCTTCCATAATGTTCAACGCTGCAGAGAACTTCTCCTACTCATCTGAAGCTGGATTTATGACATTCAATACCACCCCTACAGGAGCCAGTTCGGCTTTGGAGAGAATGCGCATTGATGAAAAAGGCAACGTAGGCATAGGAGTAGCCTACCGCTTCACAGCCAAGGGAATAACGCCCAGTACGATAGTCGGACGTGCCGGTGCCGGATTCCGAACACCGGAGATAAAAACTCGAGGGATCTTCGGCCTTAGCCGAGAATGACGCAGGCCCGAAGCTTGCCGATGCACTGCCCCCATGGGTCAACCCGCACTCGGCTGTGCAGCCACTGAATACAGACCGCGCTCACCTGAGCAAACGGTGCTCTATAAGACGGTGGCCAACCATATCGAGACCTTCTTCGCTATGGTTGAGGGAGAAGGCCGCCATCTGCCTAAGTTCGTGCGCCAGGAGTTCGATGCCTGTCTTCGCTGTGGGATCCATGCCTATGGGTTCCTCCGCCTCCGATGCAACGGGTGCCACTCTGAGAGACTGGTGGCGTTCTCGTGCAAGAAGAGAGGGTTCTGCACGAGCTGCGGCGGTAGGCGAATGAGCGAATCTGCCGCCCATCTGATCGATGAGGTGTTTCCGCGAGTAGGGATTCGCCAATGGGTGGTGAGCTTTCCGTTTCCGATCCGATTCCTGCTGCTAAGAAGCCCAAGTCTTCAGTCGAAGATACTCGGAATCTGCATTCGGGCGATTAACTCCCTGATTGAGAAGAAAGCCAAGCGCAAACTCAGTTGCGGAGCGGTTACTCTGCTGCAGAGATTTGGTGGCTCGCTCAATGCGAATCTGCATTTTCACATTCTGGTGTTGGAAGGCGGGTACGTAGAAGGGGAGAGCGGGCCGGAGTTTGTAACCATGCCGCGCTTGGAGGATGAGGAACTCCAGGCCCTGGTGCAGACAATCGCCAAGCGAGTGGTGCGGGCGCTGAAAAAGCTGGGGCATTTCCGTGACGAGAGCGAAGCCTTAGCCGAAGACAATGAGGATCCCCTGGCGGAGCTGCAGGCGGCAAGCGAGAAGAATCGCGTGGCGATGGGAAAGCGGCGCGGGGAGTGGATCCGGAGGATAGGCTCCTTGGGAGTAAGCGATCCTCCGGAGCTTACGGGCCCGCTCTGCTCAGCGGACTTTACCCGTAAGAAAATAAAATAGAAGCGATATTCATTTGCCGCAAATATCAGAAGAGGAACCTAAACAGCCTTACCTACTTCAGCTCGTCTTATCTTATGCGAGACTTATTTCTTTCGTTCTCAGCCTGTGGTTGTGCGCTTAGCTCACCGAGTTTGGCGTTTCGCTTCGGAGCTTTTGTTCGTCGACTCTTCCAAAGTATCCGTAGCAATTCTCATGCGGGGGCTCGTATCCTTGAGCTGTTGAACCCGGATCCCGTCGCTCTCATCCAAAACAAGCAATTCTGGTGCTGTATTTCACGATCCAAACAAGAATTAGATAGCACAGAAAAAGAATGAAATATAATGGATGGGCAGACGTAAATGATTCAGTAAAATAATTGGAGATGGTGAATTTCCTACGGGTTTTATTTGTCTAAAATCATTACGGGTAAAGTTCATCCCTGGCTGATGTCTTGACTGGCTGCTTTATCAACAGGCATGGGGGCCGGTTTGTGCCGCGCCGAGATATGGCTTCTTGCTGGCTTCCTCAGGGGCCGCAATGGTGGGGATCTCGCTGGCGGGCTCAGGCGCCCTCGGCTCCTTGTTCCTCCGCCGCCTTTACCTGAGCCCTCCCGACTTTTCTGGTGAACGGCTCGCTCCTTTGTTAAACCACACAGGTGGCGAAGAAACGGCTCAGCTTCGAAAATCGCGATAAAAACGGCATCCCTCTTCGGGAGCTGATCGCCGTGCACCGTCAGTTTCGCCCTCGCGGCTCACTGCCTGGAAACCTCGGCGACGGCTTCCTTCTCGACCAGAATCCCGTGTTCCGCAACGTGCGTGAAACTTGCCTCGATCGCGGCTTCGTGTTTTCGCTCACCGGGCATGGCCTCTACTATTCCTTTCCCTTGATGAGCCTCGACACCGTGATCGAAAAACGAGTAATCCCTTTCCGCGACAACTTCGCCTGGCTCCCATTGCTGGAAAAAAGTGCGCCCGGGCAGTTCACGCTAACGGAGCTGAAACGCAGCGAACTCCTCTTCAATTATATTTTTCACGAGGCCGCCCATTGCATCGCGCACTCCGTTTTCTTCGGGCGGGCCCGATTTTCCCGGCTGCCGAAGAATGCCGACACACTCCGCAAGATCCTGCTCGGAGAAGCATTTGCGAACATGGTCGAAGCGCTCAGCGCGGCCTTCGCGGAAGGGGAGATCGGGAGCTATTTCCTGGATGGTAACTGCCATTTCAGATCCAGCAGAAAAGAAGTGAAGGAGATCCGGCGTTTCGCGAAGGCCCACGGCTTCGAGAAAACCGCGCGCGTGCTGCTCGCCGCATTTCTTTACGCCAACTACCTGCTCGAGCATCTCGGTCGGCGCGAGCAGGCTCGGATCCGGGAGTTTGCGGGTCTCGACAAGGGCGTGAAGGTCGGAAAACTGGCGCGGATCGGCACCGAGCTCTCCGAGCAGTTCCGCACCACGACCACCCACTTTCACCTGATCAAAATGGGCTTTCCAGCCAGCCTCGGCCCGCTCCTCCGCCCGGACCCCTTGGCAGCTCTCCTGAAAAAGGAGAACATGAAGCTCAAGGAACAAGCTTACTCCCTCGCGGCGATCGCGAGCCGGGGACTTTAACGAAGAGAATGAGCGAGCAAACCGAGGCCTCTAGGCCGCCTATTCCAGACTTGCCGCAACCAGGCCTGCGCGACCCCATCGGCTTCAACCGCCGCAGTCTCATCGCGCTGCTGATTCTCGCGGGAGTGATTTCCACGATCGCGCTCTGCTGGCCCGAGCTCGCAGCCGCTGAATGGAACGCGATCTTCGCCCGTGGAGACTGGGTGCGGGATATGGACTGGCTTCTCGCCGGGCTGGGTATTTTCTTCTTCGTTTGCACCGCGCTCGATCCGAATCCGCGCCACGATCTCGCCACCATCGCTGCCGGAATGCTTGGCGGCGCAATCATTGAGGTCTGGGGCACGCGCTCGGGCCTATGGTACTACTATACCGGTGAGCGACCGCCGCTCTGGATACTGCCGGCGTGGGGAATGTCGGCACTGTCGAACGAAAAGCTGCAGCGCCTGAGCATGTTGCTCATGCCGCCCGCCGCAAGGGAGCAGATGCTGAGCGACCGCGACGGGTCTTTGTCTTTGCGCCGCGGTTATTATGCGGGAGTTGCCTTTCTCGTTTCGTTTTACCTCTTCTGGTCATGGCCGGCGATCACCCATCCCTATACCTTCTGCACCACGCTGCTGATCGTGGCCGCACTCGCGAGTGCCCGCTACCCAGCCTACGCTTTCAGCCTTTTTCTCAACGGCGCTCTGCTCGGCATTTTCCTCGAAATCTGGGGCACGGGCCGCCACTGCTGGAATTATTATGACGGAAAAACGCCTTCTCCGTTTCCGATTTTCGGCCATGGCATCGCGGCGCTCTGTTTCTGGAAGATGAAGGACGCGGGACGGAAGGTATGGGAACTGGCGCGAGGGTAGGAAGACTTACTTCGCAGGCGGGCGGGGAAAGAAAACGGAGGTACGGGCGCAGTAATCCGCATAACCTGGCCGATTTTTCATCAGGTCCTCCAGCATCGAAACCCCGCTCACTTTCAGGATCAGGTAGGTGACCCCAATCGGGCCCAACGCCGTGAGCCAGCCCCAAGGGAGCTCAGCGACCATCAGCCAGATCCCCCACCACTGTACAACCTCGCCAAAGTAGTTGGGATGACGGCTCCAGCTCCAGACTCCCGTCGTCATCAGCTTACCCTTACTTTCGGGTTTGCTCTTGAAGCGGCGCAGCTGTTCATCGGCGATGGACTCCAGCAGAAATCCAGAAAGCCAGACCAGAATTCCGGCCCAGCACAAAACGCCGGGTGCGCTGTCGGAGAGCGACAACGCGAGTAGCACGGGGGACAAAAACAGATAGAGGATAAAGGCCTGCAGCACAAAGACCTGCAGGTAAGAGCGCCATAGCCAGGTTTTTCCCCATTCTTTGCGCCAGTTATTGTAGCGCACGTCTTCCGCGCGGTGAGAAAGGTTGCGTAGCCCGACGTGCAGGAAAAGGCGCACGGCCCACAGCGAGATCATCGCGAGCAGGAGGGCGTTACGGGCTCCAAGGCCAGTGATGCCGCCTTCCCGGGCCCAGAGCACGGCTGCGAACGCCGAAAGAGGGAAGGCAGGACCCCAGAGCACATCGGCTAGGTCATTTTTCCTGAACAGTAGGGCGGGAATGGAAACGAGCTGGAAAAGGAGCACTGCTGTGGCCAGGCCGGCCAGCCAAACTTGTGGATTCATCCTGCCAGCTTCGCTTTTGCTGTATTTTACGTCAAGGCGGTGCGAGTCTTTGCGCCATGCTTCGCACTTTTGGTCTTTATCTTCTCTCTCTGTTTTTCGTGGCGGCAGGGCTGAATCATTTCCGCGATCCCGGGTTTTATCGCCCCATGATGCCGCCCTATATTCCCGCCCATGAGCTGATGATCGCGCTGAGCGGGGTAGCCGAGATCGCGCTCGGCCTTCTCGTGCTCTGGAAGCGCGCGCGGCCTTACGCTGCCTGGGGTTTGATCCTTCTTCTGCTCGCCGTGTTCCCCGCGAACGTTCACATGTACCTGGAGCGCGAAACTACCTTCGCCTCCTTTTCTCCCACCGCTGTTCTGATTCGTCTTCCGCTCCAGCTTGTGCTGCTCGCCTGGGTGTTCGTGTATACGAGGCGACCCGCGTGAGTTCGCCCCAGCGCACTATCCACCACGCCGACGCAATCGAGTGGCTCAAAGCGCAGCCTGTTCTGGAGGGAGCGAGTTTCGTGACGTCGATGCCGGATTTTTCCGAGTTCAACAAGCTCACCCTCGACGAGTGGAAAGCCTGGTTTACCGATACCGCCGCGCTCGTGCTAAGCCGCTGCCCCGATGATGGTGTCGTTATTTTTTACCAGCGGGACGGGAAAAGGAACGGAACCTGGATCGACAAGGGCTACCTCGTGCAGAAGGCGAGTGAGCGCACCGGCCACGCGCAGCTTTGGCACAAGATCGTGTGCCGCGCGCGCGCGGGCTCCTCAACCTTCGGGCAGCCCGGCTTCTCGCACCTGCTCTGCTTCTCAAAAGGCGTGCGCCCCGAGATCGCGACTTCCACGCCCGACGTGCTCCCGCTCGCCGGTGAGCAAACCTGGACCCGCGGCATGGGCCTGCTCGCCTGCGAAGCCGCTTGCCGCTTTATCCTGGAGCAAACTACGACCCGCACCGTGGTGGATCCCTTCTGCGGCCACGGCACCGTACTCGCGGTCGCCAACGAGCTCGGGCTCGATGCGATCGGCGTTGAAAAGGGGCGTAAACGCGCCGAGAAAGCGCAAGCGCTCCAGGTGAAGAACGGAGTGATTGTCAGTGCTGCCGCCCATGAGGCGGACTCGCGAGAGTTCGCGGAGGGCAAACAGTGAGCCCTCCCGTGCAGCTCTTCCGTTTCAAGATCCAGCTTTCCGACGTGACGCGCGGAAAATACGAGGAGCTCGATTTTCGCCTCGCGCAGCACCCGAGCGAGAGCGGCGCCTTTCTGCTGTCGCGCATGTTCGCCTACGTGCTCAATGTCGAGCCCGGCCTCGAGTTCTCTTCGAAAGGCCTTGCTGAGCCCGACGAGCCCTGCCTCAGCAGCAAGAGCGACCGCGGCGGCCTCGCCCTCTGGCTCGAAGTCGGCAGCCCGAGCGCGCGCCGCCTGCACAAAGCCTCCAAAGCCGCCGCGCAGGTGAAGGTGTATACCTACAAAAATCCGGAAGCTCTCCTTAAAGAGATCGCAAGCGAAGGAGTGCACAACTCTCATAAGCTTGAAGTCTACTCGCTCGAACCCGCTTTTCTTTCCGTGCTCGAAGAGCAGTTGAAAAAGGAGAATAATTGGAGCGTGATGCACGACGAAGGTTCGCTCACCGTGAATATCGGCGAGGAGAGTTTCGCCGGGGAATTGAAACGGCACGCGGTGAAGGTGTGATCGACTTCCCCGCCTACCAGCTCGGGATGAGCCGCGAGGCCGTGGCGCTCGTGCCGCATTCTTCGCGCTGGGCAGAGGCTTTTTCGCTCCTGAGCTCGCGGATACAAGCTGCCCTTGAGGGATCAGGTCTCGAGCTCCACCATATCGGCAGCACCGCAATCCCGGGCATCCAGGCAAAGCCGATTCTTGATTTATTGGGAGTGGTTCCTGAGCTCGCAGTATTCGATGTGTTCCGCTCCCGGCTGGAAGATCTCGGCTTCACCTGGAAAGGCGAGTACGGAATTCCTGGCCGTCGCTACAGTGTGCTCTACGATGCGGAAGGGAAACTCGGCTTCGTGCACCTGCACGTTTTCGAAGCCGGGCATGCAGAGGTAGCTCGCCACCTGAAATTTCGCGATCAGCTCTGCGTCGATCCATTGTTGGCGCGCGAGTATGATGAACTAAAGACGCAGCTGCAGAAGAAATTTGCCGGTGAGCGCAGTAAATACACCGAGGCAAAGGCGTCGTTCATTCAGGGCGTGCTCGAGAAGAGGTAAATCATTACTTAGACGCACCTATTCCACGCGGCGTCGCGGGGCACGGCGCGTCGTTTGATTTCATGGAATAATTCGTCGCAAGCTAGGCGAGCAGCTCGTACCGGTACGTGTCGCGCCGAAATCCCTTCTCGATCTTGTCTCCCTCCAGAAATCCCACCCGCTTCATCCCGAGCTTCTCCATCACCCGATAGGAGGCGATATTGCGCGAATCGCAGGTTGCATAAATCACGCGCAACTTGAGCTCCGAAAAGCCAAACTCGATCAATCGAGCCGCGGCTTCCGTCGCGTAACCCTTGCCCTGGGCCAGAGGAGTGATCGCCCAGCCGAGGTTCGCCACGCTGCTCTTCTGCGATTCGCGGCGGATCCCGCAGCCGCCGATCAGCAGCCCGGTCGCCTGCTCGCAAACCGCGAAGTCGAACTTATAACGGTCCTTTTCAATCTGCTGTTTCATCATGTCGTCGACGAATTTCTTTGTGTCGGCCTCCGAGTTCGGTCCCCAGAGTTCGTACTGCGAGAACTCAGCGTCCGAGCCATATACGTGGATCCGTTCCCAGTCCGATTCCGAATACCCGCGCAACAGCAATCTTTCCGACGATAACTTCATGGCTGCAGTCCTCTTTCAAAATGCGTTTCCAAAACCAATTTGAGCTGGGTTAATATTTTTCTGCCCATCTCATAGAGCTCGTGGCTCATCTCCGCCTCTCCCCCGAACGCCATTCGTATTTCATAATGACCCCCTAAAAATTGAAAACGGGGCTAGTCAGACTCGGCGGAATTGTAATTATGCCGAACAAGATTAGGCCCCGTAAGGGCGGATTCCGAAAGCTAGGAAAAGGCGGGGCGCGCGTACTCGAAGGCATCGCCTGGGCCACAGTGTCGAACCTTCCGGAAGACTTTATCGTCGGCCCAGGAGTGAGCCTTCCCTGCTGCTATGACAACGTACTCGTTGAGGCAATTTCGGACCTGCTCGTGGTCGAGAGCGGAGACAGTCGCAAGATATCGTTAGGAAATATCGCCTGACTTTATTGCTTGTCTAATTCATGGTACTAGAGGGAATTCCGAATTCCCGACCCGTGAAAGGCACTCCGATGAAGAAGCTCCTGCGCTCCCGTTTCCTGCCCCTCGCTCTCACCTGCGTTTACTCGCTGCAGGTTCTTCCCATCGCTGCCGCCGCTCCCAGCACGGGTTCCCGCTTCAGCCAGGACGTGCTCGAAGTGAAAGGCCCACAGCAGACGGCCGAATATATTTTTCGCAACTCGCCCCGCGATAACCTGATCACCATCCAGGTATTCGGTTCGGTGGCCCGCCCCGGGATGTACTACGTGCCGGAAGACACCGACCTCATGAAACTGCTTACTTTGGCCGGAGGCGTGGTGAACTCGAGTGAGCTCGATGAAGTGATCGTGCGTAAGCTCGAAGGCAAAGCCTGGAAGGGCTTCAACAGCAAATACGTTGACCAGAAGAACGACCAGACCTACCGGGTCGACGTCGACGGCATGCTCAAGCACAGCCCGAGTGTGAAACCGCTGCGCATGTCGCACGACGACTTTGTATACGTGCCGCAGAAGGAGTCGATCGTGAGCAACGATTTCCAGAAGATCCTTGGGGTCGCCTCCGTGGTTCTGACCGGAATTCTCACGTACGTAATTATCAAAGACAAAAGCAAGTAGAGCCGATTCCCTATGAACCCGCGTAAGCTAGCCTGGGCCCTCATCCTGCTGGCTTTTCTCAGCAAGGTTTCCCTCTCGTTCACGGGATTGGTGCCCACTTCGCTCGGCTATCTGCTTTTTCAGGGTGGCCTACACCCATACCTCAATGTGCTTTTTAATCTCTCGATCGGTTTTTTCCTGATCGTGGCGCTGCGCGGGGCGAGGGGAGAGGTAGCCCTGCTTCAGGGATATCGGAAGCCCTACGTTTTTTTCGCGCTCGGCACGATGGCTATTCTCTGGGTGCAGCACTTACTGCAAATTGTGGCCGGGTTCGACGAGGCGGGTTTCTTCCTCGTGGTCGTCACGATGATGTGTACGAGCTTTCTGATCTATATCTTCGGCCTCGTGATTCCGCGCCTTGTGCCACCCGCCGAGTTTGTGAAGGGAGTCGCGATCATCTGCTCGGTAATTTGCTCCGTATCTGTGCTCCTGTTGCTGGCCGGGATTCCGGGCCTATACAAGGGAAGTCGCTTTATCGGCATTCTGAAGCATATTCCCTATATGGTCACTTGCGGAACCGTAGGCTTTCTTTTCACGCTGCACCTCTGGAATCCCTCAATGCGCCTGCGCCATCATTTTCTGATTCTCGTCGCGCAGTTGTTTAATTTTTACGCTCTGGTTCTCACTGGTACGCGCTCGGCGCTGTTCGCAGTTTTGGCAGGTAGTTTCGTTTATTTTGTTACGCTGAAGGTGCCCAGCCCCACGTTCCGCACCGCTCGCGTGCTCATCGTGTGGATTGTTTTGGTGGGTGGGGCGCTTTTTGGAACTATGGCTTACGATTTCACCCGCGACCTGATGACCGGCAAAACCGCGATCGGCTCGCGCGCTCCCCAGGATGGCGTGAGCGACCGGATGGACGAAGTGTACCGCGGGCTGGAGATGCTGGAAAAGAGCCCGTGGTTCGGTCTTGGGCTGCTATCGAAGTTCAGTGTAGGCGACGGGGATGGCGATGATGTCGTGGATAGCTATAATTCCTTTCAGGATCCACATAACTTGTTTATTTCGTCTGCAGTGGTGGGCGGCTATCCGTTTGGGTTCTGGGTGATGTTCGGTTTTGGGTTGGGTCTGCTTGGCTGCGCGCTGGCGATCCTCAAGGGCCCGCCCGGCATTCATGTGCTCGGAGTGTATCTACTCAGTCATCTGCCTATTCTCGCCATCTACCACATGCATTTGAGTCTCGGCGGCATGGCCGACCGCCTCTACTGGCTGGTGTTTGGGTACTTGGGCCTCACTTGGGCAATTCTGCCTCAAAAAGATTCTGTTAGGATTCCGGAAACCCCTGTAAAAACCTAAGCTTTCCTGTTTAGATTCCCATTCTTGAGTTGAAGGTTCAGGCTATTTCTGCTATAAGTCCGCCTCGACCTATTTTTCGGATTTGGAAAGGTACTTACCTATGGCTCCCGCAAGCTATTCTAACGCGCACGACGCTGGCCTCCGCCCCGTGGTTCTTTTTGCCATCTCGCAATGGAAACTGGCCGCCAAGCTTACCGGTGCTGCCCTCGCCCTCGGTCTCTTCACCTACGCTTTCCTGATTCCCCATAGCCTTCGCAGCACAGTGCTCATCAATGATGCGCAAACCTCCCAGCTTCAGGCGTTCACCAACAACTTTTTCTCGCTTTCGAAAACGCAGGCTTCCGCCCGTAAAGCCCAGAGCCCGGCCCAGCAGGCTGTGGACTATCTCGAGCGCCAGGACTCTTATACGTCTTTCCTGAAGTACCTCGCGGTGCAGGCCGTGGCCGCTGACTCTTCCAAAGAGTCGTCCGAAGGATTCGCCCGTCTCGAAAAATACCTGGGCGTGAGCCTGCGCAAAAACGACTACAACGTGCGCCAGACGGCGGCGAAGATCCGCAAGCTGATCAAACTTTCTGCTGGCACGCCTACAGAGCTCGCGATCACCGCCTCTTCCGGGGATGCTGAATTCACTTACTTCATGAATACCGAATACACCAAATTCGCCATTGAAGCCCTCAAGCAGCAGGCGGAAAAAGACATGGAGCAGGTTCGTCTCGCCATCGAGCGCCAGCGCGACCACTTCAAAGCCCAGTTCGAGATCAATAATAAGGAGCTGATCAAGTTCCAGAGCCGCCCTGAAAACGTGCTCTCCCTCGCGTCTGGCGCCAACGTAGGCACGTATATTTCCGAACTCGTGGTTCGCAAGAACGAGACCGAGCTTAAAATCTCCGATAACGAGCGCGCCATCCAGTATCTTGGCGGCGCAAAGGCCGCAGGTCTGGCTAATGCCCGCAACCTTGGCGGCCGCTCGCAGGTGCAGCAGCTGATGGAAGAGACCGAGCTCTTGAAGAAGCAGGCCTACTCGATCCAGGAATCGATTCGCAAGTTCTCCAGCGCCACCAACGGCACTGCTGAAGCGATGCGTATGTTCGAAGAGCTTAAAAAGACGACCGACCGCGAGTTCAAGAACTTCCAGGAAGCCAATGACCTGCTCAGCAAGATGGGCGTTTACAACGTTTCGATCGCTGGCAAGTTCGAGCTCCTGCACGTACCGGAAGTTGAAGAAGTGCGCAAGGCCGCATCGACCTACCTCGTGCTGTCGCTCGCGTTCTTCCTCTCGCAGCTCCTCTTCTCGGGCTACATCTACTACATGTGGACCGTGACCACCCAGCTGCGCCCCGGCCGTTCCAAAGGCGTGGGCCTGGTGTCGGCTGGCAACCTGCCGAAGTACCCGCAGGAAGTTCCTGCTGTGGAGTTTATCAAGTAGAGTTTGCGCACCAAAAAGAGGCGGCCAGGTTGGCCGCTTTTTTTCAGCCGATCAGCCGCAGGACTGATCCACCGGATGACTTTCTAAATATCGGATCATTGATCAATATCGGAGCCTCCATGACCAAGACCCTCATCGCCAGCATCATTGCTCTCTCGTTCTCAGTTTCTGCTTTAGCGGGAGAGCCAGGTTCTTTTCGCTGCCAGGCCCGCGAGCTCGCTCCCGGCAACCAGGGCCGTTCGGGCGTCGTGCTGCTCGACGAACACCAGGCCGTATGGGAAGGCGTGAGAGGCGTGAATGCCTCTCTCTGCCAGCTCGCGCAATTCACCGCCAATGCCTGCTTCACCACACGTTCGAGCAGGAACCTCGTGCTGCAGGTGAACGCTGAGTGCGGAGAAGTGCGCCAGGACACTCCAATGGCGGAAGCGCAGCTCACGCTGGCGACCGACCATGGCCGTTACAGCTGCATCCACCGCGCATTGGGCCTCCTCACCGCAGTAGAGCTACGCAACTGCAAGCCGCTGTAGTAAATAAAAAATATTTCAGTGCGTTGTTTTTTTAGTCTTCCTATATACAAAGCACGCCACCTGTATCGCCCAAAGCAGCCCCATCAGGATGCCCCACTTCACCAGGTCGCCCTTTTCGATCAGGAGCACGTGCGCCGTAACGATCGCGGCCGCGAGGTGCACGAAACGGTGGATGAACTTCCAGCGCCGGAACCCGAGTTTCTTCAGCGAAAAATCATTCGATGTGAGCGTAAGCACCAGCAGGATGAGCCACGCCGAAAGCCCGAGGATCAGGTAGAGCTTGGTCACCAGCTGCGTGAAGCCCTGTGGCGCAAAGCCTTCCATCGCGAGGTAGAGAAAGGCATGGCAGACGAGAAAGAGGAAAGTTACCACGCCCAGGAAGCGGCGATGTAAAAGCACAAACCGCAGCCGTGCAGGGAAGCGCACACCAAAACCGATCAGCGCACCAAGCACAAGATTGCCCAGCAGATAGTAGAGCGCCATCTCGCCCGTTTTGTGGTTGAAGCTTTTCGCCGGGTCGGCGCCATACTGCGCAGTCGCGATAAGGTAAATCCACCAGGCGGCGGGCAACAGCAGTATGACTCGGAACGCCTTGCTCATCATCTGAGGGCTATGGTGTCATAGGGCAATGAAGAAAGAACACGAAATCGACGAAATCACTCCCGAGAATCTCTTCTGGAATCGACGAGCCTTTCTGAAGGCTTCGTTGGCTGCCGGGGTGGGGGCTGCGTTTCCCTATCATGGCTATGCCGCCACTCTCTCTACGCTCAACGAAAAGTTTAAGTTGGGCGGCGAAAAACAAACGCCCGAAGACATCGCCACCTCTTACAATAACTTTTACGAGTTCAGCCTGGAAAAAGAGGCCGTGAAGAAAAACGTAGAGACGTGGAAGCTCGATGCCAAAACGTGGAAGATCGAGGTCGGCGGGCTTGTTGACAAAAAGAAAACCTATTCCCTCGAAGAGCTGATTGGCCTCGCGGGCGGTTCTCTCGAAGAGCGAGTATATCGATTTCGCTGCGTTGAGGCGTGGTCGATGGTGGTTCCCTGGACCGGCTTTCCTCTCGCCAAGCTCGTCGAGAAACTCCAGCCCCAGAAGAAGGCGAAGTTTATCCAGTTTCAAACTTTTGCTGACACCAAGATCGGCACCAATATGAGCGGCCTCGCCGGCTATCCCTGGCCCTATACCGAAGGGCTCACGATCGAAGAGGCAATGAACCCGCTCGCGTTGGTCGCGACCGGCCTTTACCAGAAGCCACTGCCGAAGCAGAACGGCGCGCCACTTCGTCTCGTGGTGCCGTGGAAATACGGCTTTAAAAGCATCAAGTCGATCGTGAAGATCGAGTTCACGGACGCGCAGCCCAAAACCCTTTGGAACCAGCTTAACCCGTCGGAATACGGCTTTTATGCCAACGTGAATCCGAAGGTAGACCATCCGCGTTGGAGCCAGGCAACGGAGAGAATTCTCGACAAAAGTTTTTTCCCCAAGCGAAAGCCTACCCTGATGTTCAATGGATACGAGTCAGAGGTCGCGCATCTTTACAAGGGGCTCGACTTGGCTAAGAATTATTAGGTACCGATCTCGAAAAAGAAATTTAAATTAGCAAAGGCCTCGCCATGATGTGTCCCTGCGGTAGCAAGCAAGATTACGCCCAATGCTGTGAGCCCTATATCAAAGGCGAGAAAAGTGCGCCGACCCCGGAAGCATTGATGCGTTCTCGGTATTCCGCCTACGTAAAGGTGGAGGCGCCTTATCTCAAAGAAACGCTGGCACCCGAAAGCCGTGCAGACTTCAAGGAAAGCGATGTGCGGGAGTGGGCCACCAAGAGCGAGTGGCTTGGCCTCGAAATCCTCAAGGCCGAAGGCAAAACAGTCGAGTTCATCGCCAAATACCGCGCGCAGGGAAAAGTGCTCGAGCACCACGAAGTAAGCACCTTTCGCCAGAAGGACGGAAAATGGTATTTCGTCGACGGTGAGAGCCATGTACACGAAGAAGGCAAAGGCCACGAAGCGCATGCCGCTCCTGCACCGCAAAAGCCCGTCGTACGTGAATCTCCCAAAATCGGGCGCAATGATCCCTGCAGCTGCGGCTCTGGGAAAAAGTTCAAGAAGTGCTGCGCGACTGCCGCTTCCGTGTAGCTGGTAACTGTTACGGGCTATCTCTTTTTTGCCGATAGGCAGGAGAGAAGGGAGCCTCTTTGGCCAGCGAGCCTATCCACATCCTGATCATCGACGGCGACAACAGCTATCGCCTCAATCTCGGCTCCGAGCTGAAGAACAACGGCTACCAAGTGTCGATGACAAGCAGCGCGAACAAGGCCCTGGAGCTATTTCCACAGATGCCGTTTCAAATCATCGTGGCTGATCTGGGCGCGGATAATGGAAACGCAGGTGAGCTGATCGCGACCCTCGCCGAAAAAGTTCTTACGGTGCCAGTTATCCTCACCGCGGCAGATCCAAATTTGACGGCCGAGGAGGCTGCGAGGATGGGTGCGGCTGATTTTATGCGCAAGCCGCTGAGCACACGCGACCTGATGGAAAAGGTGCGCCGCGTGCTGGGCCAGGGGAAATCTTTCCAGTACTTCTTGAATCGGCGTCGCTCCCTGATCGTAGTGAGCTGGGTAGGCGACCTAATGGTGCTCGACAGCGAGCAGCTCAAGGTCTGCCTCACTGAGGTGAAGGCCGCCAATCCAAAATTCGTGATTCTCAATCTGCATGGCTTCACTGGCTATGACCCTTTGCTGGCCGGTGAGCTTGTGGGCTTCCAGCAGGCAATACGCGATACCGGATCGTGGCTTGTGCTCTGCGGGCTTGAGTGGAAGCTGAGAGAGCAGCTGGCGTCAAAGGGTCTCGTGGTCGAAGGGGAGATTCTTCCCACTTTAAAAGATGCATTACAGTATGTTCTGGAAATAGGAATGAAATAGGTACGAACTATGTTGAACGAAGCAGCGCCGATGAAAACAGTATTGCTCGTCACCCGGCAGGATCTCCTGATCGACGTGGTATCCGTTTACCTGGAGGGCTGGTTCCAGAGTAAGGTTGAAGTTATCGATACTTCGCTGAAGCTGGAGAAATCCCTCAATCAGGAATACGCGCTCGTGATTGTGGAAGACGAAAAACTCATGCTCGCCGCCGGAAAAACTTTGGCCGACCTCACCTCGCCTGCGATTGTAATCGGAAGAGAACCGGCCTCCCGCCAGCCCGCCGGCCGCCGCGTGCTGTACTTGAAAAGCCCGATTGATCTGCAGCGCCTCTCTGACTCCATCCACCTGCTTTCGCAAGCTGGCAATGTAACCGAGCGGAGCTTTTGTTCGGTGCGCCCGCAGGTATTAGTGATGTCTGGTAAGTTGCTCGCTCAGGATATCTACGTTTGCAATGACGACGGAAGTCATGGGCTAGTGCTAAAAAAAGGCGAAAATTTTGATTTCGGCGGCGAGTTCCTGAACAGAGTGGGGCCGAGAAAGCTGCTTTACATGCGCAGCGAGGATTTTCCAGGATTCATGCGCGGCTTCGCCGAGGAGTTACAGGAGCTTTCCGGCAGCGGGCGCAAGCTTTTTGACCTCGGAGATTCCATGGACGTGGCTTCGAGCGTGCATGAGATGCTCACGGAAGCTTTGCCCGAACTCGGATTCACGCCGGAGCTGCAGAAGGCCACCAAGGCAAGTATTGATCTCGTGGTGGCCTCCATCCGAAAAGATCCGCGCCTCAAAGAGCTGCTCGAAACTTTATCGAAGAACGAAGCGGAATACCTTTCCTGGCATAGCACCACGCTTTGTTTTCTCGCCTGCCGCCTCTCGAGCCTGATGACCTGGGACTCGGCGAATACGCACTATAAACTGTCGCTCGCCTCCTTCCTTCATGACATCACCTTGAGAAACAAGGCACTCCATCGGATCAAGACTCTTGAGGAACTCGCTGCCGTAAACGTTCCAGAGGAAGACAAGGAACAATTTCGCGAGCACGCGCACGCGGCCGCGGCGATCTCCCGCACGATGAAAGATTTTCCCGGCGACGTGGACCACATCATCGCGCAACACCACGAGCTTCCTTCCGGCAAGGGTTTCCCGCTGGGGATCACCCACACGAAAATCAGCCCACTCGCGGCAGTTTTCATCGTAGCCCATGACCTCACCGAGGAGCTGTTCGACAAGAGGGAAGGGCTTAAGCTTCGAGAGAGCGTGGCAAGGCTGGAGAAGAGCTATACACAAGGATATTTCAAACGTGTGATCCAGGCTCTCAAAGAGCTCAGTGCCGGGCCTGATTCTCTCTGAATGAAAAGAATCTTCCTGCTCATCATTGGGTTTCTCTCCCTGGTGCTCGGGATCATCGGAATCTTTCTCCCGCTCCTGCCCACTACGCCTTTCCTGCTGGTGGCTGCTTTTTGCTTTGCCCGCAGCTCCGAGCGTTTTCACCGCTGGCTGATGAGCCATCCGGTGCTCAGCCCGCCAATAAGGGACTGGCAAGAGAGGGGAGTGATTCGCACTGGCCCTAAGCTTATGGCCACGGCAATGCTTTCCCTGAGCGCGTGTTTTCTTTTCCTGAGTGAAAAAGCCCCCGTAGCCGGTAAGGCGACTTTCGTTATTTTTGCCTGCTGTGTACTGCTCTTTCTCTGGACCCGTAAAAGCGCGTAGAGACCGTGTGCTGAGGCACGGCAACGAACGTGTCGATGTTCGCGTTTCCCACCAAAGAGAAAAATAGCGCCCCAAAGATCCTCGTATTCCGAGGATCTTTGCCACAAATTACCTGAAACTCTCCTTGCCGCATCGCTTTGTTCGCCCATTCGCGTTGGCACGCGTCTCGCATTTGTGTCCGGCATAACCTGGTAGTCAAACGAACCAAGGAGCTAGAGAAATGAAGTTTCCGATCACTACAATACTAATGCTGGCCGCAACGGTCGCTTTCGCGGATGACGCCGCCGTAAAAACCACTCCTACGGGTGTGGACAATACTGCCGTCAACAAACGCGATAAGAATGATGCCTCTCTTACCCCAATGGACCAGGCCAAGGGTTCGCGCCGCGACGTGGAACTAACCCGCGAAATCCGCCAGATGCTCATGAAAGACAAGAGCATGAGCAGTGATGCGAAGAACGTGAAGATCATCACGCTCTCGGGCATGGCCACTCTTCGTGGACCAGTTGACACCGCCGAAGAGAAAATGCGCGTAGGCAAGCACGCTGCCAAGGTAATGGGTGGCGCGGCACATGTAGACAACCAGCTTGAAGTGAAAGCTTCGAACTAATTCAACCCAGAAAAAATTCATTCAAAAGGAGCAATCAGATGATCTACGAAAATAAAAAAGGCAACAAGGTAGTATTCGGTATCTTCGACACCCGCATGGCCGTGGAGCGCGCGGTGGACGAGCTGAAAATGCGCGGCTTCCGCCAGGAAGACATTTCCGTGCTCTTGCCCAACGCCGAAGGCTCCAAAAACTTTGCCCACGAAAAGGGCACCAAGGCACCTGAAGGCGCGACCACCGGAGCCGCGAGTGGCCTTGTGGTAGGCGGTACACTTGGCTGGCTTGCCGGTATCGGCATGCTAGCCATCCCCGGAATCGGCCCGTTCATCGCGGCTGGTCCATTGCTGGCTTCTCTCGCGGGAGCCGGCATCGGCGGCACCGTGGGTGGGCTCGGCGGCGCTTTAATCGGTTTCGGTATTCCCGAATACGAAGCCAAGCGCTATGAAAGCGTTCTCAAGAGCGGGGGTATGTTGATCTCCGTGCACGCCGACGATTCGGAATGGGTTTCTAAGGCTGAGAGCATTCTGAAGGCCGCGGGCGCTCGCGACATCTCGTCCACCACGGAAGTGAAGTCGAGCGAAGACAAAGATTTCCGCCGCGACGAACGTAACGTAAGCGGTTTCTAGTTAGCGATCCCGTTTCCTGCATCTTTTCCCCGGGGGCTCTATTGCTCACTATCTCTGATAGCTGCGAGATAGGGCCTTTGGCTTTTTTTTGCCTAACCGATCCCGCGCAAAGCTTCGATCGGTGGCCTCTTCACGAGGCGGCGGCTCGCCAACCAAGAAACAAGAACGCCGGTAAACAGGAGCAGAAAACTGATTCCGGCCAGCGGAAGCGGCGCTAAGGCGAACGCGCCGTCGAAGAGAAACACGCAAAGCCCATAGGTGAAAGCCACACTTCCAAAAGTGCCGAAGGCCACCGCGACTCCACAGAGCACAACGCTCTCCTTGAGCAGGATGGCGCGCAGATCCGCCTCGCTGGCTCCAAGCGCCCGATAAAGCAACAGGGACAGAGCGCGATCGCGGGCTTCGAGATTGAGCACGGAGGCCAGTACGGAAAGGCCGGAGGCCAGGGCCAGGCCGGCAAGAAGTAACAGGGCCAGGCGCATCTTGGATAGCAGCGCGAGCGCCTTCTCGATCGTGAGCGCAACATCGAGCACGGAAATATTCGGGAAACTACGGGCGAGCTGGGCACGCAGGGATTTCGTCTCATTCTTTGGCAAGCTGCCTAGGTTTGCGAGATAGCTGAGTGGGGCGTCGTTCAGTACGCCTTCCTGGAATACGAGAAAGAAATTGGGTTGAAAACTGGTCCATCGCACACGGCGCTCGTTTACGATCCTTCCTTCCACCTCCGTGCCTTGCACGTCGAAACGGAGCACGTCTCCGATCTTCACGCCCAGCCTTTCGGCGAAGCGGGTCTCAATCGACAGCTCAGGCACGCCCGTGCCGTTCCATTCTGGAGAAAAGGGCGCACCTTTGATGATCGTTTCACTGTCCTGCAGCGCGCGGCGAAAGCTCAGGTTTACGGCCCGATTGCGAAACTGCGAGTTTTGTTCCTCTTCTCTTGTTCGGAAAGAGGTGCTCTCGGCTTCACGTACAAAAGCCTGGCCATTGATCGAGATGATACGCGCCCGTACGAGCGGAGAAAGGGAAGTGAGCTTATGCCCGCGAGAGGCGAGCGCCTCTTCGAGCGGAGCGCGCTGCTCCTGCTGGATGTCGAAGAAAAATAAAGAAGGCAAACGGGTAGGCGCCTCAAGCTCTGCGCGCAGGCTGGCTTCGAGTTGTGGAAGCAATTGCACAAGCAGTGAACCCAGCGCGAGAGTGAGAAACACCGCCGCGGCAGATCTCTGTCTTCTCGAAAGCAAGAGAAAGGCGTGGCGCGAGGTCCAGTTTCCGAGCTGGAAACGAAGAAGACGGGAAAATAGCTTGAAGACAAGGAAGAGCACGAGCACGAGAACCGCCAACAGGCCCAGGAAAATACCCGCGTTGCGGAAAGAGCGGGCAACCATGGGCGCAAGGCACAGAAAAAGAAAAAGCGCCGGCAGGTGGTGAAGCCAGGGGCGCTGCTCGCTTTCTCTGTCCTGTTCACGGAACAGGGCGAGCGGTGTGAATTTTTTCAGCACGAGGAGCTCCGGCAGGAGCAGGAGAGGCGTGCCAATCCCGCAGAGTAGAAAAAGAGGCACGAGCGATTCCGGATAAAGACGGAGCTCAAGAGGGGAGCTGCTCCAGAGATTGATGAGTCTTTCCAGCACGGGCAGGAAGAGCACTGCGAGTGCCAAGGCTGGAATCAGGGAGAGGAGAGCGAGAATTGCGGTCTGCGCCGCCGCCTGCCACTGCAGGAAGCTCAGGCTCAGCCCGAGCGCCCGGAAAACCGCGATCTCGTGTTTTCGCTTTTCCAGGTAAGATCGATACAGATAAGCGGCTCCGAGCGAAGAAAGCAGCAGCGCGACCAAGCTCACAAGGCCGAGGAAATCGCCAAGATAAGACAAAGCGCGCATGGAGCTTTCTCCTGCCTCTTTTGCCGTTGAGATCCGCCATTCGGGCCCAGGAAACGCGGTGGCGATCTGCTTTTGGAGAGATCTGGCTTCCTCTTCCGATTTCGTGAGCACGAGGTAGCTCCAGGTGGCGGTGCTCCCAGGCTGGATAAGCTTCGCGGCGATGAGCTGTGCGAGGCCCACGTAGGCGCGTCCACCGAGCGCGAAGGTGCGAAAGCTCTGTGTAGGGTCGTCGCTGATCGAAGCTCTTACCGTGAAAGGCGCGCCTCCCAGGATGAGCTTATCACCGGCTGCAGAGCCAAGCTGCTCGAGCACCTCGGGGCTGGCAATCAAGAAAGGATCACTATTGCTTAGAGTGTGCGCCAATTCAACCGGCGGAGAAGTTTCCAGGCGGCCAAAAAGCGGATAGACCTCGTCGACCGCCTTTACGAGAACGAGCTCCGACTCGCTTCCCTTGCTTAGCATCGAAAAGAGCTCAATGGTACGCGAGAAAGGCCGCGGGCTGATCAGCGTTTTGAGCTTATTTTCCTCTTCCGTTGTGAAGGGCCGGCGAAGGCTTATCGACAAATCGGCGGAGAGAATACCGCGCGCATTGGCTTCGAGCGAACGCGAAACACTCGAGCGAAGCGCTTCCACGAGCAGGAAGCCCGATAGCCCGAGCCCGAGCAGGAGCACGAAGAGGAGCGCGAATCGTCGATGTTTCCTGAGCTCGCGGAACAGGAAGTGCGCAAAGCCGCTGCTCAAATGCGGCCTCCCTTGATCCGAAGCACGCGGTCACAGCGGGCGGCTAGCTCCTCGTTATGGGTAACCAGGAAACAAGTTATTTTTTTCTCTCGCACGGTACGAAAAAAAAGCTCCATCACACTTGAGGCTGTTTCGGAGTCGAGATTCCCGCTCGGCTCATCCGCTAGCAAAAGCCTTGGCTCAGTGATCAACGCACGCGCGATCGCTACGCGCTGGCATTCGCCCCCGCTCAGCTGTGACGGCAGGTGATGTATCCGTTCGCGCAGCCCCACCGCGCTCAACAGTGCTTCGGCCCTCGCGGGATCTGGCGTTCCGAGAATTTCCAGTGGTAATGCCACGTTCTCGAGGGCCGTGAGGTGGGGCAGAAGATGGAATTGCTGGAACACGAGGCTTATATGCCGCGCGCGAAATCGGGTTCGTTCTTTGTCGTTTAGTGAATACAAATCAGTGCCATCGAGGAGGATCCGTCCGCCGGTTGGCTCGTCGAGGCCGGCCAGCAGGCCGAGCAACGTGCTCTTTCCGCTGCCGCTTGCACCAAGGATCGCCACGAGTTCTCCGGTGGCGACAGAGGTGTCGACATTTTTCAGCGCTTCAATCGTGGTTTCCCCTTGCTGGTAAACCTTGCGCAGTCCTTCTATTTTTACACTCACTGGGGCAACTCCTTCCGCAGAAACGGCAACAGCTTTTCTGCAATTACTTTGTGACCCGCGATGTTGGGATGGATGCCGTCGGCAAGATTGAGCTTAGAGTCACCCGCCACGCCGTCGAGAATGAATGTGTACAGGGGAGCTTTGTTCTCTTTGGCGAGCTGTGTGAAAACGCGAGCGAAGCCAAACGTGTATTCGTTGCCGTAATTTGGCGGAGCCTTGTAGCCCGCGAGCAGTACTTTCACGCCCTGTTTTCCGGCGAGCTTGATAGCGTCACCGAGATTTTTCTTCATCTCCGACACTTTGAGGGCGCGCAGGCCATCGTTGCCGCCGAGAGCGAGCAGGATCGCATCGGGCTTGGCTTTGAGCGCCCATTTCATCCGGCTGGGCGCAGAAGCCGAGGTAGAGCCGCTGATGCCGGCGTTCGTAACCTTCCAGCCTTTTAGTTCTTTTTCCAGCAGCGCAGGGTAGCTACTTTCCTTGGCTACGCCGTAGCCCTCCGTTACGGAATCGCCAAGAATGATCAGTGTTTTTTCGGCAAAGGCGGAACAAGTGAGTGCGAAATAAAGGGCTGCGATTGTCTTGCCTGGAAGGAAGGAAAAATTCATCTGCCTATTTTTGCCCAAGCTCCGGAGCATCGCCAGCGGAATGTAAAGATAGCTATCGAACCAGTTCTATCCGGAACTTGCGTCCCTTGATTTTGCCTTCCCGCAGACGGTGCATTGCGGGCTCGGCCACACGAGAGTTCACGGCCACGTAGGAAAAGCGGTCATGAATCTCGATTTTGCCAATATCCGTGCCGGCAAAGCCGCCGGCGTCTCCTGTGAGTGCGCCGAGAATATCTCCCGGACGCATCTTGTCTTTTCGGCCACCGCTGATGAAGAGCGTGGTCATTTTTGCATCAATCACCGCTGCGGAAGTTTCCGCCGCATCGAGATCGCGTGGCAGTTCCTGCCGCTCGATCGCACTTACGCTGCCGATCTCTTTTAATTTGTAGGATTCTTTCGGCGTGTAAAACGACACGGCCATGCCGGTTTTACCTGCGCGCCCGCTGCGTCCGATCCGGTGCAGGTACACGTCGGGTTTTGGCATGTCGAAGTTCACCACTAGATCAAGCGCGTCGATGTCGATCCCGCGGGCGGCCACGTCGGTAGCCACCAGCAGGCGCACGCTCTTGTTGCGGAACTTGGCCATCACGCGATCGCGGTCACTTTGCTCGAGATCACCCTGCAGACCAGCGGCGGAGCTGCCCGCCTGCTCGAGGCATTCGGTAAGCTCTACGACGGTCGCCTTCAGGTTGCAGAATATGATCGCCTGCTCGGGCTTCTGCTCGGCGAGCACCCAGAGGAGGGCATTGAGTTTGTCCTCTTCCGGAACTTCAAAAACGTGCTGCGTGATCTGCGCGCTAGGAGACGCGTCGCTCGCGACCGTGATCCGCTCGGGCTTGTTCTGGAAGCGCGCAGAGATGTCTTCGATTTTATCGGGAAAGGTGGCGGAGAAGAGCACCGTTTGGCGGGGTTCGGGGAGCTGGGAAAGAATTTCTTCCATCTCGTCCTGAAAGCCCATATCGAGCATGCGGTCGGCTTCATCGAGCACCACGCGCTCGCAGGCGGAAAGGTCGAGGGTCTGGCGCTTTAAGTGATCGAGCACGCGGCCAGGCGTTCCCACCACCACGTGCACGCCCATGCGCAGGCCGCCGAGCTGGGAAGAGAGCGGCTGTCCTCCCACGAGGCAGGCCACGCCGAGGCCGGGTAGCTTGCGCCCGAGCCGTCGGATCTCGCGCGTAACCTGCACCGCGAGCTCGCGCGTCGGGCAGAGCACGAGGGCCTGCACGCGGCGTTCGGGGTAGAGGTTCTGCAGGATGGGCAAAGTGAACGCGAGCGTTTTGCCGCTACCGGTTTTGCTTTGGCCGATGAGGTCACGGCCCGCGAGCAGAGCCGGGATCGCGCGCGCCTGGATCTCGGTCGGGCGCTCGAAGCCGAGCTCCTTTACTACTTCGGCGAGGGCCGGGAGCAGTTTCAGGGAGTCGAAGCTGTCGGATCGCTCGTGATCGGTCGGTAGCGACATAAAAGATGAGGCGGTCTTTTACTCGACCGACTTGTCCTTTTTTGGCTTCCAGTTACCGTAGGGCTTTTTCTTCTTGAGCTTGCCTTCGCCGCCCACGCCGAGCTGGCTGTCGCGCGCGATCGCGGCGGCAACGTCGTCATTGCCGTGAGAAGGAGAGGCGGAAGCTGCGGGGCGAGGGCCCGCGAAGTTATTTTTCCAGCGGCTCTGTACCGGTCCGTCCCTGCGGGAGGAGGGAGGCCCACCGGCGTCGCTCTCGCCGCGTGCGGAGAAAGGCTTCTTGCCGTAGGCGGGTCTGGCTCCAAACGAGGGCTTGCCGCCATAGCGGGGCTTGTCGAATCGAGGTGCGCTCGGCGCTGGCGCGGACTCATCTGCTTCGGCGCGCTCTTGTCCAGGGAAGGGTTTCCCTTTGCTGGCAAAAGTCGGCTTGCTGCCAAAAGTCGGCTTCGAGCCGAAAGAAGGCTTCGATCCGTAACGTGGCTTATCACCGTAAGCAGGCTTATCACCGCGGAACGGTTTGCCGGGGCCAGCCGGATTAAAACGGGGACGATCGCCACCGTAAGAGCCCGCGCTTCTGGCGCGAGGAGCGCGTTCGCCGGTTTTTTCCGCGCGCACGGCAGGACGGCTGTCTTCCATCACCTTACCCGGAGCTTTCTCCTGCGCGGAGAAAAGGTCGGGCATCATCAGGTTCAGGAAGCGTCCCACGATGTCTTCTTTTTCGAGGGTCGCGAGCGTTTCTTTCCAGTCCGCGGGGATTACAGCCGAAGCTCGGCCCTGTGGTCCCTGGGTATCAAAAGCGGTGCGCACCTTAGTGATGCGCTTCATCGCGATGTCTTTAGCAGTGGGAGGAGTGCCTTCCGTCATCTTGCTTTTGGTCATGCGCTCGATGCGGCCGATCAGCTCGCGGTGCGAGAAGGTCACGAACGAAATTGCGATTCCGGATTTGCCGGAGCGGGCGGTGCGGCCGATGCGGTGCACGTAGTTGTCGAGCTCGCGAGGGATCGAGTAGTTCACCACGTGGGTGATGTCTTTTACGTCGAGGCCGCGGCAGGCGACGTCGGTCGCGATGAGGATCTGGATTTTGCGCTCGCGGAAGCTTTTCATCACGCGGTCGCGTGAGGCCTGGTCGAGGTCACCGTGGAGACAGTCCACGCGGTAGCCTTTGCCCAGCAGAAAAGAATTCACGTCAGCGACCAATGCTTTGGTCTGGCAGAACACGATGCCGAAAAAGTCTTCGGCCACGTCGATCACTTTGCAGAGGAGCTCGGGCTTATCATACTCGTGGGTCTTGTAGAAAATCTGCTCAACGTTTTCCGAGAGCATCTCGGTCTTGTTGATCTGTACGCGCTGGGGCTCAGTGAGGTAGGCATCGGCGACGTGCTTCACGTCGTGGCCCATGGTGGCCGAGAAAAGCCAGATATTGGCCTGGTCTTTAGGTGCGCCCTTGAGAACTTTTTCGAGATCTTCCTGGAAGCCCATTGAGATCATTTCGTCGGCTTCGTCGAGCACAAGGGTCTTGAGATTGTCGAGACGGAGCGTGCCTTTTTCGATGTGGTCCACTACGCGGCCCGGAGTTCCGACCACGATGTTCACGCCGTTACGGAGGCCGTCGATCTGCTCTCGGTAGCCCGTGCCACCATAAACGGCGAGAGATTTGATGCCGATATACTTGCCGAGGAGGTCGATTTGTCCGGCAACCTGCATCGCGAGTTCGCGAGTCGGGCAGAGGATCAGGGCCTGCACGCCGCGGGTATCGCGGTCGATGCGCTCCAGCAGCGGGATACCGAAGGCGGCGGTCTTGCCGGTGCCGGTGGCAGCTAGGCCGAGGAAATCGGTGTCTGCGCCGAGCAGGAGGGGAAGGGTTTCCGCCTGGATCGGGGTAGGGGCCGTATAGCCGAGTTCGGTAATGGAGCGCATGACTTCGGCGCTGATGTTCAGTTCATTGAAATTTTGCATGTGAGAGCCGTATATCATGCATAGCGTCGAAAGCTGAAGAGTTAAACCACTCTATAGTCATTTAAAGGCTGGGTGTTGGACGTGGTTCGCGACCATTCCTGAGCACTGGAATCTTGGCCTTAGACTGCAGGCGACGAAAATTAGCTAAGTTATTGAAACTTATTGAAAACGCGGGCCGGAATGCACCCAGGCCTTGGACTGTGGGGTGGAGCCGTAGGCCGGAGTATAGAGCACGAACTGCTCGGCTCGTCCCGGCTGTAGGCCAAGCAAGGCTTTGAAGCTAGCCGGATTCGGCACCACGGGGTCCGGATTTGGGCTTACGTTGAGCAGGATCTGCCCGCTCGAGATCACGAATCGTGCGCTCAAGGCAAACGTCTTGGGCTTGAGGGTAGGGAAGAATAGAAACCGACGCGTATCGTAATTGAAGATCACGTAGGAGATTTTCACGTCTTTTCCGGCAAGGCCCGGATCGCGCATCAGGTTCTGTATCAGGTTGCGATTAGTGAGAGACACGTTAAATGACAGCTGTTTAGAATCGCCCCCGCCTCCGGGCCACGCGAACTTCTCCATCACGCCCACGACGCTGAGCTGACTGCCTTTTGAGGGGTCGCGCACGGCGAAGTCAGAGCTGAAGCTGGTGGTGCCGATCTGGAGCGACGTGATGTAGCCCACTGGCCGCGTGTTCGTTTCGGCGAAGCGGAAGCCCTGAAAGAGATCGAGATCAAAGTTGATCGCGGCGTGTGCGTTCGAGGTGGAAAGAAGGAGCAGAAGGCCGGCCAGCAGGGAATTTCTCATAGGAAAAGCCTACAGCGGAAAATGAGATGGGGCTAGAGGCCTTTCTTGATGGCTCGGATCTGTTTGAGATGAATGCCGTGGTGGGTTCCCAGCAGCCAGTACCAGGCCTGTGCCTTCATCGGGCCGAACCAGGGATGGAGAAATTTAGTTGGGCTTTGGCGGTCTTTCAGGCTGGGGAGAAGGGCCGGGAACTCTTCGTCGCAGAACTGGTCGAAACTCTGCAGAATCTCTCTCGTGCCTGGCACCCCGCTCGGCTTTAACGCGGCGGTGCTGGCCACTCCCGGGGGCACGCGGCCAGCGTCCAGCTCGCGGATAAGCGCCTCTATCTGGCGTGCCACAATCAGCACGTGATCGAGAGTCATCGCGATCGACCAGAAGCGCGAGCTGTCTTCCAGGCCTGTCATTGGCTCGATCAGCACCTTTTTCTCGAGCTGTTCCGGCGTAAGCCCTTCGAGCTCGCGTCGGATTTTTTTGGTGATCTTCAGGAAAGTTTCCTGGCTTTCCTCCCAGGGAGAGCGACTTGCAACCAGAGGATTCACAAGCAGGCGAAGCGCGAGCCTCTGGTGAATAGGGATGCCCGCGCCCGGAGGGGCGAGCTTGGGGGCCGTTTCAACATGGCTTGCTTTCATATTACGATCGTAATATATTATGAGAAAGAAGGCAATATGGAACCCAAAATTGTACCTAAAGAGCAGAGCATCACGATTCCGAGCTACTACCTGCACGTGAATCCGCGCAGCGAGCGGGATCCAGTGGTGATCCTCGCCCACGGCTTTTCCGATTCGGGCTCGAGCTTCTTCCGCCGCGTTGCGCCCGCCTTCAGCGAGCACCACGAGGTTCTGGCGCCCAACGGGCTCTTTCCCCAGCCGATCCGCCAAGAAGGGGTGTGGAAAGAGGCTTACGCCTGGTTCTTCGCCGACCTCGAAAAAAAGAAAATCTATATTCACCCGGATGTTTCCGCGAGGGCGATAGCCGGCATTGTCGGCGATCTCTCGCTGGTCAACCGCCCGAAGATCCTTTTAGGTTTTTCGCAGGGAGGTTATTTCCTGCCTTACCTCGCCAAAGAGCTGCGTAATGTGCAGCGGATGATCATGATCGGCTCAGGGTTTCGCCCGGCCGATTTCGAGAAATACGAGCTCCGCTTCCCGGTTTCCGCGATTCATGGCGATGCCGACGACGTTATCTCTATGGAAAATAGTCAGGAGGAATTCCAACGGCTCGGCGCCCATAATCTCGGCGGCGACTTCCACGTGATTCCCGGCATGACCCATTCTATCGACGACAAAGGCCGCGCCAAGCTGCGCGAGGTGCTCGGCGCATGAATGAGAAGGAGAAGCAGAAAGCGGAATCCCGCGTGCGCATCCTCGATGCGGCAGCAAGACTTTTTCGGGAAGACGGCTTCTCTGCCACTGGTGTGGATGCGCTGATGAAGGAGGCCGGCCTCACCGCAGGCGCGTTCTACGCGCATTTCAAATCCAAAGACGAGCTTTTCGACAAGACCCTCGAGCATATTTTCAACGCGTCGGCGGCTCGGCTCACCAAGGGCCTCGATCTGGCCGCTGGGCGGAAAACCGTTCAGGAGTTCATGACCCGCTACGTGTGCGAGGGCCATCGTGATCATCCCGACCTTGGCTGCGCGATTCCCGCGATCGGGAGCGAGATCTCGCGGCACTCGAAGAAGACCGGCGCACAGATGAGCGGGTACCTAAATCGCTGGGTGGGGCTTTTTGAGCGGAATCTCGAGGGTACGCCGAGGCAGCGGCGGGAAGAGGCTCTGAGGCTCGTCTCGCAAGCGGTAGGGGCGATTTTGCTTTCAAGGATGGTGTCGGGTGACCTGTCGACGGAGATTCTGAGTGCGGGGGCGAGAGTGAAGTAGTCGGTTTGGCCGGCCAAGCTGAGTAATCTAGTCACCTCGTCCAGAGCATGTAGTCGCGCGTTACGAACCCAGCTCGCTCCATCTTGCGTAAAGCCGCTCGATCTCTTTTTGCATCTTGCCCATCTCCTGCGTGAGCTCCATCAGCTTCTTGGAGTTCGAGGCCAGAGCAGGGCTTTCGCTCTCGGCGGTAAGCTCCGCAAGCTTCGCCTCGGCTTTGTGAATGGTCTCTTCCATGCCGTCGAGCTCGCGTTGCTCTTTGAAGGATAATTTCTTCTTCCCCGCTGGAGTCGCCGTCGCCGCTGGCGCCTCGCTTTTCTTCGCGTTGGCCTCCGCGTTTTTCACAAGATCCGCCTGGCCATCGTGCCAGGCTTCCCATTGCGCGAGGTTGGCAAACTTTTCAATCGTGCGGCCGCCTTTTTTATTCACACCAAAGCCCAGGATCTGGTTGGCCACCTGGTCCATGAAATAGCGGTCGTGGGTCGCGATGAGCACGGCGCCCTTGAATTCGGTGAGCACGTCCTGCAGCAGGTCGAGCGTCACGATGTCGAGGTCGTTGGTCGGTTCGTCGAGCACGAGGAGGTTGGATTCCTGCAGCATCAGAATCGCAAGCAGGAGCCGGCTCTGCTCACCGCCCGAAAGTTTGCCCACGGCCTGGTCTACCATCGTGCCGGAGAACAAAAAGCGATCGAGGTAGGAGCGCACGTGCACGCGCGAGCCGCCGTAGTCCACGTGGTCGCCGCGGCCGCAGATCGTGTGCTGCACGGAGAGTTCGGGATCGAGATTCTCTCGGTTCTGCTCGAAGTAGGCCACTTTCACGCCGTCGGCGCGATCGATTTTGCCGCCGTCGGGCGTTTCCTGGCCGATTAGCATTCGGATCAGCGTCGATTTTCCGCAGCCGTTCGCGCCTAGCAGGCCTATGCGTGATTTTGGGGTGAGGAGAATATCAATCGGCGGCACGATCAGCTTGCCGTCGAAGCTCTTGGTGATCTTTTCCGCGTCCACCAATCTTTTCGGATTTCTGTCGAAGCCCTGGAAATCGAATTTGGCGGTCGATTCCTGGTTACGGTAAGAAACTTCCGCGACTTCATCCGAAAGCTCTCCGTGCCGGTTGATCCGCGCCTGCTGTTTGGTGGTTCGGGCCTTGGCTCCTCTACGCAGCCATTCCGTCTCACGGCGCAAAGTATTCTTCAGCTTCAATTCAGTACTCGCCTGCTGCGCGAAGAGCTGCTCCTGCGCCTCAAGGTAGGTGATGTAGTCGCCCTTCACGCTGAGAAGCCCGAGGGGATACTTGCGGTTGATCTCGATGATGCGGGTGCTGACTTTTTGCAGGAACACGCGATCGTGCGTGATCGTGAGCGTGGCGAATTTCGCGGAGGCGAGGAATTCTTCCAGCCAGAGGATCGATTCCACGTCGAGATGGTTGGTGGGCTCGTCGAGCAAAAATAAATCCGGCTGCTTCATCAGCTCCCGCACGATCGCCACGCGTTTTTTCCAGCCGCCCGAAAGCGAGGCAACTTCGCGTTCCGCCATATCGGTGAGCAGCAGCTTGCTCATTAACTCTTGCGCGAGCGCGATTGACTCCCACTCGTAAGGGTCAGCGGCGCTCTCGAGGGCAGCGTCCTGCACGGTGACGCCTTCCTTGAACTTTGGAACCTGCTCGAGGTAGGCGACCTTCAAGCCGCGCTGCATGGAGAGCTTGCCTGTGTCAGGCGTTTGCTTTCCGGCGAGGATCGAGAGGAGGGTGCTTTTGCCGGCGCCATTAGGGCCGATGAGCCCCACGCGCTCCCCGCTGTCGATCGAAAAGGAAATGTCTTTGAACAAAAAGCGATCAGCGAAAGTCTTGCCGACTCCCTGTGCCCCGATGAGGATTGCCATATGCGCTAGGTCATACCACAAAACGTTTGCCGCTTCCCCCTCCTATCGTTAAGCTTTGGCCCATGAAACACCCTAATGCCCAGGTTCTCGAGAAACTCTATGCCCACTTCGACAAGGGAGACATCCCAGGAGTGCTCGCGCTCTGCGACGACAAGATCACCTTTGAGGTGAAGGGGAAGAGTAAGCTCGCCGGAAAGTTCACCAAAGCCGACGTGGGCCAGAAGTTCTTCGCCAAAATGGGCGAGCTCGCGGGCGGGGATTATAAGCTCGAGGTGCACGATATCCTGGCCTCTGACCGGCACGCGGTCGTGCTGGCTAGCTCCGTCGTGAACAAAGGCGGAGAGAAAGTTCAATTACGCGCAGCGCACGTGTGGCGCTTCGAGGGCGGCAAGCCCGTCGCGTGGTACGAGTATCCCCGGGATATGTACGCCTTCGACCAAGCCTGGTCTTAGCCGCGAACCTCTATCGCTTACCTGGTTCCGTGATTGAATGCATTGCGGCTTCAAATTCGCGAAAGAAATGACATAATAGCCAAAATCCATGAAACCCCGGCAATTACCACTAGAGGAAAGAGCGATGAAATCTAAACTAGCCTTATTTGTACTGGCCCCTGTATTGGCCCTTACCTTGTCTTCCTGCGCCAGCGAGAGCCAGATCAAAGACGCGCTCGAAAAGCACCCTGAGATTCTTTTCAACGCGATCGAGAAGAATCCTGAGAAGTTCATGGACACCGTGCAGAAGGCCGCCCAGATGGCTCAGAACAAGGGCCGGGAAGAGCAGGAGAAGGAAGAAAAGGCCCGCGTTGAGAACGAGCTCAAGAATCCTCTCACCCCAAGCCTTCCTGAAGACCGCGCCTATAAAGGCCCGGCGGACGCCCCGATCACTGTGGTTGAATACTCCGACTTCCAGTGCCCTTACTGCGAGCGCGGCTTCCGAGTGGTGCAGCAGATCCTGAAGGCTTATCCCGGTAAAGTTCGCTTCCTCTTCAAAAATCTCCCGCTGCCGATGCACCCGCTCGCGATGCCGGCTCACCAGCGTTTCGAGGCGATCGCGCTTCAAGATGCTGCGAAAGCCTACAAGTTCCACGACGAAGTATTCGCCAACCAGGCGAAGCTGAACTCGGGCGGCGAGAAGTGGCTCGACGAAACGGCAAAGAAAGTTGGTGCCGACGTTGCTCGCATGAAGAAAGACATGAACGGCGAAAAGGTGAAGGCCCGTATCGAGGCTGACATGGCGGAAGCCGAGAAGTACGGCATCAGCGGAACTCCTGGCTTCGTGGTGAGCGGCGTATCCGTACGCGGCGCCTATCCTTTCGAAACCTTCAAAGAGATCATCGACAAGAAGCTCGCAGCCAATAAGTAGCGCTTACTTCTGAAAAGAAGGCCCGCCGGCTATATGTCCGGCGGGTTTTTCTTTTTTCAGTCAGAGAACGTCTAGCGACTTTTCATCAGGCATTCCAAGGGGCTACGCGTTAGTCGGGTTAAGAAATTTCGCGAAAGCCACTCTGACGTGTTACGCTCGCTTTTGTTCGAGGGGAATTTAGTTCTTTGGGGGGATTCAGAATGATGCAAACTGCAAAAGTAGGTAGACCAGGGAAGAGCCAGCGTATTTGCCATGCGTGCAAAAAGGCTTGCCTGCCCAAGAATGGCGACTGGTTTTTCGCCGGCAAGAACGCCGACACGCAAGTGTTCCTCTGCAAAGACTGCGAGCGCCACTCCGGTGCCCAGTACCAGCGCACGATTCCCGCTCGCTAGTCGAGCCTTTCCTTAATCATGAGCTCTTCGTGGATCCTCCTGGTGATAGCCGGTCTTCTTGAGACCGGCTGGGCCATCGGGTTGAAGTATACCGATGGATTCACGCGGCTCGTTCCCAGCCTGCTCACTCTTGCGGCGATGGCGGTCAGCATGCTGCTGCTCGCGCATAGCGTACGTACCCTTCCCATCGGCACAGCCTATGCGGTTTGGGTGGGCATCGGCGCCGCGGGCGCGGCCGTGCTCGGGATTTTTCTGCTGGGAGAGCCTGCCTCTCCCGCGCGGATCTTTTTTCTCGTGCTCCTCCTGATCGCGATCGTCGGGCTGAAGGCAACCTCGGGGCCCGCGTAACTCCATGTCGCTCGAAACCGGATTTCCTGTTCAGCACGGTGAATGGGCTTTCACTGGCTACAGCCTCGCCGGCATCACCACGAGCGTGTTCTGCAAAACGGCAAGCGTGTGCTTCGACGTGGGGCAGGGATTGCCGTTCCAGCTGCCCGCCCGCAATATCCTGATCACGCACGCGCACCTCGACCACGCGAGCGGCGTGCCTTACCTCATCGCGCAGAAGAACATGAACGGCCAGGAGAATACGCGCTTTTTCGTGCCGCTCTCTCTCGCAGAGCCGCTCGAGAAGATTCTGAAGCTGTGGGAAAGCGTGGACGGGCACGAATACAAATATGAGCTTCGTGGCGTGAAGCCCGGCGAGCTCGTGGACCTCGACAAGATTTATGCCTTTCGCGCATTCGCGACTCCGCACCGGGTGGAGAGCCAGGGCTATCTGCTTTTTCAGAAAAAAAAGAAACTGAAGCAGAAGTTCGCGGGCGCTACGCAGGAGATGATCATCGCCGCCAAGGCGGCCGGTGAGGAGCCCAATGAGTCGCTGCTTGAGCCAGTAGTCGCGTTCACGGGCGACACCAAGATCGAGTTCCTCGCGAGCGATCCCGACGTGGCGCGCGCGCGGATTCTTTTTGTCGAAGCGACATTTTGGGACGAAGCCAAGCCCGTGGAGCACGCGCGGCGCTGGGGGCATATCCATATCGAGGAGCTCCTCGCTATTTTGCCTCAGCTCCAAAATGAGAAAATCGTGCTGATCCACGCCTCGGTGCGCTATTCGACCGCGTTCCTGCAAGACGTGCTCGACAGGCGGCTCTCCAGCGAAGACAAAAAGCGCGTCGTGCTTTTCCCCCGCACTCTCTGATGCGTTTTCTGACGCGCTCTGCTGCGACGAAAGTCCAGATTGGCTTTCGCTTTGCTTGACGATTATCCGCGTCACTAGGTATTCACGCAGACCACTAACTATTTCCCAAAGGAAACCGCCATGAAAAAACTATTCAGCGTTCTCGCTCTCATCTCCGCCCTCGGCTTCTCAGCCCCCGCCCACGCTCTGACCGGTCTCGGCGTGTCGGATACCTCTGTGATCGCCGGCGGCCAGAGCCTCAGCGCCATCTTCGGTCTTCCGAGCGGCCACCAGATCCAGACTGTGCTCGGCGTTCACCAGACCAAAGGCAACTTTGACTTCCACGTGGGCGGGTTTTACCGCATGCCCCTGATTGGCACGGCGAAAACGGGCTTCCACTTCGGGCCTGGCTTCACGATCGGCACCTTTGGTGGCGACTTTGCCTTCACCGTAGTGGCCGCTTTCGGCGCGCACTTCACCCTGATGGAAAACATGATGCTCTCCGTGGATGCAGGCCCGATGTACGTGCACACGCAGGCCGCGAAGAACTTCAAGATGAAGCCGATCGGGGAACTTCTTGGTCTCTCGATCCACTACATGTTCAACTAAGGCGCGCTGCTGTAAACTAATTTACTGCCACTCGCTCCGCAGCTGTTCCTGCACCACGGGCTCGAGCCAGTCGGGGCGGCTCGCGGAGCAGCGGCCTGCATCGACGCAGGCGAAGAAGCAGTCACCGGGGGTTCCTCCCCCGTCGGCGCAGGCGTTCATGCAGGCTTTGCAGTCGGCCATGGAGGCCGCCTGAGCAGAAATGGTGGAAAGTGAGAGGCTTAGGATGAGCAGCAGCTTTTTCATTGTTGTTTCACTCCGCAGGATCCGGGTTGTAGTATCCAGGTGCTCTCGAGGCCGCCCATCGCGGGAGCGATCACCTTATTTAGAAGGTTCACCAAAACCGCTGCCGAAGGCGCTTTGAGTATCGAGCCGTAGGGGCCAAAACTCATCGCAGTGGTCTGCACTACGGGCGAGGTTCCGTCCGAGAGGAAGCCTTGGCGAGCGATGCGCAGGCGCACCTTGTCGCTCTTGGCGTCTTTCGCCACGGCCACTTCCACGATGTCGAGCGTCTTGAGCAGGCGGTGAGGGAACTTGCACACGATCCGCGCCGAAGTGGTGTTCACCGTCTTATTGAACGCCACCTGGCGGTAGTCGATCACGGCATAGAATGCAGTGCTGGAGGAGTCGACCGCGTCTTTGCCTTCCGACGAGTAGTCTTTCAGCTTGAGCGTCACTTTCAGCGAGCCGTTCCCGGTGAACTGGCCTTTCGAATTCTTGATCGTGACTGCGAGCGGTACGGCCAGCGTGGATTTGGCGGCCACGCTGAAGTCTGACACTACGTAAGGGCGGTCCATCACGAACTGGCGGCCGTCTCCAAGCGCAACCGACACGTCGGCGCCCGGGATTTCCTTCGATACCCAGCTGAACTCAACGTCGATTGGCGTGGTGCCGGAGGGGCCCGCGTCTTTCGTGCTCACGTTGGTGATCGCGTAGGCGAGCTTGGTTTCGGAGCCGAAGAAGAGGCTGCCCTTGTCGTTCTTGGTGCTGATGCCGACCGGCCACTTGATCAGGAGACCGGTCGGATCCGAGCTGTCGATCGAGAAGGAGTTGATTGCGATCTTCGTCGAGAGTAGGGCGGCTTTGCCCACGAGCTCGGTTTTGTCGGGAGCCTGGAGCACGATTTGGCCCTTGGCGAAGGTCAAGGTGCGCGTGCCGTTTCCGGGAATGATCTCGCCGAGGAGGCTCTCGGGAGCCGTCTTCACCACGAGCGTGGAGTTGGAGGCGAAAACGATCTTGAGCGCCTGCGAAGCCGGGGTCGGCATGGGCCCTGAGTTCTTCACGGTGATCTCTGTGATGTGGAGAGTCTCGCCGGGAGAAACCACGGAGTCTTCGTTGTCGTCGATCGCCTTTACGCCAGCGATGTCGAGCTTGAAGGGTTTCGCGTAGGATACGTTGTCTACGAGGTAGGCGAGCGAGCCCGCGCGCCCGTCGTAACCAGAAGAGCCGCCACGCCCGCTGTTGCCGCTGTTTCCGCTGCGTCCGTCGGAACCGTTGCGCCCGTCGAAGCCAGAAGGGCCGCCGATCAGCTCGCCTTTATCGTTCTTGCAGGTATTTGCGCCGCCGCTACCGCCGCGCCCACCGCTGCCGCCACGCCCGCCGCTGCCGCCCGAGCCACCCGAGCCGCCGTAGCCGCCTGAGCCCGCCGCGGTGGAGGCTTTGATCAGAAGGAGGAGCTCGCTTTGGTCGCTCGGGGCCGACACGCGCACCGAGCCGCCATTGCCGCCGCTGCCACCATCAGTGCCGTCGCCGCCGTCGGTGCCGTCAGAGCCATCACTGCCGTCGGAACCATCCGAGCCGTTCGAAGGAGGGCAACCGTCGGAGCCATTCCAGCCGTTCGAACCGTCGGAGCCATTGCGGCCGTCGTAACCGCTCGAGCCTGAAGACCCGTTGTAGCCGTCGCCGCCGGAAGCGTAAATAGCGATTGTTTTTAAGGCTGTGAGGGGAGCTGTTTCGTTTACGGTGAACGCTTTGCCGTTGTAGCGGCCGTTACCTTCGACCTTGACAGTTTTCTTGTCGGCATCTGCGTAAGAAAGGCGGAGCTCGACAGAACCCGCGTTTTCGCCGGTGTCTCCGGAGATATTGATCGTCATCTGCCCGTTTTTCACGGGGAAGCCGGCAGCGTGCGAAAGGTGGGAGAAAAGGAAAAGGAATGCGCTGACGAGATAGAACGTTTTCACGAGTGAATCTCCTAAGAAGGTGGCACGCCCGGGGGAAAGCGTGACGCCGCGAAGAGTAAGCGGAACGCAGCTTTAACTCAAGGAGAGCGTCGCTAACTAAACAAAGGAGCTATTCACAAAGAGGAAATTTCAGCGGATTTCCCGCAAGATATCCGCGCTCCGGCGGATCGGGAGCGTATAGTGCCCTTCCTCTTTAAAGGGAATAAAGCGCGCCCCTGGAATCCGGGTCGCCAGGGCTTCCGAAAACTGCCAGGGCACCAATTGGTCGTCGAGCCCATGGCTTAGTACCACCGGGCAGGAGATCGCCGCCCAATCGACGTTCCAGGGCCCCAGAAACGAGCGTATATCGCGTTTAGAGCCCTCCACACCCTGCCGGAAGGCAGCATCCAGCGAAGCACGCATTTGAAGGCGCACGTCGGGGTGGCCGATCAGGGCAAAGTCTCCGTTATTCATGAACATCGGCTTGGTGCCCCCCTCGGCGCGCCGGAAAAGCGCCTGCAGGCGGTTCTGCACAAGCCCGTGGAGGAGGGGGGAGGGGATCACGAGCGCAAGCTTCATCGCCCCGTAAAGGCGACGGCGGAAATGCCGGCGGAGAGGCTTCTCGTGGAGGGGGCCTAGCCCGCAGATGATCTGCGCGGAGAGCACGCGGCTGCCGAGAAGGGAGGCGCACTTCAAGGCATAAGGGGCGCCGCCAGAGACAGCAATCAGGTGAAACTTACGCCAGCCAAGCTCATCGGCCAGCGCGGCGACCTGCTGGGAGAGGTCGAGCGGGTCTTTCGATTCCGTTTCCGGAGCGGAGTTGCCGTAACCGGGGCGATCAAACGCGGCTACCTCGAGGTCGAAGGTGCCAGCGTGCGCGGCGATGAAGGAGATCTGGTGGCGGGAGCCCGGGTGCCCGTGGAAGAAGATCGCCTTCCGCGAACCGTTGCCGCGGGTCACGTAGCTTACGTCGCGGCCGTCGGGGAGGCGTAGGGTTTTGAACTTGGTGGGCATGGGGGGATGGTAGCGCGCTTATTTGCTCTTCGCGATCTCTTTGAAGTTCGTCTTAGCCTCGGGCAGTTCGTCCGGGATCATCTCGATCGTGGCCATGTCGAAGTCGATCGTGCCAGGAGCTTCAGCGATCATGGTGTTTTCGGCGGCGGCAGGCTGTCGCTCGTCCTGCTCGGGAGCTTCCACGCTTTCTTCATTGATGGAATCCATGCTCTCGAGGGGGGCCGTGTGCACGCTTGCGGCGGCGACTTCCGAAGCCACCTCGTCTTCTGAAGACTCTTCTGCGACCAGGTCGTCCGCCACAACGTCAATCACTTCATCGACAGAAGCTTCCGCTTTCGCTTTGCGGGCAATCTTTGCGGACGCTGGAAGGTTCTCGGGAAGCTCATGGGCGTCGATCAGTTCGGCGGCGATGTCAAAGGCAGACTCGGCGGCGAAGGCGCTCTGGATAGCGAAGAGCATGGTGATGACCACGGCGATAAGCGCGTACTTCATAGATTTGTTCCTCAGAAACAGGTTCTTGTAGAGCAGGGGCCTTATATTGCTATGCGTCAATTGTGTCCACCGAAATCGTGCACAGAATCGCCTACGACGACAAAATGGGATTTGGCTTAAGAAACAAGGCTAGAGCTGCGCGCCCGAATTTGGCCAGCTCCTTATATAGGCGTACCGATAAATGCCGCGAACGCAGGCAAAGCACTTCAACATTCGCGCAAAGTTTTAATAAAAATAAAAATCATTTATATAAGAATTGCCTGGTTAGTGAAACGCTTCGCAACGTCAAAATCCCGGCATCACCAAGTGAGCGCGCTGCTTCACGCACGTGAAAAAGATTTCGCACATTAGCCAACAACATGAAGAAATTTTAATTTTGCGAAGAGAAAAGTTCGGTCATCGCACGGAAAAAAGGGGGCTCAAGTATTGGGCCATAGAGGAAAAGCTCTCATAAGAGTCACTGATCTTTGGGTTTTTTCGCCTCTGAATGGATGCAGTTTTGTGTGAGAAAATGATGTGCTCACTAATTGTTGACAGAAATGCCTGTGAAATACCGTGCGCGGTGTAAGTGCTTGCAGTGATTAAAAAACTTTAATTATTTTCCCACCCAACCAAAATTGTTTCCGAACTCACGCTGTGCGATATTACCCCCTCCTGAAGGATGGATTCCAACGAGGCTAGTAGCCTCCGGGACTGAATTGAAATTCGGCTACGAAGCGCTGAATCCGAGCGCTGCGCGGACGCACTAAGGGTGAACGAATATGTTGAAGTGGTTGAAGTCTCCCTCTCACAGAACTCTCAAGATCTCCTCATTGCTGATCCTTGCCGCCGTCGGCGTGGTGATGGGCTATGGCGTAAAGGAAATCGGCAACATCAACACTCATTACTCGATGAGCCAGTTCATGCCGAAAGAGCATCCCCTATATAAGAGCGACCGCCTGATCAAGAAGACGTTCCGTCTCACCGATCAAGAACCAATTATCGTTAACCTTCAGCTCCCTGCCAGCGCTAAAGGCACCTGGCTCGAGCAAGACCGTATCGACCTGATCACGCGCGCCACCGAGGCCATGCACGGGATCGAAGGTGTCGAGAAGATCACCAGCATCGCCAATGTGGAAAGCGCCGCCGATGTGAACGGCAGCATCCAGGTAGATCGTTTGCTTTCTCTCGTTCCCGAGAAGGACTGGAAGAAGCGCGTTCTCAAAGATCCTCTGCTCACTCCCGGCCTCATGAGCAAAGATGGCCGAGTGGTCACGATTATTGGTGATATCGGTTTTCTTACTGAAGCGCAGGTTAAGCTGATCACAGAGCAGATCCGTGAACGCGTAAGCAAGCAAGTGGAATCAATAGGCGCAACGATTAACGTTAGCGGCGTGATTCCTTTGCAGACTCAGATGACCTCGCTTCTCTCTGCTGAGCTCATCAACTTCTTCGGGCTCGCGTTTCTGGTGTGCCTGATCACTCTCGTGCTTTACTTCCGCTCTTACTCGACGGTGTTCATGTGCCTGATCCTCGTGGTGATCGCGAACATCTCCACGATGGCGTGCCTGGCTCTCCTCGGAATTCCTTTCTCTGTATTGAGTTCGGTGCTCCCAATCATCTGTTCGATCGAGGCGCTCGCGATCGGCTCCCATACCTTGCTGCTCTTCAGCGACAAGTACCGGCAGGCAATGGCGCAGCCGAACCCCGACTCTAAAGCGATGGTGGTGTGGAAAACCTTCAAAGGACTCACCGGCCCGAACTTCCTGATGTCGACGACCACGATCATCGGTTTCGCCTCTCTCATCATCAGCACCGTGCCTTTGATCCGCCAGTTCGCCCTCTCTGTGGCCTGCGGAATCCTGGTGAGCTGCGTGTTCATGTCGATTGCAATGGCTCCTCTGATGTATCTCTTCCCGATTCCGGTGGCCCGTCAGTGGACCGGGGCCAAGGCCCGCTGGGCTCTCTGGGTGATCGCGAACCGCAAGATGGTAGTGGGATCTTTCCTGGCTATCGTGGCCTTCCTCCTGATCAACGGCTTCAGTTTAAATTGGTCTGTACAGCTTTACGATGACCTCCCGAACTCGGGCGACATCAAGAGCTCGGCCGACCTGATCGACGCCAAGCTTGGCGGAATGATTCCTTTCCAGGTGATGGTCACCAAAGCGGGCGAGCAGGACCCTTGGAACGATCCCGCCCGCATGAAGAAGCTTGCATCCGTGCTCAGCCGCTGGCGTGAGAACGGGGCCATTGGTTCCGCGATCGGTCTGCCTGACTTCCTGAATACCGGCATCCAGAACATGAACTCCAGGCAGTCCATCGCCGAAACGCTTTTCCTCTACGGTTTCTCCGGCGAGAAGAACCCAACCGCCCAGTTCCTCTCGGGCGACGGAAGCTCCACGCGCCTGATGTTCCGTCTCAAAGACGTGCCCGCCGACCTGATGACCACCACCCTCGCCGCGATCACCCGCGACGTGCGCAAGACTTTCCCCGGCGCCACCGTGCAGACCGGCGGTATGGCTTCGATGGTGCATCCGCTCAACGCCGAGCTGTCTGGTGATTTGATCTACGGACTCTGGCACTCCCTGCTGCTGATCTCGATCATCCTCGTGATCGTGTTCCGCAGCTTCCGCCTGGCCTTCATCGCGGCGGTGCCGAACCTGCTGCCTCCCTTTGCCCTGCTCGCGACGATGACCTACCTCAACACCCCGATTAAACCTGTGGTGGCGATCATCTTCTCGATCGCGCTTGGTCTCGCCTACAACAACACTGTGTTCCTGCTCACCCGCCTGAAGAAGCTGCAGCAAAACTTCACCGGCGCGGGCGACGTGATCATGCGCACTTGGTACCAGGAAGGGAACCCTTGTTTCTTCTCCTCGATCGCAGTGCTCGGCGGCTTCGCCGTGTTCCTGGCAAGCTACTTCTCGCCTAACCGCACTTTCGGAGCCTACATGCTCTGGTCGATCGGGATCGGCCTCATCGGTGACCTCGTGCTCCTGCCGGCTCTGCTGCGCATGTTCCCCTGGTTCATCTTCCCGGGCGAAGAGCACCTCAACAAGCTCAAGAACCTTCGTCCTGCTCTCGTTGCTTCGACCAGCGGCAAGGTGATCCGTACTCTGCTCCTCGTGATCGCGCTGCTCTCGGCCGCCACTCCGCGCGCCGCCGCTGCCGACAACAACGTGGTACGCACGCCTTTCCTCATGACGATGCACGGCGCGGCTTTCAGCGCGGTGATCAACGAGGGTGCGATCCAGAAGAACCTGAGCGGGGAAAAAAAAAGCCCTGCGAAAGACATCTTCCTAACTGAGCCCTTCAACGTTGCCGTGACCGGCATCAATGTGGGCCTTAAGTATTCCTTTTCCGCGCCTCTCGATCCGAAAAAACCAACCGAGTGGCTCGTGCAGCATAAAAAACTGAGCGCGACCCTCGAGGCGGCCAGCATCGTGGCTCACCAGGTGATCAAGCGTATCGTGAACGGCAACGAGATCGAGATCCGCCTCGACGGCGAATGCCGCAACGTGAAGCTCGAGCTGCCGGAAGGCTCGGCCGAGGCGAGCGGCCGGCTCACTCTTGGTTCCCGTAACGGTGCGCCCCGCCTGCTCATGCAGAACTTCAAAGCCGAGTGGAAGCCTGGCTCTTGGAAGGTCGTATCTATGCAGTGCACGGGCCCGCAGGGCTTCGATACGCTCGTGGCGAAGGCTGCGCTGGAGCGCCTGCAGACGATCGATCCTTATTTCAATGAGCTCAGCGAGAGCATGCAAGCCGGCCTCGACGAAACGCTCAATGGCCCGATCCGCCTCGAGCTCGGCAATCCTATCCAGAAGGGCCAGACCCTCCGTCTCAACGCTCCCCCCGCCCGCAGCGGCGCGAACGGCGATGTAGTCGTTAAGGGTGAAGCCTTTTTCTACTTCAAGGCCGGCAAGAGCGGCTGCGGCGCCGATATCCGCGAATTCGCCGCAGAACCCACTCCCAAAGCCAAGGACGTAGCGCTCTACGTTCCCTTCACCGCGCTGAAAGCGCTTGTCGCCTGCACTCACTCCGACGGCACGCTCTCCTTCGAAGCTGATTCGAGCAAGTTCGACGCCTTCAATAAGCTCATGCACTCCTGGATGAGCAAGAAGGCAGTGTTCCCCGACCTCAATAACTTCGACGAGAACTCCGTGTTCCGTTTCAGCGGCGTAAGCTCAGCGCCACCTGAACTTGTGGGCGAAAAACCCGCGCAAAACGCCAACGCATTCACCATGCGCCTCAACCAGAAGATGAATATCCTGATGCGTGCTCCTAAAGACGGCTCTTACCAGCCCTACGTGCACCTGAGCGCCTATTTCTCCGGCCCCGTTTACGTGAGCGTGGTCGGCGGCAAGATCTCGATGAAGCCCATGGAGGGCGGCCGGCTTGCTTTGGGCGGCCAGTGGAACGCAGACTACGTGCGCAAGTACGAGCCCGAGCAGGAAATCGATTTCGCCAGGATCTCGGAAGAGGCGCAGAAGGGCCTCGCCGACATGGGCTGGAATATCGCCATCCCGAGTTTTGGTGTGAGCCAGAATCTGCGCTTGGTTCCGAAAGACGGAAACCTGCATGGCCCTAACTACCGGATCGGTTTCGATCTTAAATAGGTCCCCATTACTTTTTGGTTTCGCAGGTGCACAAAAAAGCCCAGTCTGCCTAGGGCAGCTTGGGCTTTTGTATTTTCTGACGCGACTGCGAAACCAAAAAGTAATGGGGTCTAAAGTGCGAGCTTCACTCCCGCCCACACCCGGTCGTTCTTGCGGTAAACGCCGATCGGTGTCGTGATTTTTCCCGAGAAGATCTCGCCGCCAGCGTACGCCTTCCACATGTCGTTCAGCGTCAACGTGGATTCGAGTTTCTGCAGCATGCTGCCGTAGCGCGTGTCGAACACGGCGAACGCTTCCGCCGAGAGTGTCTCAAGGGGCTGATACCTGAGCCCGAGCGCGACCCCGCGGTCGAACATGCGCGAGAACGACGTCGACGAGCGCTGGTTCTCCGGATCTTCCGTATCGGAGTAGGTCACGAGCGCGATCACCGCGAGGCTCTGTTTTTCTCCTGAGAAGGTATGCTCGAGTTCCAGCACGCTCTCTGTTGTTTTCACCGGCAGGCTCGCGGCCTTGCGGTCGGGCTTGGTCTGCGCGCCCTCGAGGCGCACCAGCAGCTCCCAGACAGGGAACACGAGGCTCGCACCAAACATCTGGTTGCGGTAAAAGATCGGGCGGATACCGATCGGTGCGTCGGCGTCGATGATCACGTCGGGGCTCTGGCCAGGGAACAGCGCCGACACGCTGCCCGTGAGCCTGAGATTCGTCGCCGGCACGGCAGAGGCGCCGTTGAAATAGTAGAAGCCAAAATCAATGCCGAGGAGCTTGGCCCCGAGGCGCGCGCCGTAGTTAGAGGAGAGCGCGTTGTCGAATTCCTGGTGGTCGCGGAAGTAGAACGTGTGCGCGGCCGGCAGGCGAAAGAGCGTGTTATCGATCGTCTGGTCGCGCGAAAGTTCCCGCGGCAGCCACCGCGAGTTCGTGCCCGGAAGCCTCGATTGCCGCTGCCAGGGGATAAAAATTCCTTCGATCAGGAAACTGTTAAAATCCAGCTTCTCGACCAGGGAGAAAGCCCCGAGCTTCTCCGAGCGCAGCGGATCGTGATAGCGGCGTGCGCTCACAACATCCACCGGGTTGTAGCCGTCGATCACGCCCCAGGTGAAAGTATTGAAGCCGATCTGCGTATAAGAAGTGACTCCCGTGCCGAGCGGAACCCTCGCCTGCACGTAGCCTTCCGGCACATCGGCCCAGTACTGCTCGCTCTCGCTCTTGTTCGCCGGATCCCAATGCCCGGTCGGGCGAAATTTGGCGAGAAACCCGCGGCCGACTTTTAGGCTCGTATTGATCTCTCCGTTCACGATCCCGTGCGCCTGGCCTACGGTCGGGCTTAGTTTATCGGGGTAGTAGAGGCCCTGCACGTCGAGGTTCAGGCCCCGGCTCCATTTGATCTCGGTGGATTTCTTCTCGGGCGGAGGAGCTTCTTCGACAACCATGGCTGGTTCCGCAGCTGGGGTTGGAGCTGGCGCTGGGGCCGGCGGCTGGGTACGCAAAACCGGACGAGCAACCCTGCGCGCCGGAGCTGCTTTGGCCCGAGGCGCCGCAAGGATGGGTTGAGCGAAAAGCGCAGACACACAAAAGAGCAAAAGAGTTTTCACCAACGAAGAGTAGCGCAGAACGCGGCTAACCAGAACGTATTGACCCTCCGCGTTTATATAATATCCCAAGAGAGAGGAGCCAAGTTGGCCCTGGCTCGCTCTCTGTGGGCCCAAAACCGCGCGCAAAAGCAGGCACGCGCCTTGCTCTGCGGCCTCTGGGGAAAATCAGGGGGTATTATGAGATCCGTAATTTTTGGGGCGATCATCCTATTGTTTGCCTGCGTCTTTATTGCCAGAGCAGCGAGGGCTGATGTCAGGTCCGGCGCCTTAGCCAACTGCTGGGCCTACGACTCGGACGGCTTCAACTATCCGCAGCCACGCGAAGAGATGTGTTTCGACAAGCCTTCGCAAGCGAAAGCAGCCGCGCTCGCTAGCTGCAAGAAGCATTCGGAAAATCCCAAGAGCTGCCACATCGTGACGTGCGGGTGGTGTGGGAATTAGTCCCCATTACCTTTTGGTTTCGCAGCTGCGTTAGGCGGAAAAAATTTAGAAGTTTGAAGGAGCTTAACCGCTCTTTCTAGGCAGGGTGAAGCGCAAGTCTGGGGGGATAAGCGCCCGCCCTGCCGTTTTTTTTGGTCCCCAATCCATTTATGTAGCGCGGATACGTTAGGTCAATTGAGCGGTCGCTAATTTTGTTTCCGATTCGAACGGACCCTGTTCGGGAGCCGGTCACCGTCGTGTAAATCCGCAGCCTCCTCGCCAACTTAGCTTTCTCCAGATGGGCCACTAGCTTGCCTCTCGCAGCCCATTGACGGGAGGCGCGAGTGATAGTAAATTTACCATCAAGGTTTACTTGGACGGAAACGTGCCTTAGGGACGTTTCCAGTTTTCCCAGAGAAACCCTCGACGAGTTTGAACTGCTCATTAATAGGTATTTGAGTGGCGAGAGGCTGAGCTCAAAGGACTTCAAAACCTTTAAGATTGACGGCAAGAACAAGATCCTGGAGTTCAAAGTCAAAGATAGATCAGGAAACTGGAGGGCTATCGCTGTTTATCTAAGAACGCGGCTGGTACTGATTTACGCTTTTCACAAAAAGACACAGCAGCTGAGCGAGCACGACAAAAATTCGATTCGTAGGCGAATCAGGAGACTGGAATGAAAAAAGAAAAAATTTATTCGGGCACGATCAAGGACTTTTGTGAAGCGACGGGTGGGGACTACGAGTTGATGATGATGAAGACTACTGTCATCGATGCTATTCGGGCACACACTAAAAAATACAAAATCAGCCAACGGAAGCTCGCGTCTATGTTGCCCGGACTCACGCAAGATAGAGTATCGAAAATGTATCGCGGCTTAAGTGGCGGAATGACCCTCGACAAGCTCACCCAAGTGGCCAAGGCATTAAACCTCCGGGTTACCCTTACGGTAAAAGAGGCAAAATCTACTAAAGCCGCTTAGCCGTGCCACCCGCTGCCAGCACTCGACCCGCCACGCGCTCGGCGATCTTCTCTGCGATCCGGATCCCATCGCACGCGGCCGACGTGATCCCGCCCGCATAGCCCGCGCCTTCGCCAGCCGGATACAAGCCGGGATGCGATACGCTCTCTAAAGTATCGTCGGAGCGAGACACTCGAATCGGGCAGGAGGTGCGCGACTCGACTCCATACAACTGCGCCGAATCGGAGGCAAAGCCCCTCATGTTCTTCTCGAACTTCTCCATCGATTTGAGCATTCGCGCTACCAAATCCCGCGGCAGAATCTCATCGAGCCGCACGCCGATCTGGCCGGAGGGCGACGAGCCCTTCGTCACAGAGCCAACCCGACCTGCCACAAAATCAGAGAGCTTCTGCGCTGGCAATTCCCGCGTGCCGCCCGCCGTCTTCACGCTTTCAAACGCTCTCCGCTCCAGCGAAGCGCGCATTTTCAAGCCGCCCCAGAGGTCTTTGCCAAAGTGCTTTTCAAAATCAATCGAAACCACCATCGCCGCGTTCGCGAACGGGGAATTGCGGTGGTAGTTGCTCATCCCGTTCACGACGATGCCACCAGCTTCCGTTCCCGACGACAAAACGTAGCCGCCCGGGCACATGCAGAACGAATAGACACCGACATCGTCGAAGGGATCATGATCCGCCAGGCGGTAATTGGCGGAGCCTAATTTTGGATGCCCCGCGGCCCCGCGATATTGGATCTGGTTGATGAGCTCCTGCGGATGCTCGATACGCAGGCCCATCGCAAACGACTTGCCCTCGAGAGCTACGCCCTGGTCGCGCAAATGCAGCAGCATGTCTTCCGCGGAGTGGCCGGTGGCCAGCACCACCGAGGGAGACCGAAACACCTTCCCGTGCTCGGTGCGAACGCCGACCACCGAGCCCGCCTCTACCAAAAGCTCCGTTACCTGCGTGTCGAAATGGATCTCACAGCCCTGCGCGATCAAAAACTCCCGCAGGAAGGGAATCACGCGGCGAATCCGGTCTGAGCCCACGTGCGGGTTGGCCAGCCACTGGATTTCAGCCGGCGCGCCGAACTGCACCAGGCGATTCAGCACGTAGGGGATATGGGGCGACTTGATACGCGTGATGAGCTTCCCGTCGGAATAGAGCCCCGCGCCGCCTTCTCCGTAGCAAACGTTATTGCGGCGATCCAGTTCCCCGTAGCGCCAGAATTTCGTGATGCCTCGCAGGCGATTCACGGTGTCGGAGCCGCGTTCGAGCAGCACGCAGGGAATCCCGCGCTCCACGAGCCGCAGAGCCGCGAACAGGCCCGCAGGGCCTGACCCTACAATGATCGGGCGCTCAAAACCCGAGGCAGGCAGCGCCACGCGCTCTAAATGAAACTCCTCGACACTCAGCTCTTCGCCGGCGCCCGCGACCTCGACCGAATACACGAAGTGCGGGGAGTGGCGTTGGCGCGCGTCTACGCTCTGGCGCAGAATGCGAAACTGCCCGTGCCCAGGAATCATCTGGGCCAGGCGGTCGGCAAGCTCCTCGTCGAGAGGAACCTTGAGATCATTGAGGATGCGCGGCATGCGGCCAGCTATAGCACGGGACGTGCTTGACAGCTACCGCACGGGGCCGCGCGATCGGTACAGCAGCTGTCTACTGCTGCTCTCCTTCAGTTTCTTCCTGCTGTTTCTTCACAGCGGCCGTCAGAGGAGCGCAGAGCTTTACGGCTTTCGCGGTGGAGTAAGAGCGGCCTTTGGCGTCGGTGCAGCCGAGGGATTTTACGCGAGAGTCGATGACCTCAGCGATCCCGCAGGTCGAGGCGTAGACCAAGATGGGGCCGAGCGCTTCGAAGCCCGAAGCCTTCGAAGGATCCACGAGCGAGCTCTTGGCGAGCTTGTTCACGGTAGGGGCCGGGTTGCGAAGGAAAGCCAAGAACTGGGGACGCAGCTTTTGCGCTTCTTCGCGGTCTTCCTTGCTCATCGCCTTCTCGAAAGAGGGCTGGCAGAGCGCGAGGTAGAGCGTTTCGGCGTCAGTTTCAGAAGCGTGGGCGAAGTTAGGCAGCATTGCGGTGAGCAGCAGGAGCATCGATACGGATTTCATGGAGGACCTCATAGTTTTTTGCGCCCCAGGCGCAGCTTAGTTTCTTTTGCGCCCCTGGCGCAAAATGCACCCGGAGGAGGACGCCTCCGGGTGCAGGGGGGTTAGGTGAGGGCACTATAGAGTAGTTAACGAAATTAGTCAAGATTGGTTCACAAATAGTGCATAGGAAAATCAACAACTTGGAAACAAAAAAATCAAGCTAGTTGGATTTCTGGGGCGGGGAGGGTGCGTGAGCGCGCCAACTCAAGGTCCACGCGCGCCAGGGCAAACAGCAGGATCGTCGGGAGCACGTGCCGCGCAAAATTCGGTTCCCCGAGCTTATAGGCGCCGTAGATTCCGGTCGCGATCAGGCCCGCGGGCGACCCAGGCTTGGCCCATTTCGGCATCCCCTTTAGACTGCGGCGGATCGAGTTCAGCGAAAGCCCCGTGCTCAGCGCGCGCGTGAGCTTGGTTTTCAGATCTAAAGTGAGCTCGCGGAAGTTTCGGTTCAGCTCCATGGTTAGGCGTTCGCGGTGCGCCGAGCTCAAAGGATCCCACGGTTCCCGCAATCCCAAAATCCGCGTGACCACCATCGCCTCGATCCGCTCCGGGTCGTCTTTCGCGAGCACGGAGAGAGCGAGTTCTTTGGCCGCCCGGCGCAGTACGGAGCGATACGAGAGCGGCGGCAGCTTCTTTTTATGCCGCAGAAAGTTCACGGCCTTGTGCCCGGCTTCCACGCGGAAGGCCTGAACCACCACTTTAACTTGCGCGTGAAAACTCGGCGCCGCCTCAAATTCTTTCACATATCCCAAAAGAAAGGCGGCGTTCGAAAGCCGCTGCGAGGCGAGCTTATGCCCGCCCAGCTGCCGCAAGTTTTCGAAACGCCGCTCGATCGTTTGCATTCAGCCAAGCAATCTCTAGTGAACTACGGGAGCCGATTTGGCGGCGCCTGTGGCTTCGTCGGAGTGGAATTTCACGTGTACGCACGAGATCCCCGCGCCGAGAGCCGCGCCGAAGAGCAGGCCGAGAGCGGTGCCCACCTTGCCGCCAAAGGCATAACCGAGGCCAGCACCCGCCGCCGCGCCCACGCCCGTGTAGGTCGGGGTAGAGGGGGTAACGCCGGTCACAGTCACGGAGAGGTTCGCGTTGTTCTTTTCAGACCAGTCTTGAACGAAATCCACCACTTGCTCGCCGACTTCTGAGCCGAGCTTGCCGAGGTAAGGAGCGGTCGCTTCTTTTTTGAAGTAGTCCTTGGCGAAATCTACGAACTTCTTCATGGAAAGGTTCATGTCTTTGAGGGCGTGCTTGTTGTGGTCGTCGCTCTCAAGCTCTTTCGATTCTTTACCTTCGTTCGACTCAGGATTCTTCATCTGTTTGCCTGAAGTTTCGAGCTTGGAGTCGAGGTTCTTGAGGTTACCGATCATAGGCTCGTTCTGCGCTTTGTTTTGGAGAGGATCGGAGCCCTTGCTCGGGGTCGGTTTCGAATTTTGGTTCTGGTTGTTCGGTTGGTTATTTGGTTGGTTCAAGGCGGTCATGGATTCTCCTGGTTAGTTGCGTTGCTGAACTATCGGTCCGAGGCAAAAACGCCCGCGGACGCCTTATGACCGCGACTAACGCAACTTAGGTGCCGAACTTTGCTCAGGGAGGGCGCAGCGATGCCGCGCCGTGCGAACGGGAACAAGCGTGGAAGATTTCCACGTGAGGAGGGAGGAGCTAAGGAGTGAGGGAGGCTGGGGCTTACTGATAGCCCGTTGGCGTATTGTGCGGGCCGGGAACGATATCGACCATATCTGGATCGATGCCCTGGTCTTTGAGCAGCTGGCGAGCCGCCTTTTCTTCTTCGCGCGACATCTTCTTCGCCACTTTGTCTTCGCGCCGTTCAATCTGCGACTGTTCTCGCGCCCGTTTCTTCTGGGTCATTTGTCGATTGTTTGCCATAGGACAACACGCTAGCAGAAACCCCCCGAAAAGGCGTTACATTTTGAGCACCTGCGCCATGTTTCCTGTGGACTACCCCTATATTCGATGCGAAGGTGCTGCCCATGACTGAGCAAAGCAGAAGCGTTAGTGAGAAAGACCCCCATGAACCAGCTCCCGTTGCCGGCGCGTTCCGTGTCGCGTTGAAGATTAATTCCCGGCAGAAGCGCATGGACGTTCATTTGCTCGAGGCGCTGCGTGGGCAGGAAGACTGGGAAGCGCTGAAGCGCATTTCCCGCACACAGTTCAAGAAGCTGTTTGATGAGAAGAAGATCCTGATTAAGGGACAGCCTGCGAAGCCGAACTCTGCGCTGAATTCGGGGACTACTTATGTGGACCTTATCGTGACGGATGCGGATTTGGCGAAGTTGCCGAGCAATGATGATCCGAAGGGTGACAGTGGGGACGAGGAGTGAGAGCTGCGTTGTTTGCATTTCTGTTTCTCTTCGCTGGCTGCACGATCGCTGGACCAATCCCGCCTACGCTTCTCAACGGCGAATCCGCCGCCCGCCAGCAGAGGCGCGCGGACTATGAGGCTCGCAAGCAGGCTTTGGACGGCAGAGCCCAGCACCTCGACGCGATGATTTCCGCGGCCCGGGCGCGTACTGCGCATTTGCAGGGCTCTATGGATCCGAGCGATCAGGCCCAGCTTAACGCCACGCAGAGCGAAATTAATTCATTAGAGGCGCAGAAAGCTGCGCTTAATGCTGAGCGCGTGAGCCTTGAGGCTGATCAGCCATAGAGGCCGCAGCACAGCGTTGAACGCTTGCTTTAAATGCAGCGGTAAAAGAAAATATCCTCTCTGCTATTTCAACTACTTCTTCAAGGACCCGAAGATGAAAGCCCTCCTCGTGCTCGCCGTTACTTTCTCGCTGTTCTCCTGCTCCTCGAAACCCTCCAAAGAGGCGCTGGAAAGAGCCCGCGAAATCCGCCTCACCCAGCTCAAGGTCGCAATGGTGCAGACCGAGAGCCAGCTGCACGCCGCCGAGATGCGCATCGCCGACGCCAAGAAGATGAAGACCCCCACGGACCGCGAAGCCGAGATCGCCGCTGGGAAGCGCGAAAGCGAGCAGTATCTGCAGCAGAAGAAGGCTTTGCAGGCGGAGCTGAGTGCAGTGATGCGGGCTACAGAGACGGAAGGGGACGAGTGATCATCGAAGGCGTTCCCTTTATGACCACCGACTGGAGCAAGGTTCCTTCTACCGAGCATCCCGGGGAGACGGGTTCGGCTACCTGGAGAACTCTCGAGATCGGAAACGTGCGCGTGCGCACCGTGACCTATTCGCCTGGCTATTTGGCGGATCACTGGTGCTCCCGCGGGCATGTGCTTTATGTGCTGGAAGGGGAGCTTGTTACGGAGCTAGAGGACGGGCGTGTTTTCACGTTGAAGCCCGGGATGAGCTATCAGGTGGCTACGGGTGCTGAGCCGCATCGGTCGCGGACTGCGGTGGGTGCGAAGTTGTTTGTGGTGGATTAGAACCTCCCTGCCGACTTGCTTTATGGCTTGGTGAAACTGGGATGCTTAGTCGCTGAGGGAAAACATCGAAAAATTTTATCGCAACCATAGCTTTCTTACTACCGAGACAATTTAACGTCCTTAGCAACACGAGATAAAATATTTTCGATATTGGTGGCGGCTTGTTCCAGAGTCTTGGCATGGCACTGCCACAAGACTGCTGGTATCCACCCTGCTTTTCTTACTTCACGCAAATTTCTGCGATCTCTGCGAACGTTCTGTCGAAATTTGGATTTCCAAAACTCAGCATTTGAAGCTGGAATGGTAGGCTGGGCGTAAACAAGGTTGTTGACTAGATTTTCCAGTCAGCTTTCTCGGGGAAAATGACTCGGCTGTTTTTCCCGAAGCGATCAACGGCATATTCGTAGGGCGTGAGCGGATCTCCGCCTAGCCATCGCGTTTCGATGAGATACTTGAGGTAAACCTTGGGCTGGAGGCCATTTCTCTTGGCGCTCTCGATTACGGTGTAGATGGCTGCGGACGTATCGGCGCCGTTGATCGTTTTCGATCCATTGAAGTTTTTTCGGCCCATGACTACATGCCGGAGCGCTCTCTCGGCGTCGTTGTTCGAGAGTGGGATCGATAGATCCTTCGCAAAACGAGTTAGCTCGGGCCAAAACTTCAAACTGTAGTCGATGGCTTTCCTTAAGCCGGATTGCTTCAGGTTTTTCTCGGCTGTTTCTAGCATCCAGGTTCGGTAGCGGCCAAGGACCGCGCGAGACTCTGTTTTTCTAAGATCCCGTAGCTCATCAAATGTCTTGGGCTTGGCCTCGATCGCGAAGAGCTCATCGATGAGCGAGACGGCTTCATTTGCCTCGACCGGATAATCACCCAAGCGATCAAAAAACTCCCGGCGTGCGTGAGACCAGCAAGCACCCATACGTAACGACGACATTTTCTTTAGGCGATTGTATCCAGAAAAACCATCCGTCACTACCGAGCCTTCACGGCCCTTCAAAAGTTCTTCAGCT
>Ga0247843_1000350_pt1 | contig 109963 bp, 115 predicted proteins | sample LaCruzMarch2017__FD_192420 | JGI IMG/M metagenome (GOLD analysis project Ga0247843, IMG submission 192420) | Freshwater microbial communities from meromictic Lake La Cruz, Castile-La Mancha, Spain - LaCruzMarch2017_8m | ecosystem: Environmental > Aquatic > Freshwater > Lake | place: Spain...
ACGTGCTGAACCGGGTCGCCTTGGACGCCACCTTGGGCAAGGCCAAGGCCTACGAGATTGACTTGGCAGCTGGCCATCTGCCCCATACGCGGCCGGGCGACTTGCTGACCATGGACAGGAATTACCCATCCTACCGGATGCTGGCGGAACTCAGCCGCCACCGCCGTGATTTCGCCATCCGCTGCTCGGCGGCCTCGTTTGCCGAAGCCCGGCGGATGCTCAAGGGTGAGGGTGAAGACAGCCAAGTGGTGACGCTGTCCCCGTGCGCGGGTCAATTGCCCGCCATCCGCGGGCTGGACCTGCCCTTGTCGCTCACTGTCCGATTCGTCAGGGTATTGCTAACGACGGGCGAATACGAGGTACTGGTCACCTCCCTACTGGACAATTACCTGTACCCCACCGACGGGTTTCTGGAACTATACCGTTTGCGTTGGGGGATCGAGACTTTCTTTGGCCTGCTCAAGACCCGCCTGGAGTTGGAGAACTTCACCGGCACTGGTGCCGAAGCGGTACGGCAAGACTTCCATGCCACCGTGTACCTGTCCGGCTTGGAATCGCTGCTGACCGACACCGCGCAGGCCATGCTGGATACCAAGGACACCCAGTACCCGCAGACGGTAAACCGCGCAGTGTCGTTCAACGCGGTCAAAAACCTCGCCTTGGACTTGATCTTGGGTGGCGGGCTTGAAACTGACGCACTATTGGAACAACTGACAGCCTTGTTCCTCACTAACCCTTGCTTGGCGCGTGGACACCGCAACCCACCAAGGAAAAACACCTCGTCGAGGACGCTGTTGAGCTTCCATAAGCGGCAGAAAAAGCATTGTTTTTAAATGGGTTTTTCTTAACTTAATGGCAGTGACGCTCCAGCGTGGGAATTCGTCATCCAACGCTCCAGCGTTGTTTGACGGAAACGCAACGCGGGAGCGTCGGCAACGGCATTCCCAAGCCGGAGCGTCACTGCCATTAAGTTAAGGATTTGTATTAGCTATCAATGGGATAGGTTGGATGCGGCAGGATTTTTCCATTCGTCCTGAGCTTGTCGAAGGATGAACGGAAAAATCCGTGAGCAAAGACTCAAACCATTCATGCTTCGACAAGCTCAGCACGAACGATTTAAGTCTCTGGTTCATATGGCTTTTTCCTTAACTTAATGGCAGTGACGCTCTACGTGATAACGCATCCTGCAACGCTCCGTTGTTGTCTAAGGCGACGTTTAATCATCACCGAACCGGACAAGCCGCATTTTATGACCTGCACGGTGCTGGAGTGGTTGCCTGTTTTTACCCGCCCTGAAACCTTCAACATCATCGTCGATTGCTGGCGTTACCAACAACTCGCAAGACGGAATTGCGAAACACTCCCATCAAATAATTTGCTTGCTGCCAATAGGCTTTATAATTAAAAAAAACCGCATAAAGGAGACAGCACAATGAAGTTATCTACCATAGAAAAACAAGTTGTTAGTAATATGCACAACTTACCCTTGGATAAACAGCATGTTATTTTAGAAATCAGTGCTTTTTTAAAGAATAAAAGCCAAGAAAACCAAATTGAAAAAATCACCGAACCATTCGGCGAACGCTTGAAAAAATTCCGCAAAGAAACTGAGTCAGACACTATTGATATAGATACAGCCATTTTTGATGGCTATAGAAAAGCTGTCACAACTAGGGATTTCAAATGGGAAGATTGATTTACCTATTGGATACCAACACGATTTCTGAACCGACAAAGCTTTTGCCAAACCAGAACATCATAGAAAAACTTGATGCGTTTCAGACACAAATCGCCTTACCTGTTTTTGCAATTTACGAAATGGTACAAGGTGCTTATTTATTACCAGAATCAAGAAAACGTACCCGAATTTTGTATTACATTGAAAATGTTATCGCCGGATTACCTGTGCTTTTGTATACAAAGGATGCCGCTTATTGGCATGGAATGGAAACTGCGCGACTACAAAGTATTGGCAAATCCCCCGCATTTATAGATGCACAAATTGCCGCCGTTGCTAAAGCAAACAATTTGATTTTAGTCACCCGTAATACGGAAGATTTTAAAAATTTTGCTGATTTGAAATTGGAAAATTGGTTTATTTGAAAATTTTTTGGCAATCTAAGTTGGCGCAATAACCGTTTTTCGTCTTAAATCTCAACCGAGAGAATCCTCCTTTCCCCTATGTCCCAAATCACCTTCTCCGGCAGTTACCCACCCAACGATGTCCAGTTCCTACTCAAACAAATCACTATCGAAAACACGCCGATAGCCGAGAAAGAAGCCTTAATCCAATCAGGGCAAAAACACTACTCACAAATGCTCAGCCACGAATCCTTACCCTCAGCAGCGTATTTGGATTTGTTCCAACAAGCGTTGGAGACGAACAAACAGCGGCTGGCGGCGGATATTATCAGTTTGGCGGCGGGGATTATTGCCACGCGTCCGCAGGGGATTACCTTGGTGTCGTTGGCGCGGGCGGGAACGCCTGTTGGCGTGTTGCTGAAGCGGGTATTGCAAGATTATCACCAGCTCAATGCCGCGCATTATTCCATTTCCATCATCCGCGATGTTGGTATTGATGCCAATGCGCTACGTTTTATCTTAAAACACCACGCGCCAGAAACACTGGTGTTTGTCGATGGCTGGACGGGAAAAGGCGTGATTGGTCGGCAATTGGCGGCGAGTTTGCAGGCGTTTGCTGACAGCGATGGCGTAGTGATTCCTGCCGAACTTTATGTGCTGGCGGATTTGTCCGGCACGGCAGCGGTAGCGGCTTCGGCGGAGGATTATTTGATTCCCTCGTGCATCCTCAATGCCACGGTTTCCGGCTTGGTCAGCCGATCGGTGTACGATCCGCACACCGCCGCTAGCGATGATTTCCACGGTTGCGTGTATTATCACGACTTTGCCGAGCAGGATTTGTCGCAGTTTTTTGTCGATGAAATTCTCGCCAGTGTGGCTGAGCAATGGAACAAACCCATCCGCACCGCGCACTATCAAGCCGGACAAGCGGCAATCTCAGAGAAACTGCTTGCCGATTTGGCAACGCGCTATAATGTCAGCCAGAGCAATTTCATCAAACCGGGAATTGGTGAAGCCACCCGGGTGTTTTTACGCCGTGAAGCCCGATTATTGCTGTTACAAGACGATGCCGCCGAAGCCACCCTGCACTTACGTTGGTTGGCAGAATCCCGCCACATTCCCATTGTCGTCTATCCCGACTTACCCTACCGCGCCGTGGCCTTAATTAAAGAGATGACTTTATGACACTAAACCCCGCCAGACCCGCGTTATTTTCGCCTTGGCAACTGGGTGCGCCGTTATACATGCCCGCCCATAGACCGGATTTAATGGCCTGTGCCAATGGTGAAAAACTGCCATTTTTACGCTCCATGATTTTCTGCACCGAAGATGCCGTCGCCACAGGCGATGTCGATAGCAGCCTGCACCATCTCGGCTTATGCCTACAAGGCTTTCTGCCTATCAGCGGCAAATACCGTTTTATCCGCGCCCGCAACCCCGAAGTTTTAGCGCGGCTGTTAGATTTGCCCGCCATTGCCAATATCGATGGCTTTGTGTTGCCCAAACTCACCATCGGCAACTTTAGCCGTTATTTTGACTTGTTGCGCGGCACTGATTTTAAAGTCATGCCCACGCTGGAAACCCAAGAAGTCTTCGATTACAAAGCCTTATGCGAACTGCGCGCGGCGTTTCTGCAAGCCGATATTTTCCCCAAAATCATCATGCTGCGGATTGGCGGCAATGATTTGATGAACCTGCTTGGCATCCGCAGACCACGCGGCATGACGCTTTACGAAACCCCGCTAGGGCCAGTCATCTCGCAATTGCTGACGGTTTTTAGGCCATACGGATTTGATTTGGCAGCGCCCGTATTTGAATACCTCAACGACACCACCAGCTTGCACAAAGAAATCCAACAAGATTTGGCCTACGGTTTAATCGGCAAAACCGCCATCCATCCGGCGCAAATCCAATTTATTGAAGCCGCCTACGCGGTCGATAACGACGCTTACCAAATGGCGCAAAGCCTGTGTGCCGAAGACGCGCCAGCGGTATTTAAAATGCACGAAGCCATGTGCGAAGTCGCCACCCACCAACGCTGGGCAACCGACATCATCCATCGGCAACGTTGCTATGGTGTTAAAATGCCAGACTTGCAGGATGGCTATGCGGGGGTTACATTTTAGTTCATCAACAGCATTTCGCTTTTCTCTGCCACTAAAAACAACACGTTCTTAAACGCCACCAACTAGGAGACACCCATGAGTTTTGACAGCTTTTTAAGCCAATTAAAGAACAAAGCCAGCGAATTAAAAACCGAAGCCTTAAAGTTTAAAAACAAAGATTTCTTAAACGCGGCAATGGCAGGTTCTGCATTGATTGCTATGGCGGATGGCAGCGTAAGTGCCGAAGAAAAACAAAAAATGATCCGCTTTATCGAAAGCAACGACGCGCTTTCCGTGTTCCCAACCAGCGACGTGATTAAAGCCTTCCAAGAATTTATTACCCAACTGGAATTTGATAAAGACATCGGCGAAGCCAAAGCTTTTCAATCCTTGGGCAAAATGAAATCTAACCAAGACGCAGCGCGCTTGTTGATTCGTATGATTATCGCCATCGCTTCATCCGATGGTAATTTTGATGCCAGCGAGAAAAAAGTCGCCGCCCGTATTGCGACGGAATTGGGATTGAATCCGGCGGATTTTGAATTATAAGTAGCTAAAAAGCCCAACGGTATGGAGTCCAAAACATGTTTTGGACTCCATAGCTCTGAATATCGGTTTTTTGTATCTGGATTGAAAAACCTGTTTTTCACTCCAACCCCGCCTCACGCGCCAACAACTGGCGTTTTCTCTCTACCCCCCAACGATACCCTGACAAGCTGCCATCACGGCCTACCACCCGATGACACGGCACCAGCACCGCCAACGGATTCGCCGCACACGCCCCGGCAACTGCCCGCAACGCTTTCGGCCTCCCTATCTGCGCCGCCACCTCTGAATAACTCCGCGTTGCGCCAACAGGAATGGCTTGCAGACATTGCCAGACTTTTTTCTGAAAATCCGTACCTGCGCCCGCCAAAGGCAAATCAAACGCGGCGGTTGGGCAATCAACAACAGCAATCACTTTAGCCAGTATTGCCATCAACAGCGGTTTATCGGTGATTAACACCGCCTTAGGAAAACGCTGCTGTAATTCATCCAGCAATTGCCCGGCGCTATCGCCCAAAGCCAACCAACAAATCCCGCTTGTATTCACAGCCACCAAAATACAGCCCAGCGAACAACTGTCGATGGCAAAACCAATGTCTTGCGGCTGGATAAGCTCACCTAACGCAGACCAAAGCAAAGGTGATTGTTGTAGGGATAATTCGGTGTTTTCGGTAGTCATGTTTATAGACCTTAAGTGTTTTTTTAGATTTTTTTTGTCCACGAACGGCACGAAAAAACACGAAAAAGTCGATTCATGTTCGTGTTTTTTCGTGCAGTTCGTGGACAACTAATAATACCCTAGGCAACACCGCCTTTAAGGTATATAAAATCGGAAAGGTCTTGATAAACCCAGCGTTCACATCCACCCACAGGAGTTTGCTATGAATATCGGTGTCCCTAAAGAAATCAAAAACCAAGAAGGCCGCGTGGCGGTAACCCCCGCAGGCGTACAACAACTGACTGCCGCAGGCCATACGGTTTGCGTAGAAACCACCGCGGGTGTCGCCGCCGGATTTAGCGATGCCGATTACCAACAGGCAGGCGCAACCTTAGTAAGCACCGCCCAAGCCTGGGATTGCCCGCTGGTGGTCAAAGTAAAAGAACCCGAAGCCAGTGAATATGGCTATCTAGCCGGGCAAATGCTGTTTACTTATTTTCATCTGGCAGGCGTACCCAAAGCCTTAACCACCAGCTTGTTGGCCTCCAAAACCACCGCCATCGCCTACGAAACCTTAGAAGACAGCCAAGGCAGATTGCCGTTATTAGCACCGATGAGCGCCATCGCGGGCAATATGGCGGCGCAAGTCGGCGGCTACTATCTGGCGAAACCTTACGGCGGCAAAGGTGTGCAGTTGGGGGAGGTTTTAGGTATCCGCCACGGTCAGGTGTTGGTTATTGGCGATGGCGTGGTCGGCTTCCATGCCGCCAAAACCGCTTATGGCTTAGGCGCAAACGTCGCCGTTGCGGGATTGCAGGCCGAAAAAGCCGCACTGTTTAAGGAGAAAATTGGCGACGGGATAGATTTTTTCATGTCGTCACCAGAGAGCATCAGCAAATACCTGCCAGAAACCGATTTACTGATCGGCGCGGTACTGCAACACGGAGCCAAAGCCGACTATGTGATAACCGAAGCCATGATAAAAACCCTGCAAGCTGGCTCGGTTGCCGTTGATGTCAGCATAGACCAAGGCGGCTGCATCGCCACCTCCAAACCCACCAGCCACAGCCAACCGATTTTTCTGCAACATGGCGTAATCCACTATTGCGTCACCAACATGCCCGGCGCCTACCCCAGAACCGCTACCTTAGCATTAACCGCCGCCACCTTCCCCTATCTGCTAAACCTTGCTAACCAAGGCTTGCAAGCGTTTGCCTCAACCCCAGGGCTAGCCAAAGCCATCAACACCTATCAAGGTAAGATTTGTTACCAACCTGTCGCCGAAGCTTTGGGGTTAATGGATAGTTATCAGGGGTTTTGAGATTTTGGGGTGGTGGTAGGGTGGTTTCGTGCCAGCAAACTGCCATCCCTAATACAACACCAAAAATTCGAAATGGTGGATTGCTGGCGCGAATCCAACTTACAGACTTGCTATTGGAGTTGCTTTCTTAATACCAACTCAATAAATGACGATAACTCCATAATCCACCCCTGCTGAAGGTTTGTGTACGATTGATGAAGTCTTTTTGGTAAGACTAATTGTAAATTTTTAGCTCGCATTTCATCTGTCTGATTAGTGCTAATCGCCGCTTCTAATGTCAAAAGATGTTTATGTTCAATACGGTTGGCTTCTGCTAACACCTGCCGCCAACGGTCTTTGCAGGTTGATTTTACGCCTAGCATAGTCAGTTTAAGCGGATCAAATTCAGGATTGTGATATTCGGTATGCCCTGGAAATAAAAAATCCGGCTTGGTTTTATTTTCAGTGACGGCGGTTCTGGAATAGCGCAAACCATACTCGACAAAAATTCGTTCCAAGTGATTTTCCAATGCTAGACCAACGCGGCTTTTACGACGGTTTTGTACGGATAAGGAAAAACTGATGAAACCGTCCACATCGCCATCAAAGCCTTGGGTTAGTCTGTCGCCGATAAAATGCCGTTCTAGGGTGCGGAATAAAACCTCCTCTCTTTCTAACCAAGCCATCAGAACATCATCTGCGCCATCTTGTGGGTTAATGTCTTTTAAAGTAGATCGTGCAAACGCTGAAAAATCTTTTGTAGTGGGAAAACTGCCTTTGAATTTCTCCAGCATTATATCCAGCCACGTTTCCTCGCTGGTTTCTACGACAACGCCAATGCTTTCAAGAATAAATCGAGAGGCAAATTCAATCCTATCCTGTTCGGTTTCCAAGTCTTCACGAATTGAAAAACCAGGGTGGCTTACATCAGAAAACCCAAATAGCCACATAATTTGCTTTGCAATCGTTGTTTCTTGCTCTGCTACTATTGCCAACAGCGTATTGTCAGGTCGTTTTGCAATTAACAGTAAGTCGCCAATAGACGCACATTGAGAAACTTGGTTGGTTGGGAAATAAAGGCGATATTCCCAACGCATCACACCTCTTTCCAATCTCGCTTTTTGCCTTGCATCGTACCAAGTCAGAAAACCATCTTCGACAATAGGGTCATCTTCGTAGTCGGTGAGATATAAAAACTTGGCTTCATATCTCACTTTACCTTCAGGCTCTCCGAGTATTTCACGCAAGCCCTCAACACCATTAAATTCATGTTGGTGTGAAGTCATTATGTCGACTTCAACCGTGCTAAGCCGTTTTAAGGCAACACCATCAAAATACTGCGAAAGATACCCTTTTTTCATTTCATTATTCCCTGCTTGGCTAATGATTAATGTTTATGCGTCTAGCTTCCAACCCGCGCACTTCATAAATATTGGGTAAGCGGCCTCATAAACTTCATTGCCAAACTGTTCAAACATATTGCAAATTATGTTTTCTAATTTATTGCACTCACCATCTGTAAACATTCTTTCATCTGTATGAATTAATTCGATAGATTCCGGCGAGTCATCGGGATGAAACAGTAAGCCACGAACTGACATTTCAGAAAACCACGTCAACATGCCGTTAAAACTGTTATCGGCAAAATCAGGGATGCGTGATGTGTTCATATTATTTCTCCTCAAAGTAATTGCTTAATGGTTTGTTTATAGGATGTAAGTTTTCAATAATTTTAGGCACGACAATTCTGGCAACTTCGCGAATAACAGGCATAACAACACTATTACCAAATTGGCGGTACGCCTGCGTATCGCTAACAGGAATCTTAAACGTATCAGGAAAGCCCATTAACCTAGCGCATTCCCTAGGCGTCAAACGCCTAGGCCGTTTACTTTCACCTTGCGATACTAAAATTTCCGAGCCGTCTTTGTAATAACGCGCCGACAAGGTACGCGCTACGCTGTCGCCTGTCACCAAACCAAAACCAAAGCCATTCCCCGCCGCCCGATGTTTTGCTGCATAGGCTTGCAGGTAATCCCATAATTTTGGGGTTAAGGTGTATTTGGGGTTAATAACGGCCTGTTCGCCGATGGTGTAAGGTTCTTCGGCTGTTTCGCTGCCGTCTTGCGGATGCAGTATGCTGGCAAGGCGCGGGCTTTGAGTTGGCAAGGCTAAGTCGTTCCAAGAAAATTCGGTTTTATCCCGAAAACCAAGAAGAATAATGCGCTCGCGGTGTTGCGGCACAAAGCGTTGCCCATCTATGACTTTGTAATAAACGTGGTATCCCAATTCGTCGCGAAGGGTTTGCAGGATAACTTTAAACGTATTGCCTTTATCGTGGGAAAGTAGGTTTTTGACGTTTTCCAACAAAAACGCTTTGGGTTGTTTGGCGGCAATAATACGGGCGACATCAAAAAACAAAGTGCCTTGGGTGGCGCATTCAAAACCATGTGGACGGCCTAGGGCATTTTTCTTGGATACGCCAGCAATACTGAACGGTTGGCAAGGAAAGCCCGCCAACAAAACGTCGTGATTTGGCACATCGTTTTCATCAATTTGGGTGATGTCGCCAACAAAAAGATGTCGGGTATCTTGTGGAAAATTCGCCAGATAGGTTTTTTGGGAGAAAGCATTCCATTCGCTGGTGAACACGCAATGTCCGCCGTGTGCCTCAAAACCTAAGCGAATGCCGCCAATTCCTGCAAACAAATCAATAAAGGTAAATTGATGGTTTCTGCTGGCTTCTGTATCCGCTCGTGGCAAGATGCGTTGGCGGATAGCATCCGCCAAATACGTTGGCGGCTCATTTTCACCAATTTCCCAACGGCGGACGGTGCGCGTATCTACATCAAGAAAATTGGCAATCTCACCTTGACTGTAAAGTATTCGGGCTTGCCTGAGCAATTCGAGTGGTTGCGATAGGGACATATCATTATCTCTAGGAATTTTTTCGGACATTATGACCTATTTTTAGCCCATTTAAAATCACCTTCTGTACCTAATCTGCACAATCACGCGCTAAATTTCCATATCGACACTATCCTGACTGCAACACAAATAGAACGCGCTAGGGTACGAATCGCAACTCACCTTGGATTAAAAATCTTGCGTTTTCCCCTTCTAATTTAAAAGCGCTTGTATGCAGCCAATGCTTTGCATACTATGTTGCGAATTCCCAACAAATCTGAGCGCCCGATAAATTATGCTGCAAGCTACCGATTATCGTCTTGATTACCAGCCTGTGCCACGCAGATGCTTAACCGCTTAGCTTATAAACTTGGCTTTTGTTTGGCACTGGCATTATTGCCGCTGTTGGTTGTGGCTGAGGATTTTCGGGCTTCTATCCACGGCATTAGCATGTCGGTTAAAAACCATTTCTATGCGCTGTCCGCTGATATTGATTATCCGTTGAGTGCTAAAGCCAATGAGGCGCTGCAAAACGGGGTGCCGTTGTATTGGGATATTGACATCCATTTGCAGCGGTCTCGGCATATTCTTTGGGATAAGTCGTTGGTGGCTAAAAAACTGCGCTACCGTTTGCAGTACCACGCTTTATTAAATATGTACCGGGTGATTGATGAGAATAGTGGCGAAATCCATAACTTTTCTACCTTACCTGCGGCGTTGGAGTTGATGTCGTCGTTACGGGATGTGCCGTTGCTTGAGGAAGCTGCGTTGGTACAAGAAAAGCAGTTGCTGATCGCGCTGAGAGTGGAGCTAGACCGCAACGCCCTGCCCCTGCCCTTACGTCCGATTGCTTACTTAAATCGGCAATGGTATTTATCAAGTGAGTGGATTTTATGGCCTTGGACAAAATGAAACCGTCGGTGAATTTATCGGTGCTGGCCTTGTTTGGCTTGGTGATGCTGCTGTTGCAGTTGATGAGTTCTGCCACGCAAGAGTCATCGGAATTGGGCGAGATGTATTCTTGGCTGTTGGTGGTCAACGTGCTGGGCTCGGTGATTTTGCTGTGGTTGGTTGGCGCGAATATTTATACGCTGACCCGGCAGTTAAAAAAGCGTGAGGCTGGATCGCGGTTAACTACGCGCATGGTGTCGTTGTTTGTGGTGCTGGCGTTGTCGCCCGCTGCGATTGTGTTTTATTTTTCTATGCAGTTTCTGCATCAGGGCATCGACAGTTGGTTTAATGTGGAGATTGACCGCGCCATGGAAGATGCCTTGGAGCTGAGCCAAGCATCGTTAGACCAACGGATGCGCTGGCATTTGCGGCAAACCCAACAAATGGCGGCGACTTTGGCAATCACAGATAGCCAGATGCTGACCCAAGAAGTGGAGAATTTGCGGGATTTGGCGGGTGCGTCAGAAATTACGTTGTTTTCGCGCCCGGGCAAAATCATTACGTCTAGCAGCGTCAATCCTGGCGATATTTTGCCGAGTTTGCCGAACGAGGATATTTGGCTGCGGCTGCGGCAAAACGCTGACTATATCGCCTTAGATCCGGTGGCGAATAATGAGTTGGTGATCCGCGCCTTGGTTACCATTAAATCCGCTGATCCGAAATATCTGCAAGTGTTGTATCCGGTGCCAGTAAGGATTGCGGATTTGGCGGATTCGGTGGAATTTGCTTTTTTACGTTATAAGGAAATGGGGTTTTTGCGGCATTCATTAAAACTCAGTTTTTCTTTGGCGTTGTCGCTGGTTTTGCTGATGAGTTTATTGGCGGCGATTTGGGTGGCGTTTATTAGCATCCGCTCAATTATTGCGCCTGTAAAAGCCTTGGTAAAAGGTACGCAGGCGGTGGCTTCGGGGCAGTACGACCAAAAATTGCCAGTAATTGCCCAAGACGATTTGGGCTTTTTGGTGGAATCGTTTAATGAGATGACCCAGCGCATTGCCAGCGCCCGTGATGAAACCCGTATCGCCAGTTTTGAGGTGGAAAACCAGCGGGCGTATCTGGAAACCATTTTGGCAAATTTAACCGCTGGCGTTATCAGTTTTGATGCCAATTATCAGGTTCGTACTGCCAATCAAGCGGCTTACCGTATTTTTCACATTCCGGTTAACGTGTTGATTGGTAGAACTTTGTTGTCTTTGGCGGAAAGCGAATCGGAGTTGGCTGAGCCGCTGAAATCTATCCATCGTTTGTTGGAACAAGCGGATGATATTTGGGAGCAGCGCATGGCGTTTTTAAGCCATAACGGTCGTCAAGAATTGCTTTGCCGTGGTACGCCGCTGTTTTCGCAAGATGGCGCGCGCGTGGGTGCGGTGGCGGTGTTTGACGATGTGACTGATTTGATCCAAGCACAAAAAAATGCCGCTTGGGGCGAGGTTGCCCGGCGTTTGGCGCATGAAATCAAAAATCCGCTCACGCCTATCCAGTTATCGGCTGAACGTTTGCAGCATAAGTTGGCGGGCAAGCTGGATATTATGGATGCGTCAATGTTGCAGCGCTCAACCGCGACTATTGTCCAGCAGGTTGAGGCGATGAAGGAGATGGTGGATGATTTTTCTGAATACGCTAAGCCGTCGAAAAAACAGACTGTGGCGATTAATTTGGCGACGCTGATTCAAGAGGTGCTGGCGCTCTATGTTTTAAAATCCGGCGTTAAGTTTAAGGCGCGTTATGAAAGCGGTGCGCTCATCATTAATGGCGATCCGGTGAGTATCCGCCAGGTTTTGCATAATCTGATTAAAAATGCGCTAGAGGCCATCGACAGTAACGGCGAAATTGAGATTGGCTTGCATCGGGTGCAGAAGAACAGCACGGATTTTATCCAGCTGGCTTTTTACGATGATGGCCCTGGCATTAAAGACGAACACCTTGAGAAAATTTTTGAGCCTTATGTCACCACCAAAGCCAAAGGCACAGGTTTGGGCTTGGCGATTGTGAAAAAAATCCTTGAAGAACATGGCGGTACCATTTGGGTGGATACCAGCCGAAAAACGGGCGCTGGATTTATTATCCAATTGCCTGCTTATTCCCCTAGCACTGTATAACTCATTATGAACAAACAAGAAGTTAAATTATTGGTAGTTGATGACGAACCGGATATTCGCCGTTTGGTCAGCGAGATTTTGGAAGATGAAGGTTATCAAGTCGCTATGGCAGAAAATGCGGATGCGGCGCGGTTGTTGAAAAAATCTACGCCGCCCGATCTGATTTTGTTGGATATTTGGATGCCGGATACCGACGGCATCACGCTGTTAAAGGAGTGGGTGGCGGAAGAGACGCCGATGTGTCCGGTGATTATGATGTCGGGGCATGGCTCGGTGGAAGCGGCGGTGGAAGCGACCCGCTTGGGCGCTTATGATTTCTTGGAAAAGCCGTTGTCGCTGGCAAAGTTGCTGTTGATTGTGGCGCGGGCATTGGAAGCCAGCAGCCTGCAACGGGAAAATGCGGGGCTAAAACAACAGTTATCGGCAGATATTGAGCCTGTCGGCAGAAGCGCGGCGGTTGCCCGGACGAAGGATCAGTTGAAACGTTTGGCGCAACATGACGCTAGACTGCTGTTAATCGGCGAAGCAGGCGTCGGCAAGGAGCTTTATGCCCGTTACCTGCATAATAACAGCGCGCACCGTGACGGGCCGTTCCTTGATGTTGCTGTCGGTAGTATTTCCCCAGAGAATTCGGCAGTGGAGTTTTTTGGCAAGGAGTCGGGCGGCAAGGTTTATCAAGGGCTTTTGGAGCGGGCAAATCGCGGCACTTTGTTTTTGGGCGAAATTGGCGGCATGGATAAGGAAACCCAGTTGCGCTTGTTGAGTGCGTTGGAATCACGCTCGTTCTTGCGAGTCGGCGGCAGCGAGGCGGTACGGGTGGATGTGCGGATTATTGCCTCTACGCGTGTGCCACTTGATGAGGAAGTGAAATGCGGTCGCTTCCGGCAAGATTTGTATTATTTGCTAAATGAAGTCGCCATTAATATCGAACCATTACGCAATCACAGTGAAGATGTGCCCGCTTTATTGAGCTTTTATGTGGATTTTTTCGTCATTAATGAGAAGTTGCCGTTCCGGCGTTTTTCGATGTCGGCACAAAATTTCTTACGCAATTACAGTTGGCGTGGTAATGTGCGCGAGTTGAAAAATCTTGTGCAACGTTTGATGATTTTGGGCGTTGGCGAAGATATTGAATTAGATGAGGTGAAATCGGCGTTAGGTTCGGTCAGTAATGAGCAAGTCAACGCGCCGTCAGTCCCTGATTTTTTTAACTTGCCGCTAAAAGATGCTAGAGATCATTTTGAGAAGGCGTATTTGGAATATCATTTAGATCGTGCGGGCGGCAGTGTCGCCAAATTGTCTACCGCAGTAGGCATCGAACGCACCCATTTGTACCGAAAATTGCATTCTTTAAACATCAAGCTTTAATCAATATGCTGTTATTTATAAAATAAGCATTGAAAAAGAAGAATTTCTTTAGTAGAATTCTCGCTCTTTTATTCGGCCTTTACAGAAAGACTAAGTAGCAATGAAAACATTTAGTGCAAAACCAGCAGAAGTTAAACGTGATTGGTACGTTGTTGATGCAGAAGGTAAGACGTTAGGCCGCCTTGCTTCTGAAATAGCAACTCGTCTTCGCGGTAAACACAAACCAGAATACACACCCCACGTTGATACTGGCGATTATATTATCGTTGTCAACGTAGAGAAAATTGGTGTAACCGGCAACAAAGAGAAAGATAAACTTTATCAACATCACACTGGTTATACTGGCAACTTAAAAACTGTCACCTTAGGTAAACTAAGACAAACTTTCCCTGACCGCATTCTTAGCTTAGCCGTAAAAGGCATGTTGCCAAAGAATCCATTAGGTCGGGCAATGTTTAAAAAGTTGAAAATATACACTGGCCCTGAGCACGATCATCAGGCCCAACAGCCCAAAGCATTAGAATTATAAGCGAGTAACCCATGGCAGCAGCACAGTATTATGGAACCGGTCGCCGTAAAAGCGCAATTGCACGCGTTTACGCTACTCAAGGCACGGGAAAAATCATTGTCAACCAAAAAACTTTAGAAGAGTATTTTGGTAGAAAGACTGACCAAATGGTTTCTCGTCAACCGCTTGAATGTGTCGAAATGGAAACCACATTTGACATAAACGTGATCGTTAAAGGCGGCGGCCCTTCAGGTCAAGCCGGTGCCATTCGTCATGGGTTAACCCGTGCATTGATGGAATATGACGAAGCCTTACGCCCTGCTTTACGCAAAGCTGGCTTCGTAACCCGCGATTCACGCGTTGTAGAACGTAAAAAAGTGGGCTTGCACAAAGCAAGAAAACGTCCTCAGTACTCAAAACGTTAACACCCCCCCGCTTTACTGCAAAAAAACAAAGGCCGTATTTTCAAAATACGGCCTTTTTTTATGCCTTTAAAACTACAAGCCCTAGCTGGGAATTAATAAGCAACAATTAACGGTTGATGTATGATTTTTTTTATCAGCAATGTTAGAATCTATTCAACCTCTTGCTAAGCCTATGTGACGGATGTCCAACGACTCAAAAAAAACACCTTATGTCGCCGCAGTACTGGAATTCAAAAGCAGTACTTTTTCCGTACCGGTTCTCGTTTTATCCAGCAACGATTTAACCGCCATATCAGATCAGTTAAATAAAAAAATTAAGTTGGCACCAGAGTTTTTTAAACACTCTCCGGTCGTCTTCGACCTCAATGAAATTAACAAACAAAAACTAACGATTGATGTCGGTGCTCTAATCGCATTAATGCGGAATGCCAAGCTACTACCCATTGGCATACGCAGCGGAAATAGCGATCAAATTGAAGCGGCGCGTCTTGAAAACGTCCCCGTTTATTCCACCAACAACAACGTTGCCACAGAAACACCAAAAACCAAAAAAGCCGAACCCGCCCCAGAACCCATACCAACACCATCGGCGACTTTAATTACCCACCCTATCCGTTCTGGCCAACGGATTTATGCACCTGGGGATTTAATTGTCACCGCACAAGTGAGTGCTGGCGCAGAAATTATGGCTGAAGGCAATATCCATATTTACAACAGCTTAAGAGGACGAGCTTTAGCGGGCGTTAAAGGCGATACTAACGCTTGTATTTTTTGCTTCGACTTACAGGCCGAGCTTATCTCGATCGCGGGTAACTACAAAATAAGCGAAGATTTATCGAAAGAACTCGCTAACAAACCCGTACAAATTTCTTTAAAAGAACACACCTTAATCATCAAAGATCTTATCTAAATTCATCAGTCGAGGAACATTTGTGGCAAGAATTATCGTAGTAACATCAGGTAAAGGTGGCGTGGGCAAAACCACTACCAGCGCTGCCATTGCAATGGGGCTTGCAAAAAAAGGCCATAAAACAGCGGTTATCGATTTTGATGTCGGCCTACGCAACTTGGATTTAATCATGGGTTGTGAACGGCGCGTTGTTTATGATTTTGTTAATGTCATCAATGGCGAAGCAACCTTAAACCAAGCATTGATCCGTGACAAACATTGTGACCAACTCTACGTTCTACCTGCTTCCCAAACTCGCGACAAAGACGCGCTGACCCAAGAAGGCGTCGGCAAAATCTTGGAAGAATTGTCAAAAGACTTTCAATATATTGTTTGCGATTCCCCAGCCGGCATTGAAAAAGGCGCGCATTTGGCGATGTATTTTGCTGATGATGCCTTTGTTGTTACCAATCCGGAAGTTTCATCAGTCAGAGATTCCGACCGTATGCTTGGCATATTGTCCAGCAAATCCCGTCGTGCCGAACAAAGCTTAGAACCTATCAAAGAATACCTGTTACTGTCACGCTACTCGCCTGAACGCGTAAAGCTGGGGGATATGTTGAGCGTGGATGACGTACAAGACATCCTGTCATTACATCTTTTGGGCGTTATTCCTGAATCAAAATCGGTTTTGACCGCTTCAAACTCCGGCGTTCCGGTGATTTTGGATGATAAAAGCGATGCCGGACAAGCCTACGCGGATATTGTTGCCCGTTATCTTGGTGAAGACAGGCCTCATCGCTTTATTGATGAGAAAAAAGGGTTGTTTGGGAAACTGTTCGGAGGTAAATAATGAGCTTACTGAACTACTTCAAAATCAACAAAACCAGCTCGGCATCGGTTGCGAAGGAACGTTTGCAGATATTAGTGGCGCATGAACGCACCTCAAGAAACCAGCCATCTTATCTTCCACAATTGCAACAAGAGATATTGGAAGTGATCCGCAAATATGTCAACGTTGGTCAAGATGCCATCACCGTAAATTTTGAACAAGATGATAACCAAGAGACCTTGGAATTAAATATTGTATTACCTGATTACCACCCTAAATCTTTTTAGAAAACTCTCTCCCTCAACCCTTACACTATAGGTAATAAAATGCTTGATTTAATTGGCGAAGCGGCTGGCAAAGTCTGGCAATATTTAAACGAAAATGGCCCATCCAGTGTGACCAAAATCACCTCGGAAACGGGCTTGAACAAAACCGATATCCAGCGCGCGATTGGTTGGCTATCAAAAGAAGATAAGTTAGTCATGGAATTAAAAGGCCGTACCGAAACCTTATCATTGAAATAAATTCTGCACTTACTATAAAGCCCGAAAGCCATCATTGGCTTTCGGGCTTTTTTTTGGGGAAAAATAAGCGTCGGCTAGTTGAGTTCGCGGTGACGGACAATAACATTCTGATAATGGCTTCTAAAGTGCTTAACCAACCTATCTGCCAAATACACGGAACGGTGCTGCCCGCCCGTACAGCCGATAGCGACGGTCAGATAACTCCGGCCTTCCCGTTCAAATTGCGGAATCCAGCGCGACATAAAGCCAATAATATCGGTCGCCAATTCTGCCGCCATTGGCTGCGCCAACAAATAATCGATTACTTGCTGGTCTTTGCCGGTATAGGGGCGTAATTCTGGTATCCAATAAGGATTGGGTAAACTGCGGGCATCAAAAACAAAATCCGCATCTAAAGGGACGCCATTTTTATAGCCAAATGATTGCACTTGCAAAGAGATATGTTTGAAATCGCGCTCGCCCACTTGCTCTTTAATAAGCTCGCGCAATTGGTGGTAGTGTGTTCGGCTGGTGTCTAAAACAACGCTGGCTGATTGGGCTATGGGCGCCAGCATTTCCCTTTCCATCAACAACGCTTCCCTTAACGGGACATTGAAATCAGTCAACGGATGGCGGCGGCGGGTTTCGCTATAACGTTTCAGCAACGCCGCCTCTTCTGCCTGCATGAAAATAATATCGCACTCAATGCCTTTGCTTCGGATTAGGCTGATATTTTGAGTGAATGCCGATAAGCTTTCGCTTTGATTTCGCGCATCTATACCGATGGCGGTTTTTGCGTAAGTGACGCTATCAGCCAACATGACATGGCTAATAAAATCCGCCAATAAGGTAATTGGCAAATTATCGATGCAGTAATAACCGCAATCTTCCAGGGTTTGCAGGGCGATGCTTTTGCCTGAACCCGACAGGCCACTAACGATGATTAATTTCATGGGCAAAGTTCAAGGTAACCGTTTGAATCCTAGCTTCTTACTGGGTTACCTTGAACCCGAAAAAGCTACCGATGGCTGGTGGTTTTTTCTTTGTGCTTGGTAATTTGGCGATCCAGTTTATCGACCATATTATCAATAGCCACGTACATATCTTCCTGATGGTCTTCCGCAAATAATTTAGCGCCACTCAACTGCAAAGTCGCTTCAGCTTTTTGCACTAATTTTTCTACGGTCAATATAACGTGCACATCAGTAACATTGTCAAAATGCCGGGCCAATTTGGCAAATTTGGCATCAACATGTGCCTTTAATGACTCGGTTACTTCAAGATGATGACCTGTAATGATGACTTGCATGATAAAACTCCTTTGGTTACTGATGGGTAATAGATTGTAAACGCGCTATAGAATGCGTTTTCTTTGGCTGGATGGGGCAATTAACATCGCTTCACGGTATTTGGCGATAGTCCTTCTCGCAACATGGATGCCTTTTTCTTTTAAAAAGTCCGCTATTTTGCTGTCGCTCAGCGGCTTGGTAATATCTTCGTTACTAATAAGCTCTTTAATAATTGCCCTAATGGCTGTTGACGAACACTCCCCGCCTCCTTCGGTGCCAACGTGGCTGGAAAAAAAATATTTGAATTCAATTATGCCGTTGGGGGTGTGCATATATTTTTGCGTAGTCACCCTTGAAATGGTCGACTCGTGCAATTCCAATTCTTCCGCAATATCACGCAACACCATGGGTTTCATGGCAATAGAACCATGCTCAAGAAAGCCGATTTGTTTTTCTACGATGGATTTGGCAACGCGCAATAAGGTGTCGTTACGGCTATGTAAACTTTTGATAAACCACCTGGCTTCTTGGAGATGGTCTTTCATGCAGGTATTGTCTTTACTGTTATCAGCCCGCTTAATCATCGCCGAATAAAACGGGTTAATGCGTAATTTAGGGGCAATTTCAGGATTAAGGTTTACCTGCCAAATACCATGATGCTTGACCACATAAACGTCTGGGATGACGTATTCAGAATCTGGCTGTTGGATTTTAGAACCTGGCTTAGGCTCTAAGGTGCGGATCAGGGCAACCACGGAATTTAACTGGCGCTCAGTAAAATTAAGCAATTTCATTAACTTGGATTGCTCTTGGGTTGCCAATAAATCCAAGTATTTGGTGACCACTAACAAAGCTTCCGCTTTATAAGGCGTGGATTCTGGTAATTGCTGTAATTGCAGGCGCAAGCAATCACCTAAGTCGAGAGCGGCGATACCAGCGGGATCAAAATGTTGCAACCGATGCAAAACCGCGTTGACTTCATCAAGATACAAGTCATCTATCTGAGTTTGCAGGGATTGAAAAATATCTTCAGGATTGGTTATCAAATAACCATCTTCATTGATGGAATCGATAATGGTGATGGCGATGGCATGGTCGCGCTCAGAAAAAGGAGTAAGCTCCAATTGCCATAACAGATGCTCAAGCAGGGTGATGCCTGCACTGCGCTGGGTTTCAAATTCTACCGATTCGCTGGAGTTATTGCCGGACTCCATCACCGCTTCGTAAATATCATCCCAAGAGGAATCAACGGGCAATTCATCAGGGATTTCTGTTTGGGAACCTTCGCTGGTGGTTAACTCAACCCCTTCGTTTTTCTTTTCCGGGGTGGCTTCCATAAACGGCACATTGTCGTCCTCAAGCTGCTCAAGCATCATATTTGATTCAAGCGCTTGCTGGATTTCTTGTTGCAAATCCAAGGTAGACATCTGCAACAGCTTGATTGCCTGTTGCAATTGTGGCGTCATGGACAGCTGCAAACCCTGCCGGAGATGTAAGGATTGTTTCATGACCTAATTTTTCTCAGTTATCCCGAATGTTATAGACTAAAACTTTTGCCTAAATAAACGTTTCGTACTTCTTCATTGGCGACAATCGCAGCTGCATTGCCTTCGGCAATCACCTTACCGTCGTTAAGTATATACGCACGGTCACAAATCCCTAAAGTTTCTCTGACATTATGCTCGGTAATCAAAACACCGATGCCTCTTGCTTTTAGGTGGGTGATAATTTTTTTTATATCTTCTACAGAGATAGGATCAACGCCTGCAAAAGGCTCGTCCAATAAAATAAATTTGGGGTTGGTCGCTAATGCCCTGGCGATTTCCAAACGGCGACGCTCACCACCGGACAAACTCAGCGCTTGCTGATTACGCAAGTGGTCGATATTGAATTCTTCCAAGAGTTCGTCAATCACCTGGTTCATTTGTGGGCTTGATAAATCCGTACCTACCTGCAACACCGCCCGCAGATTATCGGCAACGCTTAAGCGACGGAATACCGAGGCTTCTTGCGGCAAATAGCCTATGCCTTTTTGCGCCCGCAAGTGCATGGGATGATGCGTTAACACTTCAGAATCCAGACGAATCTCGCCAGCATCCACCTTAATTAAACCAACCAACATATAAAAACTGGTGGTTTTACCTGCCCCATTAGGGCCTAGCAAACCGACAATTTCACCCGTGCTAACATGCAAGGAAACGCCATTGACGACATTGCGTTTGTTATAGCCCTTAATCAGTTCGGTTGCCGACAGTGTTGCCATATTATTTGGCTTTCGGTTTTAAAATGACATGCACGCGCTTGGCATCGGATGATTTCTCACCCGCCTTCACTAACGAGCTTTTAATGTCATATTCAATATATTTACTGGAATACACGGCGTTACCTTGTTTGACGATGGCGTTGTCGATCAGCACCAGCAAATTTTCCTTAGGGAAATATTCACCCGTTAAAGCTTCGCCATTAATATCTTCAGCACCTGCACTTGGGGTTTGCTTGAAATGCGCGGGCTTGCCAGTAAACACCAGCTTATCGGCCTCGCCATCTTTTAAGTAGACCACCAATTTGTCTGAATTGACGCGGATACTACCTTGCAAGGAAATGACATTGCCAATATAGGTACTGGTTGCTGACGCATCATCATAGGTTGCGGTATTAGAATCGATGGTAATCGGTTGTTCTGCGTCACTTTCTAAGGCGTAAGCGGGGACTGCCCCGAACAACGCCAACAGCCATACGCAGTAGCAAAAACTTGCCTGCTTACTATTTTTTTTCATATTTCCCTTGGACATTAGCAAGCAATTCAAGCCGAATTGGTTGCTCAAAAACCAGTTTCATGCCTTTTCCTACTGTTATATTCGGTGGACTTAGCAATTCTGCCCGCTGAGTAGTTTCGGCAAAATTAATGTCTGGTTTCACATTTAAATTGGTTGTAATTATTTTTAAAGCTTTAGAATTTTGGCTTTTGGCACGTTCAATAAACACCTGCCCATCCAAATACAAATCCTTGCCATCTGCACTCAAAACACCCTTTTCAGCGCTAATCAACCAAGGCGGCGTAGTTGTATTGGTGAAGCTAAGCCGAGGTTGTTGCAATTCGGTAACGCCATTATCTTTATAGTGCTGCATTTTATCAGCAACTAGCTGGCTTTTGGGTGTCCCAGCAGCATTCATTTCCAACTTAACGTAATGGGTGCTAAATACATCGGCACTGTGCACAGGCACTGGCTGGCGATTTTCATCCACACCAGTCAGGGTCAACAACCACCAACTGGCGATAGCCAATCCTATTAATAAGGCATAGGTGTATTTACTGATGCGATCCATTATTGTAAATAAGCGTTTAAAACTGCGTCAAAGTGGCCTTGTGCTTGCATTATCAGATCACAGACTTCACGCACCGCGCCTTGACCACCACAACGGCTAGTCGTCCAATGCGCGTACTGTTTTACCGACGGATTGGCATCGTTAACGGCAACCGCCAAACCAACCCGCACCATAATCGGCAAATCGAGCAAATCGTCACCGACATGCGCCGCCTGCTCAGCTGTGATAGCCAATTTTACTAATAATTCCGCGAAGGCTTCACGCTTATCTTCAAAACCTTGATAAACATGGCTGATGCCCAAGTTTTGCATCCGTAACGCCACCGAAGCGGATTTGCGCCCGGAAATCACCGCAACCTCAACACCGCTTTGCCGCAACAGCTTTATGCCATGACCATCTTGAGCGTTGAAGCTTTTATATTCGTTACCCTGTTGATCGAAAAATAACCGACCATCGGTTAACACGCCATCAACATCCAAAATCAATAATTTGAGCTTTTTGGCTTTTTCGACAATCTCAGTCATGGCAATATTGGGCATCAAACAATCCCCGCCTGAATCAAATCGTGCATATTCAACGCGCCGATAGCACATTGCTGGTCATCAACGACAATCAAAGCGTTAATTTTTTTCTGCTCCATAATCTGCATGGCTTCTGCCGCCAGAATATCGGCGGTTATCACCGTACAATGCGGCGTCATCACTTCGGTAATCGAGGTGTTGCGGATGTCTAAATTTTTGCTCAACATGCGCCGCAAATCACCGTCGGTAAAAATGCCAATCACCTTATTGTTGGCTTCCACAATCGCCGTCATCCCCAATTGCTTCTCAGTCATTTCCAAGAGCGCATGGCTAATGACTGCCGATTCCGGCACAGAAGGCATCGCCGTGCCAACGTGCATAATATCGCTGACCCGCAGCAACAGCCGCTTACCCAAACTACCACCGGGATGCGACAGGGCAAAATCGTCACGGGTAAAGCCTCGGACTTCAAGCAAGGAAATCGCCAAAGCATCACCCATCACCAAAGCCGCAGTTGTGCTTGAAGTTGGCGCTAAGCCTAGCGGACAAGCTTCTTGCTGCACGGTGCACAATAAAGACACAGTGGCAAATTTTGCCAAGGTTGAACTGGCATTACCAGTAATGGCGATTAATGGCACACCCAAGCGCTTGATGATTGGCAAAATGGTTAACACTTCATTGGTTTCGCCAGAGTTTGATAAGGCAATCACCACATCTTGCTTGGTAATCATCCCCAAATCACCGTGGCTAGCTTCACCTGGGTGGACAAAAAATGCGGGCGTTCCCGTACTTGCCAAGGTGGAGGCGATTTTCCCACCGATATGCCCAGACTTACCCATGCCAATAACAACAACGCGCCCGCTGCAATTGAATAACAGCTTACAGGCGCTGACAAAATTATGATCGATATGTTGCGCCAAACTGGCAATCGCTTCCGCTTCCGCCTGAATAACCGCCAACCCTAACTCACAAAGCTTCCCATCATTTAGTTTCATTTATGACTCCAAATCAAGCGGCTGCGCCTGAAAACAATCCATATCGACAATCTTACGCGCCAAACAAAATGGCATTCCCTAAAGAAGGCGTTTTAAAAGTGGCGCGAGCGATTCCGCAGAAGCCGATCAAATCTGGCTGGCAGAAAAAATACACATCCTTGCCATCAAGCCAACCTGTAAAAATAGATCAACTGACACTGAAAATGCTATTTAAAAGTGAGTCATTATGCCACGCTTATGCAATTATGCTCTAGCCGCCAATAAAAAATGCCGACGCTTTGGCTTTCTTTTGGTGCATTGCCACGCACCACGGCAGTAAACAACGCCTCAGTTCATCGCTAAGTTACACAATACATTGACTTAATAAGGACTAGTCGTAGAGAATAACCTGCTTTAATTTGCAACAAACATCGCTAACGCATGGATAACCGTATCCACCAGCCTAACAACCTTGTTTCTATCAGGAACTTAACGTTCTCACGCGGCGACAAAAAAATATTTGACGATATTTCGTTGGATTTTGAGCGCGGCAAAATCACCGCCATCATGGGGCCAAGCGGCACCGGCAAAACCACCTTATTAAAATTGATCGGCGGGCAACTGTATCCAGAAACGGGCAGCATTACCGTGGACGGTAATAACGTCCATCAGCTCCCCAGAAAACGCCTTTACGAATTGCGTAAACGCATCGGCATGTTGTTCCAAAGTGGCGCGTTATTGACCGACATGAGCGTTTACGACAATGTCGCCTTCCCCTTACGCGAACATACCCGCCTGCCAGAATCCATGATCCGCAGCTTGGTGCTGATGAAACTGCAAGCGGTTGGCCTGCGTGGGGCAAAAAACTTATCGCCCAGCCAACTTTCTGGCGGCATGGCGCGGCGTGTAGCTTTAGCAAGGGCGATTGCCTTAGACCCGATGATGATTTTGTACGACGAACCATTCACTGGGCAAGACCCCATTTCCATGGGTGTCTTGGTACATTTAATCAAATCGCTAAACGCCGCTTTAGGGCTGACCAGCATCATCGTTTCCCATGATGTCGAAGAAACCTCCGCCATTGCCGATTACATTTACGTCATCGCCGACGGCAAAGTGGTTGGACAAGGCACACCAGACGCGATCAAAAACTCATCTTCCGCCTGGATACAACAATTCATGACTGGCGCGGCTGATGGCCCGGTACACTTCCACTATCCGGCAAAAGACTATATAGATGACTTATTGTCTACCGGTAAACGTTACTAAGGTTTGAATTTGTGATCGAATTTCTACAGCATTTGGGCAACGGCACACTGACCAGCTTTGGCAAACTGGGGCGCGGCAGCCGCTTCCTTTTACAAATCCTATCGGGTTTGACAGACACCCTAGCGCGCCCGCGCTTACTAATTAACCAACTGTATTCCGTTGGCGTACTGTCATTTATGCTTATCAGTATTTCTGGACTATTTGTCGGTATGGTGTTGGGCCTGCAAGGCTATTACACCTTATCGGACTTCGGTGCCGAAGAAACCTTAGGCGTCATGGTCGCCGCTTCATTGGTGCGCGAACTAGGGCCAGTAGTCTCAGCATTATTGTTTGCAGGCCGCGCAGGCTCGGCATTAACCGCCGAAATTGGCCTAATGAAAGCCACCGAACAACTATCTGGCATGGAAATGATGGCGATAGACCCCATCAAACGCATCATTTCGCCACGATTTTTAGCAGGCTGCATCGCCATGCCCTTGCTGGCTGGCTTGTTCAGCGCCATCGGTATTATCGGCGGCGAACTGATCGGCTCAGGCATGTTAGGGGTTGATGATGGCGCTTATTGGTCGCAAATGCAGGCCAAGCTCGATTTCCAAGATGACATCATCAACGGCGTACTCAAAAGCATCGCCTTTGGTTTTGTCAGCTCCTGGATTGCCTTATTCGAAGGTTACGACGCCATCCCAACCTCTGAAGGCGTCAGCCGTGCCACCACCCGCACCGTCGTCAATTCCGCGTTCAGCATATTAGGACTCGATTTCATTCTTACTGCACTGATGTTTGGAGACAATTAACATGCAGCACAGCAACACCCAAGATACCCTGGTTGGCTTATTTGTCGCCGCTGGCATTGCCGGACTATTTTTTCTTGCCTTACAAGTCAGCAACTTAAGCTCGTTTTCCAACAAAGCCAGCTACACCATCAGCGCCAATTTCGCCAACTCCGGTGGCCTAAAAGTGCGCTCTCCGGTGTCTGTTGCTGGCGTAAAAATAGGCCAAGTCAGCACCATCAGCCTTGATCCTAAAAGCTACCAATCGGTGGTCACCATGAGCATCGATGCCGCTTACAACCAATTGCCAGATGACACCACCGCCAGCGTCTTTACCGCAGGCTTGCTAGGTGAGCAATACGTCAGCCTTGAGCCAGGTGGATCAGACACTTTCCTAAAAGATAACGGCAAAATCGACATCACCCAGCCCGCCATCATTTTAGAAAAAGCCATAGGCCAATTCCTCTTCAAAGCGGCAGAAGAAAAAAAGTGAATAAATTGCAAATTCTTGAACGAGAAAAAGGCGTATTTGTTATTGAAGGTGACCTGACTTTTGCGGCTATCGACAAAGACACCTTGAAATCATTGGATTTCTTAACCGCATCCAAAACCATCACCTTGGACTTAAGCCAAGTAGTGGTCACCGATAGCGCAGGCTTAGCCTTAATAATCGAATGGCTAAAATACGCCCGCAACAAACGCATACAAATCCGCGTTAAAAACATCCCTGAACAATTACGCAAAATTGCAAAACTTAGCGGCCTCGACAAAATAGGCGCTTTAGTTATCAATGCAGACAGCGACTCTAACCCAACTACGGCATAAGCAGCATGGACAAACTTATAATTAGCGGCGGCAAACAACTTTCTGGTGAACTCCGCATTTCCGGCGCAAAAAATGCCGCACTCCCGATTCTGGCAGCGACTTTATTGTCGGAACAACCTGTCACCATCGGCAACATCCCACATTTGCACGACATCACCACCACCATGGAATTACTGGGACGCATGGGCGTGCGCCTGATGGTTGATGAAAAAATGAATGTTGAAGTCGATAGCAGCACCATAAACAGCTTCGATGCCCCTTACGAATTAGTCAAAACCATGCGCGCCTCCATCCTAGTGCTTGGCCCATTATTGGCTCGCTATGGCGAAGCGCATGTTTCCCTGCCTGGCGGCTGCGCCATCGGCACCCGTCCGGTCGACATCCATTTGACTGGCATGATAAAAATGGGCGCAGACATCGTGGTCGAAAACGGCTACATCCACGCCAAAGCTACCCGTCTAAAAGGCTGCCGTATGGTATTGCCACAAGTCACCGTCACTGGCACCGAAAACTTGCTGATGGCGGCGGTATTAGCGGAAGGCATCACCGTATTGGAAAATGCCGCTAAAGAACCAGAAGTCACCGACTTAGCAAATTTCCTCAACAAAATGGGCGCAAAAATCACTGGTATCGGCACCGACGTGCTGACCATTGAAGGCGTGGAAAAACTCGGCGAAACCAGCATCCATTACGACATCTTGCCAGACCGTATCGAAACCGGCACTTACTTGGTCGCGGCGGCAATCACTGGCGGCAAAGTCAAACTGAAAAAAACCCGCCCCGACATCCTAGATGCAGTATTGGATAAACTCATCGAAGCTGGCGCAGAAATCACCACAGGTGAAGACTGGATACAACTGGACATGCACGGCAACAAACCCAAAGCCGTATCCTTGCGTACCGCCCCGTACCCGGCTTTCCCTACCGATATGCAAGCGCAATTCATCGCCATGAATACTGTTGCCGAAGGCGTGGGCATCATCACCGAAACCATTTTTGAAAACCGCTTCATGCACGTCCAAGAACTACACCGCATGGGCGCAGACATCAAACTGGAATCCAACACCGCCATCTGCACAGGCGTAAAACGCTTAACAGGCGCACCCGTGATGGCAACCGACTTACGCGCTTCCGCCAGCTTAGTTATCGCTGGCCTAGTTGCCGAAGGTGACACCTTGGTAGACCGCATATACCACATAGACCGTGGCTACGACCACATCGAAGAAAAACTGACCCAACTCGGCGCCACCATCCGCCGCGTACCACGCTGAGGTTCTCATGCTCACCATCGCCGTATCCAAAGGCCGGATTTATGAAGACGCCTTACCGCTATTAGCCGAAGCAGGCATCGTCCCAACCGACGACCCAAACACCTGCCGCAAACTGATTTTGCAAACCACCCGCCCAGACGTGCAACTGGTCATCATCCGCGCCACCGACGTACCCACCTTCGTCGAATACGGCGCGGCGGATTTAGGCATCGCGGGCAAAGACGTATTACTGGAACATGGCGCAGATGGCCTGTACGAACCGCTAGACCTAAACATCGCCTGCTGCCGCCTAATGACCGCCGCCCACAAAGACGCACCGCCTATCAGCGGACGCGTTCGTGTCGCCACCAAATACGTCAAAACCGCACAACAATATTTTGCAGGCTTAGGCATACAAGCCGAAATCATCAAACTTTACGGCTCAATGGAACTCGCCCCGCTAGTCGGCCTGGCAGATTGCATCGTCGATTTGGTCGATACTGGCAACACGCTAAAAGCCAATGACTTGGAACCCCGCGAATTGATTATGAACATCAGTTCAAGATTGGTAGTCAACAAAGCTGCGATGAAAATGAAGAACGCCGCGATTGCGGAATTGATTCAGCAGTTTGAGCGGACGCTGGCGAAACGGTAACGCATTGATAGTCGAGGTAAGCCGCTATGATGACCATACAACTTGAAGATGACACAGCGTTGGTTCTTAACAAACTGGCAAGTATTGAACACCTGCAACCTGAAGAATTGATAAAGAAATTGCTTAATAGCTACACATCATCAAGCAAAAAATCCGAGCTGTTAATTGATATTGTTAATGGACTGCCTGATTTGCCGTCATTTACCAATGATCCTTTAGCTATGCAAGACGAAATGCGTAATGAGTGGAAATAAATATTTGCTAGATACCAATATTATTATCGGCATGTATCAAAGATCGCCTGCGGTACTGGCTCTTCTAGCAGATAAAGACATAATTATTAACGAATGCGCCTACAGTTCCATCACAAAAATGGAATTGTTAAGTTTTCCTACTATTACGGAATCAGAAACAACAGCTATTAATAGCTTATTAGATCGAATGGCATATTTAAGCATTGATGACAAAATCGAAGAACTGGCTATCAAATTTCGGCGCACTCATAAAACTAAATTACCTGATTCGATTATTGCAGCAACCGCTCAAGCTCATAATATTGAATTATTGACTCTTGATAAAAAATTGGCTGCTAAAGTTAATTTTGTCCAATAACAAGGCAACATATGCAGGCAATTACTGTATTAGAGCTTGATTTTCCACGAGATGATTTTGAGCTGATAAAAGCAGTTGTTCGAGAAAACGACCCTCTAATACCTACTGCATACTTGACTCTTGATGATATTTATTTTCTTAATGATGTTTACTCCCTAGAAGATTACATGCTTTGGGAAGGTGGGAAACTAAACGTATTGCTAGACAATAATATTTTTACCCGCTTAGTTTATCTTGCCAAAGGCGGGGAAATTACAGGTAACGAAGAAGCTATTAAAACTCTTAGATTTTGTTGTGCGGCTATGTGCTTCTTCATTTTAGGAAAATTCAATATAGAGACAAACCTGGCTCTTTACGAAAGAGCGTCAATGAATAGCCACGCAAATGCCATAAACGATTTATATCATTTCAGAGTTTCAGATCATATCGATGCAAGGGCTTATGCTAATTTAGCCTTAGGTAGAGCAAATCGATTTAGCGATGCAGAAATTGAGGATGCAAGAAAGATAATAGAAGGCAGGCTCAACAATCCAAAAGAATCCAATTTTGAAAAACAACTTAATAGTTGGAAATTATCATATGTGCAGTTGTTGAAAATGGTCGAGCTATCAAAAAATAGTGACCTAGAAAAAACCGAACAAATAGAAAAATTCTTTGATTGGATTATAAATGATTTCCGTTCTTCGACTGGCTCATTAATGTTTGCGTTACTATTCTTTAGCCCACGAAATCCAGGAAAAATGATAAAAAATGTCAATACTAACGATTTTTTTACTCTAAAAAAGAATATAAAAAATGCTGCATGGGATTTGACTTATCTAGCTGAGTTACGAAAGCGATCTAAAAACCAGCCTGACGATACTATTTGGTTTTTCTGTTCACAAGATAAACTCTTGCAAAGGATAGAAAGATTGCATCTTTTAAAAAAAGGTCACGAAAAAGAGACTGCAATTCAAATCCTTATTGATGAGTTTTGGGGTAAAAGCAATGGACAAAAAGTCTATACATACTATCAAATGCTTACAGCACCTATTAATTCAAAGACAAGGGTAGAGCACAATCGAAATGTACTCTCTCAATCAGATGAAATGATTGCAGATTTGGAAGCATCTATTGAAAGCATGATGCCAACTCAAAATGCTAGCATTTAACACATCTGAACATTAATAACGCAACTCGACCAATATCATGCCTCTCTTAGCTATGAAAAAGCTCACCACACAATCCCCAAACTTCAACCAACAACTGGCTGAACTATTAGCTTGGGATGAAACCGACGACCTCGATATCCAACAGCGTGTCTTAGGTATCCTTGCCGATGTCCGCAGCAATGGTGATGCGGCGGTTATCAATTACACCAACCGTTTCGACCAGCGCAACATCAGCCATGCCAGCGAATTGGAATTGCCGAAAGCGGCATTGCAAGCGGCTTGGGAGAGTTTACCCACCGCGCAGGCCGAAGCCTTGCAAACCGCCGCCGAGCGTATCCGTGCTTATGCGGAACATCAAAAAATCCAGCCGTGGCAATACACCGAGGCCGATGGCACGGTGCTGGGACAAAAAATCACACCACTGGATAGCGTCGGTTTGTATGTGCCAGGCGGCAAGGCGGCGTATCCGTCTTCGGTGTTAATGAATGCTATCCCAGCCAAAGTCGCTGGCGTTGCCGACTTAATCATGGTTGTGCCAACGCCCAATGGCGAGACCAACGCACTGGTGTTGGCTGCGGCGTATATCGCTGGCGTGGATCGCGTGTTCACCATCGGCGGCGCACAAGCGGTGGCGGCTTTGGCTTATGGCACGGCAACTATTCCAGCAGTCGCGAAAATTGTCGGCCCCGGCAATATTTATGTGGCAACAGCAAAAAAACTGGTGTTCGGCACGGTAGGCATTGATATGATCGCCGGCCCTTCGGAAATTTTGGTGATTTGCGACGGCAAAACTAATCCTGATTGGATTGCCATGGATTTGTTCTCGCAAGCCGAACATGACGAAAACGCGCAGGCGATTTTAATCAGCGATGACGGCGATTTTCTTGCCGCTGTCGAAGCCAGCATCAACGCCTTATTGCCGACAATGGAACGCGCCGACATTATCCGCGCTTCGCTCAGCGGACGCGGGGCATTGATTAAAGTGCAAAACTTGGACGAAGCTGCCGAAGTCGCCAATTTAATCGCACCGGAGCATTTGGAATTGTCGGTGGAAAATCCAGAAATGTTGTGCGAAAAAATTCGCCACGCGGGTGCGATTTTCATGGGCCGTTACACCGCCGAAGCCTTGGGTGATTACTGCGCCGGCCCGAATCATGTGTTGCCAACCTCCAGCACCGCGCGGTTCTCTTCGCCTTTAGGGGTTTACGATTTCCAAAAACGTACCAGCTTGATTAATTGTTCGGCGGCAGGCGCGGATAGCTTGGGCAAAATCGCCTCGGTATTGGCGCGGGGCGAAAGCCTGACTGCACATGCGCGTTCCGCCGAGTTTAGAATCAAAAACTAAAATTCTCCTTATTTTGGTACGCATGGCGTACTTGGGACATCGACAGCCATGCCTGAAAAACTCATTAACGCTTTATTCCGTCCGCAAATTTTGGCGATGTCGGCCTATCACGTCACCAATGCCGAAGGCTTCATTAAACTGGATGCTATGGAAAACCCTTACAGTTGGCCTGAAGAGCTAAAAACAGAATGGTTGGAGACACTTAGGGATTGCCCGCTGAACCGTTATCCAGACCCGGAAGCGCGGCAACTGGCAAACAGTATCCGCCATCATGACGGTATTAGCGACGCATCGGCGATTATGCTCGGCAACGGTTCTGATGAAATTATCCAAATACTGTTGATGGCTTTGGCAAATACCGCCCAAGTGCTGACACCTGCGCCAGGATTTGTGATGTACAAACAACTGAGTGATAGTTTGGGTTTGGGTTATCACGGCATTCCGCTATTGGCGGATAGCTTGGCTTTGGATTTGCCCGCTATGCTGCAAAGCATTAGCGAGCAGCAGCCTGCGATCATTTTTATCGCCTATCCAAACAACCCAACTGGTAATTTATTTGCCGAACAAGACATCTTGGCAATCATCAACGCCGCGCCAGGTTTGGTGATAATTGACGAAGCCTATGCGCCGTTTGCCAAAGCCAGTTTTTTAACGCGTCTTGCGGATTTCCCACAATTATTGGTGATGCGTACCGTGTCCAAATTAGGTTTGGCTGGTTTGCGCTTAGGCTATATTGCCGGACACCCTGACATCATCGGGCAATTGAATAAAATCCGTCTGCCATACAATATCAATAGCTTAACGCAATTAAGTGCGGAATTTGCGCTCAACAACAAAGCCTTGTTCGATGAACAAACACAAGCCATTTGCGAACAACGCACACGGGTTTTTGCTGAGCTGGAACAATTGCCAGGCATTACCCCCTACCCTAGCGCCGCCAATTTCATTCTGTTTAAAACCCCAGCGCAACAAGCCGATGCGGTATTTGCCTCGTTAAAAGCACAAGGCGTGTTAATCAAAAACCTCAATCCCCAAGGTGGCCTGCTAGCCGATTGCTTGCGGGTTACCATCGGTACTCCCCACGAAAACAGCGCATTTTTACAGGCGCTAAAAAATGCTTTACGAGCAATATAAGCCGCTTGCTTCTAAAGCTAATCGCCCGGCATCTTTAAAACAGCGTTTTTGATAGCAAAACATCAGCCAAAGCCTTCAAATACCCTAGCGTCTAGTGGTATATTGGCGGAGTACAATAAAAAAGTGCCTTTGAAGCACAATAAATCAGGAGAGCTCAGCAATGATTAATGAAGGCGTCGATAAATCCAAACGCCAATTTTTAACCTCGGCATTGACCGTGGTTGGCGCAGTAGGGACGGGGTATTTAGCCGTCCCTTTTCTTTCTCAAATGCAACCCAGTGTTAAAGCGATGGCGGCGGGGGCTCCTGTAACTGTAGACATTAGTAAAATGGAAACAGGCCAGTTATTACGCGTTGAATGGCGCGGTAAACCCGTTTGGATACTGAACCGCACACCCGAAGTGTTGGAAACTTTAAAAAGTTTGGATAGCCAGCTTAGAGATCCAAAATCTGAAGAATCCAGCCAACCTGAAGCCAGCAAAAATCCAGGGCGTTCAATTAAGCCGGAAGTTTTTGTTGCCGTGGGTTTATGTACCCATTTAGGTTGCTCACCCACGTTCCGTCCGGAAATCGCTCCACATGATTTGGGCGAAAATTGGAAAGGTGGCTTTTTCTGCCCTTGCCATGGCTCATGGTTTGATTTGGCAGGCCGCGTTTATCAAGGCGTACCTGCACCAACTAATTTGGAAATCCCACCTTATCGTTATATTAACGACACCCAAATCATTGTAGGCGAAGCGCCTGAGGAGAAAGGCGCATGAAAATCGGCCGCTTTGCCCAAACAGGCAACTGGATTTTAGCGCGCTTCCCACTCGCCAAAGTGTGGGAAGAGCATATGACGCATTATTACGCGCCAAAAAACTTCAACATTTGGTATTTTTTCGGCTCTTTAGCGTTATTGGTGCTGGTTAACCAATTTGTGACTGGCATTTTATTGACCATGAATTACAAGCCAGATGCCAAATTGGCGTTTGATTCGGTCGAATACATCATGCGAGATGTGCATTGGGGCTGGTTAATCCGCTACATGCACTCGACAGGCGCGTCGGCGTTTTTTATTGTCGTGTACTTGCACATGTTCCGTGGCGTTATGTACGGCTCATTTAAAAAACCGCGGGAGCTGATCTGGATTTTCGGCATGTTGATTTTCGTCTGCTTGATGGCTGAAGCCTTTATGGGCTATCTGCTACCTTGGGGACAAATGTCTTACTGGGGCGCGCAGGTAATTATCTCGCTGTTCAGTGCCATTCCTGTGATAGGCGAAGATTTGTCTTTGTGGGTTCGGGGCGATTATGTGGTATCAGATGCCACCTTAAACCGTTTCTTCGCTTTCCACGTCATTTCCGTACCCTTAGTTTTGGTGATGCTGGTGTTCATGCACATTGTCGCCTTGCATGAAGTTGGCTCCAACAACCCAGACGGTATTGAAATTAAAAAATACAAAGATGAGAACGGCATCCCGTTGGATGGCATTCCTTTCCATCCTTACTACACCGTAAAAGATATTGTGGGTGTGGCGGTATTTTTGCTGTTTTTTGCGACGGTGATTTTTTATATGCCGGAAATGGGCGGTTACTTTTTAGAACACGCCAATTTTATCCCTGCTGATCCAATGAAAACCCCTGAGCATATTGCGCCAGTTTGGTATTTCACCCCGTTTTACGCCATCTTACGGGCAATCCCCGATAAGTTTGCAGGCGTTATCGGCATGGGCGGCGCTATCGTGGTATTGTTTTTACTGCCTTGGCTAGATCGTAATCCGGTCAAATCCATCCGTTACCGTAGCGGCTTTTATAAGAAAGCCCTGTTACTGTTCGTCATCAGCTTCTTTTGCTTAGGTTATTTGGGTACACAACCTGCAACACCAACAGCAACTTTATTTGCACGGATTTTTACCGTCATCTATTTCGGCTTCTTTTTGTTAATGCCGCTGTATACCCGCTGGGAAAAAACCAAACCTGTACCACAACGGGTCACCGAGGAACATGGTTTTGATGAGCAATTACCGGCTTTACTTGAAGAAATCACCGAATTAAAGCCTGCTTCAAGCTTAGAAATAGGTGATCCAGCATTCAGAAGCTCGTTTTTTAATAGGCGCCCAAATCCTGATGGCATAGTCAAAGCCATCACTCGATTAGCAAAAAACCTAAAAGAGAGCCTAGATTGATATGAAAACACTACTAACCTTATTGCTATTAACCAGCTTGTCTTTTGGGACCAATGCCTCTGAAGACATCAATTTACAAAAAGCCCGCATTGACATAAATGACAAAACCTCGCTTTTACGGGGCGCAAAACATTTTGTCACCTATTGTTTAGGCTGCCATTCTGCAAAATATATGCGTTATTTGCGGATTGCTTTAGATACTGGCGTCAATGAAAAAGTCGTATTGAAAGAAATCGCACCGGAAGGCGCGAGCATTTATGACCAATTGCATAGCGCCATGAACAAGCACGATGCTGAAAAGTGGTTTGGCACGCAACCACCGGACTTGTCATTAATTGCCCGCTCACGCGGTCAGGATTGGCTTTATAGCTATCTAAAAAGCTATTACACCGACACCAAGCGTCCTTTTGGCGTCAACAACCTTGTTTTCCCAGATACCGCCATGCCTAACCCGCTTTGGCAATTACAAGGCGAACAACACGCCGAACAAAGAAAAACCATCTGGGGTGAACATGCTGAACTGGTATTGGCAGAAGAAGGCAGCTTATCTGAGAGAGAATTTGACGTGATGGTTAATGATCTAGTCAACTTCCTCGTTTATGTCGGCGAACCAATCAAAGTGGAACGGGAAAGCATGGGTAAATACGTGCTACTGTTCTTCAGTATTTTCTTCATCCTTGCGTATCTTTTGAAAAAAGAATATTGGAAAGATATTCATTAATCCCCAAAAAGCCTGGGTATTGTTTCGGCAATATCTAGGTTTTTAACCCCTCTGCTTCCCATAGAACCGCGCCCTCGCAAAATCTTCCCCATTTTTTGTGCTACAATAGCCACTTTTTTATTCTTATAGTCGTCTAAAGAGGTTGTTATTTGTGGCAAATATTATTACCCGTAAATCTGTAATGACACTTTTTTCATCACCTACTTGTCCGATGAGCCACTGCGCCCGCTTTGTATTGCACGAAAAGGGAATTACTGCCGACATTGAATATTACGATCCTAACGATCCACCAGAAGACTTATTGGAACTGAACCCAACTGGCACTTCACCAACACTCATTGAGCGTGATCTAGTCCTTTATGATTCGCGTATCATCATGGAATATCTTGATGAACGTTTTCCGCACCCGCCTTTACATCAAATGGATCCGGTTTCACGGGCAACGGCACGCATGGTCATCAAGCGTATCGACCAAGATTGGTACCAATTGCTGGATGAAATTCTGTACTCCGGCGAGAAAAAATCTGCCCGCGCCAAAAAATTATTACGCGAAAGCCTGCTGTCATCAGCACCTATTTTCGCCGCCCGCCCGTTCTTTATGAATGACGAGTTTTCCTTGATTGATTGTGTCATTGGCCCGTTGTTGTGGCGGTTGCCGAGCATAGGCATTGATGTCAGCACCCCAAATGAAGAAATCACCAGCTACGCACAACGTATCTTTAAACGCAGCGGCTTCAAACGCAGTTTAAGTGAAGCTGAAAAAGACATGGTAGAAATGCAAAAATGAACCCTTTGAAGCCTTATTTAATCCGCGCGGTTTATGAATGGATTATTGATTGTGATTTGACGCCATATTTGCAAGTCAATGCTGAGTGGCCAAACACCATTATTCCTCAGCAATTTGTCGATAACGGCATCATTATTTTGAATATAAGGCCACAAGCGATACAAGGCTTGTCATTAGGTAATGAGCTGATTAGCTTTAGCGCCCGTTTTAGCGGCAAACCTATGCACATTTCCGTACCCATACAAGCTGTTTTGGCGATTTACGCCCAAGAGAACGGCAAGGGTATGGTTTTCGACCCCAGCAATGAAGAAACGCCCCCGCCGCCAGAAAATAAACCCACTGGCAAACCGACGTTACGGGTAGTGAAATAATTACCCACCTGACTACCTATAAAGCTGACGAGGCCTACGCTAGCCACTGATCTTGCTAAAAAACAGGGCTAAACAATCCTAAATTGCCCAGCCAATCCCCATTATTTTTTCCGGATATAAAACACTTGGGCATGGTCAACGCGGTGAATTTCAAGCAACAGATGCCCTGTTTGATCGACATAAACACCAATATCCAAATGTGCCGCCGGATCAGTCGCAATCACCTTTACCACCTCACCACTTGCCATCGTCACCAAGGCTTTTTTTAAGCGCAACAGCGGTAAAGGACATAACAAACCACTGGCATCAAGTTCTGTATCAAATTCCATCATATTGGTTTTATTTTTCTTTGCTTAGGTTGAAGTGCTTATAATACCACCCCCTGAAATCCAAATAGCAGCGTAACAATGGATTATTTCCCTGTTTTTGTAGAGCTTAAAAACCAATCTTGCCTCATTATTGGCGGCGGCGAAATTGCTGCCAGAAAAATCGGCTTACTGATTAAAGCCAACGCCAACATCACCGTCATCACTAAAACTGTTAGCCATCAGATTACTGAAATAAACCAGCACTACCCGCTAACCATCATCGAAAAACACTTTGATGCCAGCGATGTTACCCGGCAGTTTCGTTTAGTCATTTCCGCAACCAACGATCACCCCACCAACCAGCAAGTTGCCGATGCCGCAAATGCCCAAGGAATTTTAGTGAATGTGGTTGATAGCCCGGATTTATGCAGCTTCATTTTTCCGGCGATTATCGACCGCTCACCGATTATTGCGGCGGTTTCATCCGGCGGTGCAGCCCCAGTTTTGGCACGGCTGTTAAGGGCGAAAATAGAAACCGTCATTCCACCTTATTACGGTCGTTTGGCGCAATTGGCTGAACGCTTCCGGGATAAAGTAAAAGCGCAATTTTCCGAAGGCAATCAGCGGCGTATTTTTTGGGAAAATTGTTTTCAGGGCGCGGTTGCCGAACAAGTATTTGCTGGCAATGATTTAAAAGCCGAACAACTATTGCTGGCAGCACTGGAAGGCGAGCACGAACACAATAGCGGAGAAGTCTATTTAATTGGTGCTGGCCCCGGTGCGGCGGATTTATTGACCTTCCGCGCCTTACGGTTAATGCAGCAGGCTGATGTGGTCGTGTACGACCATTTAGTATCGCCAGACATCATCGAATTGGCTAGACGCGATTCTGAAAAAATTTACGTTGGCAAGCAACGCCAAAACCATACCTTACCGCAGGAATCCATCAACCAATTGCTGGCGGATTTGGCAAAAGCAGGCAAACGGGTAGCGCGGCTTAAAGGTGGTGACCCGTTTATTTTCGGACGTGGCGGTGAAGAAATCGAAACCCTGATGCAAGAAGGCGTCCGCTTTCAAGTTGTGCCTGGCATCACCGCCGCTTCTGGCTGCGCTACTTATGCAGGCATTCCACTTACCCACCGTGATCACGCGCAATCCTGCACCTTTGTTACCGGGCATTTAAAAGATGATTCTATCAATCTCAATTGGACACAATTAGCCGCCCCCAACCAAACCATTGTGGTCTATATGGGGCTGGTTGGTCTGGAAAAAATCTGCCAATCACTAATAGCGCACGGCAGTCCGAAAGACTTGCCTGCCGCCATGATCCAACAAGGCACCACCAACAATCAGCGGGTAGTGACTGGTACATTAAGCACTTTACCTGCCCAAATTAACGAATTAGCCATCAGCCCGCCAACGCTGGTCATTATTGGCACCGTGGTATCATTACATGAAAAACTGAAGTGGTTTAAGCAGCTATAAGCGCCTTATTAGCCCAAAAATAATAAATAAATTAATTGAATTTTACGGCTAAATTCCCTATCCTTTTGGAGTTTAACTTTTAACCGGACTGTATGTAAAAACCACAGTCTTTTTTAACACTAGAAGAGGTCTCATTATGAAAAAATTATTAATCGCAGCAGCTAGCGTTGCTTTAATTGCATTAAGCGCACAAGCATCAGCTGATGAGCAAATCGAAATCGGTAAAAAAATCTATGAACGCGCTTTTGGTCGCGGTTGCGGCACTTGCCATGACATCGCTTCAAACCCACAATTGACTGCTTTGATTAAAGCGGGCCAATTGGAAAGAGGCAAATTTGAACAAGTTTTGAAAGAAGGCAAAGGCGGCATGCCAAAAGCCATTGAAGAAATCATGAAAAACAAAGCAGTTGAAAAAGCGGGTTACGGCGAAGACCAAGCTGTTGACGCTTTATATAAATATTTGGAAACAAAACAATAATTTACCAAACTGCACCAACAAAAAAGCCGCCAAAATCAGTAACTTTGGCGGCTTTTTTTATGCGTTAAACTTTTTTATTGCTTATTTAAATAACGGACAAGCATTTCTTTATAAGGCAATTTGCGGACGTTTTTAAACCAAATGCTCGCCAGTGCTGCCAACATCAAACCACAAGACGCAAAACTCAGATAGATCAAGCGTTTTAAGTGCGACATCTCTTGAATCAACTGATCGTTAACCGAAACATCTGTGGTCGCGGCTTGTTTTTTTACTGGCTCAGAATAACTGCGTAAAACTTTGACATCATTCTTTAAAGCCTCAATAGTACCCAAAGAACTGTTCAGCGTACCTGCACGCAGATTTTCTTCTAACGAGCTCAATTTGCTTTCAATTGAGCCACTCAACAAACCCACCAACTGCCCTTTTAAGGCATCCACTTCCGCCGTCAAACGAGGGCTATCAGCCGTGGCATAAAGGTCGTCGGCGGTGATTTTTTTGTATTGCCCCAAAAAATCATTTTTAGGTAAGGCCAAGTAACCACCAACAAAAATAACCGTCATCAAAAACACCACACCACGGACTAGCCATCGGTTGCTTTTCATCAACGCCTGATGCGAAGGGATCCTTTGCAGAACGATGATCTCTGTTTTGGTCTTATCGTTATCGCTCATGTTTGCTTCCTCTTAAACCAGATGGGGCAAGTGTCTGGCGTGGGGCCTTAATTTATTATAATTATGGGTATGCTGATGGTTACTTTATCAGCCAGATTTTGTTATTTACGTTGCTTGGCGGCGGCAATCCGCATTCTTAAGGCATTTAATTTGATAAAGCCTTCGGCATCTTTTTGGTTATAAGCACCGCCATCTTCTTCAAAAGTAGCGATACTTTCATCAAACAAGCTATCCGTTGCGGAGGCGCGGCCTACCACGGTGACATTGCCTTTATACAATTTCAAACGGACTTTACCATTAACAGACACTTGCGATGCGTCAATCATGGTTTGCAGCATTTTCCGCTCAGGACTCCACCAGAAGCCGTTATAGATTAACGACGCATAACGTGGCATCAACTCGTCTTTCAAATGCGCGACTTCGCGATCCAAGGTCAGCGATTCAATAGCGCGATGCGCTTTTAACATCACCGTACCACCTGGAGTTTCGTAGCAACCGCGTGATTTCATACCAACGTAGCGGTTTTCAACAATATCTAAACGGCCTATACCATTTGCGCCAGCAATTTTATTCAACGCAGCCATCACTTCCGCCGGGCTGTGTGGTTCATCATTAATAGCGACAATATCACCTTGGGCGAAAGTCAGCTCAATGTAAGTTGCTTGGTCTGGCGCTGCTTCTGGTGAAACCGACCAACGCCACATGTCTTCTTCCGGCTCTGCCCAAGGATCTTCTAAGACGCGGCCTTCATAAGAAATATGCAACAAATTGGCATCCATAGAATAAGGCGAGGTTTTGCCTTTTTTCATTTCTACAGGAATGCCGTGTTTTTCAGCATAGTTCAATAGTGTTTGCCGGGACGTCAAATCCCATTCGCGCCAAGGGGCGATGACTTTAATATCTGGACGTAACGCATACGCACCTAATTCAAAGCGGACTTGATCGTTACCTTTGCCAGTCGCGCCATGAGAAATGGCATCAGCGCCAGTTTCGTTGGCAATATCGATCAGCCTTTTGGCAATCAGGGGACGGGCAATTGAGGTACCAAGCAAATATTCGCCTTCATAAATAGCGTTTGCACGGAACATGGGGAATACGAAATCGCGGGCAAATTCTTCGCGTAAATCGTCAATGTAGATTTCTTTGATGCCCATTGCTTGGGCTTTGCTGCGGGCTGGTTCGACTTCTTCACCTTGGCCTAAATCGGCGGTGAAAGTGACCACTTCACATGCGTAAACATCCTGTAACCATTTGAGAATAACAGAGGTATCCAAACCACCCGAATAAGCCAAAACGACTTTGTTAACGTCTGACATTGCTATTAACACCTAGAGTTTAAAAATGTCTGGGATTATACCGGAAAATTTCGTATCGCTTGGTTTTTTCCCTATACCAACAGCAACAGGGCTATTCAACAACGGTGATGATGTTTTTTTCAGCTAAGCCTTTCAGGATTTGCAAACCGCCATCAATAATCAATTGCGGTTGCGGGTGTTGCATTTCGGCAATGATTTGCGCCAATACTTCAGAAGCGACGGCAGTTGGTTGTTCTTGAATAATCGCCAATAAACGATAAGTCATCGGTGTAATTTCTAAAAAAACCACTTCGTCATGCACATCTCGGTAAACAATCAAAAAAGTGGCGGATTCTGGCGGCGTTAGCGGCAAAAAATTAGGGGCGATTTTGTGTACCGGATATTGGTAAGCCAAAGGCCATGCTAAAGGCGATACCTGCAACGATTTTGTCGACAAATCCGCAATAGGAAGCGAATTAAACACCGGCTCTTCTTTAGCTATCGACAACGCCATTTCTACCCATTCATAGTGCGCCAATTCCACCAAAAATGGGAAATCATCAGGATGGCTGCGTTCTTGCTGCAAAAAGCCAATAAATTCTTCGGGGATTTCAGAAAAATACGGGGATTCACAGGTATGGTTGGCAAAAAAATCTTGCGCCAACGCCAGCCATTGCTGGTCGTCCAATAATTTTCGGATTACCGGAAAATTGCTGGATAAAAAATTCTCGATGTTATTAAAAAATAGCTCCCGATACATCGCCATACGTTGTTCGGCGACATCGGCAGGTGCGGAATTAGCTTCTGGGTTTCTGATATAAGCAGCAAATTCGCGTTGCTTAGCGTTGAAATCGACTTTCATTTCAAGCGGATTGCTGGGCGTGTTGTTGTTGCCACGCGGCTTGGATGAGTTTGATGGTATCAACTTCTTGCTGCAAACCTGCAATAGCGGGGATGTTGAAATCGCGTTCTAGTAAAGTAGGAAAAACGCCATATAGCTCATAGGCTTTAGCTAACAACTTCCAGACCGGATCGATAATATCCGCGCCGTGGGTGTCCACCAAAAAATCTTCGGCTTCTACATAATGCCCAGCAATATGGGCATAGCTGATGCGGTTTGCAGGAATAGCCCGCAAAAAGGCTTCGGCATCGTAACCGTGGTTAATGCTGTTGACGTAGATATTGTTCAAATCCAGCAAAACATCACAATCGGCTTCAGCAACCACGGCATTAAAAAAATCGGCTTCGGCCATTTCTTGGCCTGGAGCGGCGTAATAGGAAACATTTTCGATAGCAATCCGCTGTTCCAAAATATCCTGTACGCGTTTGATTCGGCTAGCCACGTGGGTGACGGCTTCGGAAGTAAAGGGTATCGGCATCAAATCGTATAAATGCCCGTCTTTACTGCAATAGCTTAAATGTTCGCTATAAAACTTAATTTGGTGCTCGCGCATGAACTGCTTTACTGCCAGCACAAAATCCTCATCTAGCGGATCGGTACTGCCCAGCGATAAGGACAATCCATGACAAACAAAATCAAAGCGTTCGGTCATTGCGCGGAATTGTTTACCGTATTTGCCGCCGATAGTAATCCAGTTTTCCGGTGCGACTTCGAAAAAATCAACCGCTGGCGGCGCTTCTACAATTTCAGATAAAAAACTGCGCCGCAAACCTAAGCCGGCTCCGTTAACAACATAAGGTTTACTGTTCATAAAGACATCTGCGCTGGTAAAAAAGACAAGGGGCATGTCGCCACGCCCCTTAATTCACACCGACTAATAATTAATGTTTAGCGGCTTCAGCTGGTTTGCTGGCTGCACAGGCGCCTTCTTTGCCTTTCATCATTTCTCCACAACCTTGCATACCTTCACCACAGCCTTTCATCGCTGCGCCACAAGCGCCTTCTTTGGTTTTGGCATCAGCACAGGCTTTCATTTGTTCGCCACATTGTGAACCACATTTGCCTTCTGCCGCTTTGTCCATCGCGCCACAAGCGCCTTCTTTGCCTTTCATCATCGCGCCGCAAGTTGATTCCATACCGGCTTTCATTTTGCCGTCTTTCATCATTGCGCCACATTTCGCTTCGCCGCATTTCGCTTCGCCAGCTTTTGGGGTAACTGCGCCAGCGCAAGCGCCTTCAGCGGTTTTGTTGTTAATTGGCTTGTTCATGTTCATCGATGCGCCACAAGCCATCTCAGCAGCTTTACCAGCTTCTGCGACCTGCATGTAACCATTGGACAATTCAGTCATCGCGAACGGATTAACTTCAGCATTAGCAGGACTTACCGCAAATGCAGAAACAATGGCTACGCCCATGGCGGCGGCTAACGGAGTTTTATTAATTTTCATAGTGACTTCCTAATTTATTTTTTGGTGAACCAATACATATAAAGGTATCGGGTAAAAACGAGCGGGGGTTTGGTACAACGGGACAAATATACTTCTGTTAAGAAAAAATACAACCTTTACGACTTTTACCCAGTACAAAAGTTCTTGATGGCTTATAGGTAGTGAGCGGCGAATGGCGACCAACTACATCACTTGCGTCAGCCTATCTTCAAGCCACAAATACCATTAACTTTATTCAGCTGTTATAAGCTTTTCTTTATACTCGCATAAATCCACAATTAAACAGTTTGTACACAACGGCTTTCTTGCCACACAGGTATAACGCCCATGTAATATCAGCAAATGGTGGGCGTTTTTTTTATGCTGTTTTGGCACCCATTTTTCTAAGTTTTGCTCCACAACCAAGACATTTTTTCCAGGGGCGATATGGGTACGATTTGCCACTCTAAAAATATGGGTATCAACCGCAATGGTTTCCTGACCAAACGCGGTATTCAAAATTACATTGGCGGTTTTTCTGCCCACACCTGCCAAGGCTTCCAACTCTGGTCGGGTTTGTGGCACTTGCCCATGATGCTTATCCAATAGTTGTTGGCATAAAGTCATAATATTGGCGGCTTTACTATTAAATAGCCCGATTGTTTTTATATAATTTTTTAAGCCATCCAAACCCAAATTTAAGATAGCCGTTGGCGTGTTCGCGACCGGGAACAACTTAGCAGTCGCTTTATTAACGCCTTTATCGGTAGCTTGGGCAGATAACACCACCGCGATCAACAACTCAAAATCGCTATCATAATTCAGTTCAGTGGTGGGTTCAGGCATAGCCGCTGCCAGTCGGTCAAAAATAGCCAAACGTTTTTGTTTATTCATTGAAACCAATCGGAGTTAATTGCTAAATAAAGTTGCCGTTAATGTTATTGGCTACTCTAACGTAGATGAGGATGATAAAAAACAAAACACCGTGCTTATTTATCCCTGTTAGAATAATTCCATTTTAATTTTTAAGAATAACGCATCACCACATGGACAAAACTTACGCCCCGCACGCAATCGAACAACGCTGGTATCAAATTTGGGAAGAACAGGGATACTTTGCAGCTAATCCAGAAGCCGAAGAATCTTATTGCATCATGATCCCGCCGCCCAACGTCACGGGCAGTTTGCACATGGGCCACGCTTTCCAAGACACCATCATGGACGCGCTGACCCGTTACCATCGCATGAAAGGCCATAGCACGTTGTGGCAAGCAGGTACTGACCACGCCGGTATCGCCACGCAAATGGTGGTTGAGCGCCTCTGCAACGCCGAAGGCAAAACCCGTCATGATTACGGACGCGAGGAGTTCATCAAAAAAGTCTGGCAATGGAAAGAAGAATCTGGCGGTACGATTACCCGCCAATTGCGGCGCATGGGCGCGTCTTTGGATTGGTCGCGTGAACGCTTTACCATGGACGAAGGCATGTCCGATGCCGTGCAGGAAGTCTTTATCCGCTTGTATGAAGAAGGTTTGATTTATCGCGGCAAACGCTTGGTGAACTGGGATCCGGTTTTGCACACCGCTGTGTCGGATTTGGAAGTATTGTCCGAAGAAGAAAACGGCTCGATGTGGCATATCCGCTATCCGCTTTCGAACGGTAAAGGCCATTTGATTGTTGCGACTACCCGCCCGGAAACCTTGCTGGGCGATGCCGCTGTTGCTATCCATCCAGAAGACGAACGCTACAAGCATTTGCTGGGCGAGTTTTTGGAATTGCCGCTCACTGGCCGACGCATTCCGATTATCGCTGACGACTATGTTGATCCCGAATTCGGTACTGGCTGCGTAAAAATCACCCCCGCCCACGATTTCAACGACTACGAAGTCTGGACGCGCCACCGCCACACCTCGGTGTTGATGGACGCACCACACGGCGGCTTGTTCAACATCCTGACGGTTGATGCCAGCATCCGCGCTGATGAACTCATCCCCACGCAATACCACGGCTTGGATCGTTTCGCCGCGCGTAAGCAAATCGTCGCCGATTTGGAAGCACAAGGTTTGTTGGAAAAAATCGCCGACCATAAATTGATGGTGCCACGCGGCGACCGCACCAGTGCTGTGATTGAGCCACTGTTGACTGACCAATGGTATGTCAAAATCGCGCCACTGGCAGAACCTGCGATCGCCGCCGTGGAAAATGGCGATATTAAATTCGTACCGGACAACTGGAAAAACACCTATTTTGAATGGATGCGTAATATCCAAGATTGGTGCATTTCGCGGCAAATTTGGTGGGGACACCGGATTCCGGCGTGGTACGACGACTTGGGCAATGTCTATGTGGGTGAGTCTGAACAAGCTATCCGCGAAAAACACGGCTTGGCGGCGGATTATGCGTTGAAACAAGATGAAGACGTGTTGGACACTTGGTTTTCATCCGCGTTATGGCCTTTCTCAACATTAGGCTGGCCTGAGCAAACACCGGAATTGGCAAAATTTTATCCAACCAGCGTCTTGGTCACAGGCTTTGACATCATTTTCTTCTGGGTCGCCAGAATGATAATGATGGGCTTGAAATTCCAAGGCCAAGTGCCGTTTAAGGAAGTGTACATCCACGGCTTGGTGCGCGATGCCGAAGGCCAGAAAATGTCCAAATCCAAAGGCAATGTCTTAGACCCTATCGACATCATCGACGGCATTGATTTGGAAGCCTTAGTTGCCAAACGTACTAGGGGCTTAATGCAACCGCAAGATGCGCCAAAAATTGAAGCCCGCACCCGTAAGGAATTCCCTGATGGCATCCAATCTTACGGTACAGATGCGTTACGCTTCACCTTTGCTTCGCTGGCATCAACAGGCCGCGACATCCGTTTTGATTTGCAGCGCACCGAAGGCTACCGTAATTTCTGTAATAAATTATGGAACGCGGCACGCTATGTGCTGATGAATACAGAGGAACAGGATTGCGGTTTGGGCGACGCGCCGAACGAATTCACGCAAGTTGACCGGTGGATTATTTCCCGTTTGCACCAAACCATCGAAACCACCACCCACGCCATCGACCATTACCGTTTCGATTTGGCGGCACAAGCCATTTACGAATTTACGTGGAACGAATACTGCGATTGGTATTTGGAATTGGCGAAAATTTCCTTGCAGTCTGAAGATGAAAGCCTGCAACGCGGTACACGCAAAACCTTGTTGACGGTGCTGGAAACGGTTTTACGTTTGGCACATCCAATTATGCCGTTCATCACCGAAGAAATCTGGCAACGGGTTGCGCCTTTGTTGGGGATTATCGCCAGGGATGGTGTGTATGCCGCAAGCCCGTCGGGAACGGGCGCGGCACAAGGTGAAACTGTCATGTTACAGGCTTATCCTATCGCCGATACCGCGCAAATCAACACCGCTGCTGTCGCTGAAACCGATTGGTTGATGGCTGTTATCTTAGGCGTCAGAAGGATTCGCGGCGAAATGAACATCGCGCCAGGCAAACCATTACCTGTGTTATTGCAAAATGGCACTGAAGCAGATAAAACCTACGTCAGCAACAACTTGGTTTATCTGCAAAAATTGGCACGGTTGGAAGCTGTAACGTGGTTGGCGGCGGACGAAACAGCCCCTGAATCTGCCATTGCAATGGTCGGCGAGATGCAAATCTTGATCCCAATGGCGGGCTTGATTGACAAAACTGCGGAGTTGGCGCGTTTGGATAAAGAAATCCAACGCATCAAAAACGATTTACCGCGTGTAGAAGGCAAGCTGAACAATCCAGCGTTTGTGGATAAAGCCCCGGCGGAAGTCATTGAGAAAGAAAAGGCGAAATTGGTGGAAATGCGCTCGATGCTATCCAATCTTGAACAACAGCAGGAAAAAATAAAAGCATTATAAAACCGAAGCATACTGCTTTATTTTCTTGGACATATCGCCAGTTTGATTTATCTTTTAACCCATCTGACTTAATGAAACCTGTAAATGGCTACTGTCCAATCTGAATTAAAACTTAGCGGCCTTGCCAATATCCTCATGCAAGAGGCGGCGCTTAACGAAAGCGAAATCCGTCTCCACATCAAAGAGGCTAGGACGAACAAAACGTCGTTGCTCACCCAGCTTGTGGAAAACAAGTTAGTAGATAGCCGAAACGTCGCCATTAAAGCATCAAACGAATTTGGTTTGCCTTATTTTGACCTTGATGCCATTGATTGGCGCAGTCTGCCAATCAATGCAGTTAATGATAAATTAATCCAAAAACACCACTTTTTGCCATTATTTGTCCGGGGCAAAACCTTATTTATCGGCATGTCTGACCCGACTAACCATCAAGCGGTCGAAGACATCAAATTTCAGAGCTTAATGCGCCCTGATATTGTTGTGGTTGAAGAAAGCAAGCTAGCTAAAATCATAGAATTGGCTTTAGAGGCGCCCGACACCACGATGACCGACCTGCTCGATGAGGATCTGGAAAACCTCAATATTGCCGCTGGTGAAGACAATATGGCAACCGATGTCCAATCGGATGCCGACGAAGCCCCAGTGGTGCGCTTTGTTAATAAAATCCTGTTGGATGCTGTCAAAAAAGGCGTGTCCGATATTCACATGGAACCGTATGAAAAAAACTTCCGCATCCGTTATCGCCAAGACGGCATGCTGTATTCGGTTGCCAGCCCGCCAGCGAATATAGCTACGCGAATTATTTCCCGCGTTAAGGTGATGTCGCGGATGGATATTGCCGAACGGCGCGTACCGCAAGACGGGCGGATCAAGATGATCTTATCTAAAACCCGCGCCATTGATTTTCGGGTCAACACCTGTCCTACTCTGTTTGGCGAAAAAGTGGTGTTGCGGATTTTAGACCCGACCGTCGCGCAAATGGGTATCGATAAACTAGGCTTTGAACCCGATCAACGCGAACTGTTTCTTAAAGCCATCCACAAACCTTATGGGCTGGTTTTGGTAACTGGGCCTACAGGTAGCGGTAAAACCGTCTCTCTTTATACAGGCCTGAATATTCTTAACAGTATTGAGCGCAACATTTCCACCGCCGAAGACCCGGTGGAAATTACCGTTGAAGGCATTAATCAGGTTAACGTTAACAACAAAGCTGGCTTAACATTTGCCAATGCTTTGCGGGCATTTTTACGGCAAGATCCGGACATCATTATGGTCGGGGAGATACGGGATTTAGAAACCGCCGATATTGCCGTAAAAGCCGCACAAACAGGCCATTTGGTTTTATCTACCCTGCATACCAACGATGCCCCGCAAACCCTTAACCGTTTAATGCAAATGGGGGTTGCGCCATTTAACATTGTTTCCGCCGTGAATCTCATCATGGCACAACGCTTAGGACGGCGACTCTGCGAAGCCTGCAAAGTCCCCGCCAACTTACCAGACAATGTCTTACTAAGCGCAGGATTTATCCAAGAAGAATTGTCTAGCCTTACCATTTATAAAGCTGTTGGCTGCGAAAAATGTACTAATGGTTATAAAGGCCGGGTTGGTATTTATCAGGTAATGACGCTCAGTGAAAACATGTGTTCAATGATTTTGAATGGCGGTAATGCCTTGCAATTGACCCAACTTTCTAAAGAAGAAGGCATTAACGATTTACGCGCTTCAGGCTTAAATAAAGTCCGTCAAGGCATCACGAGTCTGGAAGAAATCGACAGGGTAACTAAGGAATAATTATGGCGACTAAATCCAATACTAAAACTCAACAAATCGATTTCATTTGGGTAGGCGTTGATAAAAGCCGAAAAAAGATAAAAGGTGAAATCACCGCCAGTAGCCAAATGGTTGCCAAAATTGACCTTAAACAGCAAGGCTATCGAGTCACTAGTATCCGCCCCAAACCCAAACCCTTGTTTGCTGCCAGAGCAAAAGCTATTACCTCTGGCGATATTGCCATATTTGCCAGGCAACTAGCCACCATGCTGGAGTCGGGCATACCTTTAGTGCAAGCGATGGATATTGTTGGCAGAGGCCATATTAATCCCAGCATGCAAACCTTAATTTTGACGATAAAAGCAGATATTGAAGGTGGTAACTCTTTGTCTGAATCACTACTCAAGCACCCTGTTTACTTTGATGACTTGTTCTGTAATTTGGTGGAGGCTGGCGAACACGCCGGGGTATTAGAATCGTTATTGGATAAGATAGCGACCTATAAAGAAAAAACCGAATCCATGAAAAAGAAAATTAAAAAGGCGCTGACCTACCCAATTGCTGTAATTGTAGTTGCGTGTATTGTTACAGCTATTTTGCTGCTATTTGTTGTACCTGTATTTGAAGATTTGTTCAAAAGCTTCGGTGCTGATTTACCGTCCTTCACCCGCATGGTCATTGATATGTCGCAATGGCTGCAGGCATACTGGTGGATAGTATTATCAGCCATTGTCATAGCCGCCGTGGTATTTGATTATTTTAAAAAACGCTCCCGCGCTTTCAACCATTTTCTCGACAAAACCTTATTACGCTTGCCCATTGTCGGGCAAATCATTAACAAATCGGCTATCGCGCGTTTTGCTAGAACCTTATCAACCATGTCTGCGGCAGGTGTGCCATTGGTTGAAGCCTTGCGCTCAGTTGCAGGGGCTTGCGGCAATATCATCTATTACGAAGCTGTCATGAAAATGCGTGACGACGTCGCTAATGGCCAGCGTTTAAAATTCGCCATGCAACAAGTCAAGATATGGCCACACATGGTAGAACAAATGGTTGCTATCGGCGAAGAAGCAGGCTCTATGGACAAAATGCTGGGGAAAGTTGCCGACTTCTTCGAAGAAGAAGTTGATAACTTAGTCGACAATTTAAGTAGCTTAATGGAACCAATCATAATGGTAATATTAGGCGTTTTAATTGGCGGCTTGGTTGTCGCCATGTACTTACCTATCTTTAAACTTGGCTCGGCAATTTAACCAGACCACTACAAAAGGCAATAATCATCATGGAATTGTTTGAACTCTTGGCAAATGCCCCTAGCCTTTGCGCCATCTTGGCGGGTGTTGTCGGATTGCTGGTTGGCAGCTTTTTAAACGTCGTCATTTACCGCCTGCCAATTATGATGCAACGGGGTTGGCGTAAAGACTGCATCGAGTATTTGCAGCTAGATGCCGCCAATTTCCCTGATGATGGACAAGAGCCAGTATTTAATTTAGTAGTCCCGCTATCCCGTTGCCCCAATTGCCATACAGCAATCAAACCCTACCAAAATATCCCCGTCATCAGTTATGTTTGGCTAAAAGGCAAATGTGCCGCTTGTAGCCATCGCATATCCCCGCGCTACCCCATTATTGAAGCCGTTACTGGCGCGTTATCGGTAGCGATTGCTTGGCATTTTGGCTATAGCGAACAAACGCTATTGGCGTTACTACTGACCTGGGCCTTAGTTGCCTTAAGCTTTATTGATATAGACCATCATCTATTACCTGACAACATCACCCTGCCCTTGGTCTGGTTAGGCTTGATTTTAAGTTTGCCCGGTTATTTTACCGACACCCATAGCAGCATTATCGGCGCGGTAGCGGGTTACTTATCGTTGTGGAGCGTCTTTCACCTGTTTAAGTTATTAACAGGCAAAGAAGGCATGGGTTATGGCGATTTCAAACTACTGGCGCTATTTGGTGCTTGGCTAGGCTGGCAATACCTGCCGTTGATAATTTTAATGTCCACCTTAGTCGGCGCGGTCATTGGCGTAGCCATGATTGTGCTTGGCAAACAAGAGCGCAGCAAACCCATCCCATTTGGCCCTTATTTAGCCATCGCTGGCTGGATTGCCTTACTTTGGGGTGAAGAAATCAACCAACTCTACTTACACTCAGCAGGTTTATAGCACTATGTTAAAAATTGGTTTAACTGGCGGCATAGGCTGCGGCAAAAGTACCGTTTCCACACTCTTTAGCAGTTTCGGCATAGCCATTATTGATGCTGATGACATTAGCCGGGATTTAGTCCAACCTCAGCAACCTGCGCTTGAAAAAATACAACAACTGTTTGGTCAAGACATCGTTAAAGACGGCGCTTTAGACAGACACAAACTAAGGGATATTATCTTTTCTGACCGACACGCCAAAAAACAACTGGAAGCCTTGCTGCACCCAATGATTGCCGATGCCATCCAAACTAAAGCGGCTAGCTTGGAAGGCGCGTACTGCATTATCAGCATCCCGTTATTATTAGAAGCCAATATGACCAATCTGGTTGACCGGATTTTAGTCATCGACTGCCCTGTTGACATACAAATAGAACGTACCAAAAAACGTGACAACTTAGCCACCGACAAAATCCTCGCCATTATCAACAGCCAAGCATCGCGTGCCAGCAAACTATTACAAGCCGACGATTTCATCGATAATTCCGAATCTGCGGGCAAACTTGCAGAACAAGTCAAAAAACTGCACAATTTGTACATTTCCATAAGCCAATAACAGGATCAACTTGTCTGTGACCACCGCTATAACCTATGAATTTCCACTCAACGAACGCATCAGGGTTTTCATTAGGCTAGAACAACTATTTCAACAATTCAGCCATTTCTCCCAAGGCAGCACGGTTGCTGACAAACGCGCGGCAATCATAGTGCTTTTGGACATCATGTCCATTTTTAGACGCAACGATTTAAAATCCGAAATCCTCAAAGAACTGGATCGTAACGCCAAAACCTTAAACAAAATTGCCAACAGCCAAGGTGTCGACGCCGATAAATTGCAAGACATCCTCGATGAACTCGCCTTAATCAGCAAAAAACTTTATGCCATCACCGGAAAAGTCGGCATCAATGTCATGGAAAGCGATTTATTCCAAAGCATCACCCAACGCAGCTCCATCCCCGGCGGCACTTGCTCGTTTGATTTGCCCGAATACCATTACTGGTTAGAGCAAGACGAAGACATCCGCATTAAAGACCTACAAATTTGGGGCAGCCCGTTTGATGACATCCGCATAGCGATAGACCTCATCCTCAACTTTATCCGCAACAGCAATGCCTCCACAACAGAGGTTGCCCAAGCAGGTTTTTACCAATTTTCTTTAGACCGCATCCAGCCTTACCAACTGATAAAAATCAGCATCGACAAATCCATCCCCTGCTTTGCTGAAATCAGCGGCGGCAAACACCGCTGCACCATCCGTTTTATGACCCCCGCCAGCGAAGGCCAACGTTCAGCACAAAGCCCAGATGACATCCCTTTTGAATTAACCTGCTGTATTTTCTAATGTCCGCGTCCAGCAAAGTCCCACAAGTTAAATGCCCAACTTGCCAACAACCCGTACAGTGGTTGCCAGAACAGCTATTCAAACCATTTTGCTCAGAACGCTGCAAAATGGTTGATTTGGGCGAATGGGTGATGGAAGCCAAACGCATCCCTGGCGAAGCCGTTATCGATTTAGATGAAGATAATCCGGCGTTTTGGCAATAACTTTTCCTAAGCATCCATTCATTTTTAAAGCAACCGCTTTACTTGCCCCTGAATAGGAACACCTAAATCATATTTTCGACTTATACTTAAAATTGAACATTAATTAGCAATCCCGCAACCTAACATTCAATATAAAGAGCCTAAAATGGCAAAGTTTTTAAATACCAGCGCAACAAACTATTATCTCGAAGAATTAATCAAAGATGCTAAAGACAGGCTTATCTTGATAAGCCCATATTTGAAGCTTAACGACAGAATGAAGGAGCTTTTGGCTGATAAGAATCGTTTGAAAATTGATGTCCGTATTGTTTATGGAAAAAGCGAACTTCAACCGGAAGAAATCAATTGGCTTAAAGAGCTTACTTATATCCGTACCAGTTTTTGTAAAAATCTTCACGCCAAATGTTACCTCAACGAAGAGCTTTGCATTATTACCAGCCTTAATCTCTATGAGTTTAGCCAAGTCAATAATAATGAAATGGGCGTTTTAATTCGCCGCTCCGATGATATAGACCTCTACAAAGATGCTTACGAAGAAGCGCAACGTATCATACGCATCAGTGATGAGGTTCGTATTTCACTTGAACGGGTAACAACCGAGCCTGAAAATAACGTTGAAAGCGATGAGTCCTCAGACAAGCTTACTTCATCAAAGTTAGCTCTAAAACTGGGAATGAAAACCAACGAATTAATTGAAAAACTGGTTTCTACAGGCTTCCTTGAGCTGAAAGATGGAAAGCACTACCTAACACTTAAAGGAAAAGAAGTTGGTGGTGAGTTTCGTAAAAGCCCAAGATTTGGTTTTTATTTTCTCTGGCCTGAAAATCTCAAGCTATAACTCTTTAGATTGCGAGAGAAAAAATAAGTCGTTAGGTTAAATAGCTGCTTAACCTAACGATGTTGATTTGCCCTGATGTCAGGGTTATTTTTCGCTATAGCCATAACTTTTTATTACCCCAAAAACGCCCTAATCGCAGCAATCCCCTGACCACCTGCGGCACGCACCGTTGCCACATCCGCCAAACCCATCCCGCCCAAAGCATAAATAGGCATATTCACCTGCGCCACCAACTCAGCAAAAGCATCCAAGCCCATGCCTTGACGTTCCGGATGGGTTGGCGTTGCCAAAACTGGCGCCAGCACAGCGAAATCCACACCGATACGCTGGGCATGTTGTAATTCTTGTAGATTATGGCAAGAAGCGGCTAGCCAACGGCAGGCGGCGGGTCGGGCAGACAAGGCCAACAAATCATGGCTAGTGAGGTGAATGCCGTCTGTTATTAACGGCAAGCTCGCCGTTACTGCCGAATTCATCAGCAATATGGCCTGATGTTGTTGGCATAACGGATAAGCCTTGGCAATAAATGCCGCTAATTCGCCCGCCGATAGCCGTTTCAAACGCGCTTGAATCAGTTTTACACCCTTGGCAAGCAGGGTTTGCAGATTGCCCCATAAAGCATCGGGCTGGCTATCATCGAGAATGGCATAAGTGGCAGGCAATTGCGCGGCGATGATGATGGGTTTATTTGCCGCAGGAAAAGCAAAATCATTTAACGCCGACGGTGAGACCCACGCAATCGGCTGGCCTTCCGCGCTTTTGGCGACACCGGAAAAATCCTCCACCAAAAACACCTGCAACTGCACAGCAATTTTGGGATATTGGTGTTTGATAGTAATCAACGGCGTGGCGCTATTGACATCAATATCCAGCTCTTCCTTCAATTCCCGCACCAAGGCCTGAAACGCGCTTTCGCCCGCTTCTAGCTTGCCGCCAGGAAACTCCCACAAACCGCCTTGATGTAAAGTCGGATTCCTAAGCGCTATCAAGATTTGCCCAGCAGTATTTTTTATTACGCCAACGGCGACAGGTAGCAAGTTTTGTTTATGCAATGCTAAGACCGGAAAGTAGAGGGTTATTTTAAGATGGTTAAGGGTACGAAGTTTTCGCGCGATTGATGCGCTTCGTTCCTTTTATGCCCTTTGGGTACAGCACATCCTATGACTATGACTTTGCTCACGGATTTTTCCGTTCATCCTTCGACAAGCTCAGGACGAACGGAAAAATCCGTGAGCAAAATAGGATGTGCTGAGGAACGAAGCGCATCTGTCGAGTTTTTACGCGATTGATGCGCCTCCTGTCGTCGGCACATCCTATATTATCCTATTGAAAAAAATAATAATTCCTTAACTTAATGGCAGTTACGCCGGAGCGCGGGAACGATACCCAACGATAGCCAAACGTGACAGATTTAAGTCCGATATTCCGCATTAATCTTCACATAATCATAAGAGAAATCGCAGGTCAGCACTTCTTGGCAAGCCGCACCGCGTCCCAGTTTTACGGTGATGGTTATCTCTTCCTTGTCCATCACTTGCTGCCCGGCGGCCTCGGTGTAATCGGCGGCGCGTCCGCCGTTATTGACGATGCAGACCTCATCCAGAAAAATCTGCACATCGTCCAACACCATGTTTTCCACACCCGCCCGGCCTACTGCCGCCAAAATCCGCCCCCAGTTGGGATCGCTGGCAAAAAACGCAGTTTTCACTAAGGGCGAATGGGCAATGGTTTTCCCCACCCGCACCGCTTCTTCATCGGTTAAAGCCTCGCTGACCACAATCCGCATCAGCTTAGTTGCGCCTTCGCCGTCGCGGACAATCAATTCTGCCAATTGCTTGCAAACCGCCAACAATGCCTCGGCAAACAAGGGATAAGCGTCGCTGTCTGCGGTAATTTCTGGCACTAAAGAACAACCACTAGCCATCACTATACAGGCATCGTTGGTTGAGGTATCGCCATCAACGGTAATGCGGTTAAACGATTGCTCCGCCGCCACCGACAAACACGCTTGCAGCAAGGCTTGGCTAATGCGTGCATCGGTAGCGATAAAACCCAGCATGGTTGCCATGTTCGGCTGAATCATGCCCGCACCTTTGGAAATACCATTAAAACTGATGGTTTGCCCCGCGATGCTAATGGTTTTGCTGACGCCTTTGGGGAAAGTATCGGTCGTCATAATGGCGTGTGCGGCTTTAGACCAATGCGTTGCCGACAAATCCGCAACCGCCGCAGGTAACGCCGCAACCACTTTAGCAACTGGCAAACTTTGCCCGATTACTCCGGTAGAAAACGGCAACACTTGCTCGCCCAAGCCGCCGACGGTATCTGCCAAAGCCTGACAGCAATCCAAAGCCGCCCGCATACCTTCCGCGCCCGTGCCAGCATTGGCATTGCCGGAATTAATCAACAGCCAGCGTGGTGCGTGTGCCAAATTGGCTTTGGCGACATGCACGGGTGCCGCGCAAAAAGCGTTTTGGGTAAAAACCCCGGCGCAGCTGGCATTTTCAGGCATGGCGATAACCAAAATATCATCCCTGACTGTTTGTTTAATACCAGCACAAGCCGTGCCTAAAGTAATGCCGTCAATCGCTGGCATAGTGGGGAAAGCGCAGTTGCCTACTGCCATAATCGTTAAACCTCGTTAGTAATAAAAAACAACCAAATATCATCAATACGCGTAACTTCCGTTTTTAACATTTGGCATTGTTGTTTGAATAACGCCAGTTGCTCGCCGGATTGGCTAAAAGCAAACGGCAATAAAATTTCCAACTCCAATTTGCCATCCAAATAATGGATGCGGAAATCCTCAATATGGCGGTTGTTATCGGCAAAATACACCGCCAGCAAGCCGTGGACTTCTTGGCGCGACAATGGCATTGGCGCACCCGGCAAATCTTCATCATCTTCAGGATCGACATGCACCAACACGTCGATAATATCGTCGAAACGGTTAATCAGAGCATCGCGCACCGCATCACCAATGCAATGGCCTTCGGAGACACTAATGCGCGAATCCACCACGATATGCGCGTCAATATAAGCATCTTCGCCCATTTGTCGCGTCCGCAGTAAATGAATGCCTTTTACCCCGTCCACCAACATAATCGCTGCTCGGATTTCTGCCACCAAAGCCGATGGCAAAGCGGTGTCAACCAACTCTTTTATGCTGTCGCCAATCAAGCCCAACCCCATTTTTCCCACCATTAACGCCACCACACTGGCAGCGATAATATCGGCATAAGGGTAACCCAACAGCACCCCGCAAACCCCGAACAACACCACCAAGGATGACAGCGCATCGCTGCGTTGATGCCAAGCATTCGCTAATAACAGCTTGGAGCGGGTTTTTTTGGCAATGGCTTTGGTGTAGTGGAACAGCCATTCATTAATGGCAATCGACAGCACGGAAATGCCAAGCACCAGCGGATCAGGCACGGGCAAAGTTTCTGGCTGGTTAATATGCCCCATGACATGCCAAACAATCAATGTGCTAATCGCCAGCAAACTCATGCCTAAGATGACCGTGGCAATGGTCTCAAAACGCCGATGCCCGTAGGGATGGTCGCCGTCTGCCTCGCGGCTGCCAAAGCGCACCGCCACAATCACCAGCAAATCACTCAGCAAATCCGATAAGGAATGGATGCCATCCGCCAACAACGCCGCCGAATGCCCTAAAATGCCAAAGGTGATTTTTATCGCAGTCTGCAAAACATTAACCGCACCACCAACATAACTGGCGCGGGCTTTTAACTTGCCCAGTTTAGAGGCCTCCAGCACCGTCGCCGTTTCTGTCATGGTTCACCTACCGCCAAAATAATGGTGTATTCATAATCGCCGGATTTGGTCTCTAAGACTTGATGACCATTAATCCGACACCAAGCAGGAATGTCTTGCATAATGCCTGGGTCTGTACCGACAACTTCCAAAATATCACCCGGTTGCAATTGTTTGACTTTATCTTGGGTACGGATAACCGGCAAAGGGCATAACAATCGGCGGGCGTTTAAGGTTTCTGTAGCCATAATTATTTTGTTAGTCAACACGCTATTTAAAGTGGGCTATTGTAATGGAGTTCGACCTAGAAGGGGCGATCGGTTAAGGATTCGCTGAACAAAGCCTTCGACAGGCTCAGGCCAAACGGTAACTAATTGATTCCGTTCGTGCTCGACTGCAAGGATGCAGGAGGTAGAGCAACGCAGGAGCAGTTGCCGAGAGCTCGTCGAAGCATGAATGGAATCAATTAGTTCAGCGATTTCTTAACTTACTCCAAAGCCCCTCTGTAATACGCATCAACATGGCTTTTTCCACAGCACCAAGCCGCCTTTCGCCATTTATCAGCAAACCTACTTAAAATTGCTGAAATAATCAATTTTTGAACTAAACTCTAATCACCAAATTGATTTGGCATCATGTAATTACACGATGATAATAACGACGCAAACAGGCAAATTTTTACGCATTTTAAGGTGGCAATTATGAAAGGCATGGTATTTACGGAATTCTTGGAAATGGTGGAGACCACGTTTTCAGTCGATATGGTTGAAGACATTCTTGATGATGCCAAACCCGCATCCGGTGGCGCCTATACCGCTGTCGGCACCTACGACCATGGAGAATTGGTGGCGATGGTGGTTGCTTTATCCCAACGTACAGATATTGCCGTGCCTGATTTGGTAAAAGCCTTCGGCAAGCACTTATTTTCAGTATTCTCCACCAATTACCACCAGTTTTTTGAACATGTCCCTGATGCCTTTGCTTTTTTAGAAGGCATTGAAGATGTTATCCACGCACAAGTCCTGAAACTTTACCCTGATGCCGACTTGCCTAAATTTGATTGCTTACGCGAAGGCAATGTTTTGCACATGACTTACCACTCATTACGGCATTTTGCCGATTTGGCGGAAGGTTTAATTTTAGGATGCGGCGCTTATTTTGGCGAAACCTTAACATTGGAGCGGGAAGAACTGGATGCCAACACCACCCGCTTTACCGTTACCAAACAATAAACGCCAATGAACGCGCAAATTGCTGATGACTTAGCGGCGATTGAAGCACGGTGGCAACGCCGCTTTGAGCGCGAACGCGAGGCACGAAAAGCTGCCGAACATTTGTTGGAGCAAAAAAGCCTAGAGCTTTATAACAGCAACCTGCAATTACGGGCTTTAGCCGACAATTTGGAAATACTGGTTTCGCAACGCACCCAAGAATTAGCCGTGGCTTTACAACAAGCGCAACGCGCCACCGCTGCCAAAAGCGAATTTCTTGCCACCATGAGCCATGAAATCCGCACGCCGATGAGTGGGGTTTTAGGGATGACCGACATCCTTTTGGACACCACCTTAAATGATGAGCAATTGTATTACACGCAAGTGATAAAGAGTTGCAGCCAAACCCTGCTGACCATCATCAACGACATCCTCGACTTTTCCAAAATTGAAGCGGGCAAACTGGCGCTGGAAAGCATCGCCTTTAATCCTCGAAACATGCTGGCGGAATTATTGGAAATATTCCGTCCACAAATCAACGATAAAGGCCTGCAACTGCTAGTTGAAATCGACCCTAAATTGCCGGAAAACTTACTGGGCGACCCGACCCGTTTGCGGCAGATTTTTTTCAACTTGCTTTCTAACGCCATTAAATTCACTCACCAAGGCCATATCAGCGTACACTTAAAAACCACTGAGACCCCCAACCTGATAGCGGCAACCATTAAAGATACTGGCATCGGCATTGCCAAACAGGTACAAGAAAAGCTCTTTGCTGCCTTTAGCCAAGGTGACATATCAACCACCCGCCAATATGGCGGCACAGGTTTAGGCTTGGTTATTTGCGACCGCTTGACAAAAATCATGGGCGGGCGAATTTGGGTCGATAGCGAATCCGGACAGGGCTCTAGCTTCTCGTTTACCTTCATTGCCCCGCAAAGTACGGTCACCCAGCAAGCCGCAACGCCTACGCAAGCAGCCACCTCACTGGCGCATTTACGGTTACTATTAGTGGAAGACAATGCCATCAACCGGACTATCGCCTGCAAAATCATAGAGAAACTTGGCATTAAACCGGATACTGCCATTGACGGCCTAGAAGCCTTGGAACAAGTCCGCCAACACCGCTACGACATCATTCTTATGGACATGCAAATGCCCAATATGGACGGCATAACCGCCACCCAGCATATCCGCGCCATGGACATTACCCAACCGTACATCATTGCCCTGACCGCCAACGCCTTCAACGAAGACGCGCAAGCTTGCCTTGCAGCGGGAATGAACGATTTTTTAAGTAAGCCGATTAATTTGGATAAAATCGTCAGCACCTTATCCTTATATAAACCACCTTCCCAATAACGGCAGAAGTAGCTAAGCAAACGCACCAACCCATTAATAAACATCACAATTAACTAGGTTGATCTATGAACAGACCGCGCAGCGCCATATCACCACTGAACAAACGCTTTTTATTGTCATTAGTGATTATTAGCGCAACCATTTGCTCGATTGAAGTATTAGTGATGTTAGTTTTGGATTTTTATAAAAACCAAATCGGCGAACTAACAACCTACCAAGAAGCTGGCATAGATGCTTTGTTAATGGCGCTGTTGAGCGCACCTTTATTATGGTTTTTTGTGCTTCGCAAATTAGTGGTACAAATTGAACACGAACACGAAGCCGTCATTAGCCAAGCTCGGCAAAACGCAGAACTGCGTAATGCCTTGGATTTGCATTCTTTAGTCAGCATCACTGATACCGACGGCAGCATTATTTACGCCAACCAAAAATTCTGTGACACATCCGGCTACACATTGGCAGAACTGCTAGGCAAAGACCACCGCATCATCAACTCCGGCTACCACGACAAAGACTACATCCGCACCATGTGGCAAACCATCCGCCAAGGTAAAACTTGGCACGGGGTATTGTGCAACCGCAAAAAAACTGGCGAACTCTATTGGGTAGACAGCACCATTACCGCATTGAAGGATGAACAAGGGGAAATCTACCAGTACATTTCCATCCGCCAAGACATCACCCCGCAAAAACACGCCAACGAACAACGCATCATGCTGGAACGGGCGGTAAATTCCAGTGCCGACATGATTCTGCTTACCGATGACTGCGGCAGCATCGAATTCGTCAACCCCGCGTTATGTCGCAATACCGGTTGGACAGAAGCGGATTTGATCGGCAAAAGCCCCGACATTCTCGACAGCCCTAATTGTGACCAAACCGTCACCGCCAGTATGCAAAATGCCTTAGTAAACGGCGAAAGCTGGTCTGGCAGATTATTGCTGCAACGCAAACCCGTCCAATCCGAACAAACCCCATCAGCCAAATCTCTGGAGTTTTGGGTAGAGCTTAATATTAGCCCAGTACGCAATTTCGATGGCAGCTTGGCTGGTTATGTACAAATCCAACGCGACATTAGCGAACAAGTCCAAGAAGAACTGGCAAAACAATTAGAAGCCAGCGATACCGCCACCCGCCTCGCCATCGCCAGCGTTTTGCAACAAGCACAACCACTGGCAAACCGTTTTGCCCAAGTATTAGATATTCTCTTTGTCTTGGAAAACTTTAACTTACAGCAGAAAGGCGGCATTTTACTGCGCTCGCAAACCGATGATTACTTGGAAACCTTGGTATTGCGCGGCGAATTCAGCCATGAATTCACCCAAACAGAACACCATATCGCCTTGGATAATCCCCTGTACTGGCAAGTGGCGCAATCTGGCGAGCTGGTAATTAGCGATGACTGCGTTAACTTTCTATGCAAAGACCATCACGTCGATGGCAGCAACAGCCACGGGCATTACATTATCCCCATCGTCGCTACCGGAGAAATCTTAGGCGTGGCCTTTTTATACACCACTCCCTACCCCGCCCACGCCAGCAAACGTATCAACATACTTAAAGAAGTCGGTGAAATGTTGGGGATTGCGGTATTGCAAGACCGCGCCAGAGCCTCCTTAGAAAACGCCCGCGACATCGCCATGCAAACCGCGCTATCAAAGAGCGAATTTTTAGCCAATATGAGCCACGAAATCCGCACACCAATGAATGGCGTTCTGGGCATGTTGGATTTGCTGCGCGACACCGATATGTCCAGCAACCAATGGAACTTGGTAGAAATCGCCTACGATTCCGCCGAAGCGCTGTTGGCTATCCTCAACGACATCTTGGATTTTTCCAAACTGGAAGCAGGCAAGGTTGAGCTGGAATACATTGATTTCAACTTGCCCACTTTAGTGGAAGATGTTTGTGCCTTATTCGCCAGCCATGCCCATGCCAAAAACTTGGAACTCAACTGTTTTATCGCCAGCGACATGCCCAACTTTTGGCAAGGCGATCCTGGGCGTATCCGCCAAGTCCTCACCAACCTAATCGGCAACGCCATTAAATTCACCGAGCATGGTGAAGTATCCGTTACCGCAAGCTATTTACCCATTGCCGACAGCCACAACCAAGTCCATTTTGAAGTGCAAGATACCGGCATAGGCATTTCTGAAAACGCCCAACAGCAATTATTCCAAGCATTCACACAAGCCGAAAGCAGCACCTCCCGACGTTTTGGCGGCACGGGTTTAGGGCTTTCGATTTGTAAAAAAATGGTCGAACTCATGGACGGGACGATTGACGTGCAAAGCACCCTAAACCAAGGCACTTGCTTTAAGGTTGATTTGCCACTGACCTTGGGACAGGCTTTGGAAACCTTCAACCCCTCTGTGGATATTGTTGGTAAACGGGTATTAATTGTCGATGACAACAGCACTAACCGTACCATTTTGCAGCACTATTTATCTCACTGGGGATTTGATGCCACTGAAATGGGCGACAGCACCCAAGTTTTAGAAGCCTTGCAACAAGCACATGCCGACGGCCTAGCGTATGACCTCATTCTTTTGGATATGCACATGCCGCAAATGGATGGCCTCTCGCTAGCCCATGCCATTATGGAAACGCCAAGCTTAAGTGACTTGCCGCGCATTATGCTGACTTCAGGTAGTTTGCTCAGCGATAGCGAACGCCGCCATTTAGGCATTGCACAAAGTTTGCTGAAACCCGTCAAACAAACACAATTGTACGATGCCATCGTTAACGCCTTAAAACATATAGAAGAACCGAATGCGGTAAGAAGCCGACACAGCTTACCTACCATCAGCTACCAAGGCAAAAAAGTTTTGGTGGTTGAAGATAATAAAGTTAACCAAAAAGTCATCATCGGCATGCTCGCCAAATTTAATCTCGTCCCAGAAATTGCCGCCAACGGCAAATTGGCTTTCGAGTTATTAATTAAGGACTCTTATGACCTTATCCTCATGGATTGCCAAATGCCCATTATGGATGGCTATCAAACCACACGGGAATTACGCTTAATGGAAAAAAGTATGCGCTTTAAGCATCAAACCGTGGTGGCTCTGACCGCTAACGTCAACCGAGGTGAGCGGGAAAAATGTTTAGCAGCAGGCATGGACGATTATTTGGCAAAGCCCTTCAACCAAGAACAATTGGCAAACAAGTTGGAACGTTGGCTTAACGCACCTGCGACCGAAACCAACGTGAATGCCCAAGCCACAGAATCGACAACGCCAACGATGGCAACCAACCCGCAAAACCTCTGGGACAAAGCCGCCACCCTAGAAAATTTGGCGGATGACGAAGAATTGCTGCTGGCATTACTGGGTGCGTTTCTGGAAGAAGCCCCGCGCCAATTAGCCGATGTACAAGCGGCAATTCTCACAGGCAACTTACCTGAGCTGGCAAAAGCCGCCCATAGCTTAAAAGGCTCATTAAGCTACTTAGGTGCACCAAGCCCTAGATCATGGGCAGCAAAAATAGAAAACCACGCCCGCAACCAAGAAACCGCCGACTACCTGCAATTAGGCGAAAACCTCATTAATGAAATAACCCAGTTAATGGAAATCTTCCAACAGTTCTTAGCGGCGGCTGAAAATTAGGAATGATTTTTTTTGTCCACGAACGGCACGAAAAGACACGAAAGTTAATGGGAACAGCAAGTAGCCCGTATGCAGCTTGCGTAATACGGGGTTTTCGTGGCTTCGATACCCCGCATTACGTTACTCTTCATGCGGGCTACACATTGTTTATTTGGGTTGCGCTATCGCCCCCATGCCTTGCCCTGAAACCACCAAGCCATCTTAGGCAGCCTATTTTTCGTGTCCTTTCGTGTTTTTCGTGGACAAATACAATTAACCAATATAAAGATTAGCAATGGCAAAAAAACCCATATTTACATACAATATGCGGTTAAATTTTTTCTTTTCCCCTACCCGTACGCACTTTCTACCCGGTTCGCGCGTTGGGAACTCAGCTGGTACAAAACACACTATGCAAGCAAATGATTTTACCTTAGGTATTGCCGATTTTACTTACGCCGACTTATACCAGCCGGCACGTCTTAACGATTTGCTGGGCGTATTTGATGCTTCTGTAAAACAACATGATTCGGCAGTATTTGAGCAATATGCCGCGTTCCGGGAAGCCCAAGGTGAAGGTTACACGCCGGAGCAACTTTCTGAAATATTAGTGACCATGGGGCCGTATGTCGGCAAATTTGTCGCGCAATTGTTTAACGTCAGCGAACAACACCAAGCCCAAGCCGAACATATCACTTCCGAAATCGACACCATTTTTACTTACAAAAATGAAGTCGTCGCCAAGCTCAACGTATTTTTCAAAGACCAAACACTGGCTGACTTTGATATTACTGGCATCCAAAACCGTTTTTCTTTACTGATCGCAGCGGCTTTCCCGGAAGCTGACCAAGACCAAGACAGTGAACGCCGGGTAGCGCGGGTAGGCGCAACCATTGGCTTGCTGTCCGCGCACTACAAACTGATCGCCAAAGGCAAAGACAGCAGCTATGAAAATGCCGATGCTGTCGCCGAACAAATTCGCAACAAACTAAACGCACACCCACAAGCGGCAGTCGCTTTTGCGCCAATCACCGCGCTAAAACCTGCCGAAGATTTCATCAACGCCTTAATGGATTTAGTGCAACGTTGGAGCTTTATCGCCCTGCATGATGAAGCCATCGCCAGCACTTGGTTGAGCTTTAAATTTCCAGAAAAACGCGATTTCGATAACTTAGTCGCCCACGACACCATCGACCACGGCGACTTTACCGTGTGGATGGGCGAATTGGCGCATCGCCGCCGCCGTGATGGCTTCAAGCTCACCGACCCGCGCTACAGCCAACGCGAAGTGTTGTCAGAAGTTAACCATTGCATCTATTGCCATGAGCGCGACACCGATTCTTGCTCCAAAGGCATGAGGAACAAAAAAACCAACACCTTTAAAGTCGATCCGCTGGGCGTAACCACCACGGGCTGTCCTTTGGATGAAAAAATCTCGGAAATGCACTTGGTAAAACGCGGCGGCGACAATATCGGCGCGTTGGCTATCATCATTGTCGATAACCCGATGTGTCCTGGCACAGGCCACCGGATTTGCAACGAGTGCATGAAAGGCTGTATTTACCAAAAAACCGATCCGGTCAACATCCCGCAAATCGAAACCAATGTGCTTACCGATGTGCTGTTCATGCCTTACGGTTTTGAAATTTACAGCTTGCTGACCCGTTGGAATCCATTGAACGTGAAGCGTCCGGTGATGCAAGCCTACAACGGCAAAAATGCCCTCGTGGTCGGCTTAGGCCCTGCGGGTTACACCATGAGCCATTATTTGCTCAATGAAGGCTTTGCTGTTGCAGGTATCGACGGCCTTAAAATTGAGCCATTGCCGCTCGCATTAACAGGCGATGCCAACACCTTGCCGCAAGCGATTGTTGATTTCAATGAGCTTTACGAAGAACTAGACCAGCGGATTTTGGCTGGTTTCGGCGGCGTTGCTGAATACGGCATTACCGTACGTTGGGATAAAAACTTCTTAAAAGTCATTTACCTGACCCTAGCCCGCCGTAACGCTTTCCGCGCTTATGGCGGTGTGCGTTTTGGCGGCACTATCACTATTGATGATGCATGGGATATGGGCTTTGACCATATCTGTATCGCTTCCGGTGCAGGTAAACCGACTATCATCAACCTGAAAAACAACTTGGTACGCGGTATCCGCAAAGCCTCGGATTTCTTGATGTCCTTGCAATTAACAGGCGCGGCGAAAGCATCGTCCTTAGCAAACTTGCAAGTACGTTTGCCTGCTGGCGTTATCGGCGGCGGTTTGACGGCTGTGGATACTGCCACCGAATTAATGGCGTATTACCCGGTGCAGGTGGAAAAAATCCTACTCCGTTATGAAAAATTGTCAGCGCGTTATGGCGAAGACAAAGTCCGCGCCCGCTATGACCAAGAAGAAAACACCATATTGGATGAATTTTTGGCACACGGTGCTGCTATCCGTGCCGAACGCCAACGTGCCGCCGAAGCGGGCGAATTACCAGACTTCCAACCCTTAGTGGAAAGCTGGGGCGGGGTTACTTTGTTCTACCGCAAAGGTATGCACGATGCGCCTGCCTATCGGCAAAACCACGAAGAAATCGCCGAAGCCTTGGAAGAAGGCATTGCGCTGGCAGAAGGCATGAGCCCCTTGGCAGCAATCGCTGATGATTACGGGCATTTGCAAGCGGTGGAATTTGACAAACTGGTGCTGGACGCAGGCCGCTGGAACAGCGCAGGCCAAGTCACCGTGCCGCTGCGTAATTTGTACATTGCCGCAGGTACTTCACCCAACACCATTTACCAAAGTGAATTCCCTGATACCTTTGAAATGGACAAACAATTTTTCCAACGCTATCAGCCCGAATGGACCGATGGCGAATTGGAATTAGTGGCAATGCACGATGAAGCCGCGCCAAAACTGGGTAAACCCGCACCGCTGACTTCGTACCAAAAAGACGGCAAGTTCATCAGCTTCTACGGCGACAACCATCCTGTCTACGCAGGCAACGTGGTAAAAGCCATGGCTAGCGCGAAAAACGGCTATCCCTATATCGTCAAACTGTTCGAACAACAATTGGCGGCGTTAAACCCAGCAGAGCAAGGCCAACGCGATGTTGCTTTAAATGCCTTATTCGCGCGTTTAGATGAAGCCTTTACCGCCACTATTGTGGCAATCAACCGCCTGACACCAACGATTATTGAAGTTATCGTAAAAGCGCCGATGGCGGCAGCAAAATTCCAACCAGGCCAGTTCTACCGGGTACAGAATTTTGAAGCCATTGCCCCTGTGGTTGAAAACACTGTGTTGGCGGCGGAAGGCTTGGCGTTGACAGGTGCGGAAGTCAATCAAGAAGCCGGCACGATTTCTTTGATCGCTTTAGAAATGGGTTCATCCTCGCGCTTATGCGCCACTTGGAACATCGGCGATCCGGTGGTGTTAATGGGCGTAACAGGCACACCGACAGAAATCCCAACGGGCGAAACCGTGCTGTTAATCGGCGGCGGTTTAGGCAACGCGGTACTGTTTTCCATCGGCAAAGCCTTACGCGCAGCAGGCAATAAAGTCATTTATTTTGCTGGCTATAAATACAACCAAGACGTTTTCAAAGTGGAAGATATTGAAGCCGCGTCCGACCTTATCGTTTGGGCGGTGGACAACACGCCAGGTGCGGTGGCAATTACTCCGACCCGTCCGCAAGACAAGAGCTTTGTCGGTAATATCTTAGAATGTATGCTGGCTTACGCCACGGGCGAATTGGGCGAACAACCCATTTCCCTAGCGGACGCGGAACATTTGATTGTTATCGGTTCTGATCGGATGATGGCAGCAGTGAAAGAAGCGCGTTTCAACGTACTGAAACCGTATTTAGGCAAAGTGCAACACGCCATCGGCTCAATCAACTCACCGATGCAATGTATGATGAAAGGCATTTGCGCCCAATGTTTATGCAAACACGTTGATGCCAACGGCGAGGAATATTTTGTCTATTCTTGCTATAACCAAGATCAGGATTTAGATAAGGTAGACTTCCCACATTTGAACGCACGGTTACGGCAAAATACCGTGCAGGAAAAATTATCTAACTTGTGGTTGGATTATTTGTTCGAAAAATCTTAAGCGGGGTAATGGCGCTGGCTGCGGCCTAGGTTGGGTTACTCTGCCTAGGCTGTGAAAGCGTTGTCGATTTCGGAGTAAAAAACATGTTTTTTACTCCGTCATTTTTATAGTTCCCGCGCTCTGGCGTCACTGCCATTAAGTTAAGGGAAAAAATTATATGATCCAAAGGTTTAAACCGTTCGTGCTGAGCTTGTCGAAGTATGAATGGTTTAAAACTTTGCTCACGAATTTTTCCGTTCATCCTTCGACAAGCTCAGGACGAACGGAAAAATCCGTAAGCAAAGTCATAGGATTTGCTGTACCCAAAGGGCATAAAAGGAACGAAGCGCATCTGTCGAGTTTTTACGCGATTGATGCGCCTCCTATCGTCGGCACATCCTATATTATCCTATTGAAAAACAATAATAATTCTTTAACTTAATGGCAGTGACCCCAGAGCGTGGGAACGATAGCCAAAAAACTCATACAGAGATTCGGTGTCGGTTCGGTTTATCCACACCGACAATTGCCGAATTTATTTCATACCCGTTCCTTCGTTGCCGCTACCGTATCGTGTGCAGCGATAGCGAACAATCCCATTATTCAATAACCACGCCCTGCGCTTGTAAATCAGCATGATACGATGACCGCACCATCGGCGCACTGGCGACTTGTTTAAAGCCCAAATCTTTGGCAATCACCGCGTAATTATCAAACTCTTCCGGAGTAACGTAACGCTGCACAGGCAAATGCGCTTTGCTCGGTTGCAGGTATTGCCCTAAAGTCAGCATGGATGCGCCATGCGCCCGCAAGTCTTTCAATACTTCAATCACTTCTTCGGTTTCTTCACCCAATCCCAACATTAAGCCCGATTTGGTCGGCACTTGTGGCAATGCCTGATGGTAACGGCGCAATAAATCCAACGACCCCAAATAATCTGAACCGGGACGCGCTTGCTTATAAAGCCGTGGCACGGTTTCTAAATTGTGGTTAAACACATCACAAGGCTGCGCCGTTAAAATGTTAATGGCTTTATCAACGCGCCCACGGAAATCCGGCACTAATATTTCAATTTTTGTGCTTGGCTTTAACGCGCGGATATTGGCGATACATTCGGCAAAATGCCCTGCGCCGCCGTCACGGAGATCGTCACGGTCTACCGAGGTGATGACCACATATTTCAAGGCCATTGCTTGGATGGCGGTCGCCAACTGCTTAGGTTCGTTGCTATCCAGCGGCAAAGGTTTGCCGTGGGCGACATCACAAAACGGGCAACGGCGAGTGCATAAGTCGCCCATAATCATGAACGTGGCGGTGCCGTGTTGGAAGCATTCACCCAGATTCGGGCAAGCGGCTTCTTCACAAACACTATGCAGTTGATGCTCGCGCAATACTTGTTTGATGCGGGTAACTTCTTCGTTACTACCTAATTTGGCGCGTATCCAATCCGGTTTGCGTAAAACCGTTTCTGGCTGTTCCACTTTAATAGGGATGCGTGACAGTTTTTCACTGTTGCGTTGATGTGATTCTGGCGTGGCACGCGAAGGGGCTTGATAATTCATGCTTGTTGTCTAGTTATGGCGTGAACCAGCCGCTTAGCCAGTTCCGATTGGTTGACGGTAACGCCTAGATCGGCGAGTTGGGTGACTTTTAAGCCTGAATAACCGCAAGGGTTAATGGCATCGAAGGGGCTTAAGTCCATGTTGTTATTTAAGCTCAAACCGTGATAACTGCAATGGTTTTTGATGCGTAAGCCGATTGAGCCAATTTTTTTGCCATCGACATAAACGCCCGGCGCATCGGCACGGGCAATGGCAGCAATGCCGAAATCCGCCAAGGTGGTTATCATCGCCGTTTCCAACAAGGTGACCAGTTGGCGGATATTGATATTCAAGCGTTTTATATCCAATAAGGTATAAACCACCACTTGCCCAGGGCCATGATAAGTCACTTGCCCACCACGATCAGATTGAATGACAGGGATGTTTTCGGCAATGCTTAACAAGTGTTCGCGCTTGCCATTCATGCCCAAGGTGTAGACGGGGGGATGTTCGACTAGCCAAAGCTGGTCGGCGGTTTGGGCTTGGCGGTTTTGGGTGTAGGTTAGCATTGACTGCCAAGTGGCTTGATAGTCTTGAAAACCAAGATCAACTATCTGGCAGTCATCCATAGGTTTTTGTAAATCAGCGTGTTTTCGGAGAGATGAATCGATTAGTCGGCAGCTTGCCCATCAGCGAAACCACCTGACCTTACAACGCCACCAACACCAAAGGATGGTCAGTCAAATCTTGATAGATGGCATCCAGTTGTTTTTTGCTGGTGGCTTCAATAGTCACGGTGACCGCCAAATAATTGCCATCTTTGCTGGGACGGGTTTTTACGGCTTTGTGGTCTAGGTCTGGCGCATGGCGACGGACGATTTCAATCACTAACAGGTCAAGTTCAATATCAACTTTGCCCATTGCCTTAATAGGAAATTGGCAGGGAAATTCAAGTAAGGTTTCTTCGCTCATAATAAGGATTGTTTGTACGCTTGAAAAAGTTGCTCCATCGCTTGCCAAACGGGGCCACATTTGCCGTCACCCACGGCGAGACCATCCAATTCAACCACAGGCAAGATTTCCCGCGTTGAACTGGTCACCCAAATTTCTTCGGCTGATTTAAGCTCCGCTAAAGAAATGACATCTTCGCAATAGACCATATCGTTTTTGGCGGCAAGCTCTAAAATCACGTCACGGGTGATGCCCGACAAAATGGCATTGGATTTTGGCGGCGTGAGCAATACGCCTTTTATCACCACAAACACGTTGCTGGCAGCGCCTTCGGTGACATAACCATTTTTGATGAGAATCGCTTCGGCACTGTCGTGGTCGACGGCCTCTTGCCGATGCAAAATATTTGCTAGCAAGGCAATGGTTTTTAGATGGCAATTTAACCAACGGCTATCGGTTAAAGTGACGGCTTTAATGCCAGTATATTTGCCAGCAACGGGGACAATATCGGAACTCATGATAAATACCGTGGGCGCGGTATTTTCAGGAAAGGCATGGTCGCGCTTGGCAGCCGTACCACGGGTAATTTGCAAGTAAATGTACTGGTCTTTGCTGGCATCCAGCAGCGGCGCAAATAACGCCAGCCATTGTTCGGAGCTGTACGGATTCTCCATGCGGATACCCGCCAAACTGTCGTCCAGCCGCTGCAAATGCGCTTGCCAATGGAATAATCGTCCTTGATAAACGGGGATAACTTCGTAAATGCCGTCAGCGAATAAAAAACCGCGATCTAACACGGAAATTTTGGCTTCAGTTAACGGCAAATAATCACCATTTAAATAGACGACTTTATTTTCCATCGTCAGCTTTCTCCATCATCAATAAAGCGCTGTCGTAGAGCCTGCGGAAAATACCGCCTTGTTCAACGGCTTGTAGGGCAATCAGGTCTTTATTGGCGACTTCTTCATTGCTTAAGGTGACTCTGACTGAGCCGAGCTTATCGCCTTCTTTTATCGGCGCGGTGATTTTTTTATCAATATTAATAACGGCTTTCAAATCGTTATAGTGACGGCGTGGAATGGTGACAAACAAATCTTCTGCCAAGCCTAATTGCACGGTTTGCGCCCCGCCTTTCCAAACCCGCGCTTCGCTCAGCGAGGTTTTGCCTTGATATAAACGATGCGCTTCAAAAAAGCGGAAACCGTAATTGAGCAAGCTTTGGTTTTCGTTGGCGCGGGCGTTGGCGCTCTTAGTACCCATCACCACGGAAATCAGCCGCATATTTTCACGCAAGGCCGAGGCAACCAAGCAATAGCCTGCGTCATCTGTGAATCCGGTTTTTACGCCATCAACAGAATCATCTCGCCACAATAATTGGTTGCGGTTGTGCTGGGTAATTTTGTTGTAAGTGAATTCTTTTTGCGAAAACCACCGATAGTAATCGGGGAAATCATGGATTAACGAACGGGTCAAGATCGCCAAATCATGGGCGGTGGTGTAATGGCCTTCAATCGGCAAACCATCGCTGTTTCTAAAATGGCTGTTGTTCATGCCGATACGGGCAGCATGTTGGTTCATCATTTCCGCAAAAGTGCTTTCATTGCCAGCAACATGTTCCGCCAATGCGACACTGGCATCGTTACCGGATTGGATAATCACACCTTTAAGTAAGTCTTCTACTTTTACTTGTTCGTTAACTTCCACAAACATGCGCGAGCCTGAGGTATCGCGGGCTTTTTGGCTGATGGTGACTAAATCGGTGAGTTTTAAATGACCGTTGCGGATTTCTTGGAAAACCACATACACCATCATGATTTTAGTCAAGCTGGCGGGGGCTAATTTGGCATCGGCATTGTTTTCCGCCAAAATTTTGCCCGTATGGTAATCCTGAAGAATATAGGCACTGGCGGCAATGGTCGGTGCAGGTGGTGTGGAGATTTCAGCCTCATCTGCATGTGCTTGTGCAATAAGCACATACAAGGTAAACAATAAAAACAGCGGGAAGTTTTTAGAAAATATCATGCGTTTAGGGATAAATAGGCTTAATAAAACAGGCCGTTATTGTATCATGTCGACGGGCGTTTGTTGGCTTTGATTAAGCCAGCACAATTAAGGCAAGCTAAAGGAATTTCAATAAAATGTTTCAGCAGAAGCGGAATCTGGATGCTTAGCTTTTCAGAACCACCGTTGTGTTGGATAATGCCCGTTCTAAAACTATAAACCTTCCCTTCCACTTTTACTGACGAGAAAAACTATGTCTACTTTTCCGATTGATCTTGGCGCTTACCAACGTATTTCGCTAGACGCTAGCGTTCCTACGTTGACTGCAGAGCAAAAAGCCGCCCTGCAAGCCAATATCCAATTATGCCGCGATGCTATCGTATTCTTTACTTCAACGGGTGCTGCGCGTGGCGTGGGCGGTCATACTGGCGGCCCTTTCGACACTGTGCCTGAAGTTATGATTATGGACGCTTTGTTCCGTGGCTCTGACAAATATGTACCGACTTTCTTTGACGAAGCTGGTCACCGTGTAGCTACCCAATACTTGATGTCAGTATTGAATGGCGACATGCCAGCCGAAAAATTGACCCAATACCGTGCCGCACATTCGCATTTGCCAGGCCATCCAGAATTGGGCTTCACTCCAGGCGTAAAATTCAGCTCAGGCCGTTTAGGTCACATGTGGCCTTATGTTAACGGTGTGGCTATCGCCAACCCAGAAAAAGTCTTGTTCTGCTTAGGTTCAGACGGTTCACAACAAGAAGGCGACGATGCCGAAGCAGCGCGTTTAGCTGTTGCCCAAGGCTTGAACGTTAAATTGATTATCGACGACAACGACGTCACCATCGCAGGTCACCCATCTAGCTATTTGAAAGGCTGCTCAACTGCCAAAACATTGGCTGGTCAAGGCGTTACCGTATTGGAAGGCGACGGCGAAGATTTGGACAGCTTGTATGCCAACATCTGCACAGCCATCAACACCCCAGGCCCAGTAGCGGTTATCAACCACCGTAAAATGTGCCCAGGCATCGTTGGTTTGGAAGGCTCAACCCACGGTCACGACGTTATCTCAGTAAAAGTAGCGTTGGAATACTTAGAAAATCGCGGCCACACCGCTGCTGTTGAATTCTTAAAAGGCGTTGTCGCACCAAAAATGACTGACACCTTCTTAGGTTCAGACAATGCCAAATGGGATGCCAACCGTAACGTTTTCGGCGATGCCGTTGTTGCCGCCATGAGCACCATGAGCGAAGCAGAACGCATCGAAAAAGTCCGTGTGATCGACTCCGACTTGGAAGGCTCTTGTGGCTTGCACAAAATCCACACTGCCTACCCAGAAACCTTCATCTCTTCCGGCATCATGGAGCGCGGTAACTTCTCCGCTGCTGCTGGTTTCGGTATGGAAGCAGGCAAACAAGGTATCTTCGGTACGTTCGCAGCTTTCTTAGAAATGTTGATGTCAGAAATCACCATGGCGCGTTTGAACAACTCCAACGTGTTAAGCCATTTCTCACATTCTGGTATCGACGACATGGCAGACAACACTTGCCATTTCGGTTTGAACAACTTCTTTGCCGACAATGGCTTAGACGATGCTTACGCCACCAACCTGTATTTCCCTGCTGATCCAAACCAAATGCGCGCATTGGTCAAAAAAGTCTTCTTTGATCCAGGCCTGCGTTTCGTGTTCTCAACCCGTTCAAAAGTGCCAGTGATCCTGAACGAAAAAGGCGAAGAATTCTTCGGCGGCGATTACACCTTCGTACCGGGTAAAGACGAAGTCATCCGCGAAGGTACAGCGGGCTACATCATCGCATTCGGCGAAACCTTATACCGCGCCTTAGACGCAGTAGAACGTTTGAAAGCCGAAGGCATTGACGTTGGCTTAATCAACAAACCACACCTGAACGTAATCGACGAAGATATGCTGCAAAAAGTCGGCACATCGCCAATGGTGTTAGTGGCTGAATCGTTCAACCGCAAAACCGGTTTGGGTAGCCGTTACGGCACTTGGTTATTGGAACGCGGCCTGACACCAAAATTTGCCCACATTGCAACCCACAAAGAAGGCTGCGGCGGTTTGTGGGAACAATTCCCACACCAAGGCATTGATCCAAATGGCATCATGGCAAAAGTTAAGGCAATGCTTGCATAAGCAGTAACCTAGCTTGCAGTAACAAAAAAGGGTACAGTGATGTACCCTTTTTTTATGGCTAGGATTTTTGGAGATAACCAACATGCAAGATATTCATCTCACTCTGAATGACCCACAGCTAGAACAATCCCTATTGCGCTTGGCAACACAACAGCAGCAAAACTTACCGGAATTTGTCCTTGGCATCCTATCCCGTTATGTCACTGAAACTGAGCAAGCAGAAACCTTAAGCATCCAAAAACTCGACCCATTCCAACACTCGCAAGCCCCAACTGAGAAATTCCAGCCACCAGAAAACAGTGCCGATTTAGTGTTTGCAGATATAGACGATAGCCTTACATTCGCCAAACAGCTAAGACAACAAGCTTGGCAACGCCATGAATAATCGGGTGCTTTGCGATACCTGCATTTTGATTGACTTTGTCAATGGGCGCAGTCGACAACTTGCCGATTTGCATAGCCAGAACATCCAGCTATTCATTAACCCCGTCATTGAATTGGAACTGCTCCAAGGCGCACGCAATAAAGCAGAAATGCAAAAGTTGGAAAAAATACTGGCGATGTTCCATCACCTAGAAATCCCTTCGGAAGTTTTCAACCTGGCACGACAACTGATAAAACAATACTCGCTTTCACATGGTTTACGACTAGCCGATGCCTTGATTGCCGCAACGGCTTTGGTTTATGGACTTGAGCTACTGACAATAAACCAAAAAGATTTTCGGTTTATTCCTGAGTTGCTTTTATATGTTTGATGATGCCATCAATTGCTTGGTATTGTTAATAATTTTATAGGAAGCCAATGATTACCTTATCCATCTCCCCGCAAGGCCAAATCACCTTACCCGCCGATGTGTTGCAAATAGGCACTTGGAAAAATAATAAGGAATTAGTCCTGCATTGCTTGGGCGACACCGTTATTTTACGTCCAGCCAATTATCAAAAAACCGATGACATAAACGATTTAGGCGGTTTCTTTACAAACAACACCGTTAAATTAACGACAGAAGAGTTATGCGAAACTGTTGATTTGACGAAGGAATAAACCGTGTTAATTGCCGTCGACACCAACATCATGATCCGGCTAGCCATGCGCGACGATGAAAGCCAATACCAAAAGGTAATGGCTTTATTAATCGAACATTCGTTTTTCATCAGCAAAACTGTACAGTTAGAAATGGAATGGGTATTGCGTTCGCGCTATAAACAAGCCTGCGGGGAAATTGCTGACTTTTTTACCCTGTTGTTGCAGAAAAATAAAATCCAATGTGAAAACGAACAAGCACTCATGAATGCCCTGTGTTGGTATCGTTTAGGGGCAGATTTTGCTGACGCGCTACATTTAGCCAACACCGAAGGATTGACTTTTTATACCTTTGATGGGCGATTCTGTAAAAATGCCATTAATGAAGGAATTGCGCCAAGCATTACAATTTTGTAAAAACCCAGCGAATGCCCAGAATTTCGCAAGCTCTTCCAAGTTATTAACAGAGTAAAAATTGCTTAAGTTAGAGACTCTTTATGAATATTGACCAAATAGTCAGCGAAGCCTTAAAGCTAAACCCTCACGACAAAGCTCTATTGGCACAAACCCTATGGGAAAGCCTTGATGCACCTTATCTTGCCGATACTGAACTATCAGATGACGAAGCCATTGCCTTGGCGAAACAACGGGACAGTGAAATTGAAAATGGCTTGGTACAGCCACTTTCTCATTCGCAATTAATGTCCAATTTACGGAATGCGGATTGAATACCATCCTGCCATTGAGCAGGAATTACGCGACATTATCAGCTATTACAACCAATGTTCATCAGGTTTAGGCACTGAATTTCTGAATGAATTGGAACGTCAGATTTTCAAGATTGCAGCCATGCCCACACAATGGCGAATTGTTGAAAGTGATATACGCAGGGCGTTAATGAAACGCTTTCCTTATGTTATCTATTTTCGGGTTTTGGAAAGTGACGTACTTCGGGTAACCGTGGTTAAACACCAGCGTAGACATCCAAGTTTTGGTCTCGGTAGAAAGTAGGTTTTTATAGGAATGTTTGACTCCGTTTATGTACCTTGCCCAAAATGTGGCGAATTGAATGAATTCCAAAGCAAAGGCGGTGATTGTTTGTTGAACGAATACACGCTTGAAAATGCACCCGCAAACGTCTTGCTGGATATGAATCGACATTCCCCCGTCACCTGCCAAAACTGCGGGACAAAATTCGAAGTAAAGCTGACAGTTTCCATCACCAAAGAAATCGTCGAGGTATTAACATGAACCCACTCATCAGCCACAACAAAACCGCAATTTTAGACTTAGCCAAACAGCATGGCGTTAAATCCATTAGTTTATTTGGCTCAATGGTGCGCGGAGATGTTAGCGTCAATAGCGACGTGGACTTTTTGGTAGAACTTGAACAAGGCCGCGATTTGTTTGATTTGGGCGAATTGCTGATGGATTTACAAGCCTTACTGCAACGAAAAGTCGATGTAGTCACCCAAAATGCGCTGCATCCGAGTATTTCTTCCCAAATATTGAAAGAAGCGCAGCCATTATGAAAGATGACCGTGTTTATATTGAGCATATCATTGTCTGCATTGACCGAATCGACGAATACACGCAGAACGATCAATTTGTATTCATGAACTCAACTATGGTTCAAGATGCGGTGATTAGAAATTTACAAACCCTCTCAGAATCTACGCAAAATTTACCAATAAGCTGAAAGCAGAATATCTTGAAATCAACTGGAAAGCCATTTCAGGGTTTAGAAATATCTTGGATCACAAGCATTTAGGTTTGGACTTGCCACAGATTTGGGTTGTTATTGAAAATAGGTTGCCACAACTGAGGGGATATCTTGAAAAACTACTGTAAACCCAAAAATCAACTTAGCATTTTTAACTAGAAGTACGTGTAAGCTAACTGAGGTAATACATGTTAAGCAAAGCAAAAATTAAAGCGCAGTTAGAACATATTTCTAAAAAAGCTTGTGTGGCTCTTGTTGTCCGTTTAGCAATGCGGGTCTTGCCAATGGTAATGATACCCAGAAAAAACCTAAGCTACTTTTTTGGTTTAAAAGAACAAGAGCCATTTTGGTTTTGGAAAAATGACAAAAACCAGTATTTGTTGACTATCTTTAAGATTTACATCGAAGGCATAGCCTTCGTAATCTACGAAAAAGAACCTTTCTTTACTGACATAGTGACTATAAATGACGACACCAACGCCGCACGAGCAGCTGCCTATGTCAAAGAGACCATAACAGCAAAAGAATATGAATATTTCAGACGCTACGAATACGCTGGCGACGATTTCAATGACGAATGGAAATACCCCAGTGCAGAAGCCGCTGTGAGTTCAGTCTTTGCAGCATTTCGGGCCGTCGCAAATGCATTCAATACTGCTCTCGATACCGAAATCATAAAGACAACCTTACTCAACGATTGGCAAGCATTAGAAACATTAACCGCAGTCGAATTATTAGAACAACCTCTTTGGCCTAACACTGCCCCCAAATCCTGGCAGCAATTACACCAAGATTTTATTATCCATCTTAAAAGCTTAAATGCTGGCTTTGAAGTTTGGTTGAATTGGTATATAGATCGACTGGAAGGCAAACCAATTGATAGGGTAAAACTTGAGCAATGGACTAATATCCCAAAAGAAATCGAATCCCAAGGCGTAGCAAAAACTAATGCCTATCTTAAAAGCCTTTCACAATATACAACCAACCAAGCGCTAAAACGTGTCCGCACTATTTTTATTGGTTATGGCGAAGCGGGCAAAACCTCTCTGATCCGCGCCTTGCATGGCGAAGAAGTCGTTCAGGGCAAAGAAGCGATGACTGCTGGGATCGAAATCCGCGACTGGCAAGTACCTAATACCAACATTCAAGCACATTTTTGGGATTTTGGTGGGCAGGTGATGTTCCATTCCACGCACAAGTTCTTTTTACGTTCGTCTTGTGTTTATGTCGTAGTTATCAACTCCCGCGCAGACATAGACCCCAGCGCACAAACCGAATATTGGTTAGAGCACGTTAAAGTTTTCGGCGGTCCTGCACCTGTATTAATAGTCGGCAACAAGGCTGACGAAAAAGAAATTGATATACAAATGCAGACGCTTCGCCATAAATACCCAAATATTAAAGGCTATTATCCGCTCTCTTGCACCCACGCAAAAACCAGCCACAAAAATCAGTTTGAGTATTTTAAACAAGCCTTAGTAAGAGAATTGCAGGCAGTGGGAATGCACCAAATGTTATTTACTCCCGCGCAAGCCAATGTTTTAAATGAATTGCTCGAATATTCCCCAGACCACGCATTTTTAAGTGAGCAAGAATTTCACAACATCTGCGATAAGCACGGTATCAGCAACGAAGGCGAACTGAATCGAGAATGGTTAGTGGATATTTTCGACAAACTGGGAGTAATGCTGCATTTTGACGAGTTAAAAGCTTTCAACGATTCTTACCTCCTCAATCCACGCTGGCTGACCCATGGTATTTACACGCTGATGAATGCCGAGCAAGCACGGCTGAGCGAACAAGACATAGTTAATATTTTAAACACCGCACCCGTACAAGATGAATATCAGCGCCTATTAACTTATCCGGCGGACAAATGTCTATTTATTAGTAAAATCATGCAGTATTTTAGACTGTGCTATCCCTTGCCCAATGACAAAAACACGTTATTGATCCCTAATTTATTAGGCGAGGAATTACCGGATTATCCAACCGAATTGAAGGATGAGCTGACCTTACGCTTTGAATTTGACTTTAACGGCTTCTTACCTCGCAACCTCATCGGTGAATTTATGGTTAGTCGCTACCAAGAAATAAAAAATGATTTGCAAAGCCAGCGTGGCGCAGTATTTGTTAGTAAAACCCAAAATGCCGAAGCCTTAGTAGAAGCCGATTACCGCCGGAGTGTGCTGATGATGCAAGTGTACGGAAGCGATGCCAAAGATTATCTGATGATTTTGTATGATGCGATGAAAGGAATTTTTGGAGATTTGGCTTTAGATTATAAAGAATGGGTGTATTTGCCGAAAGCTGCTGCCCTAGACCTCGAAGCCTATGAAAAAGCGTTATTAAAAAGTGGTAACAAGCTTGAAAAAGCCGAATACAAGCAATTGATAGAAACCGCGAAAGACAACCAAGCCAAATTTATATCAGCATCTGGCTTGAAATATGATGTGAAAAAAGTCTTAGGCTATTTTTTATCTGAAAGCGAGCAAAGTCGGCAAGGCATTACCAATCATTTCTATGGGGCTAGGCCAATAGTCTCCCAAATTGAGGAACAACATGTGAGCAACCAAACTGTAAACGTCAGCCATAGCACCATCCACGGCTCAGTCCTAGCCGCTGAAAAAATAGAAAACTGCTTAAACACCCTACAGTCTTCACCAGCCGATAACGACATCAAACAGCTATTGTCTGAACTGCTAAAACACATCGTCGAACTGAACAACAAAGTACCTGCTGAGGTGCTTGACCAAATCAGCCGCGAAGCCGAAGATTTAGTCAATGAAATCAACAGCGGTAAGCCAAGAAAACGCAATAGCTTGTTAAGTTTGGATGGCATAAAAGACGCGGCGATTGTGCTGGGCGAAACTGCAAAACCGATCATCGAACTTGCTGAAAAAATCAGCCCTCTGTTACAAAACTTCTGATATTAATCAGTGGTAGGGTGGGCATGCTTTTCCTGCCCACCAATACAAACACACGATACTAAAACGGTGGGCAGAAAAGCGTTGCCCACCCTACTTATCTGCCCACAGCACTAAAAGCTTTACTTATAAATAGGACTATTTTATGTACGCGATTGAATTTGAAACCGATGTTTTCAACAGTACCATCCAAATACCGATTGAATATAAAGAACTTGAAGCTAAGCATATAAAGGTCATTATCGTTGAGATCAGCAATACGCAAAAAAAGCTTCCAGATGGTTTTTTAAATCCTGTCGCCATCAGCAGCTACAAAAACGTCGCCAACCGGGATGAGTTATATGACCGTTAGGGCGTTTGTTGACACCAACATCTATATTTACGCGCTAACCCAATCGCAACAAGCGGGCGATGAACACAAAAGAACGCTTGCCTTAACCGTTTTTGAAACACTACTACAAGCCCAAACCATTGTTACTTCAACACAAGTTGTAAATGAATTTCATAGCAACTTGGTTAAAAAATTCAAATTAGAAGATTCGGCGGTTTTTAATATTGCTGTAGAAAATATTCTACCAATTTCGTTAGTTGTTCCGGTTACCTTCCAAACTTACGATGCCGCCTATCGGTTGCGCTCTAAATACAGCTTATCGTTTTGGGATTCTTTAATCGTATCCAGTGCCTTGGAGCATAATTGCACAACGCTTTATAGTGAAGATATGCAACATCAGCAAACTATTGATAATCAATTATTGATTATCAACCCTTTCAGTTGTTAAGTCGCGTAGGTTGGGCAACGCTTTTCCTGCCCACCAACATAAAAACACGATACTAAAACGGTGGGCAGAAAAACTTGCCCACCCTACCTCGTTTTAAACTCAAACGCCTCCACCACGCCCCATAAAATCTTATGGCGGTTTTCTGATGAAATCTTTGTTTGGTGAATTTACGCAGAAGCGTTTGCTTGTTTGTGAGAAACGGCTGCGGCTGGGGAATTTTTGCGTTGTTTGTTGGCTTCAGGTTTTTATCGTTCACACACAAGGATATGCGAACGATAAAAACGCCAACTGCTTGGAGAAATCGGAAGGGAAAAGCTTAGCCTGGTTGGTCTGTTAGTTGGGCTACGGTGGTGTTTTCAAATAATGGGCGGATTTGGATGGCGCCTGTGCCAGATTTTTGTATGCCTAGCTCTTTGGCGGCGGCATAGGATAAATCCATCACGCGGTTGCCGTGGAATGGGCCGCGGTCATTAATACGGACGATCACGCTGCGGTTGTTGTGTAAGTTGGTTACTTCTACGTAAGAAGATAACGGCAAGGAGTTGTGCGCGGCGGTCATGGCGTTCATGTCGTAACGTTCGCCATTGGCGGTGCGACGGCCTTGGAAGCGGCTGCCATACCATGATGCTAGGCCTTGTTTGTCATCACCGGCTTGTTGGTGGTGATGGCTATGATGTCTGTGGTGGTGTTGCCGATGGCTTTTACGCTGTGAAGCTTCGGCGGTGGTGAAAACACTGCTAATAAAACTGCTTAGCACAATAATCGAAATTGCTGTGATCAGTTTATTCATGGGAACGACCCTTTTTTGTTTAAGATAGATTGGCTTAATTGATATACCGCCATGGCATATAAAGGGCTGTGGTTATAGCGGGTGATAACATAGAAATTTTCTAAAACCGCCCACAACTCTTCGCTTTGTTCTTGTTTTAACTCAAGAATTTTTATCTTTTCAGATAAAGCCAAAGGCACGGATATTTTTAAGTTGAGTGATTCTAACTCAGCGAGTCTTAAATCCGGCTTAAGGTTGGGCGTAATCTTAGCTTTGTATAAATTATTTTCGGCAGTCATCGGCACGGCAATGGGGTGGCCTTTTTGCCAATGATGGGCGGCAAAATACTGGGCGACGCTGCCGATAATGTCGGTTTTGCTGTGCCAAATATCGCGTTGTTGGTTGCCGTCAAAATCGACGGCGTAGCGCCGAAAACTGCTGGGCATAAATTGCGGCATACCCATTGCGCCTGCGTAAGAACCTATCGGCAGCGCGGGGTTTAAGCCTTGTTCGCGGCATAAGAGCAGAAAATTCTCCAGCTCACCGAGAAAAAATTGACTACGCGGCGGATAAGCGAAGGCTAAGGTGGCTAGCGCGTCGATAACCCGATATTTGCCCTGGTGTTTGCCGTAATTGGTTTCTACGCCGAGAATGGCGACGATGATCTCTGGCGGCACACCATATTGCTGTTCCGCACGTTGCAAGGCGGCGGCATTGTCTTTCCAGAACTGTACGCCGCCATCAATACGGGCATCGGTCAGGAAAATTTTGCGGTATTTGTACCACGGCATGGCTTCGGCGGGTTTCGCCATTTTTTGCAGAATATCGTCTTTAATTACCGCATCAGCCAACCAGTGTTGTAGCTCTTCGGTTTTAAATTGATGTTGGTCGTGCATGGCGTGGATAAAGCCATCGACAGGCTGGCTTTCAATAAAGGGCGTGGCACAAGCCGCCAATAACAGGCTGCTGGCGATTACAGATAATTTCATCATTAGCGTGATAGCCGTTTTTTATGGGTGTGGATGGACATCAGAATGCCGAAACCCGCCAGCAAGGTGACGATAGAAGTGCCGCCGTAACTAATCAGCGGTAACGGTACGCCAACCACGGGCAATACGCCGATAACCATGCCGATGTTGACGAACACATAAACAAAAAATGTAAATGCCAAACTGCTTGCCAGTAAACGGCAATAGGTGTCCTGCGCTTGCGAGGCGATGTACAAGCAACGGGCGATAATCAATAAATACAAAATCAACAAACCCACGCAGCCAAACAGGCCGAATTCTTCCGCGAACACCGCAAAAATAAAATCGGTGGAGCTTTCTGGCAAAAAATCCAATTCCGATTGGGTACTGCCCAACCAGCCTTTGCCATAAATGCCGCCCGAACCAATGGCAATTTTTGATTGGATGATGTGATATCCACGGCCTAAAGGATCGGCTTCTGGGTTTAAAAACGTCAACACCCTATCGCGTTGATAGCCGTGCATAAAATGCCAAATAATCGGCAACAACGCAGCAATGGCGGCGGCGATAGCCATCATCAAGCGCCAAGACAAGCCAGCAAAAAACAATACCCCAGCACCGGAACTGGCAACCAGCAAGGCCGTGCCTAAATCCGGCTGTTTGGCGATCAGCAACGTCGGCAACAAAATCAACACCGTTGCCACCAATAATTGCTTGGGTCTGGGCGGCAACGGGCGGTCAGCCAAAAACCACGCGATCATCATCGGTGTGGTCAGTTTTATCATTTCCGAGGGCTGAAAGCGGAAAAAACCCAAATCTAACCAGCGTTGTGCGCCCTTGCCAATCTCGCCCATCACCAACACCGCAATCAACAAAAACACGCCAATACCAAACAGAATGGCGGAATAACGTTTGAATTGGTAAGGGTTAACATGCGCCAGCGAAATCATCACCGCAAAGGCCAAACTGATACGCGCCGCTTGCCGATACAACACGCCCATATCTTGGCTGCCTGCGCTGTACAAGATGATAAAGCTTAATAAAGCGGCAAAAAACAGCCCGATAAACAGCGGAATATCAATATGCAAACGCCTTAAGATATTGCCGATGATGGATGGCGGCTCAAAATGTTCGCGGCGGGTTTCGGTTTTCATACGGCTGGCCTTATTGGCGGTTTTTTAGATATTGCTTGATGATTTTGCCTGCAATCGGCGCAGCCACCGAGCCACCGTGACCACCGTTTTCAACAATTACCGCCACGGCGATTTGTGGGTCATGCGCGGGCGCAAAAGAGATAAACAAGGCATGGTCGCGCAATTTAAAGTCGATGTCGTGTTCGTTGTATTTGGCGTTTTGCTTAATGTTAAACACCTGCGCGGTGCCAGTTTTGCCAGCGATTTGGTAGGGGATATTCTTGCCAATGCTTTTGGCTGTGCCGCGCTCACTATGCACGACATCGACCATGCCTGCGACGATGGCATCGATATTTTCTGACTTCAGCGCTATCTCGCCTTTGTGGGTTTGCGGGCCAGGCAACGTGGCGTTGGGGGTGACTATCCTATCCACCAAAAACGGCGTGACAATACGGCCTTTATTGGCGAGCGTGGCAGTCGCCCTTGCCAATTGCAACGGCGTTACTTGGTGAAAACCTTGGCCTATGCCTGTGATTAAGGTATCACCCGGAAACCATTGCTGCTTTTTTTGGGCTTCTTTCCATTGCCGCGACGGCAACAAGCCGGATTTTTCGCCGACCAAATCGATACCCGTTTTTTCACCAAACCCGAATTGTTTTAAGAAATCGTACATACGGTCGATGCCCAGCATGGAAGCCAAGCGGTAAAAATACACGTCGCAAGATTGGGCGATAGCGTCATTCATATTCACCGAGCCATGCCCGCTTTTACGCCAATCGCGGAATTTATGGGTAACGCCGGGCAATTGGTAATAGCCGGGGCAAAATAATTTTTGCTCGGCATTGATGGCATCGTATTGCAAGCCTGCCAAAGCCACAAACGGCTTGACGGTAGAACCCGGCGGATACAAGCCCCGTAAGGCGCGGTTATATAAAGGTTGGTCTTGCGACGACTCTAGGGCTTTATAAGCATCGTTAGTAATCCCGACCACGAACGGATTGGGATCAAAACCCGGACGGCTGCTAAATACCAACACGCCTCCGGTTTTAATGTCGATGGCAACCACTGCGCCGTTATAGCCTTCCAAAGCATCGTAGGCGATTTTTTGCAGGTCTATATCTAAGCTCAGATACAAACTCGCGCCCGTCTCGGGGTTAGTTTCGTTCAGGGTATTTAAAGACCGCGCTTGTACGTTAGTCTCAATTTCCGCGTACCCCGCTTTGCCATGCAATTGGCTTTCGTAACTGCTTTCTATGCCCAATTTGCCGATATGGGTAGAGCCACGGTATTCGGCGATGGGCAGTTCTTTCATTTCATTTTCGTTAATGCGCCCAACATAGCCGATGACATGGGCGGTCAATTCGCTGTAGGGATAATGCCGAACCATGTGGGTACGGATGTCTACGCCGGGAAAATACGGCCTGACTACCGCAAAGCGCGCCAATTCTTCGTCATTCATATTCAACAACAACGCGGTGCTGGTGAAACGTTTTTGGCGTTTGTATTGTTTTTGGAAGCTATCGATTTTATCGTCTGAAATGTTGAGCAGCTTTTGCAGGCGGTGCAGGGTGTCCGGCATATTGCTGATTTGTTCGGGCGTTAATTCCAAACTGTATGACGGGGTGTTGTCGGCGAGGATTTTGCCGTTGCGGTCGTAAATAATGCCGCGCGTGGGTACTAGCGGCACAATTTTTACGCTGTTTTCTTTCGCCATCGAGGCGTAGCGCTCGTGCCCGAAAATTTGCAGATAAACCAAGCGGATGACTAAGGCGGAGGTAAGCAGGCTGATAACGGCAAACGCCACTAACAGCCGTCGGTGAAAAACGCGCTGTTCGGCGGAATTGTCTTTCATCGAATAAAAATCCGACATCAGTTACGTTTACGCAAACGGACAAACCGCAACGCGGTATAAACCAAAGGCCAACAGATGGTGCCAGTGAATACCGGCCACCAAAAACTGGCATGTAATTGCGCTGGATGTTGTAGGTTTTTGATGAAGAACAGCAATAGCTGCGATAACAACAGGCAGAAAAACACAAACAAGCCTTGTTGCAATAAAGGGAATTGGCGCAGGCGTTTATGCAGTTTTAAGCAGATGTAGATAACTAAAGCATATGCCAGCGCATATTGCCCAAATAGCCGTCCGGTGAGGACATCGGTGAGCAAGCCGAATGTCCAAGCGTGAAAAATCCCGACCCGCTCTGGCAAGGCTAATGACCAATATATTAAGGTTAACAATACCCAGTCCGGATTCAGCATCGCCAGTTCCGGCGGTAACGGCATAATCCGTAAACACATCGCCAAGACGATGGACAGGATGATGCGACCAAAGCCATAGTAAAGATCAGTCATGGGTGGCGGTTGCGGGTTTGGTGGTTAACGGCACGGGCGTGGAGTTGCTCCAGACAATCATCAGCTCGCGGTTGCGGTCTAGCTTGGCGGTCGGGGTGGCGGTGATGTTGGCAAAGGGCTTTTCGGCTTGGGCGTTGAAATCATCCACCACTGCCACCGGATAACCTTGCGGAAAAGTGCCGCCCAAGCCGGAGGTGATGAGCAAATCGCCCGGACGGATGTCGGCATTGCTGGGCAGATACGGCAACACTAGGCGATTTAACTGCCCGCTGCCGACGGCAATGGTCAGTAAACCGTTGCGGTTAACCTGCACCGGAATGGCGTGGTTGGGGTCGGTAATCAACATGATTTCGGAAGTCAGCGGCAAGGAGCGGAACACTTGCCCGACCACGCCATTGGCATCAAGTACGGGCTGTTGCGGGTACACGCCAAAGCGCGAGCCTTTGTTGACCACGACGATGTGTTCGTAAGGCACGGTGTTGACCGCCAGCAATTCTGCCACCAACACTTGCTCGCCTAATTTAAAGGAGTTTTCTAGCAAGGCGCGCAGACGGATGTTTTCTTTTTCCAAGGCTTCCAATTTCAGCAATTGGGTTTGCCGAATCAAACGCTCTTCCTGCAAATGCTGGTTTTCTGCTTGCAAGGTGGCGTAAGTGCTGACGGAATGGCTAGCTTGCTCTATCAGCACCGAAGGCAAATCCACTAAGTATTTTAGCGGATCAATAAAAAAGGAGAGGCTGGCGCGTAAAAAGTCGAGTTGATGGCTGCGGTGTTCGGCAACCAGTAAGGCGGTGGACGCAAGCACAGCCACCAGTAAACGGGTATTAATGGAGGGGCCGGTAGCGAATAACAGTTTGATGGTAAGAATCTCGTCTGCGGTTAAAAAACCCAGCAATCAGGCGATGATCGCTGGTGTAATGCCGACAATTATTCCAAAGAAAACGTGGAAACCCCTTTTTTGTCGAGCATTTCCAAAACCATGCCGCCGCCTCTGGCAACGCAGGTTAACGGGTCATCAGCAATAAACACAGGTAAGCCAGTTTCTTCGGCAATCAAACGGTCTATATCTTTTAATAATGCGCCGCCGCCAGTGAGATAAATACCCCGGTTGGCGACATCAGCGCCTAATTCTGGCGGGGTTTGTTCCAACGCCACTTTTACCGCGCCGACAATGCCGGATAACGGCTCTTGTAAAGCTTCTAAAATTTCGTTGCTGTTCAGTGAAAAACTGCGCGGCACACCTTCAGCCAGATTGCGGCCTTTAACTTCAATTTCCCGTAATTCACTACCCGGATAAGCAGTGCCGATTTCCATTTTGATACGCTCAGCGGTAGCTTCGCCAATCAATGTGCCGTAATTTCTGCGGATGTAATTAATGATGGCGTCATCAAAACGGTCACCGCCGATACGCACAGAGTTGGAATAGACAATGCCGTTTATGGAGATAACCGCGACTTCTGACGTACCACCGCCAATATCCAAAACCATCGAGCCGCACGCCTCATCCACAGGCAAACCCGCGCCAATCGCGGCGGACATTGGTTCTTCAATCAAATACACTTCACGCGCACCTGCCATCGCCGCAGACTCGCGGATAGCGCGGCGCTCTACTTGGGTTGAGCCGCAAGGTACACAAATTAAAATACGCGGACTAGGGCGCAGCAGTTTGCTTTTATGGACTTTCTCTATAAAAAACCGCAACATGCGCTCGGTGACAGCAAAATCGGCGATAACCCCGTCTTTTAACGGGCGGATAGCGGTGATATTGCCAGGGGTTCTGCCTAACATGCGTTTGGCATCCATACCAACCGCAGCGATGGTTTTGTTGCCGCGCACTTTATCTTCTTTAATGGCGACTACGGAAGGTTCGTTCAGGACAATGCCTTGGCCTGGAATGTATATCAAGGTATTGGCGGTTCCTAAGTCAATTGATAGATCATTAGAGAAAAGGCCGCGAATTCGTTTGAACATTTTTACCTGTTTCCTTTAGGGGAATAAAATAGCGATACTCTATCAATCATGAAGGTATTTGAGCAAGATATAAAGTATTATATTTGGCTGGTTAACTAATAGACTCGAGTGCTTTACTAAACCACAGCTTACATAGCCCCTGCACTCAGGCAACCGCTGTATTTATTACCGAATTTTACGGAGCAAACCATGTCGTTAACGGCAGAAGATGTAAACAAAATCGCGCATTTGGCGCGGCTGGGAATTGATAGCCAGGATGTCGGTTCTTACACCAAAGACCTATCCGGCATGTTGGCACTGATGGCGAAAATGGGCGAAGTCAATACCGATGGTGTAGAGCCAATGGCGCACCCTTTAGACCAAGTGCAGCGCCTACGCGCCGATGTGGTTACCGAAAGCAACCAGCGCGAACATTTCCAAGCCATTGCCCCCAAGGTTGAAGACGGCCTTTATCTAGTACCTAAAGTGATCGAATAAGGGATTACCCATGCACAGCAAATCCATCCGCCAATTGGCGCAAGGCCTACGCGCCAAAGAATTCTCCAGCGTTGAACTGACCCAACACTTTCTGCAACGCATTAAGCAACATCAAAACCTCAACGCCTACATCACCGTCACCGAAGAGCTGGCCTTAGCGCAAGCGCAAGCCGCAGACCAACGCTTAGCGGCTGGTGACACCGATTTATTACTGGGCTTGCCTATCGCCCAAAAAGACTTGTTCTGCACTTTGGGCGTTAGAACCAGCTGCGGCTCAAAAATGCTCGACAACTTTATCGCCCCCTATAACGCCACCGTAGTAGAAAAGCTCAACCAAGCAGGCGCGGTTATGCTCGGTAAAGTCAACATGGACGAATTCGCCATGGGTTCATCCAACGAAACCAGCTTTTACGGCGCAGTCAAAAACCCCTGGGATAGCAACGCCGTAGCAGGCGGCTCTTCCGGCGGTTCGGCAGCAGCAGTCGCGGCACGCATAGCAGTATGCGCCACTGGCACAGATACAGGTGGCTCCATCCGCCAACCTGCGGCCTTATGTGGCATTACGGGTTTAAAGCCAACTTACGGGCGTGTCTCCCGTTATGGCATGATTGCCTACGCATCGAGTTTGGATCAAGGCGGACCAATGGCGCAAAGTGCCGATGATGCCGCGATTTTATTGCAAGCGATGGCAGGCTTTGACAGCAAAGACTCCACCAGCATGGATCACCCCGTCCCCGACTACAGCGCCACCCTTGACGCGCCATTAACCGGATTAAAAATTGGCTTGCCCAAAGAATTTTTCGGCGAAGGCTTAAGCGACGATGTCGCCCAAGTGCTGCAAGTGGCAATCGACGAATACCGCAAACTGGGCGCGGAAGTTATCGACATCAGTATGCCCAACCTAAAATTGGCCATCCCAGCCTATTACGTCATCGCCCCTGCCGAATGCTCCGCCAACTTATCGCGCTTTGATGGCGTACGCTTTGGCTATCGCTGCGAAAACCCAGCGGATTTGACCGACCTCTACACCCGCTCGCGTGGCGAAGCCTTTGGCAAAGAAGTCAAACGCCGCATTTTGATGGGCACATACGCCTTATCCGCAGGCTATTACGATGCCTATTACATCAAAGCCCAAAAAATCCGCCGCCTGATTAGCGACGATTTCAAAACCGCTTTGGCGCAAATTGATGTCATCATGGGGCCGGTAACACCCACTACCGCCTTCGGTATCGGCGAAAAAATGGCTGATCCTATCGCCATGTATCTGGCAGACATTTACACCATCGCCATCAACTTAGCTGGCGTACCCGCGATGTCCATCCCCGCAGGTTTTAGCGACGGCAAACCCGTTGGCCTGCAAATCATCGGCAATTATTTTCAGGAAGCCAAACTGTTAAACATCGCCCACCGCTATCAACAAGTAACCGACTGGCACACGTTAATCCCCAAAAACTTCGAGTAAGCCGCCATGACCGCCATCACCCAGCTTTCGCAATTAGATTTAGATGCCACCTACAGTTACGCCGATTACCTGACGTGGCAACTGGAAGAAACCGTCGAACTAATACGCGGCAAGATTAGCGTGATGGCACCTGCGCCGAATTTAGCGCACCAACGGATTTCGCGTAATTTATTGCGGCCTATTAGCAACTATTTTTATAAACACCGCTGCCAAGTATTTCACGCGCCATTCGATGTCAGCCTCTACAATCGTCGTAAATCCGAACTCGCCGACCGCGAAATTTTCAGTGTCGTGCAGCCAGATTTATGCGTGATTTGCGATCCTGACAAGCTCACCACCCAAGGCTGTAGCGGCGCGCCGGATTGGGTGATAGAAATCGTCTCGCCCAATAATTCCAAACACGATGCCCGCACTAAATTTGCCTTGTACGAAGAAAACGGCGTACTTGAATACTGGCTGGTTTATCCTTACGAACAATCCATCTACCAATTTGTAATTAACGAAGACAACCAAAAATACCAGCTGCATGGCATGTACGCGCAAGACGGACTGGCAACGCCGTTTTTGTTTCCGGAATTGCAGATTGATCTGGCAGATGTTTTTGCCGAATAACACTAACGAATGCCCGCTATTGTCACTAACTTCGAGTAAGCCGCCATGACCGCCATCACCCAACTTTCGCAATTAGATTTAGATGCCACCTACAGTTACGCAGATTATCTGACGTGGCAATTGGAAGAAACCGTCGAACTAATACGCGGCAAGATTAGCTTGATGGCACCTGCGCCGAATTTAAAACATCAGCGCGTCATCACTAACTTAGGTGGCGCGTTGTATAACTACTTCCATAAAAAACGCTGCCAATTGTTTTATGCGCCTTTCGACGTAAGCCTCTACGACAGCCGCAAATCCCAACTCGCCAACCGCGAAATTTTCAGCGTGGTGCAACCGGATTTATGCGTGATTTGCGATCCTGACAAACTCACCACCCAAGGCTGTAGCGGTGCGCCGGACTGGATTATTGAAATCCTGTCGCCAGGCAATACCAAAAAAGAAATGCACTTAAAATACGATTTGTATCAAGAAAACGGCGTTAAAGAATACTGGCTGGTTTACCCTTACGAGCAGGCGGTTTACCAATTCGTCTTAAACGCCGAAACCAATTTGTACCAATTATTTTCCATGCACGCAGGCGATGACATCGCCACACCTTATCTTTTCGCTGACTTAAACATCGACTTAGCCGATGTTTTTGCTGAGAACTTGTTCTAAGCAACATCAACACCAAAGGAACTTACTATGACCACCCAGTGGGAAACTGTTATCGGTTTGGAAATCCATACCCAACTCGCCACCCAATCGAAAATTTTCTCCGGCGCATCGACTGCGTATGGCGCTGAACCCAACACCCAAGCTTGTGCGGTGGATTTAGGTTTGCCGGGCGTATTGCCAGTATTAAATGAAGATGCCGTGCGTAAAGCCGTCACCTTTGGTTTGGCTATCGAAGCAGAAATCGCCCCGCGCTCGGTGTTTGCCCGCAAAAATTATTTTTACCCTGATTTGCCCAAAGGCTACCAAATTAGCCAGATGGATTTACCGATAGTCGGCAAAGGCCATTTGGATATTGAAGTTGATGGCGAAACCAAACGCATCGGCGTTACCCGCGCGCATTTGGAAGAAGACGCGGGCAAGTCTCTGCATGAAAACTTTCACGGCTTAAGCGGTATCGATTTAAACCGCGCAGGTACGCCCTTGCTGGAAATCGTTTCCGAACCGGATATGCGCTCCGCCCAAGAAGCGGTCGCTTATATGCGTAAACTGCATGAACTGGTGCGTTATTTAGAAATTTGCGACGGCAATATGCAAGAAGGCTCGTTCCGTTGCGATGCCAACGTGTCCGTGCGTCCAGTTGGGCAAACCGAATTCGGTACCCGCGTGGAAATCAAGAACATCAACTCGTTTAAGTTTGTGGAAAAAGCCATCAACCATGAAGTGGAACGGCAAATTGATTTGATTGAAAGCGGCGGCAAAATCATCCAAGAAACCCGTCTGTACGATGCCAACAAAGATGAAACCCGCTCGATGCGCAGCAAGGAAGAAGCCAACGATTACCGCTACTTCCCAGACCCCGACTTGTTACCCGTGGTGGTTGGTGAAGATTTTAAAGCGCAAATCTACGCCAGCTTGCCGGAATTGCCTGATGCCAAAAAACAGCGTTTCCACAGCGAATACCAATTAGATGATGAAGCCGCTGGCATCCTGACTTCCTCACGGGCCTTAGCGGATTATTTTGAAGTAGTAACCAAGCAATCCGGCTGCGAAGCTAAGCTTTGTGCCAATTGGGTTAACGGCGAACTGGCGGCAGCGCTAAATAAAGCCAATTTGGAAATCACCGAATCGCCCATCAGCCCAGCGCAATTGTCAGGTTTATTGGTGCGGATCAGCGACAACACCATCTCCGGCAAAATCGCCAAACAGGTATTTGAAGCCCTCTGGCAAAATCCCGACAGCAACGCCGATGCCATTATTGATGCCCAAGGTTTACGGCAAATCACCGATACAGGCGCAATTGAAGCGGTTATCGACGCCATCATCGCCGCTAATGGCAAACAAGTAGAGCAGTACCGTGGCGGTAATGACAAGGTATTTGGCTTTTTTGTCGGTCAAGTCATGAAAGCCATGCAAGGCAAAGCCAATCCAGCAGAAGTTAATAAGATGTTGATGGCTAAGTTGAAAGGCTAGTACTCGGTCAATCCTGTTTTGACGGGTTGTAGGGGCGAATTCATTCGCCCTGTGCGGATAAATCCGCACCCTTCACAAAAATCATTACCGACAATTCAAGATTGACAGGCTCTACTGGCGTTTGATTTCGTATAAAACCGCATTGGACGGGATGCGGCGCGTATCCGCAAAATAATTAATTGCCAGTTCAGTTAGGAAATAACCGTGAAAAAACCTAGCGTCACCCCTACCATCAAATTTGTGGTAATGCGTTTTTGATTGTCTTCAATTTTTAACAATCCATGTCTATCATAAAACGGTTTTTAACTTATTTTTTGAACGGAGCGATTCATGAAACACTCATTATTAGCAATGGCGATGGCATTAGCCCTAAGCCCTATGGCACAAGCCGACACACAAACTTTAACTATGAAAGTCCTTGGTCAACACCAAACTGGCGTGTTTGGTCAAGGGGCCGCTGAAATTGTGGCTTACGATGCTACTACCAAACGTGTGTTCAAAGTCAATGCCCAAGCGGCAACTGTTGATGTATTGGACATAAGCAACCCAAGCAACCCTTTATTGGTTGGTACTATTGATGCCAGCGCCTTAGGCGGAAGCGCCAACAGCGTTGCAGTTAACAACGGTATCGTCGCAGTTGCCATTGAAGCCACCGTCAAACAAGCACCTGGCTTGGTAGCATTTTACAATGCGTCTGATTTAACCCTGAAAAACACAGTAACTGTCGGCGCTTTGCCAGATATGGTGACTTTTTCACCAAATGGCCTTTACGTTTTAGTGGCAAATGAAGGCGAGCCAAGCAGTGACTACAGCGTCGACCCAGAAGGCTCAATTTCTGTTATCAACATTTCTACCGGTGTTGATAAAGCAAAAGTCAGCACCGCTGGATTTACCTCGTTCAATGGTATGGAAGCTATTTTACGTGCCAAAGGTATCCGTATATACGGGCCAGGTGCAACGGCTGCTCAAGACTTAGAGCCTGAATACATTACTTTTTCTAACGACTCCCGTTATGCGTGGGTCAGCTTGCAAGAAGCTAATGCGCTTGCATTAATTGATGTGAAATACGCAACTGTTTTGGATATTCAGCCATTAGGCACAAAAGACCACAGCTTAGTAAAAAATGCCTTAGATGCCAGCGACAGAGAAATGAGTTCAAGCTTGGGTAAAATCAATATCGCCCAGTGGCCAGTACAAGGCATGTACATGCCGGACGCTATCAGCAGCTATAATTATCGTGGTGACACTTTTATTGTCACAGCAAATGAAGGTGATAGCCGCGATTATGCCGGATATAGTGAAGAAGCAAGAGTTAAAGATTTAACATTAGATCCAACCGTGTTCCCTAACGCTGCAGATTTGAAAAGAGACGCGCAAATAGGCCGATTGAAAACCACTAAAGCTAATGGTGATACCGATGGTGATGGCGATGTTGATGTCATTTATACCTATGGCGGACGCTCTTTTTCTATCCGTAACTCACGTGGCGAACTAGTTTTTGATTCTGGTTCAGATTTTGAAACGCGTTTAGCAGCCTTATTACCAGGCCAATTCAACAGCAGCCACGATTCAAACAGCTCATTTGACAGCCGTTCTGATGACAAAGGCCCAGAACCAGAAGGCGTTGCATTAGGTAACATCCGTGACCGCATATACGCATTTATTGGTTTAGAACGCATTGGTGGCATTATGGTTTACGATGTGACCAATCCTTATGCGCCAGAATATGTTACGTATATTAACAACCGTAACTTTAGCGTTGCCGCCAACACTGCAGCTGCGGGCGATTTAGGCCCCGAAGGCTTAACGTTTATTCCAGTGGGTAGAAGCCCGATTAACAAACCTTTGTTAGTAGTTGGTAATGAAGTCAGCGGTACAACAACAATATTTCAAATTGATGTGAAAATCACCAAGTAAGCTAAACCAATTTCCGTATAAATCTTATTAAAATAGATACTTATACTATTGGCTTTGAACGTTGCTATTAAATTTAGATACTTAAAAATGTCCAACTATTAATCAGCCATTTTGCTTTTTTCGGGTTAAATGTTGGATGAAAACAAGACCTGGCAGGTTTTTGAACCTGCCAGGTTTTTTTGTTTTTTGTACGCCCAATCCTTTTTATCCCACACAATCTCATCTGCCGGATTTCAGGGCATTTGATGCTACTTTTTCCAACCAATACAAATATCACCAAACTGAACAAAACAACTTAAAAACTCACCTTCCTATTTTTCTAAACATCAGTTTATTGGGATTATGCGTGGTAGCGTGTTTTATTCCCGAAGATATAATGATGCGGGCTATCGAAACACTCAAAATACCCAACCTTCCCACTTGCACCATACTTGCAATTAAAAACCCTCATTCGCACCAAAAACAAGCAATCCTCAGCTGCAGACTGCCAAAATCTTATCCGTCCCTAAAGCCATTTGCTTACACCAGCGCAATTTATCAAGGTAATCATTTTTTTAGCCAAAGCTGGTTCAGTTATTGCTTGCATTGCTGTACATCTTCAACATCAAGCTAAGGAACAAATATGACCGGAAATGCAGTACGAGTTCAGGCAGTCCAAAATATTCTCAATCGGGCACCGTTGCCTGTTAACCCACCGCAAACCCTAGAAAGTTTATGGGCAAGCGATGTGTTTACCTTGAGCAAAATGAAAGAAAGCCTGCCTAAAGAAATCTTTAAGTCAGTGAAGAAAACCATCGAGGCTGGTGAGCCATTAGATGTGTCCATCGCTGATGTCGTCGCCTTGGCAATGAAAGATTGGGCAATGTCCAAAGGTGCTTTGTATTACGCTCACGTTTTTTATCCTTTAACTAACGCTACCGCAGAAAAACACGACGGTTTTATTTCCGTACAAAGCGATGGTTCGGTGATCTCCGAATTTGGCGGCAAAGTATTGGTACAAGGCGAACCAGATGGTTCTTCTTTCCCAAATGGCGGCATCCGCTCAACTTTTGAAGCACGTGGCTATACCGCTTGGGACGTAACCAGCCCTGCGTTTATCATGACCACGGATAACGGCTCAACGCTTTGTATTCCTACCGTTTTCGTATCATGGACTGGCGAAGCCCTCGATAAAAAAACCCCGCTGTTACGCGCCAATGGTGCGATGAACAAAGCTGCCAAACGCGTATTGTCGTTGCTGGGCCACACCGATATTGCCCCAGTCAATTCCAGCTGTGGTGCTGAGCAAGAATATTTCTTGGTTGATGCCAATTTCTACAACACCCGCCCAGACTTATTGCTGGCAGGCCGTACCTTGTTTGGCGCATCGCCAGCCAAAGGCCAACAATTTGATGACCATTACTTCGGTGCCATTCCGGCACGCGTGCAAGTCTACATGCAAGATGTGGAAGAACAACTTTACCGCCTCGGTATCCCCGCTAAAACCCGCCATAACGAAGTAGCGCCAGGCCAATTTGAAATTGCGCCCTTTTTTGAAGCCGCCAACGTGGCGACTGACCATCAACAATTGTTGATGACGGTATTAAAAAACACAGCAAAAAAACACGGCCTTGCCTGTTTGCTGCATGAAAAACCTTTCAAAGGCATTAACGGTTCAGGCAAGCACGTAAACTGGTCGGTCGGTAACGCCACCCAAGGTAACCTGCTTGATCCAGGCAACACCCCGCATTCAAACAGCCAGTTCCTCATTTTCTGTGGTGCGGTTATCCGTGGTGTCCATAAATATGGCCCATTACTCCGCGCTGCTATCGCCACAGCCAGTAACGATCATCGTTTAGGCGCGAACGAAGCCCCACCAGCAATCATGTCGGTGTATCTGGGTACGCAGTTGGATAACGTTTTCGAACAAATCAGCAAAGGTGAAATTACTGGCTCTTTAAATGCTGGTGTTATGGATTTTGGCATTAACACACTGCCAACTTTCAACAAAGATGCTGGCGACCGTAACCGTACTTCGCCGTTTGCATTTACTGGCAACCGTTTTGAATTCCGCGCAGTGGGTTCAGGCCAATCCGTAGCAGGTCCATTGGTGGCAATGAACACCATGTTGGCTGAATCGCTAAACTGGGTTGCCGATACCATGGAAGCCAAGTTGGCAGCGGGTGCAAGCGTTGATGAAACTATCTTGTCGACACTGAAAGAAATCATCGACAACCACGGTGCTGTAGTTTTCGGCGGTAACGGTTATTCCGCTGAATGGCACAAAATGGCGGTTGAAGAACGCGGCTTGCTGAACCTAAGAACCGCTGCCGATGCCTTACCGGTATTGAAAGAAGCTTATATTGAAGAGCTGTTTGACAAGCTGGGCGTGTTATCGCCTGTTGAGCTTGCCAGCCGTTTTGAAATCTATGCCGAACAATACATCCTTGCTATTGAAGTGGAAGCCAAATTAGTGGTTAGTATGGCTAAAACAGGCATTTACCCAGCGGTTATGAAGTATCTGGCAGAATTGTCAGGCACTATCAGCAGCTTAAGCAGCAATGGCATTACCGTCAGCAGTGAATCCTTGACCAAAATCACTACCTTATTGGCTTCAATGCAGGAAACTGTCGGCAAATTGAGTGCTGCTATATCTAAACATGATTTTGAAACGATTGAAGATCACTTGCAGTTCTGTGCAAAAACCATCCGTCCATTAATGGATGAAGTGCGCCAATACGCCGATGGCTTGGAAATGGAAGTTTCTGACGAATTGTGGCCTTTCCCAACTTATCAAGAAATGTTGTTTATCAAGTAACCTTCTGGCGCAATACCAGATGTTTCTGCATAAATCGGCATAACTGCGAAGTTATGCCATCCCCTCAGGCTGGCTCTGCTGCCGACCTGCTTAATGAAGCCTTGGTATTGTTCCAGCAATGCCAAGGCTTTGTCTTTTGTAGCGAATCCAAAAATTATCTGGAGTCCAAAACATGTTTTGGGCTTCTAAAAGATTCCGATTGAGCAGTTACTTACTGATGTTACGCAGTAACGCGCTTTTCTCCCGTTTGCCGCGTCGAGCACCGGAGTATTTGTCGGGAACAGCCCGAAGGGGTGCGGCAGGGATGCCGCACGGCGGCAAAGGGGCAGGAAGCCCCTTTTGCCGTCCCCCGTCAAATGCGAGGAGCGCAAGACATGAGCGGTAATCGGGCCGCCTTTTCTTTGGCTACTTTCTTTTGGCGGCGCAAAAGAAAGTAGCTCGCCTTCGGGTGCGAGAACCCGTTTTAAAAAACATCGCGATAGCGATTCATTATTGTTTATTTTCGTCTCACAAAAAGCGAGTGCGTAACATCAATTACTTATTCAAACTTTCGCTTAACACGTCCGATTACCGCAAGTACTAACAAAGCCAAGCCATAACAACCAATCGCCGCATAAAACCATTCTGTAGCTGCCAACACAATCATTAATGGCACTGTCAACAACAAACAAACCATCAAAACCGTTTGAAGTTTTTGCAACGCACTATAGATTTTTAAGCAAACCGCACATTGGCGGGTATGGATATTAAACACATCCTGCGGGTTTTTATCAGAACGAATGCCAGTCGATTTATGCGAGGCATAACCCCGATAAAACGGCGTATCTGCCGCGTATTTGTCCAACCATTTACGGTAGTGAATAACCAAGGTGTCGCTAGTTTTCAGTGGTAACCACAAATCTTTGACATTTTCCCCTGAGCGTTCAATTTCCGAATACTGACCAATAATCAAGGCCATATCTTGTTTTAAGATAGTGTTTTGCGTCCAATGATCCAACCAACGCGGCTTTGCCCTTTCCCGCCATTTATAAAAATTACTGTATTTACGGTACAACAAACGGCAACTGCCAGACGCTAAAGGAATGGAATACAAAGCCAAACCCGATACCAATTCGGGATTTTTATAATTAGACGCGTAGTGGATTAAATTGGGCGCGACAAACTCAACTTCGGCACTGTTGATTTTGCTCATAGCCTGATCGCTGTACAAACCCAGCGAACGGAATTGGCTTTTGATACCATGCACAGAGTTTTCCAGAATTGAAAATTCTAGTGGCAAGGCCATCTCGCGCTTGCCGCCACCCCGAATGCCATCATGGACGATATGGATATGCGCGACATCAATGACGTTTTCGATCAAATAGGTCTGGTCGTAAGGCAAGTCAATAACGTAATCCATACACACCATATCGGCCTGCGCCAACGCGGCAATCGTTGGAATGCTGGCTTCATCAGCAAGGTCTGCATCACCAGGCCACAGCCAAACCATGCCTTGCACTTCGGCAATGCGGTAAGGCTTTAAGCAAGCAGGCGCGGGGATTTGTTTGTCGGGTGGTAATTGCGGAATGCGGACACAATCGCCCGTGCCACTGAACTGCCAGCCGTGATACAGGCATTCCAGCTTGCCATCAATGATTTGCCCATCCGATAACCGCGCAGCACGGTGCGGGCAACGGTCAGGTACACAGGCTAACCGCCCTTCGCCATCACGGAACAGCACCAAGGAATCGCCGTACAGGGAAAAACTATAGGGCTTGCCGGCGGTTAAATCGGCAAGGAAGACGACCGGATACCAGCAATTTTTCCAATTAAATTCGGTTTGCATAGAACACTCGATAAGGTTTTTGTCCACGAACTACACGAAAAGCACGAAAAAGTCGTTCGTTACTAAGTCGGAGTAAAAAACATGTTTTTTACCCCTCTGATTGACTAATACCTAGTACTTAGTCGATGGCATTATTTTCGTAGGTGCGAGCGGCTGCTCGCCTTATCGCAACGGATTCTGGTATCGGTTCTGAAAAAGGCGGACAGCCGCCCGCCCCTACGAGATTTAATCGTTCCCACGCTCCAGCGTCACTGCCATTAAGTTAATAATTAACATTATCTATCAATTGGATAGGCCGAGTGTTACAGGATTTTTCCGTTCGTCCTGAGCTTGTCGAAGGATGAACGGAAAAATCCGTGAACAAAGACTTAAACCATTCATGCTTCGACAAGCTCAGCACGAACGGTTTAAGTCTTTGGTTCATACTATTTTTCCTTAACTTAATGGCAGTGACGCTCCAGCGTGGGAATGCAGCCTTAGACGCTCCCGCGTCGTTTTACACAACGCTGGAGCGTTGCTAGATGAATTCCCACGCGGAGCGTGGGAACTATAAAAATGCCTAGTTCCTAGTCGATGGTATTATTTTCGTAGGGGCGAGCGCCTGCTCGCCTTATCGCAACGGATTCTGGTATCGGTTCTGAAAAAGGCGGACAGCCGTCCGCCCCTACGAGATTAGATTGACTCAATAAAAAATCAATGACTAAGCATTCGCTTTAAACCCTATCCTTCCTCGCCAAAAACAAGAAAAATCCGGGGAAATATTTATTGTCCCGCAAGCGCTCAACACCCAACTCATAAAACGATGGTTCACTTGCCAAAACCGCTTCCAACGATTCAATCGGCTGAAATTGATTCAAAGAAGTCGATAGCAAGGTCATGCCTGTCTCTTCCAGAATCGGCAGCATTTCCGCCAAGGTATGTTGGGTTTCATGGGGATGCTGAACTTGGTCTCGGAACCACGAACGCAACAAGATTTCATCTTGCAAATAAGGATGCAATTGCTGGTAACGCGCCAGTAATTGGGCTTCATCCGCGCCGCTTTCTTGCATGGCTTGGAAATGGTCTAAAAACGGTTTTCTGCCGTAATGGTGATACAAGCCGATAAACACATAGCCACCAGGCGCGACAAACTCACTGCAAACGCGGCGCACGGCGGCAAGGCAATCGTGGGTATGGTGCAACACACCTAGCGACACCACCACATCAAAGGCTTGCGCGGGTTGGTAAGCAAACAAATCTTGTTCAGAAAACTGGGTAGATAACTGTAAGCGTTGCGCGACTTGTTGGCAGAAAGCAATGGCTTTGGGGTTGAAGTCGATGCCTGTGACTTGCGCTTGGTAATAATAGCTGATGCTGTTGCTGAGCCAACCTGTACCGCAACCGACTTCCAAAACTCGGCTTGCTGGGGTTAATAATGGCGGCAACACCGGATAAGTCAGCACCGAATTACGCTTTTGAATCGCGTTGATTTGTTCGTCAGGTGAGGAATGGCAATTGAACGGCAGGTTTTTATAAAACGCCAAGACTTGTTGATCGGTTGCAGAAACCATGTGATTTAATCCGGTGCGAAAGTGGGTTTGTCAGTGATAGCGACGGTTTGTTGGTACTTGTGCAGCAGACAATTACCGACTACCAGCACATCCATATCTGTGGTCATAAAGCAGATAAAAGCCTCTTCGGGGGTGTGGACTATCGGCTCGCCGCGCACGTTGAAACTGGTATTGACCAAAATCGGGCATCCCGTGCGTTGCTTGAAGGCGGTCAGCAATTGATGGTAACGCGGATTGGTTTCCTGATGCACCGTCTGCACTCGCGCTGAGTAGTCGATATGGGTAACGGACGGTATAGTCGAGCGCGGCACATTGAGCTTATCAATCCCAAATAGCGCATTTTCGGCGTCGCTCATGGGGATTTTTAGATCATCTTTGATTGGCGCAACCAGCAACATATAAGGGCTGGCGCAATCCAAATCAAACCAATCGGTGACATCTTCGGCAAGTATCGATGGTGCGAACGGGCGGAACGATTCGCGGAATTTCACTTTTAAATTCAGATTTTTTTGCATTTCCGGCGAGCGCGGATCTGCCAAAATGGAGCGGTTGCCTAAGGCGCGCGGGCCAAATTCCATACGACCTTGAAACCAGCCGACGACTTTTTCCGTCGCCAGCGCATCAGCGGTTTGGGCAATCAAAGCTTGGTCGTCTAACACGGAAAACACTGCACCTGCTTGCCGTAAACGCATTCCACATTCGGCTTGACTAAATGCCGGCCCTAAATAACTGCCGTGCATGGCATCGACTTGCTCGCTGATGATGCGCGGTTGCTGTTGCTGGATGTGATAAGCAACCAAGGCCGCACCCAAAGCGCTACCCGCATCGCCCGCTGCGGGTTGAATCCAGATATTTTTAAACGTGCCATCTTTCAGGATTTTGCCATTGGCAACGCAGTTTAATGCCACGCCGCCCGCCAAACACAGATTACCCGTGTTGTCGGTTTTCGCCATCGCGCGGGTTATGGTTAACACGATTTCTTCGGTGACGGCTTGGATGGAAGCGGCAATATCAAATTCTTTTTGCGTCAATAAAGCTTCCGCTTGCCGTGGCGGGCCACCAAACAAAGCATCGAAATGCTTGTTGGTCATGGTCAAGCCAGTACAGTAATTGAAATAATGCTGATCTAGCCGGAAACTGCCGTCGGCTTTTAAATCTACTAAATGTTTGAAAATAAGGTCAGCATAAATCGGCCTGCCGTATGGCGCTAAGCCCATCACCTTGTATTCGCCAGAATTGATTTTGAATCCCAAGTAATAGGTAAACGCGGCGTACAGCATCCCTAAAGAATGCGGAAAATTCAGTTGTTTGGTGAGGGTAATCTTATTGCCTTTGCCTTCGGCAATGGTGGTGGTGGCGAATTCGCCAACGCCATCCATCACTAAAATGCTGGCTTGCTCAAATGGCGAAGGAAAAAACGCGCTAGCGGCGTGGCTTAAATGGTGCTCGGTAAACTGCAAGCGTTCGGCGCGGAACTTACCAAAGCTGGTAAGTTGTTTGACAATAAATTGTTTTTGATAGAGTTTTTCAGTCAGCCATAAGGGCATGGCTTTCATAAACGAGGTGTAGCCTCGCGGCGCAAAACTAAGATAAGTCTTGAGTAATCGCTGGAATTTCTTTTCCGGCAATTCATAAAAGATAACGATGTCGATATTTTCTATGGTTAATCCCGCCGCTTGTAAACAATAGGCTATGGCGGCTAAGGGAAAATTTTTGTCGTGCTTGATGCGGGTGAAACGCTCTTCTTGGGCAGCGGCAATGATGTTGCCATCAATGATTAATGCGGCGGCGCTGTCGTGATAAAAAGCGGAGATGCCTAGTATTTTCATAGTATTGCACTGCAATTTGCCCAAAAACCAATCAACTTTGCTTCACCAAAGCTGGCCTATTTACCGCTAGCCCGCCAATAAGATTCGGCGGCAGGTTTGCAGTTTTTTTCAATGACATCAATTTTGAAAAGCCGTAAAACCATACCACACGGCGTCACCAGTAAATAAAATAAGACCGCTAACAATATCCGCAAAATAATTGATGCCATCTTAATAAATCCCAAATTTATCCGCGTAAAGGCGATTAAAGTTTTCAAAAAAATCATCTGCCACTTCTTTGTGCGGGGCACTGCCCGGATGGACTAAATCACGGCCCAAACCAATAGAAGGCTCATCTTGATACTTACTTTTTAGATCACCCAAACAACGGGAAACCAGTTGTTTAGGGTTGATTAAATGTTGAATATGTTTAAAGAAAGCAACTCTAGTTGCTGAATAAAGCCAACTGACTTGCTGCCTTTCGCAAAGCATTTCGCAAAACAGATAATTTTTATAAAAATTCATCTGGTCGTTGTAATCGCTAGACAATGTCACATGCGCTTTGATTTGACTGTGGTTTTCAGGGTCTATGAAGCGATTTTTTAACCTGACGCCAGCATCTTGGCTGTTGAATAAAAATACTTTGCCAAGAGAATTTATATGTTCACGCCTGCCGTAATAGGGAAATACCAGCAACACAATATCAGGCTTCAGTACCGGCAATGCCGATGCCAAGGTTCTGGAAACATAATCCGCGCTCGCCCCGCCCATGCCCAAATTGAAATATTTAATAGGCCGTTGCAAATGATTTTCTAAACGTCTGGCAAATAAGTGACCAAAAACCTGGTCTTCTGGCAGCCCCGTCCCCAATACCTCACTGGCGCCAATGGCTACTACGGTAAGTTCTTTATCGATTTTATCCTGTGCAAACTCCGGACAACGATAACCCTGAGCATTGAAATGGTAACTGACATCATCAGGCTTAAAAACAGGGTGTGGTGCTGCTTGGTATCGGCTTTCAGAATCAGAGCCAAACCATTGAAAACGCGCGCCAATTAACCGCCCGTCTGTTGGCGGCATGTGTTCGGAGGACAACAAATACAAGGGTGCGTGGTCGATTACTTTGCTCATAAGGCTTTAAAAATGCTAGTAAAATAATTTGTTGAATTGATATTTTAAGCATGGCAACTAATCGCCTATCAACCAAACACTAAGCGATCAAAATATAAACTTTTCAGGCGTTCAAATAAGTTTTCTGCCATTTCTTTATGCGGCCCTATACCGGGATGCTGCATATCACGGGCAAGCCGTAGACCTGGGTCAACCTGATAATTGCATTTAAGGTCTTCCAGTCCCGGCCCCACTAAATGCGGTGTTGCTATCAAATGCTGAAGCTGACTAAAAAAAGCTATATGGAAGGCGGAAAACAACCACATCACCTTATATTTTTCACAAAGCGACGCACAAACTTGGTAGTTTTTATACAAATTTATCTGGTCGCCATGATCGCTTGATAACGCCATCTGGGCTTGGGTTATTGTCGCATCCAATGGATCTATTAAACTGTTTTTCAAACGATTTTTGTTGTATTCGGCATTACGGTGGTTAAAGTAAAAAATCCGTCCGTTATCGTCAATATGTTCACGCCTACCATAAAAAGGGAAAACCAATAACACGATGTCCGGCTTTAACACGGGTAAGGCGGAAACAATAACTCTGGACATATAGTCCGCACAGCTACCCCCTAAACCTAAATTCCAATTGACCACATTACATTCAAACTGCTCTGCCAATAAATCGGCAAATACCTGTGCGAAAACTTTGTCTTCAGGAAGCCCTATCCCAAAAACTTCACTGGCACCAATGGAGACAACGGTAAGCTTTTTTTCAAAACGATCTGCGTTAAATTCTGGGCAACGATACCCTAAAGAGTTGAAGCGGTAGACAACATCTTCTGGCCCCAAGAAACTATGGGGATTATTTTTATAGCGTTCTTCTGAATCAGTGCCATACCATTTCTGCTGATAAGCCATTTTGCTGACTAACGGCATGTGTTCATTTGAAAAAAGGTATAACGGCGGACGATTGATGGTTGCAACCATAGCCTTTAAAAATGCGGATAAATAAACGGGTCGTCGTCGTTATCTTTTTTGGCTTTTTTCTTACGCAAAATAATTGCTTGAAAATAACTCATATAATTTTTAAGGATTTGAAGAAACTTAGCCATTTGCGTATTCCTAACAAGTAAGTATGAAAAAAGATAGCCTGATGAGATGGGTAGGTTAACAAGGTAATACTAAACTAACTACAACTAAAAACCCGAATGATTCTATGGCAAAGCAGTTAGCTTGTAAAAGCCAGATCACTTGCCGTCGATTCCAAGAAAATCTCATACTCTTTCAAGTTGCCTTGCCATAAACTAAGCGCTTTCTCTCATAAAATTGAATAAGCCATGACCGCTATTGCGTTATTTGACCCCGATTGCCGCCGCTGCCAACGCCTAGATACTTTCCTTTGTGAAGTAAAAAGCAAATATCCCGATTATCATGCCCGCCCAGTCGCGCCTTTTGGAGGCAGCAATGCCCAATTGTTAATTGTTGGCCTAGCACCCGGTATGCACGGCGCTAACGCCAGCGGCAGGCCATTTACCGGGGATTATGCGGGCTTGTTGCTTTATGAAGCCTTGTTTGAATTCGGTTTTAGTAATCGCCCAACCTCAGAATCGTTAGCGGATGATTTGCAACTGAAGAACTGCCGTATCACCAATGCCGTGAAATGTTTGCCGCCACAAAACAAACCCGCCACTGATGAAATCCAACGTTGCAACGCTTTTCTAGCGGCAGAATTGGCGACACTGCCATCTCAAGCGGTAATTTTGGCATTAGGCACGGTGGCGCATCAGGCGGTGTTGAAAGCGTGTGGGTTAAAAGCCAGCTTTGCCGCATTTGCCCATAACGCCAGCCATGCGTTGCCGAACGGGCTAACTTTAGTGGATTCTTACCATACCAGCCGTTACAACGTGCAAACCAAACGCCTGACTAAGCCGTTATTTACTGAGGTTTTTTTAACCATTGAAAAATTATTGCCGTCATCGTGAATCCCGAAAACCCAGAAGCCGTTTTTGATAGCGCGGCATTTTTACAAAACCTGACCACCCGTCCGGGCATTTATAAAATGTTCGACCACGCTGGCGATATTATTTATATCGGCAAAGCTAAAAATCTGAAAAACCGCGTTTCCAGCTATTACAAAACCCAGACGGCTTCGCCCAAGCAACAGGTGATGATGACCAAGGTCGTCAATATTGAAGTCACGCTGACCCATACCGAAGGCGAGGCGTTATTACTGGAATGCCAGCAAATCAAGCGCCACAAGCCTCGCTACAATATTTGTTTACGCGACGACAAATCTTTTCCTTATATATATTTATCCTCAGAACACGATTTCCCACAAATCACCCTTCATCGCGGTGCCAAGAAAAAACACGGCAAATATTTTGGCCCTTATCCCAGTGCGACGGCGGCAAAAGAATCGCTGAAGTTATTGCAAAAGCTGTTTCCGGTGCGGCAATGTGATGACACTATTTATAACAACCGCTCCCGCCCTTGCTTGCAATATCAAATTGAACGCTGTTCTGGGCCGTGCGTGGGTTTGGTCAGCAAAAGCGATTACCAGCAAGATGTCGACAGCACTCTATTGTTTTTAGAAGGTAAAGGCGGTTTGTTGATTGAGCAGTTGATCGCCAAAATGGAGCAAGCATCGGCGGCATTGGCATTTGAGCAAGCGGCAAATTACCGTGACCAAATTGGTCGGCTGCGCTCAGTATTGGAAAAGCATTTTATTCCCGGCGAAAAAGGCGATGTCGATATTATTGCCTGCGCCAGTAAACTGAATTTTGCCTGTATCCAAGTGTTTTTTATCCGTAATGGCCAGCATCTGGGCAATAAGGTGTTTTTCCCTAGCTTGCCGGATGAACAAGACCCGTCGGCGATTTTACAGGCGTTTATCGCCCAATATTATCTGGAAAAACAAATCCCGCATGAGGTGATTATCAGCCATGATGTGGAAGAAATCGCCTTATTAACCGAAGTCTTGGCAAACCAAGCCGGACACCATATCGCCATTTCCCCACGGGTGCGCGGCGAGCGGCAAAAGTGGCTGCAAATGGCAATCACCAATGCGGAAAACTCCTTAATTGCCAAACTGGCTGATAAACAAGGTTTGTACGGGCGATTTTTGAGTTTGCAGCAAGAACTCAGTTTGGCGGAGTTGCCAAGCCGCTTGGAATGCTTCGATATTAGCCATACCCAAGGCGAACAAACCGTGGCTTCCTGCGTGGTGTTTGACCGCGACGGCCCAGTAAAATCGGCTTACCGACGCTTTAATATAGAAGGCATTACTGGCGGCGATGATTACGCTGCCATCAACCAAGCGGTATCCAGACGCTTTAAACGCTTGCAACAAGGTGAGCATCCGCCGCCAGATGTGTTGTTCATCGACGGCGGTCGGGGCCAAGTCCATGCTGCCGAAAAGGCACTAGCGGATTTGCACATAAACAATGTTATGATAGTGGGCGTTTCCAAAGGCCCTGACCGGAAAGCCGGGATGGAAAAACTGATATTGGTAGGCCAACAGCAACCACTGGACGTAAGTCCCGGAGCGAGCGGATTATTATTGATCCAGCATATCCGCGATGAAGCCCATCGGTTTGCTATTACTGGGCATCGGCAACGCCGGGCCAAAGCCAAAAAACAATCGGTGTTGGAAGGCATTGCTGGATTAGGTGCCAAACGGAGGCAACTGCTATTAAAGCAGTTTGGTGGCCTGCAAGGTGTCGCCCAAGCTAGTATAGACTCGCTTTGCAGCATAGACGGCATCAGCCGACAATTGGCACAACGAATTTACGAACACTTTCATCACCAAGATGGCCATTGACTTTAATTTACCAACCACAATCACGCTGCTAAGGATTGCCCTGATTCCACTGTTGACAGTGGTTTTTTATCTGCCGTGGAAATATGCCAACATTGCCTGCACAGTGATTTTTATCATTGCTGGCATCACCGATTGGTTGGATGGCTATCTTGCCCGCAAAATGGATATGGAGACGCCATTTGGCGCATTCTTAGATCCAGTGGCAGATAAATTGATGGTTGCCTGCGTATTGGTCATTATCGTCCAACAACAAGGCTCCCCTTATTTAGCAATCCCCGCCGCCATTATTATCGGTAGGGAAATTACTATTGCCTCATTACGCGAATGGATGGCGGAAATTGGCCAACGCGCCACCGTTAAAGTATCGCAATTGGCAAAATGGAAAACCGCCGCACAAATGTTGGCGATTGGCCTACTGTTATACCGTGATGATTTATTGGGCTTACCCATTAATAACATCGGTTATGTACTTTTATACCTTGCGGCATTTTTGACGCTGTGGTCAATGATTAACTATTTAAAAGCCGCGTTGGTCAGCATTGCCAAAAGCTAACGCCTTACACATTAAACAACGCAAAATAACAAAAGAAACGATGTGTACAATTTTTACAAATCAAATCTTTTTTTGATTTTACTAACAATGAGATACAGCCCAGTGAATTGGCTGTGAAAAAAAGAACATGGAACAAGACAAAGAAACGCCCCAAAGTACCCCAGATGTGCATGATGAAATTTTACTGGCGGCATTAAAATTATTTGCCGAACAGGGATTTTTCAATACCTCACTCACCGATATTGCCAAAGCCGCTGACTTACCAAGCACCGCCAGCATCTATCAGCATTTCACTAACAAACAAGCTATTGCGGTAAAGCTTTATGACAGCATTCTGGATACCTTGAATGTTTCTATCGATGATATTCGCCGAAGAAGCCCAAGCGCATCAGAGCAGTTACGCGGTGTGGTTGACTTGTTATTTAAGCTCACGGATGACGCACCAAATATCATGCGCTTTTTGTTAATCCTAAAATTAGACGAATTCCTACCCGACCAAAAAGCCCTTACAGACCCCCCCGCTTTTATCAAAATACTGAAAATCATCCAATCCGGCATCCGCGCTGGCGAAATCCGCAGCATTGACCCACAACTCGCCAACACCTACTTTTTCGGCATTATTAACAATACCTTACGCATGGTGTTAAATGGTGTGCTGGATAAAAAAGCCGATTCTTATCAGTCACAAACGTGGTTGATGGCATGGAACGTCATCGCCAAAAAATCCTCGTCTTTCTAATCATAAGCAAACTTACCAACAAACAAAGCCCGATTTTTAGGGCTTTGATGCAAACAGCCGCTTAAATACATCACGATTTTCTGGTTGGGCGAATGCCAAAAACACGGCATGAAAATCATCCCTCGCCTTGGCTTTTTCATTACCTAAATACTGGATTAAGACGCCCATAGCCAAAAACGTGTTGATGGCTATCGCTGCCTGCAACATTTCTTCACCAAATTGCTGCAAATGATCTTCTTGCACTTGGTAATCCTGAAAATTTCCTAAAACTTCCTGCACGCTTTTTAAATACCCAAGCAATTGTTTAAGCTCGGCTTTAGGATAAATGCTGGCAAAAAATTCCATTAAGTAACGCAGTTTTTTGCAGGTTTTACGCAAATCGTGCAACGCTTCCGGCGGCGATTGCCCGTTAATAGCGGTACCTTGCGACAACACCCGCTTATAGACTTTCCAAATACACTTATCAGCTAAGGACTTGACTGTTATGCGGTCATCTAAAGTGTCCAGATAATCGCTTGCGTCTTCCTGTAAAAATTGTTCCCAGGCCTGTAAACCATCCAGATAATTCGCAGACTGTAAATGATTTGCCAAAACACTTTGCGCCGCTTGCTGCTTGCTGACTAGAAAATCGTACAAAGGGTTTAAATCATCCCGAATCGTAATAGGCAGGCTGTTTTTATAGGGCGCAAAATTCAGCAGATAAACATCAAAATCTCTGGTTACGCTGGTAACTTGCCCAAGCCAGGCAAAAAATTCACTAAACCTGGTATTGGTTTCAGCAGGCAAAACACCTTTAAGTTGACTCAGCCCTGATCGGGTTTTACGCACAGCCACCCGGAAATCGTGCAGGAATTCGCTGTCTGTTGCCGCGACCACGCCTTGCTCATTGCACTTAATCGTCGCCAACAAATGGCTATAAATCGATTTGATGGCAATATCAGCAGGCATCTCCGGCAGTATTGTTACCGCCGACTTTACTGGGTAATCGTTAGCTTGACGGCCTTGTTGCGCCAAAATCTCCAGAAAAACCGATGCGTCTGTGGCCTGTAAAAGCAATTGCGAGCTAAGTAACTCACCGATGCTGGCAAAAACTTTATCGTAACCTTTGATAGGCTGTAAAAATACCCGCCCATTAACGCTATCCGCATACTCTTCAATAACAATCCGCAATACCGTTTTCTCATCTTTATTAACGACATTAAGCTGAAAAATCTGGCAGTTAACCGTCAACAAAGGTAATAAAGCCCGCATTTCCAATATCGGCGCTAACAAAGTACGCGTTTTTTGCTGGGGAAACTGCTCCCAAAATACGGGCATGGTATCGACGTTAACGGCGGCTAAGCGCTTGTTTTTGGCAAAATCGGTTAGCAAACAAAGCTTGTTGGCTTTTGATGTGGTGTATTCACAAAGAAGATTTTGTGAATACAATCGCCAATCAAAGCTATCATAGAAGGTTTTTGATGCCTGCTCCCTAGCCACCAAACAACTATCAACATGCAGGCTTAGTTGGGTAACAAATTTCTCGGCAGATAACTGCGCTGGCAGCACAAATTGGCAGGGTAAATTAAGGAATCGCTGAACTAATCGTCGATTCCCAGATTGGCCGATGGTTTTCACTTTTTTAAAATCCGCACGCCATTTGACGCACTGTTTCAGGCGGTTTGTCAGGTTTTCCGCCCATTTTGGGCGGA
>Ga0247843_1000353_pt1 | contig 109520 bp, 94 predicted proteins | sample LaCruzMarch2017__FD_192420 | JGI IMG/M metagenome (GOLD analysis project Ga0247843, IMG submission 192420) | Freshwater microbial communities from meromictic Lake La Cruz, Castile-La Mancha, Spain - LaCruzMarch2017_8m | ecosystem: Environmental > Aquatic > Freshwater > Lake | place: Spain...
TCATTTACAACAAGAAATACAAATAAAAAAATGGAAGAAAAAAACCTCGAAAGTTTTCACTTCCGAGGTTTAATTTAATGTAATTTTACAATCTAACCCGTATCAACTTTTTTCAGGACTAGACAGGATGAAGTACACAAACTTTGCTTGATGCAAGGAGTGAAAAACAAAAAAAAGAACTCCTGAGTTTTCTTTTTCTTTCTCAAAATGACATAACAGGGACTCGCCGAAAGGCAATTCCGTTTGAGACACAAAGCTTCTCATGAAAATGAGAGGCTTTTTTGTTTATATTTAGTTCCATTAATGTTTAAACTCCAAATCATATACGAAGACGCTATTTTACTCGTTTGCAACAAGCCTGCTGGTTTGATGGTTGAACCTGATCGAAACAATCACCCTAATTTATTGCAGCAAGTCAAAAATTATTTAAAAGAAAAAACAGACGATAAAAATCCTTATGCGCAACACTTGCATCGTTTAGATAGGGTAACGAGTGGCATTGTTTTATTTTCCAAACAAAAAGAACATTTAAGAAATTTGAGCGAGCAATTTGCACAAAGACAAGTTTCAAAATATTATGTGGCGTTAACAGAGAAGGCACCTGAAAAAAAAGCAGGAATTTTAGAACATTGGCATCGCAAAGAAAAAAAGAAAGCAGTACTGGTGCTTGAAGGAACTGAGTTTGCTGAAAAAGCAAAATTAGAATATACTGTTCAACCACATGGAAATAATGTTTTGTGGAACATAAAATTGCATACAGGAAAATATCATCAAATAAGAGTGCAATTAGCTAGCATTGGCTGCCCTATATTGGGAGACGAACTTTACGGCTCAACAGAACCTTACCAAACAAATGCTATTGCTTTGCACGCCGCCAAATTAATTATTAAGCATCCTTTAAACGGAAAAAAAATGGTTTTTGATGCGACACTAAATTTCTAGCTTGTGGCTTCGACTCCGCTTAGCCACCATTAATAAACTTAACCTGACACTTAGTGGAGCCAAAGTTTACGGTAGTTGAGCGGAGCCGAAACTACATTTTAACACAGTTACTAAAATGACTTTCATTTACGCATTCAGATAATTTATTTAACTCTTCAGGCATTCCTCTCATTAAAGCTTATTTCTTTTTTCTACACCAACCTTGTACTTGCTTCTCACGATAAAAAGCAAAATCTATTCTTTGGAATTCTTCATAATAAATAAGTTTTACTGGCAATCTTTTTTTAGTATGATTTGCCCCTTCTCCATTTTGATGCTGAGTTAATCTCAACTCTAAATTATTTGTACTCCCAACATAGTAAGTTTTATCAACACACTCTAGTATATACATATATCCTTTCATTTATTTTTGTAAATCTTTCAGTGGCTTCGACTGCGCTCAGCCACCGTTAAACCAAATAGACCTAATAATTATCAACTGAGTCATGAGCGAAGTCAAAAGGTAGCTGAGTGGAGTCGAAGCTAATCTCCTTCAAAATCTGATACTTACCCACTACTCCATTTTGCAGTTTTCTTTCTAAAATAGTAACTTGATTGCAGGTAAACTTTTCTTCGAAGGAATGATTTTTGATCATGGAGAAGCTTTTTTTAAAATGGGCGCGAGGTACTGCTTTTCCTATGGTTAAATGCGGAACAAAGGAACGCACTCTTAAACCCAATAAAACATGCAATTCTTGATACAACTTCACAATTTGCTCTGAGTTTTCTAATTTAGCGTATATAGTGTTAGAAGATATGCCATGTTCAAAATGATCAAAGCCACTCACATGAATTTGAAATGGATGATTATTTGAAAACAATTGTTGCACTGCTTCAATAAAACGTTCGTTAACAGGGCGCATGGTGTGAAAAGACATTAATGAAATAATTTCGGAAGAATTTAAATTATAATCACTTAAACCAATTTCTCGGTGCAATTTATGCTTTAGCAATTTCACTTTACTTTTAATCGCCTCTGGAGGAGAGATGATAAAGAAATACTGATGTACTGTATCTAATACAGGACTTTCTATTTTAGCTTCAGAAAACAAAGATAACTGAGTTTGCTGAGCAGTTGAGTTGTAATTTCTAGTATTCACGACATTTACTATTTAGTTAACAAAAATCTTTTAATAAAATTACTACATATAACAACATCGTGTTGCTATAATTTGTAGCAATTTGCTTTTAAAGTATATTTTAACAGAAATGCCTTACGAAATGATCTAACGAGGATTCAATTATTAATTGGAATCACTAAAAAATGGATGTTTTTTTTAAGATATAAAATAAATTCTAAAATTACTTAAATCATATTTAACAATTCTAACAATTGTTCTTTTTTTCTATTGGAAACAGGGACAATCGAATCATCTTTCATCACAATATGTCCTTCTGTTTTCTCGAAACAAAATAAATAATTCATATTTATTAAATGAGAATTATGTACGCGCAAAAAACCAACGTCCGTTAATAAATCATCAAACTCTTTCATCGTTCGAGATACCATGATGCGCTTGCCATCTAACAAATAAACCTTCGTATATCCTCCATCCGATTCAAAACGAATAACATCGTTTAAATCCACCGAATAAATACGCTCCATCGTTTTTAAAACAATTTTTCGTTTGGTTTTTGCAGGCTCAGTAATGTTACTTAACAAAGTTTTTAATTTCAAATTTAACTCCTCACTATTAAAGGACTCTTCCACTTTTTTAATAGCCGAAATTAAATTAGATGGAGACAATGGTTTTAATAAATAATCTAACGCGCTATACTTAAATGCTTCAATAGCATATTCTTGATGCGCTGTAACAAATATTACTTTAAAATTAATTTTCTCAAATTTCTTTAATAAATCAAATCCGGTTCCATCAGGCATTTGAATATCTAAAAACACTAAATCTGGTTGATGTTCAACTATAGCTTGATAGCCAGACTCAACAGAACAAGCTACTGAAGCCAACTGAATATTTTCGGCGTAAGAACTTAATAAATTACAAATCAATTCCTGATTGTTTGTTTCGTCATCAATAACAACTGCTTTAATCATATCTTTTATTTTGCTTTATAGGGAACAACAAATTTCACTTTCACGCCAGAATTTTCTGCCGACACTGTCTTTTTATCTAATATTTCAATTTCCACATTTCCTTTTGTTTGTTCATTTAAACTTGTCATGCGTTCTTTAGTAATAATGGTAGCCAAAGATTCATAAGATGATTTTAATTTATTTTTGAGTTTCATGGCTTCTTCCATACCTACCCCATCATCATCAATTTCATATATTAAAAATTTGTTTTCATAAAATAATCTCACATCAACTCTTCCCTTATCTTTTTTATAAAAAATACCATGCTCAATCGCATTTTCAATAAAAGGTTGAGCCAGCATAGGCGGAATACTAATGCTCTCTCTATCAATTTTTTTATCAATAGTAATCGTGTAATCAAACTTACTTTCAAAACGTAGTTTTTGTAATTCTAAATAAGTGTTCAACAATTTCACTTCTGCTTCTACTGAAATATAATCTTTACGAGAGTAATCCAGTATCATACGAATTAACTCAGAAAACTGAGCTAAATAATCGCCCGCTTTTAAACTATCTTGTTTAAAAATATAATTTTGAATAGCATTTAGGGAATTAAAAATAAAGTGAGGATTCATTTGAGAAACCAACAATTTTTGTTTTAATAAATTATTTTTTTGAGCATTGATAATGCTTTTTTGTTTGAAGTTTCTATATAAAAAAAATGCACTTACTGCTAATAAAATTAATATAGAAGCAAATACGATTAACCAGATATTTTTCATCAAATTACTTTTTTCATTAGCAGCATTTAAGGCGTCTAACTTTTTTTCATTTTCTGATTTTGTGATTAATTCTTTTTTCTCAAACTCATACTTTAATTTTTGTTCCAATAAAGCATTTTTTGATTCTTGATTATCTAAGATGTTTTTTGCTTCAATATAAATTTCGTGATACTTAGATGATTTTACTTCCTGATTTGTTTCCTTGTAAATTAAATACAATTGATTAGCCGCCATCGTAATTTCGGCAGGATGATTAATCTCTTGCCCTATTTTTAAAGCGTCTTCTCCATGAGAAATAGCTAAAGTGTATTTTTTTTGAGAACCGAAAATTCTACTTAAAATAATGTGACTATGATTCATCTCCACTTTATTTTGCATACCTTCTGCAATACTTAATCCTTGTAAAGCGTAAGTTAAAGCCTTATCGTATTTATTTTGATAAATATAAATTTGAGCGATATTTAAATATGCTACCGAATTAACACCAATTTCTGAATTCTCAACGGCATCAATACTCTTTTGTAAATACTCCAAAGCTTTTGGGTAATCTTTATAGGCATTATAATCTACGCCTATTTTAAAATTAATAGTGCTTATAGCTACCTCATAATTATTTTTAATTTAAAGTTCTCTACTTTTTAGATGATGTTCAATAGCTTTTTTATATTCTTGTTGTAAATAACAAATATCACCAATGCTTAGATGCACATCAGCCACCCCAACTTCATCACCGGTTTCTTCAAATATTTTTAAACACTCATATAATTGATTTAATGCCTTCGTATTATTTCCCTTTCTAATATCAATTTGTGCAATAGCTTGAAGCGAAATAGCCATTTCATTTTTATTACCCGACTGCTTACTAACCTCAATCGCCTTATTAAAATATTCAACAGCTTTATCATCATTAGTTTGTTCCGAATAAATAATTCCTTGATTATGAAGTGCGGTAGCATAATATTTACTATAAACTACTAAAAGTCGTCCTGTTGGTTTTAAAGCGAGGTTTTTTAAAGCTAATTGCTTCATTTGATCATTATATTTTTGCCATTCACCATCGGCAGCAATTTCAATGAGTTGATCTAAAACATCACAACGGACAGTGTCGTTTTTGGAAGTATTTAAGGAAGATTTTAAAAACTCAATCGTATTTCCTTGAGAAAACCCATTAAAATTAAATACTATGAAAAGGATAATTAACCTAAAATAATGCATGATTTACAATTCGTATAGGCAAGGTATGGATTATATGCAGAGAAAACAAAAAGCCCCACAGTATTGAGGGGCTTTTTAATAACTGCTGCTATTTAACCGATAAGTGCTATTAAAATCGGGATACTCGTCGGTGGCAATAAGGTGTGCCACCCTCTTTTTCGTAATATTGTTGATGATAACCTTCTGCGGGCCAAAAAGTAGAAGTCTTTCTTAATTTTGTAGCTACTTTATATCCTTTAATTTGTAATTGACCAATTAATTTTTCGCAAGTCGCTTTTTGAGCATCATCGAAATAAAATATTTCTGATAAATACTGCGGACCAATATCATTTCCTTGTCCGTTTGCTTGGGTTGGATCATGAATTTCAAAAAATAATTTCGCTAGGTCTTCGTAGCTCGTCTGAGATGGATCAAATGTTACTTCCAAAGCTTCTACATGTCCTGTTGTGTGAGCACACACTTCTTTATACGTAGGCTTTTGAATATGCCCTCCAATATAACCTACTTTAGTACTTAAAACACCTTTAGCATGTTGAAAATAATACTCTACTCCCCAAAAACAACCGCCTGCGAAAATAGCTTTAGTAGCCACGCTTTCTTTCTTAGAAGCGCTTCCTTCTTCAAATAACATGGACGTAGAATTTACACAATGACGCGTATTTTTATCCGTTAAGCCTTCTCCATAAAACACATGACCTAAGTGTCCGCCACAATTAGCGCAAGTAATTTCTGTTCTTTGTCCGTCGGCATCCACCGTTTTTTTAACCGCTCCTTTTATTTCATCGTCAAAACTAGGCCATCCACAACCCGAATGAAATTTTGAATCAGATTCGTAAAGTGGTGCATTACATTGCTTACATATATAGGTTCCTTTATCAAATTTATCCGTGTATTCACCTGTAAATGGTCTTTCAGTTCCTTTACGTAAAATAACATATTGTTCTTGTTCGTTTAATGGATTTAATTTCATAGGTGTATCTTTTTTAATAGTTGATGTTTTAGTTGCAACTTCGGTATGATTAGCGTTTTGACATTGGGTGCTATAACAACCAATTGTAAATAACGCAACAACCAACATAAAACTTTTCGGCTTAAAACCCTCGGTTAGTTTTTTAATTTTCATCTGTGAATATTACTGATTATAAAATTAACATATAAAAAGTCAAAATGTTGCAAGCCAAATAATAATATTAAAAATATATAACGTTTTATGATTTTTTGGATTAAATAACAATAAGCTATTTAACAGATATTCACAACTTTTGAAGTAATTAACGCGACTTTTGAAGTATCTTTAAATGTAATGAAATTCTTTATAATCATACTTTTTACCCTCAGCACTTTTTTTGCAAAAAGTAAGGATTTTCCTATTCATCCAAAAGATAGCATTCAGCTAGATAGCCTTTTATTATTTTGTAAAAAACAAGTGGGTACCAACTATAAATATGCTAGCTGCACGCCAAATAGTGGCTTTGATTGTTCTGGCTTTGTGTATTACGTTTTTAATCATTTTAAGGTTAACGTACCTCGTTCATCATCAGAATTTAATACAGTAGGCAAAACCATTCACCCCGATTCATGTATTGCTGGCGACGTAATTGTATTTACGGGCACTAATGCAAAAAATAGAAATCCAGGTCACGTTGGCATTGTGATTTCAAATCTGGGAGAAGAATTACAATTTATTCATAGCTCATCCAACAAAAAACATTCAGGAGTGAAAATATCCTCATATAAAGAATCTCCCTATTATGAAAACCGCTTTTTAAAGATTGTAAGAGTTACAAAAATATATAAGTAACTTAATTCCTTAGTTGTTAAAATTATAAATAATAACGCTCTCTTAAATTTAGCCCACATTTTTTTCGGCGCGATTTAATTCCGGACTAAATAGTGGTAAGAAAACAAGAATAATGTTTTTTGTATTTTCAAACGTTTGGCTTTATGAAAAGCGCCTTTATCGATTACAATTACTTTAAGCTCTTGATGATTTGTCAAGAAAAATTCATTAAGAAATAATTCAAAGCAAGCTTTATTACAATAAGGTCATTCTAATAAAAACGAGGTTACATTAATTGGAAAAAATTATCTGCAGCCTGCTTCTCTATAATCTTTTTTAGCATTAGGATTATCTAACACTTGAAACGACATGTATGGATCGCCAAATAATTTACAGTAGCGCTCAGGATTCTTTTCTTTTGCTTTGTGTAACGCATCGCTAAACACACGGCTGTAAAATTTTTCTGGCAAATGAGATGCAATTGAAATATAACTGAATAATAAATCTTCACTCACATTTTCTACTTTTAAAAACGGCTCTAATACAGTTGAAGAAAATTTATAATCTTTTCCTCTTGTAAATACATAAGCCAATTTTAAAGCATTTTGCCAACTAGCTTCTTTAAAGTTATAGAAACCTTTAATCTTATTAATGCATGCTTCTATTTGCGCATCTGCGCCATCAGTAGTATCCAAAGACTCTATAATTTTAAATTGCCACTCAATATTTAAACCATCCACTAATTTCTTACTAATTTTTGATTTATACAAGGCATCAATTTCTTGTTGCATTTTCGCTTGTTGTTCTTTCGTTCCAGTAGTTGAATCAATTTTTATAGAGCAAAAAATACGATTAAATCTCACTACATCACTAGCGGGATCAATTTTTTCTATGCGCTTAAATTCCGCATAGTCATCTTCATCCACAATACTGCTATTAGCTAAGTAATTGTAATATGCTTTATTATTTAATAAATTAATAAACTTTGGATTCTCTGGAATTTTAAAGCTATCCAACACATCTTCTGTATATTTTTTAGCTATTTTTCGAGTAGAAGCATATTCCATAATTTTATATGCCTGACTCATTTTATTTGCTTTGACAGCTCTGTTAAATGATACAGTTGTGAATTTTTGTTCTTTATCACCAGAAATATCGTAAGTAACATCCATTACCATTTGCGCAAAACGTTGCTTCTCTAAAACAGGCTCTAGTTCATTTAATAAAGCACCATCGTTATTAATTTTTTTAATAGCTTTCTCTTTTCCTAATTTCACTAAATCTGCATACTTACCGTCTTCCATTTCTAACTCAAATAAAACCCATGAATCTTTAGTTTCGATATTAGGAGTAATCTTATTTTGCTGCATACTTTGTAATACATTAGTTACACTCTCTGCACGCTTGCGCTGTAACTTAGCATTTGCGCCTGCATCTCCTTCAATAGATGAATAAGCATAAATATATAAACCATCAATCATAAAATCAGGTTCATTTAGTGCTTTTATAAATGGTGCAATATCCTCAGGTTTAAACTCTGATTTATTTTTCTCGAAAGGAATCGTAAAATTTAAAATAGAGCTTTCAGATTTTGGCTCAAATGCAGGTTTTAATCCAACTGTTGAATCAGCAGGAATTATGCCCACTGGAGTGCTACTTTCTTGATCTCCTTTTTCTAAATAACTACGAGTAACTGTTTTACAAACGTGCCCATCTTGCACCACAATTAAGTTTAATTCATAAGGGCCAGTGATTTTTGGGTTAAACTTACCCATCTCAATTTTTAATTTATTAATCTTAACTTTTTTCTTTGCTTTTGGGTCTGGCTTAACTAAGTTCTTAGCAAACACCTGATCTTTAGCAATCACCTTACCCATAATACCTTTATTTTGAAAGTTATTATCTACGATATTATAATCTGCTTTTTCGTATTGTGATTTTTGAACAACATCCACCGCTAAACCATCTTTTGTTTTCTTCAATAAACGTTTTAAATCTTTTAGGTTAGCATACTCTAAATAAATTTTTCCGTTTTCAACCTTTAAGCCTTTTTGTAAAACATCGTAATTTTTCCATTTTTCGCAAGATTTACAAGATTTCGCATCGGGAGTTAATAATTTTTTAGACTTTGTATTAAACGGAACTGCTAATTCTTTTTTCATTTTAGCACCTGTATTAAAACTGTCGTAACCACCAAACACTGCGGTTGCAACTATTTTTTTACCATCTTTTTGCATCACACATTTAATCCCAATTAACATGTATTGAGGCTTCAATAAAATTTCTTTATCTTTCTTGTTGTTTTCCCAACGAGTCCAAATTACTTTAGCAACTTCAGCCGTTTTATAATTATCGCGTCCTTTACTAACTGGAGATAACATAGTTACTTCCTCACCTTTTTGAGTACCGCCAGCCTTCACCAAATTCTTTTTCACTTTTTCAGGATCAACTTTAGCAACACCCGCCTTGGCAAACTTATTACAATCAATAGCCGCTGCATCAATTAAAACCTGATTAACTTCAAAAGTATCTAGGCCATTTTTTAGTCGGAATTTGTTTAATTCTCTTACCAAAATGTTAGGTAAATCGTCAATATTAAAATTTTCCTGGGCTTGAGCTACAGTTATGGAAAATAGAATAACAAAAGAAAATAGTAGTCTTCTCATAGTTGGATGCTTAGTGTATTAACAAATATTGTAAAAAGCTTTAACAAGTGCGTTTAAGAGTATTCACAAACTATTAACAAATAGCAATTTCTTCGAAAATTCTACCAATTTAAACATCTCAATCACTATATTCGTAACTGATTATTGTACTAATTAAGATGAAGAAAATATTAATTGCCAACCGAGGAGAAATTGCTTTACGTGTGATGCGTAGTGCTAAAGAAATGGGTATTAAAACCGTTGCTATTTATAGTGAAGCCGATAGAAATGCGCCATTTGTAAATTATGCAGATGAAGCCGTATGCGTTGGTCCGCCACCAAGCGCTCAATCTTATTTACAGGGTGATAAAATTATTGCTATTTGTAAAGAGTTAGGAGTAGATGGAATTCACCCAGGATATGGATTTTTATCTGAGAATGCTGATTTTGTTCGAAAAGTACAAAAAGCAGGAATTACCTTCATAGGACCAAGCGCAGACGCTATGGATATGATGGGCGATAAATTAAGCGCAAAAGCTACCGCTAAAAAATATAAAGTGCCAATGATTCCAGGATCAGAAGGTGCTATCAGCGATTTAGCCGAAGCCACTAAATTAGCTAAGGAAATTGGATTCCCCTTATTAATTAAGGCATCTGCCGGTGGTGGTGGAAAAGGAATGCGTTTAGTAGAAAAGGAAAGTGAAGTAGAAGAGCAAATGAAAATGGCGATAAGTGAAGCTATTTCTGCTTTTGGAAATGGAGCGGTGTTTATCGAAAAATATGCATCTGGCCCACGACATATTGAAATTCAATTATTGGCAGATAATCATGGTAACTGTGTTTACTTATTTGAACGAGAATGTAGTATTCAACGTCGTCATCAAAAAGTTATTGAAGAAGCACCTTCGGCAGTATTAACTCCAGCATTAAGAAAAGCCATGGGCGAATGCGCTGTAAATGTTGCTAAAGCTTGTAATTACAGTGGCGCGGGAACAGTTGAGTTTTTATTGGACGATCAGTTAAATTTCTATTTTTTAGAAATGAACACGCGTTTACAAGTGGAGCACCCAGTTTCAGAAATGATTACTGGATTGGATTTAGTAAAAGAACAAATTAAAGTAGCGCGTGGCGAAAAATTATCTTTTACACAAGATGATTTAAAAATAAACGGACATGCTATTGAAGTGCGAGTATGTGCCGAAGATCCAACTAATAATTTTTTACCAGATATTGGCACTTTAAAAACATACCGTGTACCAACTGGTCCAGGCGTGCGTGTAGATGATTCGTTTACTGAAGGAATGGATATTCCTATTTATTATGACCCAATGATTGCCAAATTAATTGTGCATGGTAAAGACAGAACAGAAGCGATTGAAAAAATGTTACGCGCTATTCAAGATTATCAAATTACAGGAGTAGAAACAACCTTACCATTTTGTGCTTTTGTATTAAAGCACGAAGCTTTTGTAAGTGGTAAGTTTGATACTGGTTTTATTCCTAAATACTTTAAGCCCGAAATGTTAAATAAGTCTAATTCAAACGAAGAAGAAGTAGCATCTATTTTTGGAGCGTTTATGGCATCTAATTTGAACAGTAAAGCCCAAGAACAAATTAACAGTTCCGGCCCGAAATCTAAATGGCGATTAAACCGAGTCTAATTTTAAAGGTAACCGAAGGGTTACCTTTTTCGTTTAAGGGATTAACAGAATATGAATCAACTCATCATATCTAAATTTAAACTAACAATCTTATTTAGTTGTTTGTTGTTTCAATTTTATGCTCAAACAAGCGATGATGTGATTGTGCCGGCAGATAAACCTAAAGTAGTTTACAAAATTTGGGCAGAAGTGATTAATGGAGATACGGTTCCTAGTATTCGTTTACCAGATATTTGGATATACGCCGATTATCCTTACAAAAACAAAAAACAATATGAAGCTTGGAACAGAACTAAATACAATGTAAAAAAAGTTTATCCTTATGCAATTTTGGCGGCAGCTAAATTAAAAGAGTACAATCGTATCCTCGAACAAATGCCAAACGAAGCTTCTCGAAAAGCTTATATGAAAACAGTAGAGAAAGAATTAAAAGCCGAATTTGAAGAACCATTGAAAGATTTAAGCATGAATCAAGGTCGTATTTTATTAAAACTCATTGATCGTGAAACAGGAAACACTAGCTACGAATTAGTGAAAAATTTAAGAGGCGGTTTTCAAGCATTTATGTGGCAAAGTGTGGCTCGCATATTTGGTAGCAACATGAAATCGGAATATGACCCAAATGGGGAAGATATTATGATTGAACGTGCAATAAAATTAGTAGAAGCTGGGCAGTTTTAAGTTTTAAAATAGTATTTTTAATCTCATTATTTATAGCCTTAAATTATGAGCCTAAATCATATCTTCATTTCATTATTTTTAGTTAGTATTTCATTACATTCTTATTCTCAAAATAAAGATAGTATTGTTTTACGTAAACACTTTGACTATTATTTGACTCAAAGTAATTGTTATAAAAACTTAGAGTTCCTTTCCACTAAAATAGAAAGTCGCTTAAGCGGTTCCCCTGGAGCAGCCAAGGCGGTATCGTGGGCAAAAAAAGCGATGTATGAAGCAGGAGCCGATACTGTTTACCTGCAACCTTGCATGGTACCTCATTGGGTAAGAGGTGAAAAAGAAACTTGTACATCTATCAATTCAAAAACCAAAAAACAAACTAACTATAACATTTGTGCCTTAGGCAATTCGGTTGGGACTAATAAAACAGGCTTAAATGCACCTGTCATTATCGTTAATAGTTATGTTCAACTCGATTCTTTGGGAGAGAAAAATATCAAAGGTAAAATTGTGTTTTATAATGTATACTTTGACCATAAACATTTAAGCACTGGCACTTGTTATGGAGAAACTGTTACTTACCGCTATTCGGGCCCTAGTAAAGCCGCTAAGTATGGTGCCATTGCAACCATCGTTCGCAGTATGAGTTCTATTAACAATAATTTTCCACACACAGGAGTAATGGGCTACGATACGGTTTTGATAAAAAACAAAATACCTGCTTGTGCTATTAGCTTCAGTGGTGCGGATAAATTACTAGAAGAATTAAAAGCTAATCCCGCTTTGACTCTTCAATTAAAAATGAATTGCCAAATACTAGCAAAAGAATTATCATATAATGTAGTTGGAGAAATTAAAGGCTCTGAAAAACCAAATGAAATTATTATGGCAGGCGGCCATTTAGATGCTTGGGATAACGGACAAGGTGCGCATGACGATGGCGCTGGTGTGGTGCAAGCTATAGAAGTTTTAGCGATGTATAAAAAACAAAACATTAAACCAAAACATACCATACGTGCGGTTGCATTTATGAATGAAGAAAATGGTGGTGCTGGTGGCAAAGCCTATTTTGAAGATACCAAAAAAAATAATTTAAAACACATTGCTGCTTTAGAAAGCGATGCTGGTGGATTTTCGCCAAGGGGTATTGCTATTGATACAACCATGGGGGCGTATAAAAAAGTATTAAGCTGGAAATCGTTATTAGACCCATACTTTGTTCAATACATTAAAATTGGAGGTCACGGGGCTGATATTGGCTATTTAGCAGATATAGGAGTTCCTTTAATGGGCTTTGAACCTGATGGACAAAAATATTTTGATTATCACCATACAGCAGATGACACCTTTGATAAAATAAATAAACGCGAATTAGAATTAAGTGCTGGAGTAATAGGCTCCTTAATTTATTTAATAGACACTAAAGGCTGGTAATGAAAATCCCTCAAAAAATACTTAACACATCTGTTCTCGTTTTCGTTATTGCGTTTACAATACTTTGCGCATTTCAAATTAAAAAATTAAAATTCAATTACGATTTCGAAGCTTTCTTTCCAAACGAAGACGATGAGCTAGGTGTATACGAAACACATCGCAATCGCTTTGAATGGGATAATGAATTTGTATTACTTGGAATAGAAAATAAAAAAGGAATCTTTCAGAAAGATTTTTTAGAAAAAATAGAGAAACTATCCAATGATTTAAAAGATATTCCACACACGGATAGAATTATTTCGCCCACTACTATCAAAAATATTTCGTTAAGTGGTTTAGCTCCAGTTCAAAAAAGATTATTACACATAGATGATCCATCCTTATACAAAGATGACAGTATTGCCATTTATAGCACGCCCGAACTAATTGGTTCTTTCTTTCCTAAAGATGCTAAGTCTATATCGATTTTTATTAAAACAAAAGATAATCTCAGTAAAGTTAAAAGCGATAGTTTAGCTCGCAATATTGAAAAAGCATTTAATAAATACCATTTCGACGAAGTTCATTTTGTGGGGCGGATTGTTGCACAAGATGTGTATTTGAAAAATTTAGAAAAAGAATTTGTGTATTTCTTAGCCATCTCTTTTGTTTTGGTAATCTTATTTTTATGGGTTTCTTTTAGATCGCTATACGGCATCGTTGTTCCTATGACGATTGTAATAGTTTCTATATTTTGGACTTTAGGTATTATGGCCATGATGAATCAATCATTAGATATTATGACCTGTATGCTACCAACCATGATATTTATTGCGGGGATGAGTGATGTAGTGCATTTCTTTTCTAAATACTTTGAAGAAGTTGGTAAAGGAACTGAAAAACAAAAGATATATCCATTAATTTTAAAAGAAGTTGGTTTCCCAACTTTCTTAACTTTAATAACAACTGTTGTTGGTTTTATATCTCTTCTATTTTCAAGCATTAAACCTATTAAAGATTTTGGCTTATACACCTCTGTAGGAATCATCATCGCTTTTTGTTTGACTTATACTCTCTTGCCAGCCCTACTCTATTTCTTTACACCAAAAAAATTAGTGGCTGTGCACGACCATAATAATAAAACGTATAATGTGATGCGTAATGTGTTGTTTTGGATTTTCAGAAACCAAAAAACAATTATTGTTACTACCTGTTTACTGTTAGTGCTTTCGGCAATCGGCGTTTATAAAATTAAAGTCAATAATATTTTATTAGAAGATTTATCCGATGGTGTAAAAATTAAACAAGACTTTGTTTTTTTTGATAAACATTATAGCGGAGTTCGTCCTTTAGAATTAGCTATTACAATCAAGAACAAAGATAAAACGGTTTGGGATTATGATGTGATGCAACAGCTGAATTCCGTGGATGATTATTTAAAGAAAGAGTATCATGCTGGCTTTATGTATTCGCCAGCTATGCTTGCTAAAAACATCAACAAAGCATTAAATGATCAAACATCTGGCGAAGGCAAATTTCCATCGGCTGAAGAATATGAAGATGTTAAAAAACAATTAAAGGATAACAAAAAAAATAAAGACTTAAAACGCATCATTACCATTGATGGAAAGTATGCCCGCATTAGTGGAAAAATGTGTGATGTTGGAAGCTACATTGTAAAAGAACAGAACATACATTTTGAAGAATTCATTAAATCACATATCAACTCAAACGACATAGAAATAAAACTTACTGGTGCTGCCCATTTAATGGACAGAAATAACGAGTACATGGTAACCAATATGGCTCAAGGTTTTTTATTTTCCATTATTGTCATTATCATTCTAACTTATTTCTTACATAAAAGTTGGCGAATGGTTTTAGTATTTATTTTGCCAAACTTAATTCCGCTCATTATTATAGCAGGCATTATGGGCTTTGCTGGCATCGAATTAAAAGCAGCCACTTCATTAGTGTTTAGTATTGCCTTTGGTGTGGCCACCGACGATACTATACATTTTATTTCGCGATTAAAAATAGAATTAGGTTATGGTAAATCTTTAATCTATGCCTTTAAGCGAACTTATTTTGAAACAGGAAAACCAATTTTATTAACCACTTTTATTTTAATGGGCGGCTTTGTCAGTTTAATGGTGAGTGATTTTCAAAGTACCTTTTATTTTGGTTTCTTAATTTGTATCACCATTGTAATTGCGGTAATCGCCGATTTATTTTTATTACCCGTATTGTTATTTTGGATTTTAGGAAAACGAAAAAAATGATTTAAAAATGCAAATTACATTAAGACCTTGGCATTTGGATGATTTAGAAACGTTGGTGAGCATTGCTAATAACGCTAACATTGCAAAATATATGGCTGATGTATTTCCGCATCCTTACACTCAGGAAAAAGGAATATCTTTTATAGAATTTGCTACTACCAATACTACAGCAACAATTTTTGCCATTACCATTGATAGCAAGCCTGTGGGAAGTGTTGGCTTACATTTACAAACAGATATTTTAAGAAAGAATGCAGAAATCGGTTATTGGTTAGCAGAAGATTATTGGGGAAAAGGAATTGTAACTGATGCTATCCATCAAATAGTAAAATATGGATTTGAAAATTTAGATATTGTAAGAATTTACGCTAGAATTTACGGGACAAATATTCCATCTCAAAAAGTAGTGGAAAAATGTGGTTTTAAATTAGAAGGAAAATATGATAAAACAATCTTTAAGAATAATGAATTTTTAGATGAATTAATTTACGCTATTAGAAAGTAATAACAAATTGGACACAGATGACGCAGATAGTTATGATTTAATATGATAAATAAATATTGATTATGAAAATTAAAAAAATCTTAAGCAACCATAAAAAAATCAGCGATATCAGCGTTCTATAAATAAATAAAAGCACATGATAAAAAAAATTGGTTTAATAACATCAGGCGGCGATTCCCCAGGAATGAATGCCTGTATCAGAGCGGTAGTTAGAACTGCTCGTGCCGAACAAATTGATGTGGTCGGTTTTTATAGAGGCTACGAAGGTTTGATTGATGATGATTATATCAACTTGACAAAAAGTAAAGTATCAAATATTATTCATCGTGGTGGTACTGTTTTAAAAACCGCTCGCAGTAAACGCTTCATGACTCCTGAAGGCATGCAAACGGCAGTGCAAACTTTACAAAAACATCAACTAGATGGATTTGTTATTATTGGTGGTGACGGAAGTTTTAAGGGGGCATTGGAATTAAGTAAACATCATAACATTAAAACGGTTGGTTGCCCTGGAACAATTGATAATGACTTAGTAGGAACTGATTATACAATTGGATATGATACAGCCATCAATACGGTTGTTGATGCCGTAGATAAAATTAGAGATACAGCTGAAAGTCACGATCGTATTTTTGTGGTAGAAGTGATGGGTCGCGACGCTGGTTTAATTGCATTAAGAAGCGCTATAGCCTGCGGTGCAGAAGCCATTTTAATTCCTGAACGAAAAAATGATTTAAAATTTTTATTAGAAAAGAAAAAAACGTGGCGCCAAACCAAAAAAAGTCGAATTATTATTGTTGCCGAAGGAGATGAAAATGGAGGTGCAATTGGTATTGGAAATTTATTAAAATTGGAGTGGCCTGAGTTTGATATTCGAATTTCAATTTTAGGTCACATACAACGCGGCGGTAATCCAACTTGCATGGAACGTGTTAATGCAAGTTTAATGGGTTACTACGCCGTAAAAGCCTTGCAAGACGGAAGAAGTAATGAAATGATTGGAATAGTTAATAAACAAGTGTGTTATACACCATTTAAAGATGCGGTGAAACACATTGAAGAACTAAATCCAGAAATGTTACGAATTTTAGATATACTATCAGCTTAAAAAACATACAAATGCGACACTTTATTTTATATTTTATTCTATTTTCTCTACTCACAAGTAACAATTTATTTTCACAAAGAGATAAATCTGAAAAAGATCCATTGTTTACAGCTGCCTATCAAAAATTTGAAGAGAAAGATTACGCTACAGCTTATATAAACTATACAGCCTATCTTACAAAAAAACCAACTGATGCGCCCGCAACATATAACAGAGGTTTATGCGCCTATGAATTAAAAGACTATAAGGACGGCATTGTAAACTTTACTAAGAGTATTAATTTAGGAAGAGTAACTGCCGATGCTTTTTATGGTAGAGCCTTGTGTAACTATCAATTGAAAAATTACGATTTAGCTATAGCTGATTTTGATACAGCAATTTCCGCAAAACCAAACTATGTAGAAGCTTTAACTTTTAAAGCCGCTAGCTTAAACGAATTAAAAAAATACACAGAAGCTCTTGATGCATTAAATAAAGCAGTAAGCTTTAATTTAAATTATCAATATTCATATTATTACAGAGCTATTTCCAAATATTATCTAAAAGATTATGAAGGGGGAATAGAGGACTGTAATAAATCACTTGCTATAAAACCTTATTACGAAACGTATTTTTGGAGAGGGTTGCACTACCTTAATCTAAAAAAATATAAAGAATGCATTGCAGATTATGACACGGTAATAAAGCACGAACCAAAATATGCCAAAGCCTATTATAATAGAGGAATTGCTTATTATGATTTAAAAAATTACGAAAAATCATTATCAGACAATAATAAATCTATAGAAATAGATCCTACAAAACCTGAATCTTACTATAATAGAGCACTCACAAAATATGAAACAGGAAAACACAAAGAAGCAGAACCTGACTTTAATGCGGCTATAGATTTAAAATTAAACGACGCAAAACATTATTTATGGAGGGGAATCAATTATTACTATCTAAAAAAATATGCTTTAGCAATAGCTGACCTCAATATTGTTATTCAGAAAGACACAAAAATTGAACTTGCTTATTATTATAGAGCTTTATTAAGATACTTTGAACTAGATGACAAAGGCGTAATTGAAGATTGTAATAAAGCATTAGAGCTTAAAAAAAATGCAAGCACTTACTATCAAAGAGGAATTAGTAAATATAATCTTAAAGATTACCAAGGTGCCTTAGATGATTTTAACGAATCCATAAAAATAAATCCAGACTATAAATTAGCTATTTTAGAAAGAGGTGTGGTTAGCTTTATATTAGAAAAAGATAATTTGGCACTCATTGATTTAAATAAATACATTGAACTGGATCCAAATTCGTCCAGAGCATTTTATTATAGAGGAAAACTTAAAAAATACATGAATGACCTAACGGGCTCTTGTACAGATTTAAAGAAAGCGCAATCTCTAGGAGATATTTACGCGAAGGCAGAATTAGTGAAAAATGGTTGCAAGTAAAAAACAAGCCTATCCTTTTATAGCCCAACGTAACTTAGCTGAACGTGCACGTGGGTTGGTATAACATTCGTCGGCTGATGCACGAATAATATCAGGCGCAACATCCGAATAAATTCCAGCGCGTGATAATGATTGAAATGATTTTTTAACTCGCCTATCTTCGCCCGAATGAAAAGAAAGAATAGCAACTCTTGCATTAGGAGCCAATACATAAGGTAATTTTTCTAAAAAGGAATCTAGCACACCAAATTCATTATTAACTTCAATACGCAAGGCTTGGAAGCAACGTTGACAAGCCTTTTTAATCTCTTCTTTACGAGAGGCCTCCGGTAAAAATACCAAGGCTTCGGCAATGGTTTCTTGTAAATGTGTGGTAGTGGTTATAGCAATGCCGCTGTTAATTTTAGCCATAATGGCTAAAGTAATCACTTCGTAATGCGGCTCATCTGAATTTTCAAACAACAACTCAGCTAATTTGCGTGGAGCAATTATTTTTAAAAGAGCGGCTGCTGATTTTCCACTATGAGGATTTAATCTTAAATCTAAAGGTCCGTCAATTTTAAAAGAGAAGCCTCTTTCGGGATTATCAATTTGCATAGACGATACACCTAAATCGGCTAACACAAAATCTAAAGGTCCAGATTCTAAAGCCACAACATCAATCTCAGAGAAATTCATTTTTTTGAAAACAACTTCCTTTTCTCCATAACCCAAAGCTAATAAACGTGCTTCTGTTCTTGGTAACTCAAATGGATCAACATCCATGGCATACAATAATCCATTAGGCGACAAACATTTTAAGATCTCTAAACTATGTCCGCCATAACCCAGTGTAGCATCCAAACCAATCTGACCGGGAACAACTTTCAAAAACTCCATAATTTCTGAAACACAAATAGAGCGATGCATACCAGCAGGCGTTTTACCTTGCTGCATAATTTTTTCCACATCCTCCAAATAATTTTCGGGATTTAGTTCTTTATATTTGTCTTTAAACGTTTTTGGATGCGTGCCATTATACCTCACACGTCTGGGACCTTTTGCTTCATCGCTCATACGTAAAGCTAAGGTTTAAAATTTAACTTAAACGCTTATAACCAAAAAAGCCTGTCTACTTTCGCAAACAGGCTTTCTATATTTATTGACTTAAACTTAACTTAGTTTGATAATTATTTTTTAATTTGATAAGCTTCAATTGTAAATTCAACTTCAGCAGTTCCATCCATATCAATACCAAAATCTTTACAAGTTACATTAAACTCTCCTTCAAAACCGGCAACATTAATTTTAACCTCATTTCCATCAGCATCATATTCAGTTGATAATTTTTCACCAACATAATTAAACATTAAATCAACATCTTTAGCTACACCTTTAAGTGTTAATTTACCTTTAGCAATGTAGGAGTATTCTCCCATTTCAGGATTTTTAACTACTTCAGTTGCTTCAAATGTTGCTGTTTTAAATTTAGCTACATTAAAATAATTTTCTTTATCTTTTAAATGTCCATCACGCATATTATTTTGAGTATTGATAGAAGCCATATCTAACTGAATAAATAATTTTGATCCAGTTGCTGCATCTATATTTACAAAGCCACTATCAATAGTAATTGAACCTTTTGTATCTACAATAGTATGTTCAATGCTAAATCCTAAAGAACTATGAGCTCCATCAACATTATAAAGACCAACTAATTCAGCAATATCTTTTTGGCTAGCAGTCATAAGTGAATCACACTCTTCTTTACTAATACAAGTATGTTCTTCACCATTGATAATACATTTAAATACTTCTTCAGTTTTAGCACAACAAGCGCCATCTTCCATACTATTAACTGCGATATAAGGTGCAATTACTAATGATACGATAGACATTAATTTAATTAAGATATTCATTGAAGGTCCAGATGTATCTTTGAATGGATCTCCAACAGTATCACCAGTAACTGATGCTTTGTGTGGCTCCGATTTTTTGTAGAACATCTCACCATTAATTAAAACACCTTTTTCGAAAGATTTTTTAGCGTTATCCCAAGCACCACCAGCGTTAGATTGGAAAATACCCATTAACACACCTGATACCGTTACACCTGCTAATAAACCACCTAATACTTCTGGTCCGAATACGAAACCAACAATTAAAGGAGTAATTAAAGCAATAGCACCTGGCATCATCATTTCGCGGATAGATGCTTTAGTAGAAATAGCTACACATTTTTCGTATTCAGGTTTTGCTTTGTATTCCATAATTCCTGGAATTTCGCGGAACTGACGACGAACTTCTTGTACCATGTCCATTGCCGCTTTACCAACCGCTTGAATACATAATGCAGAGAAAATAAATGGAATCATACCACCTACAAATAAACCTGCTAACACTGGAGCTTTGTAAATATCAATTGCATCGATTCCTGCAATTCCAACGAAAGCTGCAAATAAAGCTAATGATGTTAAAGCTGCTGATGCAATAGCAAATCCTTTTCCTGTAGCTGCTGTTGTGTTACCTACTGCATCTAAATTATCTGTACGCTCACGAACTTCTGGAGGTAATTGACTCATCTCTGCAATACCACCTGCGTTATCGGCGATAGGACCAAAAGCATCAATTGCTAATTGCATAGCTGTTGTTGCCATCATACCTGCAGCTGCAATAGCTACACCATATAAACCTGCAAAGTAATATGAACCCATAATACCAGCTGCTAATGTTAATATAGGAATAACAGTTGATTTCATACCTACTGCTAAACCACCAATAATATTAGTAGCGTGACCAGTAGAAGATTGTTGAATAATAGATAAAACAGGTGCTTTACCCATTGCTGTGTAATACTCCGTTACAATACTCATTACAGCACCTACCACTGTACCAACTACAATAGCAAAAAATACATCTAAATTAGAAAACTCGTAACCGCGTAAGTTTAATGTTTCTGGTAACATCCACATAACTATAAAATAAGAAGCAATTACCGTAATTAACATTGAAGCCCAGTTACCTAAATTTAATGCGTTTTGTACGTTTGATTTATCATCTTTAATAGTAACAAACCAAGTACCAACGATAGAGAAAATAATACCTAAACCACAAATTACCATTGGTAATAAAATTGGAGACATTCCACCAAATTTATCGGCAGATGCATCAATTTCTTGACCTAATACCATCGTAGCTAAAATAGTTGCTACATAAGAACCAAATAAATCGGCACCCATACCTGCAACGTCACCTACGTTATCACCTACGTTATCTGCAATAGTTGCAGGGTTACGAACGTCATCTTCAGGAATACCTGCTTCTACTTTACCTACTAAGTCAGCACCAACGTCAGCAGCTTTAGTATAAATACCACCACCAACACGTGCAAATAATGCAATTGACTCAGCTCCTAAAGAAAAACCAGTTAATACTTCGATTGCTGTTTTTACAGTATTCTCTCCTAAATCTCCGAAGATTCCTAAGAAAGCGATAAATAAACCACCTAAACCTAAGATTGCTAAACCAGCAACACCTAAGCCCATTACTGTACCGCCAGTAAACGATACTTTTAAAGCTTGTTTTAAACTTGTACGAGCTGCTTGGGTAGTACGAACGTTAGCTTTAGTAGCTACTTTCATACCAATGTATCCCGCTGTTGCAGAGAATACCGCTCCTATAATAAAAGCAATAGAGATAATCCAACTTGAGTGGATTTCTTTGCCATTAACTTCATGAATTGTTCCAGAATATGCTAATAAAGCCGCTGCAAATACAACGAAAATACTTAACACCTTCCATTCGGCTTTTAAGAAAGCCATTGCGCCATCAGCTATATAACCAGCTAATTCTTGCATGTTTTTATCTCCGGCATCTTGCTTACTAACCCAAGCAGATTTAATTGCCATTACCACTAAACCTAAGACTCCTAATAACGGAATCATGTAAATTACTAAATCGTTCATATGTTTTATTAAAATTAAGGGTGCAAAAATAAGGAATTATCTGAAATAAGAAAATAATTAATTTATTGATTATCAGATATTTGAAAAATATTTTGTTAAAATAATGACAAATAAAGAGGGCAATAATTTAAAATGAAGAATTTTCGATTAAAAGACTTTTTCTAAAGCTATTTTAAACCAAGACGTATATTGATTTGGATTTGAAATAATATCCTTTTTTATATCTGAAATCAACATCCATTTGTAGCTTTCAACTTCCTCTTTATTAATTGTTGGATTTTGATTTGTAGCACCCATTAAAACATAATCTAACTCGTGCTCGGTTAAACCATTATCAAAAGGAGTTTTATAAATAAAATTAGTTTCAATTTTTAAATCGCAACTCATACCCATTTCTTCAAATAAACGGCGATTGGCTGCATCTTTTATAGTTTCGTTGGGGCGAGGATGAGAACAGCAAGTGTTTGTCCATAAACCTGCGCTATGGTATTTTGAAAAAGCACGTTGCTGCAACAACAATTCTTTTTTATCATTAAAAACAAAAACAGAAAAGGCACGATGTAATAATCCTTCTTGATGTGCCTGCATTTTTTCCATCACACCAATATCATTGTCTTGTTCATCAACTAGTATGACGTACTCATTTACCATAAAAGGAAAAGAAAATTACAATAAATTTAAACTATGACGAACGTAAGAGCTAGCAAACAATGCCATTTTTTGTGAATTAGGAATACGGATGCGTTCTTCCAAAATACGCTCAGGATGAAGCGATTTTATTTTATTGAATAATTTAAGGTAATAAATGTAGGCAACATACACACCAAAGCGAGAATCCTTTGGCAATAATTTAATTCCTTCTAAACCTTTATTAAAATCAATTTCAATATCATCTTCTAAAGCTGATTTAGTTTGTGGATCTAATTCTTTTAACTCCACATTTGGAAAGTAAACACGGCCCATCCCTAAATAATCGGCGTGTAAATCGCGTAAAAAGTTAATTTTTTGGAAAGCAGAACCTAAAGCCATCGCATAAGGAGTTAAATCCTCATACATTTTTTGATTACCTTTCACAAACACTCTTAAACACATTAAACCAACTACCTCTGCACTTCCTAAAATATAATCTTTATAATCCTCTTCGCTATATTCCTTCTTATCCAAATCCATTTCCATACTTTTTAGAAATGTATCAATAAGTTTATGGTCTATCTTAAAGTCGTTTACTACTTTTTGAAAGCTATTTAATACAGGATTTAAACTAATACCACGTTCAATTGCACGATAGGTTTCAATCTTAAACTCATCTAACAATTCTTTTTTATTAAAATCATGAAAAGTATCTACGATTTCGTCAGCAAAACGAACAAAGCCATATATACTATAAATAGGATCTTGAAATTGTTTATTCAAAAACTTGATGCCCAACGAAAACGATGTGCTGTAGCTATTAGTAACCATTTTACTGGTTTTTATGCTGACGTTATCAAATAATTGTTTCATGAGTTTTTTAGACGTTGGCTAAGGTAATAAAATAAAACTAGTTATTATAAAAACAACCTAAATTCTATTTTGTTTAACGTTTTTTAATTTTTGTTTAAATATTTTAAAACCTGCTCTGCAACAAGCTTTCCTGAGATTATACAAGGAGGAACGCCTGGACCAGGCACGGTTAATTGCCCTGTATAAAATAAATTTTTAACCTTTTTATTAATCAAAGTTGGTTTTAAAATGGCAGTTTGACTCAAAGTATTAGCCAAACCATAGGCATTACCTTTAAAGGAATTATAATCTTTTATAAAATCCGAGGTTGCATAATCTCTTCTTAAAACAATGTTATCTTTAAAGGAAACGCCAATTTGTTTTTCGATACGAGAAATAACCATATCAAAATAGGTATCGTTTATTTTTTGATCATCTTTTAAATTTGGGGCAATAGGAATTAATACCATCAAATTTTCACATCCTTCAGGCGCTACATGGCTATCTGTTTGAGAAGTACAACTTAAATATAATAATGGATTTGATGGCCATTTAGGATCTGTATAAATTTCATCAGAGTGCTTCGCGAAATCTTCATCAAAAAACAACGTATGATGTAAAAGATTCGGTAATTTTTTATTAACTCCAATATAAAATATCAAACTTGAAGGCGCTAGTTTTCGGGTTTCCCAGTATTTAACAGAATAATTTCGATATTGCTGATCCAATAACTTTTGTTCAGTAAAATTATAATCTGCACTTGACACTAAAGCATCAAATCCTTTATGAGAATCAGCGTAAATAATTTCTGAGACTTTATTGTTATTTACATTGATTTTAGATACATCAGCATTTAATACAAACTTTACTCCAAGTTCTAAAGCTAGTTTATGCATACCATTTACTACACTTACCATGCCTCCTTTTGGATACCATGTTCCTCCAATCATATCAGAATAGTTCATTAAACTATATAATGCTGGTGTATTTTTTGGCAAAGCTCCTAAAAACAAAACAGGGAACTCCAACAGTTGAATGAGCTTAGGATTAGTAAACGATTTGCGAATATGTGAGGCAATAGAATTAAAAACATCTAATTTAAAAATACCTTTAAAAAAACGAAGATTCATGAATTCCATTAAGGATAAACCTGGTTTATAGACCAAATCATTCATTCCAATATTGTACTTGTACTCAGCTTCTTTTAAAAATTGTCGTAACTTATCGGCACTTCCTTTTTCAATGCTTTCAAACATGGCATACAAATCATCTGTATTGCTTGGGATATCTAAAGGACCGTCTTTATAAACAATACGGTAAGATGGAGACAGCCTCTCTAGAGTATAATAGTCAGATACTTTCTTCCCAAAATCAGCAAAGAATTTATCAAACACATCAGGCATCCAATACCAGCTTGGCCCCATATCGTAAACAAAACCAGCTTGTTCAAATTTCCTTGCTCTACCTCCTACTTGATTATGTTTTTCTAAAACGGTAACCTCACAACCTTGTTTTGCAAGATAACAAGCGGCAGATAAACCAGAAAAACCAGATCCTATAATTGTAACTTTTTTAGACATATATTTGTAACAAAATCAATGAAACATTGTTTAAACTTACGGATTAATCAGTAACGAAAAAAGAAATAAATTTTATGCAAAAACATATCGTCATTATAGGAGCTGGAGCAGGTGGCTTAGGTTCAGCAGTAAGATTATCTGCCGCAGGGCACAAAGTAACAGTAGTTGAGGCCAATAGTTATGTAGGTGGAAAATTGACTGAAAAAAAAATAGGGAATTATCGTTTTGATATGGGACCATCTGTCTTTACGTTACCAGAGTTGATCGAAGAACTAACAGATTTAGCTAAGCAAGACGATAAATTTGAATACATTAAACTTGACACAATTTGTAATTATTTTTATGAAGACGGTACGCTTTTAACTGCGTTTACCAACAAAGAAAAATTTGCAAATGAAGTTTCTGAGAAATTCGGAGAAACAAAAGAATCAGTTTATGATCAGTTGAAGTTTAGTGCAACAGCATATGAATTAACAAACGACATATTTTTAAACCAATCTCTTCATAAATTATCCAATTTTTTAAATTTAAAAACAGCAAAGGCCATTTTAAATATTGGAAAATTAAAAATGGGAAAAACAATGAATGAAGCTCATACAGGTCGTTTCAAAAATAAAAAAACCATACAGTTATTTAACCGATTCGCCACTTACACTGGTTCTGATCCTTATCAAGCACCAGCCTTAATAGGTATTATTGCACATTTAGAGCATAACATTGGCGCCTTTGCTCCAAAAGGTGGAATGCATGATATTACAATGCATCTCTTTAGTTTGTCGAAAAAATTAGGAGCCAACTACTTATTAAATACAAAAGTTACTGGTATTAAAACTGAAAACAATACTGTAACTGGAGTTGAAACTAGTAATGGATTTATTGAGGCAGATATAGTCGTTAGTAACTCCGACATAAAAAATCTTTATACAAATTTATTAGATAAAAAATTTGCACCGAAACATATTTTAGACCAACAAAAATCATTGTCGGCAGTAATTTTTTATTGGGGAATAAAAAGCCAATTTAAAAATATGAATTTGCATAATATTTTATTCAGTGAAAATGGAGAAGAAGAATTTAAATGTATGTTTGGGGATAAAAAACACTATTCAGATCCAACAATTTATATCAATATCACTTCTAAAATTACACCAAGCGATGCACCAGAAGGTTGTGAAAATTGGTTCGTGATGGTAAATGTTCCACCTAATGAATCTGGAAAGCCAATTGAATATATTAGCGAGATGAGAAAGCATATAATTGCAAAAATCAATCGTATATTAAAAACAGATATTGAACCATTAATTGAATTAGAGGATGTTTTAGACCCGTATTTAATAGAACAACGCACTAGCTCATTTGGTGGATCGCTATATGGCAATGCATCTAATAATAAATTTGCTGCTTTTTTAAGACATGCAAATTATAGCAGCAAAATAAAAAACCTATATTTTACTGGCGGTAGCGTACATCCTGGAGGAGGTGTTCCTCTATGTTTATTAAGCGCTAAAATTGTGAGTGAAATGATTGCTGAAAAAAATTGATTAAGAGTCTGCAATGACATATATCATTTTTATTTGATTTTTCATGTGACTTGAATCAGATAGCCATCCTATTTAATGGTTACATTTAACGAATGAAAAAAACAATCATATTTAAAATTTGTATTTTATCATTACTCATTTCTTGTAAAAAAGAAAAAGAGTCAATTCAATTAAGTAGTGGCGATTTAACAGAATCTGTATATGCATCTGGTAAACTATTCTGAAGATTTTTTGATTAATAAAATAGTTTTGAGCGAATAATACCTCATTAACCATTGCGAACATTTTAAAGCAGCACGTTCCATTAAATCAATAGAAGCTATTGGCTCCGTTTGAATAGTAAACGCATCAATTACTTTTATGTGTTTGGCAGAAAATAGCGGGAGTGCTTGTTGCATCATTTAAATTTAGAAATTTATATCCACACAAAACAGGATATAAATCAGTATCTATCTTTTTTTGAATTTAACATATAAAAACCAACGCAGGATATTAATAAAATAAAAGCTAACACAATAAATCCTACTGTAAAATTAGTAGCATCTACTAAAGCTGAAATTAAAAATGGACCGACAGTGTTTCCTATTCCCCAGGAAATAGTATACAAGGCCGCATATTGCCCTCTGTTTTTGTCATTAGAACGTTCAATCCAAAACACATTCATAAAAGGCATTGCCATAATTTCTCCTACCGTGATAAATAAAATCATGATTAAAGAAATTAATTTTGCGTTACCGGGAATCAATAATGACAAAAATGAAAAAGCGCACATGACTATACCTATAATTATGTACTGAGTATTTTTATTCTTTTTTTCGAGTGTATAAATCAAAACCATTTCAATGGCTACTATAATGATCCCATTAATGGCCATAATAAGACCGATGTAACGTTCATTCAAATGCATATCATCTCTAAAATACTTAGGGATAGTGGTAAATAATTGCACGAAACAACAAGAAAACAAGGTCGTTAATACCAAAAACCATAAATAGGTTTTATCTTTATAAGCCGACATCACTTCGGGAACTTCTTCAACTTTTACTTCTTCTTTGTTAAATTGAATAGTTGGTTTTAAGAAATAAAATAATAGTCCAGCAGCAACAATATTGGTAAAGCCGTCTACCCAAAATAATAATTCATAGTCAAATGCTGCCACTAAACCACCAATAGAAGCGCCAACTGCCCATCCTAAATTAATAGCCAAACGATTTAAGGAATAAGAACGCGTTCTGTTTTCAGGATTACTATAAAAGGCAATGGATGAAGAATTAGCAGGACGAAAGGCTTCGTTAACCATGCTTAATAAAAATGTAAATACACAAATGAGTGGGTATGATTTCATTTGCCCTAGTATGATAAACATAATTCCACCACCAAATAAGGTAAACAGTTGTACTTTATAAAAACCTATCTTATCAGAAAATTTGCCTCCAAAATAAGCGCCTACAATAGATCCAAATCCAAATAACATCATTACAAAACCAGCTTCACTTAAACTTCGGTGCATTTCTTTGCTAGTTAAATAAAGCGTCATAAATGGCAATACCATGGTGCCACTTCTATTAACGAGCATAATAAAAGATAGTAACCACGCTTCTTTTGAGAGACCCGTAAACGACGTTTTATATAAAGAAACTGTTCGACTTAACATTTGTTGTTCAAAGCTAAATAAAAAACAATAAAGAGTTTCCTCATTTGTAAAGATTTCGTTTTATTCATATCTTGATGTTATAAAAGCCGTTATGAATTCACGCCGTCATTTTATCAAATCAACAGGACTATTAGCTGCGGCTAGTTTATTTACTCCGACAGAAGTTTTATCACAAAATTTGATTTCTGAAAAAAGAAAAATAAAACCTGCAGCTCTAAAATCTGGAGATACTGTTGCCATTACTTCACCTGCAGGAGCCGTGTGGGACGATACACAAGTGGAAACATTTACTAGCATCTTAAAAAGCTTTGGTTTTAAAGTGATTCATGGAAAAACTTTGACAGAAAAATTTGGCTACTTTGCTGGGACAGATGAATTACGTTCCAATGAACTCAATGAGTTATTTGCAAATAAAAATGTGAAAGGAATTTTTTGCATGAAAGGTGGCTGGGGTTGCGCAAGATTGCTAGACAAAATAAATTATACATTAATTGAAAAAAATCCAAAATTACTAATTGGCTTTAGCGACATCACAGCGCTATTAATTGCTATCACAACAAAAACAGGGCTCATTACTTTTCATGGACCAGTTGGCAATTCGGGATGGAATGATTTTACGAAATCTATTTTTACTAACGTTACAATGGTAGCTAAGTCTTATAATTTTCCTGAAAACCCAGCTACAGAAAATACGCCAGTAATTATAAACCCAGGAAAAGCAACTGGCGAACTAGTTGGCGGTAACTTAACAGTTCTATCATCATTAATAGGCAGTAGCTATTTACCTGATTGGAAAAATAAAATTTTGTTTTTAGAAGAAGTTAGAGAAGAGCCTTATAGCATTGACAGAATGTTAACCCAACTTAAACTAAGTGGTGTTTTAAATTCTATCAGCGGATTTGTATTTGGCAAATGCGCTAAATGTTTAGCAGAAGAACCGCAAAAATCCTTTACCTTTCATGAAGTGTTGATGCAACACATTCAACCGCTTGGTATTCCTGCATTTTACGGAGCAATGATTGGACACATTGAAAATAAATTAACGTTACCTATTGGAATAAAGGCAAGCATGGATGCAGAAAAAGGAACGATTTCTTTAAATGAAAACTCAGTCGTTTAAAAATAAAGAAGTTTGAATACCTTTAAACACAGTTCTTCTTTTTTCTGCTAACACATTACCTGTCACATGAAATATCTCTGTTTCTTGAAAACGAGAGGCAACAATTACTTGAGTATTTTGTGCATGCTGAGTAAATATATCTTTCACCAACATTGGACAATTATTATCCTTAGAGAGATGAGATAGAATTAAATGACTCATTAATTCATGTTTATGATTCACAAATAAATCTAATGCTTGTCGGTTTGATAAATGTCCTTTATCACTTCTAATTCTACTTTTTAAGTGATATGGATAAGAGCCTTTTTCTAATAAATGTTCGTCGTAATTAGCTTCTAAAAAAGCAGCATGGCATTGTTTAAAATTATCAATCACATGTTCACATGCCGATCCAATATCTGTTAACACGCCAATTTTAATACCATTACCTTCTACAATAAAACTAAATGGATCAGAAGCGTCATGACGTTTAGGAAAAGGCGTAACAACTAAATTTCCAACGATTATTTTTTCATAAGGTTTAAAAGACTTTGTTAAAACATTTTCTAAAACTAAATGTGAATTATTTAATGTAGCTGATGTAATGTAAATAGGTAGATTGTATTTTTTTGATAAAGTCTGCACTCCTTTAATATGATCGCCATGTTCGTGTGAAATAAAAATCGCTTTAATTTTATCTAAAGATAAAGCCAAACGTTTCATTCTTAATTCTACTTCCTTACATGAGATCCCCACATCCACCAAAACGGCTTCTTGGTAGTTGCCAACGTAATAACAATTACCGTTACTTCCAGAATTTAATGAGGTGATAAAAAGTGACATATTTAATTATTAAAGGTATTGTTAATTTTTGGCTCCGTAGGAGTTTGCTGTTATTAGTTGAATGTTTTTTTAAACTCCAGAGGAGTAATCTATTTCATTCAAACAAAATTTATCACAGGCTCCGTAGGAGTCTCCTGTTACTATCAGAATAATGCTATTGCTTGTTAGCTCCTTAGGAGCGACCTGTTCTATTCTATCCATTCAAACAAATATTTCTCATCATAATCAATTTCAAATTTTTCTAGAAAATCAAAATACTCTTCTCTAAATGTAGTCTTTTTATGATGCTCTTCTTGACTTAAAATATATTTTATTACAATATCTATTTGGCTTTTGGAATAAGAAAAAGCTCCGAATCCCTCCTGCCAATTAAATTTGCCATTTACATAATATTGTTGATTAATAAAATTTGACGAACCTGCTTTTATATCCCTCACTAAATCAGAAATTGTGATAGATGGTTTTATTCCGACTAACAAATGCACATGATCAGGCATACAAAAAATGGATAGCATTTTTTGTCCTCTGTTTTGAACGATGCCAGTTATATATTTATGCAATTCTTCGCGATGAATCTTAGAAATCAAATTCTCTCTACCTTTTACGGCAAACACAATTTGAATATATATCTGCGAATAGGTATTCGGCATTTTACAGGTCGCTCCTATGGAGCTAATATTATTATTGTTTTTATTCTACTACAATAGTATGTCCCGATAGGACATTAACAAATTGTAATAAGTATTTTAAAACACAAAATTAAATATTACCTGATACTACCTTGCTATAATTTGTAGCATTATAAATTAATTTCTAAAAAAATGCCTTCCGCTATGCGGAAGGCATTTTATAATTTAATCTATTACTGATTAAGCATTCACCGCTTCTTCCATATAAGATTCAATTGGAGCGCAAGAACACACTAAATTTCTATCACCGTAAGCACTATCAACTTTAGCAACACTTGGCCAAAATTTATTGGCTACAACCCATTGTAATGGATATGCTGCTTTTTGACGAGAGTATGGTTTTTTCCAATCATCAGCCACTACTAATTTACAAGTGTGTGGTGCATTTTTAATAACGTTATCTGTTTTATCATATTTGCCGTCAATAATTTCTTGTATTTCTTTACGAATAGAAATCATAGCTTCACAAAAACGATCTAACTCGGCTTTTGATTCAGATTCTGTTGGTTCAACCATTAAGGTATTTACAACTGGGAAAGCAACCGTTGGTGCATGGAAACCGTAATCCATTAAACGTTTTGCCATATCAGCTACCTCAACACCTGATGCCATTTTAAAATCATTACAATCTAAAATCATTTCGTGAGCGCAACGACCGTTTTTACCAGTATATAAAATTTTGTAAGAAGGCGATAACAACTCTTTCATGTAGTTAGCATTTAAAATAGCCATTTCAGTGGCTTGTTTTAAACCATCAAAACCTAACATTTTAATATAACCGTAAGAGATTAATAAAATTAACGCGCTACCATAAGGTGCTGCCGAAACTGCTGTTATTCCTTTATCTCCACTAGTATTAACAATTGTATGTGAAGGCAAGAAAGGCACTAATTTTTCTACCACACCAATTGGTCCCATTCCTGGGCCACCACCACCGTGAGGAATTGCAAATGTTTTATGTAAATTTAAGTGACAAACATCCGCACCAATATTCCCGGGAGAGGTTAACCCAACTTGTGCATTCATGTTAGCACCGTCCATATAAACTAAACCACCATTATCATGAATTAATTTAGTAATGTCAGTGATAGATTCTTCGTACACACCATGTGTTGATGGATAAGTAACCATTAAACATGATAGATTATCTTTATACAATTCTACTTTTTCTTTTAAATCAGTTAAATCAATGTTACCTTTATCATCACATTTTGAAATAATGATTTTCATACCTGCCATAGCCGCAGATGCCGGATTAGTGCCATGTGCCGAAGAAGGGATAATTGCAACGTTACGGTGTGCATTTCCATTAGCAATATGATAAGCTCTAATAACCATTAAACCAGCGTACTCACCTTGAGCACCTGAGTTTGGTTGAAAGCTCATGCGAGCAAAACCAGTAATCTCCGATAAATCTTTATTTAATTGTTCAATTAACTCCGCATAACCTTGCGCTTGATTAACGGGAACAAATGGATGAATACTTGCAAACTCTGGCCATGTTAAAGGCAATAACTCAGAAGCGGCGTTTAATTTCATTGTACAAGAACCTAAAGAAATCATTGAATGAACTAATGATAAATCTTTATTTTCTAAACGTTTAATATAACGCATCATTTCACTTTCACTATGATAAGAGTTGAAAGTTGGATGAGTTAAGCACGAGGATGAACGTTTTAAATTTGATAAAGAGATTACATTTGAAGTGTTTGGCACAGCTGTTAATTCAATTCCAAAAATAGATAAAATATCTACTAAATCTTGTTGTTCAACAGTTTGGTCTAATGAAATACCGATATGTCTATCGTCTACTTTTCTGAAATTAATTTCTTTAGCCTCTGCTGCTGCAATAATTTTATCTGCATCACAAGCAACAATTATAGTATCAAAATATAATTTAGTTTTAACTTCAAAGTCATAACTTTTTAAGGCACCAACAATTGTATCTGTAGCGTTATGAACACCTTGAGCAATGGCTTTAATACCTTCTTGTCCATGATACACGGCATACATACTAGCCATAATCGCTAATAAGGCTTGTGCCGTACAAATATTAGATGTTGCTTTATCACGTTTGATATGCTGCTCACGAGTTTGTAAAGCCATACGCAATGCCGGATTTCCTTCTGCATCAATAGATACACCAATGATACGTCCTGGAATTAAACGCTTGTAATCTTCTTTACAAGTAAAGAAAGCTGCGTGAGGTCCGCCATAACCTAATGGCACACCAAAACGTTGAGAGTTACCTACCACGCAATCAGCACCCCACTCGCCTGGAGGAGTTAATAAAGCTAAAGCTAATAAATCGGTAGCCACAACCACTTGAACTTCTTTAGCATGTGCATTCGCTACAAATGTTTTGTAATCGTTTGCTTCACCATTAATATCTGGATATTGAATTAAAGCTCCAAAGAATGAATCGTCTAATGATACTGTGTTAGCATCACCAATGACTAATTCAATTCCATAAGGTACTGCACGTGTTCTAACCACATCAATCGTTTGTGGAAAAACCGTACTACTAATAAAAAACTTATTACCACCGTTAGCAATTTTTGCTTTGCTACGGTTACTATAAAACATAAATAGGGCTTCGGCAGCTGCTGTTGCTTCATCTAATAAAGAGGCGTTAGCAATTGGCATCGCTGTCAAATCCATTACCATGGTTTGGAAATTTAAAATCGCTTCTAAACGTCCTTGTGCAATCTCAGCTTGGTAAGGCGTGTAAGCTGTGTACCAACCTGGATTTTCTAAAATATTACGCTGAATAACTGCTGGTAAAATGTTGTTGTAATATCCCAAACCAATGTAAGAACGAAATACCTTGTTCTTTTTACCTAACGCTTTTAAGTGTTTAGAGTATTGATACTCGCTCATAGCTGGCGCTACGCGCAACGGTTGTTTTAAACGAATTCCTGAAGGCACAGTTTGGCTAATTAATTCATCAACAGATGAAACGCCAATTTTGGCCAACATTTGTTTAATTTCATTTTCACGTGGACCGTTATGACGGGAAACAAATTTATCAGTAGTCATATGTAATTTATTTATTGTTTTTAGTTGTCATATGGTATAGCCATGTTATGTAATAAGTTTACAAAAATGGAAACATGACCATTTCATATATAATTGTTTTTAAGAGGTACAAATTTAAGGAAATTCCTATCTCTTAAGTAACGTACTTTTCAACCGATTGTTTATAAGATTTTTGGGATGATTTTGGACAGTTTACAAGATAACTCTCACCACCAAAGTACCTGTCCTTAAGAAATACTTCATCCCTTTCAGACGGATTCCTTGATTTTTATAAAAGCTCATATTATACGGCGGAAATAATACTAAATAGTCATACTCTTTTATTTTATGAGCGTCGTAATTGTCTCTTAAAACCACTTGTGTATTGAGTTGCTCTGCGGCAAAGGGATATTTATAGTGCTGCGTCATTTGATAATAGTTTCGGTAAACGCCATATAACTCACCTGTTAAACCTACCTTCTTAGTCCCAATGCTTTTTAGATAATCAAAACACAATTTAGAATCTTCTTGCTGATAATAATCAAAGGTTTTACTAAAATTAATGGTGCTTATAAAATGAATAGCAATAACAGCCGTGCAAGCATAAAGCACTATTGTTTTTATTTTATTTTTGGTGACTATAGAACTCACAAAACCAACCAATACCAATGCGATTAATGGATAAAGCATTAAGCAGGTTCGATAAGTTGGATATAACACATCAAACCACCATTTATTAATAATCATAAAGGCAAACATCAATAACAAAAGACTTGACGATAATCTATACCAAACTATTTTATGCTGTTTAAAGGCAAGGATGCCGAACAATGACGTTCCAATAACTACTGCAAAAAATAGGTAAGCTAATAATTGCATGGCGTTTGTATGGAATTTACCATATATATGTGTGTCAATCATCCCTGCAAAAACTGAAGTCACCAATTCCTCGCCTCCATAATCACCAATATCGTTTGAGCATTCGGTCATAAACTTTAACGCACGTAACACCAGCCATGCAATTGCTAAGGCATAAATCCATTCTATATAAAATAGTCTTTTTTTAATGAATTCTAGTCCTTGCTTTAAATAAAAACGATAGAAATAAATTATACTAAAAGATGCAAAAAAATAAAAGAAATTAAAATTAGCAATGGCTGCCATGCCTGCAAAAAATAAAGATAGTGTTGCCATGTTTCTTTTTGACTTACCAGCAGATAGATTGCTATTTTTAATGGCGATGCTCACACAAATAAGCGCTAAGCTTTCAAACATTAAACCAGCGGCGTAACCACGCGCTAAGCCTAAATAATCTATTAAAAATGGATTTAATAAAGCGATTGCAAAAGCAAAAAACTTAGTAGGAAAATCTTTTAAACTTTTAATCCAAAAATAAGCGCTGGTTAAAAACACTCCTGCCGAAAAAACACTGAACCATCGCAACTGACTTGCTTTTTCTAAACCCAATAATACCGATGCTTTTATGGCTAAAAAATTAAACCAATGTGTATTGCCAGTGCACAAAGTTTCTACATACCAAAAATGTTTTACATTGTAAAAAGAATAGGCCTCATCATGTGTCATGACCAAACTCACTGCACGGGCAACCACATAAAACATCAAGGCATATATCAAACAAAAGAAAATGATTTTAGCGATGAATCGTGTTTTGATGTTTTGCATAAATTAAATATACAAATTTTTATATAGAACGCTGATGACGCTGATGGTTATGATTAATTAAGATTTTTTCTGTGCACCCTAGTAGCTCTATCGGAACGAAAAAAGGTTATTTTAACCACATAGACACATAGGCTAAAAAAGCGAAAGGTCTTCTTGAGAAGCTACGCTTATACATAGTAAGCTATGTGAAAAAAATTTATTTTTCTATCTCATCCTGCCCTTGTTATACTTTTTTCTATGTTTCTCCTATGTGGTTATTATTTTTAGAACAGCATCCCATAAAAAAAAGCTCCGCATTTATGCGAAGCTTTTTAAAAATACTTTATCTAAATCTTAGTTTACTTTAATTAATTCTACATCAAACACTAACCAAGAGTTTGGTGGAATTACTGGTGGGTAACCATTTGCTCCGTAACCTAAGTTAGATGGAATAATTAATTTCGCTTTACCACCTGGTTTTAATAATTGTAAGCCTTCTGTCCAACCCGGAATTACTTGATTTAAGCCAAACGTCGCTGGCTGACCTCTATCTACAGAACTATCAAACTTGTTACCGTTTAATAAATATCCAGAATAATGAACCGTTACACTGCTAGTAGCTTTTGGAGCTTCGCCTTCACCTTCTTTTTCGATAATATAACGTAAACCACTTGCTGTTGTTTTAGCAGAACCATAGGTTTCGTTTAATGTTTTATCCATTTTTTCAGCTTCTGCTTTAGCTTTAGCTTCTGCTTTAGCACCAGCATTTGCTTTTTCGAACTCAAATGTTTTAGCAGCATCAAAAGATTCTGCTTCTTTTCCTTTACGTAAAATTACTAGATGTTTTAATACATCATTTCCTTTAATTGAATCAACAACATTTTGTCCTTGAATTACATGACCAAACACCGTATGCTTGCCATTTAACCAATCAGTTTTTACGTGAGTAATAAAAAATTGAGAACCATTCGTTCCAGGGCCAGCATTAGCCATTGATAAAATACCAGGACCTGTATGCTGTAATGTTTCGTCAATCTCATCTCCAAATTTATATCCTGGATCTCCAGTTCCTGTTCCAAGTGGGCAACCACCTTGAATCATGAAATTAGGAATCACACGGTGAAATTTCAAACTATCATAATAAGGAACGCCATCAGCTTTAGCGGTATTTTTAATAGCGCCTTCTGCTAAGCCAACAAAGTTACCCACCGTCATTGGTGTTTTTTTAAATTCTAAGGCGCAATAAATATCACCTTTAGAAGTTTCAAATTTGGCATACATGCCATCGGGTTGTTTACTTAAAAATTCTTTATCCATTTTACTTAGTTTTGCTTTTTTAGGTTTTTTAGGTTTGTCTGGGTTTGCTACTAATCCTATGGATACAAGCGCAAACAAAGAGGCTAAAATTATTTTTTTCATTTTATTATAGTTTAATAATTATCTAAATTATTGAGGCATTTGTGGCGCGGCACCTGCTTTAAAATCAATTAACTCTACTTCAAAAATTAAAGTTGAAAATGGAGGAATTTGAGCACCAGCTCCTCTTGGTCCGTAACCTAAATTAGATGGAATAATGATTTTTGCTTTACTGCCTTTTGTCATTAATTGGATAGCTTCTGTCCAACCCGGAATAACTTGATTTAGAGGAAATTTAGCTGGCTCGCCTCTGTCAACAGAACTATCAAATTTTGTTCCGTCTAATAACATACCTGTGTAATGCACAGTTACCTCATCTGTAGCAGTAGGATGCGCTGCACCTTTACCTTTTTGAGTTTCGATAAATACAATTCCGCTAGCTGTTGGAAGAGTTGTGATGTTATTTCCAGCTAAATAAGCGGCCATTTTAGGTTTTTCAGCTGCCTCTAAAGCTGCTATTTCAGCTTCTTGCTTTTTCTGATTTTCTTCTAACTCTTTCTTTAATTTAACATCAACCATTTTAACAGTAATAAGTAATTTATCTCCAGGTTTTGCAAAAGGAGGTAAAGCTTCCATTTTGTTTGTTTTTAAGAAAAATGAATCAGCGCTAATAATGAAAGCAGCACTATCATTTTTAGCCATCATTTTAAGAGCGTCTTCTAAACTTCCAGCAAAAGAAGATTTAGGTAATATATAACGAACTGTTCCTGTTCCATCTTCAGAATTCATTCTTGAATCAAATAGAACAGAATCTGTTGGTGATTTTTTTAAGGCATAAATAATTTTAATACTTACTCCATCTCCTTCGGTAGCTTTTACGCCCGCTTCGTCTTGAGTAAAAAATTGGTAATGTAATCCGTTTTCTGCCTTTTCAAAGCCATCAAACTCAGATTTGTTACATGATACAAGTCCTAGCAAAGCTGCTGAACCTAAAAGCATAGTGATTTTGTTCATTTTGTTTATTTTGTTTATTTTATATCTATTAATTTAATGTTGTAAACTAGTGAGGTATAAGGAGGAACAGAACCATTGCTACTTCCTAATTCGCCAAAAGCCAGTCGCGAAGGTACTATTATTTTTGTAGATTCACCTTTTTTTAATGACCCAATAACAATATTTAACCCTTTAATTAGCTGATCTGGAGTTCCGTAGATATACTCAATGCTTTGTTCGCAAGCATCTACTGGTTTTCCATCCAAAAAGAAACCTTGATAAGCCACTTTAACTTTTTTACCACCCGCAACAGGCTCTAAATTAGTGACGCTTTTATGAATCGTGTAAATACCATTTCCGTCGGCCTTTACATACTTGTAATTTTGTAATAAATAGCTGTCGATGAGTTGAAGTTCTTGTAACTCTGTATCCCCTATATCACAAGCTTGAGAGATATTTTTAAGCGCTTCGTACTCTTGTTTTGAGATAATTTGAGTCAATTTTACATTTAGCTTCACTAACGAATCTCGTTTACAAAAATTGGGAACAATCGTATCGAAATAATTTCTAAAAAAAACAGAAGGATTCACCAAAAGAGAAGCGCTATCACCTTCCACCATATTTAAAAAGTAATGGTTACAAGATCCCGCCAATAAATTAGAATTTAAGGCAACGAATAGCCCATTAGCTGCATCATGCTTAGTATCCCAAAAAATGGAATCGGATAAAGTTTTCATTTCGGCATCAAATACCACAACATTGTCTAATTGCGGTTTTTCATTTCCATCCCCAATAGATAGCAATTTAAAGTAAAAACCATTATCATCTCTAGTATAACCTTCTATGTGTTGCTTTTTATCGCATCCAAAACAAACTAATAACACAAGAAAACATCCGGCAATTTTTTGAAGCATTTCCTTATTAGTTATGAGATTGTTTTTTTACGGAAATGATTTCGATATCATAAATAATGGGAGACATCGGCGGTATTTTTTTTGAATCCCCTAACAAGCCATGAGCTAAATGGGAAGGAATTAATATTTTGGCTTTATCGCCCGATTTTAGGTATAAAACTGCTTTGTGTAAACCATCTTCAATGTTTTCCATTCCAACCACAAATTCTTTTGGACCATCTGTTTTGGAGGAATAGCATTCTGTGCCATTTAATAAAGAAACTTTGTAATTAATTTTTATAATATCGTCAGTTTTTATTGAATCACCCTTTTCAGAAGGACTGTAAACATAATAACGAATACCGCTATTAGTTTTAACAAAAGGCATTTCATGAGATTTTTGATAATAATCCATCTCATCACTTTCTTTAATAACTACTTGCTGATTTGCTTTCACAAACTGATCTTTAACCTTTTGCTTGTTAAAAGAGTCGTTTTCTATATTTTGATGATCTGGCCCACAAGCTGCAAAAGCAGCGAATAAAACTAACAAGAACCAGTATTTTTTGAAAGCAGATTGCAAAGCCATTTAACGAATTGAAGTAATTATTTATTATCAGAAAGTGTGTCTACTTCCTTTTTAACTTCTTGGATATGTTCTTGAATAGTGTTGGTAATCCCACCAGTTCCTTGCATCACATCCTTTTGAATACCATTGGCAGCATCTTTAAATTCACGAATACCCTTACCAAGAGCTTTAGCAATACTTGGCACTCCTTTACCTCCAAACATTAACAAAATAACAAGGAGAATTAAAACAACCTCACCGCCACCTAAATTTAAAAATAAAATAAAAGAAGAGTTCATGCCACAAAAATACAAATAAGAATATAAGAATGAGGTTATTTATGCGACGAATATCCATTTTTTGTTAACTAAAATGGTAGGATTTAATAAATAAATGTTATATTTTTGTGATAATTACTCACAAACTATTTTTTGTCAATTTAATAGATATAACATGAAAAAAAACTACTTTACTTCTTCAGAAAAACTAGCTGAAACTATTTATCAAAAAGCAGGTTATCTGTTTTTCTTTTTTGCAGTCCTTTTAGCTTCAAAACAATCATTTTCCCAAACATATTGTGCTGCGGCAGCCACTTCAACATCTGACGAAGAAATTTTTAATGTTACTTTTGGAACTTTAAATAATTCTAGTACTTGCGGAACTACTGGTGGTGCAGGTTCAACTTTAAATAAGTATAGTAATTATACAGGGTTGACCCCTCAAGTATATGCCTTAGGTAGTAATTACCCATTATCTGTAACTGTAGGGCAATGCGGTACTGGTACTTATAGTGGTATTGTAGGTGTTTGGATTGACTACAATCAAAATGGCTCATTTGCAGATCCAGGTGAAAATATCATCACATCACCCTACACATTATTTGCGATAGCTGGAACGGTTCTTTCGGCTCCAACAGGAATAACAATTCCATTTACTGCAATTCCAGGAACAACTAGAATGCGCGTTATTGCCACTGAATCAAGTATAGCGCCAGGTCCTTGTACTAACCCAACTTGGGGAGAAGTAGAAGATTATAATATTACCATCTTATCGCCTTCTCCTTTAGATTTAGGTGTTAGCGCATTAATTAATCCATTAACTTCAAAAAGATGTTACGCAGTTGATACGATTGTAGCAAGAGTGAAAAATTTCGGATCAGCAACTGCTGATTTTGCAGTAAATGCAACTACAATTACAGTTAATACTTCAGGGCCAAATGCAGGCACTTACACTTTAGCATTAAGTTCAGGAACGATAGCAAGTAGTGCTTCTCAAGATTATACAATGACTACAACTTATAATTTATCAAACATTGGTACTTATAAGTTAAAAGCCTATACCACTGTGGTTGGTGATGGTTCAGTATTAAATGATACTACAAATTTAACGGTAACAAAAAGTCCTATATTTTCAACTTCAGTTCTTCCTAACGATAGCGTATGTTTAGGAATTCCAGTTCAACTAAGCGCAAACTTTAGTTCAACAAAACAATTAGGCACTGGTATTATAGAAAATACAAGCACATCCTATCCAACACCTTATGGTAATTTTTACAAGGGAGCTAGACATCAATTTTTATTTTTAGCATCAGAATTAAGCGCTGCTGGATTAACTGCAGGAAATGTTACTTCTTTAGCGTTTAATGTTACCAATTTAAATGCATCTGGTCCTTATTTAAATTTTAATATAGCAATTGCAACAACAACGTTAACTGCTATAACTGCTTTTCAAACTACAGGATTTACAAACTATTTTGCTTCTGCAAGCTATGCTCCTACTTTAGGAACAAATACTCATGTTTTATCGACACCTTATGTGTGGGATGGAGTTTCAAATATTATTATTGAAAGCTGTTATAATAACAATCCTTTAGCTTATACTAATAATGTTTCTGTCATGCAATCAAGTACGCCATTTACTTCTACGGCTTGGTATAATTCTGATACAGATCCAACATTATGTACAACTTCAACATCATTTAATTCGATGGCACAAAGACCAAATATTTCATTTGAGCAACCTGCCACTATAACCTATACTTGGTCGCCAGCAATTGAATTATCAGCTGCTAATATTTCAAATCCTATAGCCAATGTAACTAGTACAAGAACTTATACAATTACTGGCTTAACATCGGGTTGTATGACCTATGATACGGTACAAATTTTCGTAAAACCAACTCCTACTCCAAACTTAGGTAACGATACTTTATTCTGCAGCTTACCAGTTGTTTTAAATGCAAACACTACTGCTAATAGCTACTTATGGAACAATGCAAGTATTGGCTCAAGTTTAAATATTACAACTCCAGGTAAATACTGGGTAAGGGGAACAAACACAAATGGTTGCTCTAATACAGACACAATTCAAGTTGGCTTAGGATCTTCGCCTATTGTAACTTTAGGTCCTGATACAGCATTTTGCCAAGGATCAAATTTAAACTTATATGCTGGTGCTGTTTTAGGGAATTCTTATACTTGGAACACTGGGGCTGCTACATCTTCAATTTCAGTTAACACACCTGGAACTTACTCTGTATTGGTTACAAACACTATAGGCTGTCAATCATTTGATATTATTAACATCAGCTCAAAAGCAAAACCATCAGTATCTTTAGTTTTTAACGGTACAACAACTTTTTGCAAAGATGACAATACAGTAAAAGTATTAACTGAAGGTTCACCTAGCGGCGGAACATACATTGGTGCAGCGGTATCTTCTAATACTTTTTCTGCAAATCAAGCGGGGCAAGGTTCTCATATTATACTTTACACCATTACTGGATCAAACGGATGTTCAAACACAGCAAAAGATACACTAACAGTAAATGCCTGTGTTGGTATTGATGAGTTAACAAATGACATCAATTTTAATGTTTATCCAAATCCAACAACTGGAATATTAACTTTGAACTTAACGACTACTTCAGATTTAAAAGGAATGCTTTATATCACTTCTATTGATGGTAAAGTTGTTTTAAATGATGTGATAGAAGGAAATGGATTAATTTCTAAATCTATTAATATCTATGATTTAGCAAATGGGATTTACTATTTAAAATTAGAAACAAAGGACGCTATTAAAACTTATAAAGTTTTAAAACAATAATATTTGATGAGTTAAATTTAAAACGCCTTAAATAATTTTGAGGCGTTTTTTTGTGAATTATATTTTAATGTGTTTATTTGTGTCGAATTAATGAAAAACATCCTTTACATAAAATCTAAGTGTAAACGTAAGGCTCGCCCGAGTCATATTTAATTTCGTGTGCCAGAATCAGGGATTGATTCACACACATTAAAAAAAATAAACATTCTTAAATTTAAAACTCCTGATAAAGCAGGATTCAAAATCATTAAACATAATTAATCATGAATATATTAAAATTTGGAGGAACAAGTGTTGGAACTGCAGAGCGAATGAAGGTCTTAGTGCAACTCATTTCTTCGCCTGAAAGAAAGATTGTTGTTTTATCAGCCATGAGTGGCACAACAAATGCCTTGGTAGAAATATGCAATGCACTGTATAAAAAAGAAAACGATAATGCTAATGAACTTATAAATAAATTAGAATCTACTTATGTGAATGAGGTTGATCAATTATTTAGTTCGCCTGAATTTAAAACTAAAGGGAACGATTTAATTAAAAACCATTTTAATTACCTCCGTTCATTTACATTAGATATGTTTACAGTAAATGAAGAAAAAGCGATTTTAGCTCAAGGTGAATTATTAAGTACTGCACTATTCTATTTTCATTTACAAGAAATAAACATTCCATCAGCGTTATTACCTGCATTAAATTTTATGCGTATTGATGAAAATGATGAACCCCAATTAACCTACATCGAAAAAAATTTAGAAGTAGAACTAAATAAATATCCAACCATTAATTTGTTTATCACGCAAGGTTATATTTGCCGAAATGCCTTTGGAGAAATTGATAATTTAAAACGTGGTGGGAGTGATTATACAGCATCCATTATTGGCGCTGCTATTAAAGCCAATGAAGTACAAATTTGGACGGATATTGACGGTATGCACAATAACGATCCTCGTATTGTTTCTAAAACACATCCAATCCACGAATTAAGTTTTGATGAAGCAGCAGAGTTAGCTTATTTTGGTGCAAAAATTTTACACCCAACTTGTATCTTACCTGCTCAAAAAAGAAACATTCCTGTTCTACTAAAAAACACCATGCAACCTGATGCCAAAGGGACATGCATATCAAATATTAATGCAGCAGAAGGATTAAAGGCTGTTGCTGCTAAGGATGGCATTTGCGCCATTAATATTAAAAGCGATCGAATGTTATTAGCACATGGTTTTTTGCGTGCTGTATTCGAAATATTTGAACGTTACAAAACATCTATTGATATGATTACTACTTCTGAAATCGCCGTATCATTAACGATAGATAATATGAAACACTTAAAAGAAATTACTAAAGAGTTGGAAGAATTTGCTAAAGTAGAAATTGAGCAAGAGCAAACTATTATTTGTATTGTAGGAAATTTACCAAAAAACAAAGCAGGCTATGGCTTTAAAGTATTAGAGTCTTTAAAAGATATACCTTTACGAATGGTGTCTTATGGAGGAAGTTCTAACAACATAAGTGTTCTTGTAAATTCTATTCACAAGAAAGACGCTTTAGTGGCTTTAAATAAAGGTTTATTTGGATATTAAAAAAAGAGACTAAAAAGGCACCATATAAAAGGGATTCAAGGCACCTATATTTTTTCTGTCAGTCTGAGCGGAGCCGAAGACTACTTAATTAAAATTATTAAAAATGCTAAAGGAAGAACATATAAAAAAAATAAATCAATATAAAACACCATTTTATTATTACGATTTACAGATACTGCAAAAAACATTAGATGTTGTAAAAGCAGAAAGCTACAAATATAATTACCATGTGCATTATGCATTTAAAGCAAATACTAATTCCCGAATTATTGACTTAATTCAAAAAAATGGATTAGGTGCAGACTGTGTGAGTGGCAATGAAGTAAAGTGCGCTATTGAAAACAAATTTGATTCCTCAAAAGTTGTATTTGCAGGCGTTGGAAAAAGTGATGATGAAATTAATTATGCCTTAGAAAAAAATATTTTTTGTTTTAATTGCGAAAGTTTGCAAGAGCTTGATGTGATTAATGAATTAGCAGCGAAACAACATAAATTAGCTTCTATTGCATTACGAATTAATCCTAATGTAGATGCTCATACACACAAATACATTACAACAGGTTTAGAAGAAAATAAATTCGGAATTAATCCTTATGAATTTGAAACAGTAATTGAAAAATTAAAACAATTGTCTAACCTAAAATTAATTGGTTTACATTTTCATATTGGCTCTCAAATCACTGATTTATCTCCCTTCAAAAAATTATGTTCGAGAGTAAACGAAATTAACACCTACTTTTTAAATAGAGGTTTTGATTTACCTATCATTAATGTTGGCGGCGGCGTTGGGATTAATTATCACGAGCCCGACAAGCATGCTATAATCGATTTTGCAGCCTACTTTAAAGTATTTAACAACTTTATTGAATTAAGAAAAAATCAGGAATTGCATTTTGAACTAGGGCGAGCCATCGTGGCTCAATGTGGCAGTTTGATTAGTAAAGTATTATATATCAAAAATGGAATTAATACCAACTTTGCGATTTTAGATGCTGGTATGACTGAATTAATCCGACCTGCTTTATATCAAGCTTTTCACGTGATTGAAAATATTTCTTCAAAAGAAAAAAACACCATTAAATACGATGTAGTTGGCCCAATATGCGAAAGCAGCGATTGCTTTGGCAAAGCAGTTGAATTGCCCGAAACAAAACGTAGTGACATCATCGCTATTAGAAGCGCAGGTGCTTATGGCGAAGTAATGGCTAGCCGTTACAATTTAAGAGACGAAGTGCGGAGTTATTTTAGTGAGTGAATTGTGTGGCTTCGACTCCGCTCAGCCACTATTAAAACATTAGGGACTGAGCGGAGCCGAAGTCCAATGATTAAGTTTTCTGTTTTTTCTTTTTAGCAGCGGGAAATAAAATATTATTTAATATCAATCTATATCCCGGAGAATTAGGATGTAAGCTTAAATCTGTTGGTGGATCCTCCACTCTATGCTCATAATCTTCAGGGTCGTGGCCGCCGTAAAATGTCCAAGTTCCCTTGCCATGATCTCCGTGAATATAACGCGCTTCATTATAAGCTTTTGCTTCGCCTAATATTAAAATATTTTTCTTGATATATGTTTTTGTAAACGCGGTTGTTTGTCCGTAAAAACCTTTTATCGTTTGCTCATGATTTTGGCATAACATCGTTGGTACTGGGTCCCATTTAGCAGAAAATTCAAATAAGGTAAATACATCATTATCTTTATTCATACCGTATTGTCGTCTTGGAGTTGTTGCATCAATAGTCGAAAATTCATATTCCATTGGATTGGTGCTTAATTGATATTTTTCAAAAGCATAGCCTTTTGTGTAATCAATTTTTTTATTCATTGCCCCATCGGCTGGATCATGGTCAAACATAGATTCGCAAATATCAATTCCTTCAGCCGCAAGAGCAATGTCATAACTATCCGTTGCGCTGCACATGGCAAATAAAAAACCGCCAGTAAATACGTAATCATTTATTTTTTTTGCGACTGCTAATTTTAATTGTGATACTTTGGTGAAGCCTAATTTTTTAGCGGTTTCTTCATTGTTTTTAACTTCTGTTTGATACCAAGCTGTTTGATGAAAACTTGCGTAAAATCGACCGTACTGCCCGGTAAAATCTTCGTGATGTAAATGCAACCAATCGTAATCTTTTAACTTATCTGATAAAATTTCTTCATCATATACAACGTCATACGGTATTTCAGCATACTTCAATACCAATGTTACGGCATCATCCCAAGGTTGTTTTATTTTAGGGGAGTAAACCGCAATTTTAGGGGCCTTTTCTAATTTAACCGCATCTTGATTTACTTCTGGATTTGCAATCTCTGCTAATATACCGTTGGATTGTGCGTCAGAAATAATTTCATAACTAATTCCTCTTATGGTACACTCTGTTGTAACAGGTTTCGAATTAGGAATTAAAAAACTACCGCCCCTGTAATTAGTTAACCATTGTATTTCTAATTCACCCTTCAATGCCCAATAAGCAATTCCATAAGCCTTTAAATGATTTTTTTGCGTATCATCCATAGGAATTAAAATATAACTACTAAAACATTGGATAGTAATCAATAAAAATAAAGGAAGTAGAAATAGCTTTTTCATTACGAAGTCTAAGATACAGAAATATCGAATTTATGACTAGTTAATTGCTGTTAATTTTTTAATATTCATTATTTATTTTTTTAAACACATAGAGACATAGATTTTTCTAATAAATGAAACTGAAAATAAAGGAGCTACACTTTGCACAGTTAGCTATGTGTAAAAACAAGTTTTCTATCTTTAGACTTTAGTAACCTTACTTTTGCTATGTGCCTATGTGGTTATTTTTATTTTTAACCACATAGACATAGCAAATAAAATCGTTTTAAAGTAAGTGATAGAAACAAGGTTTTAAACATAGACTATTGTGCCTTTGTGGTTATTTATTAAATATAACTAACCATGATAAACTCTCGAGAATACAATCAATCCATTATCTATTTGAAGCACTTCACCAACGGATAAATCATCTTCACCATCAACGCGCCTAATATATTCCATAAATACCTGATCTTCATCTGCCGTTAATTTAATTACGTCATATTGTAAAGTAGGTAATCTATCAAAAGCATCCTGCCACCACTCACGCAGTGCCTGTTTACCTTTAATTAACCCTTGAGTTTCTGGCATTCTAATTTTTAGCTTCGGGCTATAATGCTGTGCATTATCATTATAGAGCGACAATAATTTCTCTAAATCATGCGCATTAAAAGCTTCGAACCATTTAGTGGCTATTTGTTTATTATTTTGTGCTGACATAGTGTAAATATAATAGCATAAATGTAATTATTAATTTAAACCTCTTTATCTTTAGACTGTTTAAAATATATGGGATATAAGAGTTTAAAGGCCTGTTTAGATGATTTAGAAAAAAACAATCATCTCATTAGAATCAAAGAAGAAGTAGATCCAAATTTAGAAATGGCATCTATTCATTTGCGTGTACACGAAATGGGCGGTACGGCCTTATTATTTGAAAACGTCAAAGGAACAGAATTTAAATGTGCATCCAATATTTTTGGAACTTTAGATAGAAGTAAATTTATTTTCAGAGATACGCTTGAAAAAATTCAAACGCTCATTGAAATAAAAAACAACCCAGTTAAAGCACTTAAAAATCCATTTAAATATGCTAATGTATCTTTAACAGCTTTATCGGCTTTGCCATTAAAAAACCCATTATCAAAACCTGTTTTATATAAAGAAACAACGATTGATAAAATTCCTTTAATTAAACATTGGCCAATGGACGGCGGTGCTTTTGTTACACTGCCTCAAGTATATAGCGAAGACATTGATAAGCCAGGAATTATGAATGCTAATTTAGGAATGTATCGTATACAATTAAATGGCAACGATTATATTTTAAATAAAGAAATTGGTTTACATTATCAATTACATCGTGGCATTGGAGTGCATCAAAGCAAAGCTAATAAATTAGGAAAACCTTTAAAAGTATCTATTTTTATTGGTGGTCCACCAAGTCATTCAGTTGCAGCAGTAATGCCATTGCCTGAAGGCTTAAGTGAAATGACATTTGCTGGCGCTTTGGGAAATAGGAGATTTAGATACACTTATCAAGATGGATTTTGCGTAAGCACTGATGCTGATTTCGTCATTACTGGTGAAGTTTATCCAAACGAAAATAAACCCGAAGGACCATTTGGAGATCATTTAGGTTACTATAGTTTAAAGCATGATTTCCCTTTAATGAGAGTGCACAAAGTGTATCACAAACAAGATGCTATTTGGCCTTTTACCGTGGTTGGTCGTCCGCCACAAGAAGATACAAGTTTCGGACAAATCATACATGAGTTAACAGGTGATGCCATTAAATTTGAATTACCCGGCGTAAAAGAAGTGCATGCAGTGGATGCCGCTGGAGTTCATCCATTATTATTGGCAATTGGTAGCGAGCGTTATACACCGTATAATCAAACTAAACAGCCAGCGGAATTATTAACCATTGCCAATCATATTTTAGGTAAGGGACAATTAAGTTTAGCAAAGTATTTATTTATTACAGCTGATGATACCAATAAAGTTTCAACACATCACGAAGCTGAATTTTATCAATATATATTGGAGCGTATTAATTTAAAACGCGATTTACATTTTCAAACCAATACAAGTATCGATACTCTTGATTATAGTGGTTCAGGTTTAAACTCAGGTAGTAAATTAGTAGTGGCTGCTTATGGGGAAAAGCTAAGAAGTTTAGAAAATAAAATTTCAAATTCATTCAACGAGGTTAAATCATTTACTAATCCTCAAGTAGTATTTCCTGGTGTATTAGTTTTAAAAGGACATAAATTTGAAACATACGATAAAGCAAAACAAGAGTTTATTAGCTTTAACGAAGAAATAAAACAAAAAAATATTGATTTAAAAGGCTTTCCAATGATTGTTTTAGTTGATGATTCAAATTTTACAGCAGCTACATTAAAAAACTGGTTATGGGTAACGTTTACACGTTCCAATCCTAGTCATGATGTATATGGTATAAATTCATTTACAGAATACAAACATTTTGGTTGTGATAATCTAATTATTGATGCTCGAATTAAACCACATCATGCTCCAGTTTTGGAAAAAAATCCAGAAATAGAAAAACGAGTAGATAAACTATTTGAAAAAGGTGGAAGTTTATATAAAAATAAGATGGGATAAAAATTAGATTTCAGAAATTCGACAACATTAATTACTTTTAACTAGAGTTTAATACAAATGTTAAAGGAAATAATTATAGAATCTAATTTTGCAACAATTACCTACAGAACTGATGGGATTATCCATATTCATTATTCTGATCATAGCTTTATTTTAGACGAAACAAAAGAATTATTTTTAACAATAAGAAAAAATTCGCCTTGGGAGGTTTCTCCATTTTATATCACTGGAGATTCATTTACAAGTCAAGATGATGAATCAAAAAAATTTAATGGGAGTACTGAAGTTACTAAACATTGCTCGGCGATTGCCATTTTTTCAAAATCACTTGGACAAAAAATATTAGCGAACTTTTATATAAAAACAATTAAACCAAATACACCTACAAAATTTTTTACAGACGAAGAATCTGCCATTAATTGGTTAAAAGAGTTTTTATGAATTTAAACTCGTACTCCAATTATTAAAACATCATCAACTTGTTCAGCAGTTCCTTTCCAGTTTTCGAAGGTTGTGTACAATTCTTGTTTTATATCCAATAATGAAGCATTACTAATTGACAGAATTAATTCTTTTAATGGCTTGTACATGAATTTTTTTCCTTTTTCGCCACCAAATTGATCCGCATAACCATCTGTTAACATAATTACTAAATCATTTTTTTGTAATTGAATTTCTTGTAATGTAAATGGTTTAATTTCTCCCATTGCCTTACCAATAGGCATTTTATCAGGTTTGAATTCAAGCAGTTCGTTATTACGAAAAACCCATAATGGATTATTAGCTGCGGCAAATTGTAGTGTATTATGAGTGAAATCAAAATTACAAATCACAGCATCCATTCCATCTTTACCACCTTCTTCACTTCCATCATTGGCCATGTGTTCCATAATACGTTGGCGCGTATAATCTAAAATTTGGTTTGGTAATAATAATTGTTGAGCATTGATTGCTTCGCTTAAACATGAAATATTTAAAATACTCATAATAGCTCCAGGTACACCATGACCAGTACTATCGGCTGCAATAACCGAAAATTGATTATTACGCAAGGCGCTTGCCCAATAAAAATCGCCACTTACAATGTCTTTTGGTTGAAACAAAACAAAATGCTCTGGCAAATGGTCATTCAACATCTTTTTACTTGCTAGTAAAGCGCGCTGTATACGTTTAGCGTAATTTACACTATCTAAAATCTCTTGATGCTTATGTTCTATTTCTAATTTAAGTTCATTGATCCGTTCTTTTTCTTTATGAATAGAAACACTTTGCGCCCACAATTTTTTCACTTTCTCATCCAACTTTTTTTTATCAACTTCCAGTTTTTCTTTTTCAGTGACTAGTATTTCGTTTTGTTCATCTACTTTTTTACGTTCTTTGTGAACCGTTTCGCTCATGGCCCAAAGCTTACGGTTTTTTTCCTCCATTTTTTTCTTTTCAATCGCTGCTTGCTCGCTATCCTGAACAGAAGGCATTGATAATTTTAATTCATTTAAAGAATCTTGAAGTCTGTTTTTTTCTGTAATGAGAGAATCGATCGTGGAATTGTATTTTGCTCTACTAAAATAATAAACGCAAACAGCGGCAACCACAATTAATAAAAATAAAATTAGTATGAAAATAGAAGTAATCACCAACTTATTTTATAAAACCATTATCTTCAGCTTTCTGGATGAAATTATCATAGGCCTCTTTAATTTCGCTAGCCTTAAACCATTCAGCTGAGGTACCAGTTCTTAATTGATAAACTATTTCTGGATAATCAGCAGAATAAAAATCAGGAGCTAATTTTAAAATATTAAAATATTTATAGCTCGTAAAAACAAATAGCATAAAAAATAATAATATGACATTGGTTTTAAAAAGTCGTAAACCTTGCAAAATGTTTATTTTTTCGCCATTAAATACATAAGTCCATTTTAAAGCGCCGACAATCATAACCAAGGTAATTACTGAAGCTATATAAAAGAAAGTATCTGCAAAAGGCCAATGCATTGTTTTCATCATGTAAGTAATACCTAAAAAAACTGTGGCAAAACTTCCAAAAGTTAAAATAACAACTAATGGCTTACCTGATTTATAATTGGCTTTAAAAAATTTGATAGTTGTTGTGATAAAATAAGGCACTAAAAATAAAACACCGAATATTATCATTTGACCGGTAAATGGCCATGAAGCGTTTTTAAAAATTAAGGCCATAAAACAAATAAACAAAAAAACGTTTTCATAAATAAACTTACTATCTACTTTTTTGAAAAAATCGTATAGAGCTTCAATAATAATAATTAATAACAAGATGAAAAATGCAATAAACACAGTAAATGGAAACACATATGCAAATGAGAATTTGAAGAAAAATAGAGAAAAAATTGCTGATAAAACACTGAGTAACATTGTAGCAATTAACACTAACATTACTTTACTCAGTTTTTTTCTCTCATTAGTTTTCACACGATGATATAAAGTTATTGTAATATCTCCTAAAAACGACAACGCCATTAAAACCTCACACCAAACAATAAGTGTATTACCCCATTCATTTAAAGCAAAGTTTGCAAATGATCCAAAAATCATTAGCGCAAATAAAATAATTCTTATACGTGTTATTGGTTTCATATTTAATTATTTAAATTACTCTTCGTTTGAATACCAAACATTTCCATCTTCATTCTCCTCATATGCACCAGTGCCCCAATTACGATCCTCATTCGAATTATCCATAGAGAACCAACCATCATTAGATTTTCCTTTTCGTTTAATTACTTCTTGTTTTAAAATAGTAGTATATAATCCTAATTGTGAAGATGATGAAATATATTCTGGAATAAATGTAGTAGCTTGATAATATAACCCTGATTGCGCTTTACCATTTACAAAATAGTTAAGGCAGCTTGGCTTAGCTTTATCAGACTTATCTTTCATTAGTACCATTGCCATATTATCTCCCCTATTTGTTGATAAACGCCCTAATATTTCAAATAGTTTATTTCCAAACTTTGATGACTTTAAAATATGTGAGTTTAATAAGCTATCCATTAATACAATTGAAATTTCATCTTTTTTCCCTCTTTGCAAACTATCAATGTTTTTAATTAAAGCATTTCGTTTTTGAAATCCATCCGGAAAATAATTTAATAATTGAAATGCAATATTAAAATTTGAATTTTTATTGGACGCTTCAAAATCTAAATATTTATATGGTTGTTTCCAATAATAGTTTAGTAAACTTTTTGCTAAATTATAGTATTTATAGGTGTTATTGTTTTTATTAATCTTGTCCTTATTTAAAAATTCTTTATGGTTTATTAATTTAGCATACGTTGCCGTTAATTTTTGCTGATTTACACTATTATAATAGCAGGTCATAAATGCAAACAAGGCATCTTTGTCTATTTTTTTATGCAATCTATTTTTAGTGATAGGCCCTAAAAAATAAGCTAAAGCTAAACTTTCTTCGTTGTTGTTAAAATTAAAAACACTATAATAAGATAATAAAAAATCATTTAATGTTTCCGCATCCTCGTTTGTTTTGAAAAAAAAGTTTTCTAAGCCTTTTTCACTTAAGAGGTAATTAATACAAATTGATTTATCTTTGTAATCCTGGAGAGTATAATAATCAGAAAAAGGATCCCATCCATTAGTTAGTGACACTAAGCCACCATATTTATATATTTTTGATCTTTGTACAGATTTTACATCTGCTCCTTCCCCTAAATTAATGTCACCTACTAAATATTCATCACTCACTTTATCAAAAAAGAAAAGTGATTTTTTTATTGATTCATTAATGATTGCATAGCTTAGATTTTCTTTCTTATTATTTGTAAATGCTTTTGCTTTATATAACAAAGCGGCCATAAAATTCTTTTCATCATTATTTAAATTTCCGTCAGTTAAAAATTTTGAAATAATATTATCAGTCAAATTATTCAACTGCGAATAACTTATTTTCTCCAATTGCATTTGTAAATCAGTTGCATTATAATTGCTCGAACTAGAAAAACGGCTTAAAGTCCATGTATTAATATCTACTTTTGATGACAAAAGGTTATTTAATAAAATAACCTCAATCGGGAAATTACTTTTTATAGATTTTTTCGAGTCAATTTTTTCTATGAATGCTCTTCCTTCTGAGCTATTTATCCTATTTGTAATGATCAAATCTAATAGCAATCTATTAAATGAATAGCCATACGTTGAGTTTAAAAAGTTTTTATTATAAACGATTAAGGAATCGAAACATTTATTAAGATTTGTAAAGTTATTTGTAAGCGCGTAAAGATTAGCTAATTGATAATAACCACTATTATGAGAAATAGTAGTATTATAAGATGAAACTACATTTTTTTCTTTTGGATACAGAATATCAAAAGTGATTTTAGATTTAGATGGGTTTATTAAATCTATAACCCTACACAATTTGAGAGAATCATAATTTACAACTTCAGGAATAATTTGTAAAAGTTTATTGTATTGTTCAATTTCTATCTTTTTTAACGCTGACGTATCTGATGATAATTTTATAAAGGCAGCAAACGTATTGCTACAGAATTTAGAATAAACTTCTTTGTATTGCAGCCCTAAATTATTTCTTTTCAATACAACTTCACCATAAATAATTCCCAATATGTTATTCGTATTTCTAATAAACGATTTGTTTGATTTAAAAATACCCTTTGATTCAGCCAATTCTAGTTGCGCTGCGTAAAGCTTTTCTAATAAAGGATTGTTTGGATCATTTTCCTTTTTATCCTCTTGATAAACTAAACAGCTAGAGAACATTGTTCTAACGATATCTAACTGAGCAGAATCACCTTCTACATTTTTTAGTAATTCTTTATAGATTCCAGGTTTTAAACGTTCTGCAACAATTAAATAATCAGCCTTCGTTTTATTTTTTATGTATTTAGATTTTAAAAGCTCTTTGCTTTTTTCTTGTATATCCTTAATTACATAATCATTTTGTTTTTTTCTAAAATCAAAATAAAAGTAGGTACAGCCAAATATTAAAAGTAAGGCACCAAATACCGCAATTATTTTATCAGCACCATATTTAATAACTGTACGGTTTATAAATAATCGGCGTGCGCTCCGCTTAATAAATTGTTTGGCATTATTTAACGTAATTTCAGCATCTTGTAACTTTTTTTCTTGATTTAAGTCGCGTTCATCATAACGTGCTAACCAATATTTATTTGGTTTAGCAGTGTTAAACCAGTTTTCAAAAAACGTTAATGGTCCAATAGGCAATAAATAATCGGATGATTTATTACTATCAGTCCAACGCTGTAATTGTTTATTAAAGTCTTGCCAGGTTAGTAAATTATCGTATTCTAATTTTGCCCAATCGGTTAATTTTTTCCAATTACGTATTAAACTTTCGTGAGTAATATCTAACACAGTATTACCAGATAATTCTTTTGCTTCGGCAGTGACATCAAAAATAAATGGTTTTAAAAATGTATTTCCTTGCACCCTAAACACATATAATACCTGCGCAACAATAGAGGTTGTAATATGAGGCTGATTAATTATTTGGGTAACTTCCTCCAAAGTCATGCGGTTTCGCACAGCACGAGCTTCATCAATTTTAGTTAAGCATTTAAAGGCTGTCTCAACAATTAATTTAGCATCTTGGTCTGTTATGGTTTCCGAAAAGCTGTTGGCTGTTTCAAATAACTCATTGGCGTGTGCATCTAATACATCACCTAACGAAGAATGCGTAAAAAATTCTTTTTTAAAATCAGGAATTGTATTAAACCAAGCATCAAATTCAATTCTATCTTTTTCTGTTAATTGATTTTTTGGAATTCCGTTTATTTTAGCAAAATGAATAATATCCATTTCAACTTGTCCACTATTAGCCTTTTGCCAAATTTGATTTAATGAATGTTGCAAAACTGGCAATTGATCAATACCGTCATTCATTTCATTAATCAGCATTTCAACTAAACGCTTAGAAATTTTATTGCCGTTGAGTTGAGCCGGCTCTTCAATAACCTGATAAATTTCTTTTCGTTTTAATCGCGGTACAAAAAACTGGCTATAGCCAATGTATTCAGGCAAGCCTCTAAATGAGGCGCACTGACCAATATAATCGCTTCGCATGGTGCAAACAATATATATGGGAACATCTTGCTCAATTGCTAAGCGTGTTGTTTCTAATAAGGAATTTATGACTGCTTGCGATTCAATGGAACATTTGCCGTTATGATAGTTTTCTGGATTTGTAAAAAATTCTTCAAACTGATCTACTAAAATTAATAAGTTGGCACCTTTGCGTTTTGCTTTTTTTTGTTCGTCAAGCGTTAATTGTGTAAAGGTTTCACTTTGCTGGTCAACCCAATAAGGTGATGATTTATATATATCTATTAAGGAAGAAAAACCATAACTCAATTCTTTCTCAATGCGCGGGACATCATTTATTTTTAATTGTTCGCTAATGGCAGTTGCCATATTAGTAAGCGGTTCACGCTCTGGTCTAAAATCAGCAACAATCCAATTATTAAATTTAGCTTTAAAAAAACCCGCTCTTGCATTAGGAATAACACCTGCATATATCAATGAAGATTTTCCATCACCGGAAGCACCGGTAAGCATTAAAAACTTTTTGGCTTCTAGCTGCTTAACAATTTGTTCAATATGTTCATCTCTTCCCTTAAAGAAAATAGACTCGTCTTCGTTAAATGGACGTAAACCTGGGTAAGGACAAATAAGTTGTTCTTGCATAAACGCTTTTATTAGCTAATATTTTTACTTTTAGGATTTCTTTTTGTATGAAAAACTGATGTAATCACTACATAATTATCCTTTGAATAAATTTTATAAATTACTATGTAAGGAAAAGTTTTTAAAAACGCTTCATGATATTTATGTTTATTTTTTTTAAACAATAAAGGATTCTGCTTTATATATTCAAACACATTATTTAGCTCCACAATAAACTTAATTGCTAAATCAAAATCGGTTTTTTTATACCACAAAACAGATTCCTGTAATTCCAACTCAGCCCGTTGAAGTAATTTGATGCTAAATTGTCGTTCGGTCATTACTTTGAAGTTACCAGTTTTAAAAGATTTTTCACAACTATTTCACTATCTTTTCCTTTATCTTTCCCCTCTTCAAATCGTTTAATTCTTTTATCCATTTCTTTTGTGAATTCCTTTGTCCAGATATCATGTTTTTCTTCAATTTCATCTTCAACCATTGTATAAATAGCCTTAATTTTTTTCTCGTCTGCAAAACGTATATACTCCGCAAGTTTATTTCTCAATGTTATTGTTGTCATAATAATTTATTTTTTTATGAAATTGCTTCAATTATTTTATCGTATTGTACTTTTATTTCAAGAGGAATTAATTCTCCTGCAACAATTAGCGAAACTACTTTTGGTGCTTTAAATTTTTTATTGGTATTAGTTTCAGGATCTTCGTCGCCAATTAACAATATTGGAGTATGCGAAGACGCGCCACCTATTTTTTTCCAAATCTGTTGAGTAAATGGTAAAGCCCAATCAGACGATTCTTTAAAATAAATAACGGCTAATTTACTTTTACCAATTTGTTGTGCGCAAAATTCAGAATAGTCCATATCACTATCTTGCACAATATTTAATTTTTCAATCGGAATAATATCGCTGAGCATTTCAGCAACATCATTTGCATCATGATCATCTAATTGATTATAAACTAAAAACACATCTGTATCTTTAATATCAAACTCTTGCTTAGATTCAACTTTTACGCTGGTGCGCAAATCATCAACTAGTTGAATTGCAGAGCTTGTATTACTAAAATTAATACCATGAGTTATATTATTTCGTATATCCGAAATAAATTTTAGTTGCAATTCATCTTTTATATCGTTAATGGAATATGGAAACCAAACAAAAATTTTGTAACTACTATTTTCCTTTAATTTATTTAGAGCAACGTTATACTGATAGTGTGCCAAGGAAATTGACTGACCTTCCAGGATACTTCCATAGTCTAGTCCGAAAATATGAACAGAGCAAGATGCGGAATTAATTTCTTCCGTAATATGAGAAAAGAATCCGTTATCATATTCTAAATTTGAAGGATATACCTGAAAATTAGCTTTTAATAAAGTATTAAACAAATCATGACGTTTATCATCTTGTTGATTAGTTGTAAAAGCTAAATAAATTCCAGACATAGTTTTATTATTACACGTAAAAATACTTTAATTTATTAGATTAACAAACCTTGAAATATGACTAAAAGCAAAAAACCTCCTACCAAACAGCAGAAGGTTTTTTTATAAATTTTTCTATAAATTTAGAAATGCCATAAATCATGTTCCCATCTAAAGATGTCGTTTTTAATACGATCAGATTCTAATAACGCATCTATACCTTTTGAGTAGCGACTAATATCTCTATCATATACATTTGTTTCTTTGGTAGCAACGGAAGAAAATTGACGTTTCCAAAAAATATCTTCAAAAGTTCTTCTTTCAGCATCATTTTTCGCATTATAAACTTCGTTCTTTGCAAAGAAAGGACGACATGCAGGAAAATAAACGTAACATAAATTCAACTCACCGGCAAGTTCTTTTCCTTTCTTTAAATAATTAATACCCATAGCTAAAATTCTAACTTCTAAAACAGACTTTTGCTTATCAAAAAACCAATCTTCTTTTAAATCTAAAGATGCGAAATTTTCAAATAGCCATGTAGAATCCGCAGGTGGCAAAACATTAACACTAACCTCTGTCCCATCAGCTAAATAACTCTGAGTTGGTATTGAATCTGTAGGTTGATCCACAATTTTCTGTCTAATAAAAGACATTTCAAGTGGCTCAAGAAACTCCTCATCTTTAAATGCCGTAATTTGTCCTGCTAAAATATGTTTCAATAATACTTGCAATAAAGAAATTCTACTTGCATTCAAAGTAATTGGATAATACAATTGTTGATTTTGCTTTTCTCTCATGTCTAACTTTCTCCACACGCGTTTTTCCCAAGTAACATCACCTTCACGAAGATGAGTATAAGGTATAAAACGTCTATTATTAGAGTTTTCTTTATCATAAACTCCATCTCTATAATCACCCGGCTGAAAAACACCAGGTTGAGCCTTTATATTAACAGCAGCAAATAAACCTATTGCTAAAAATAGAATGTTTTTAAAATTTATCATAATATTACGTTTTAAAATTAGAGAGTAACTATTTAAGAATTTTTATACCAACAGTTGCCATATTAAATTTACCATCAGGTCCTTTAATTCGAGCATCAATATAAACTTTAGATCCAACTTCAGCACCTTTCATAACTGTTTTTGCTTCTTCAGTTAAAGTCGGTCCATTGCCATTTACATTCATGTTTTTTCCTTTAACTTTACCTAAAATTTCCCAAGAAACTACAACATAATTTGCTTGAAAATCAAAACCATTTGCACCAGCACCCAAGCCACCAACGGTAGACAACTCAGCTTTTTTTAACTCATTTGGAGCATACTTTGCACTAATTTTAATTTCCGGTTTTGGTAAAGCTTTTACACGGAATTTCTGAGCTGTACCTTGAGCTTTAGTACCATCTGGACCTTTTGCAGAAACTGTAACAAAACAGTCACCTGTTCCCGAAAAATTAAATTCATATTTACCATTTCCTTTAGGAGTTACTCTTACACCTGCACCAGTAGCACTTACACTAATATCTGCAGGTGAAACACCTGCGGCCGCAGCTGAAACTGGGTTTGGTACACCTGCATAAAACACATTCATCATATCTGGTGAAACGGTAGCTCCTGATTTAGCAACTTTATAAGCTCCACTAAACGGATAGTATTTAAAAGTTCCATCAGGGCTTTTATATTTTATTACACCTTTGTATTCTTGATCACCTTCGCTGCCAGTTCCTACAGAATACTTACCCTCACCAGCAACAATGGGAACTAAAGTTCCTTTAGCGCCTCCTGCAGCTGCTGCAGAATCGACCCCTACTATGATTTCCATATCACCAGGCCCTAATTTAGAAGAAGATGCTGCAATAAATATGTCAGCCTCATAAGGTTGCCCTGCTTGTATATAATTTGATTTTGCAACAACGCGCGCTTTAACTGCATCAAATTTGATTGCTAATTTTCCACTAGCTCCCGAAAATACTTGTAAAATATCTGCCTCAACATTTTTTAAATCAGCTTGCATTTTATTTAACGTAGTTACAACAGCCGCTTCAGGTAAATGGTAAAAGTTTTTTGCTTCCCAACCAAATTTAACATTCCCTTCCATAAAAGGAGTTTCATCAGGCTCAATAGCCTTCAATTTCTTTTTAAAAGCGTCATAATCATCCTCTGGTAATTTAATTTTAGGATCTTTTTGCATAGCATCAACTATTCCAATCAACTTATCATGCAAACCTTTTAACTTCCCTTTTAACTCATTTGCTGTAAATTCGCCTGTTTTAGGGGTAGCTGCCTCAGATCCAATTAAAAAACCACTCGGTGCATCATAATTGTCAATCTGCCCCGTTTTTTCCATCATTTCTAAACGCATGGTATCTGCCGTTTTCTCATCTTTCTTCTCGGTCGCGGCAATTACTTTTGTTCTTAAAACTCCAATATATTTATACGTTTCCATAATCTCCTTTTGAGCCATGACTGCTTTTTCTAAGTATGGTTTTGCAGCGGCTGTATTTTGAGCCATATCTTCAAAAGCTTTAAAAAGACGCTCATTATTTAGGTGCATATTTTCTTTTGCTTTCTCAATACTTTCGTTTACTGCAACGTAACCATGTAATATTTGTTTTGATACGTTCATTGCCAAAAGCGCCGTCAATACGAGGTACATCATACCGATCATTTTTTGCCTTGGTGTTTCTTTACCGCCTCCCATAATGCTATACTATTTTTTTTAGATTAAATGATTAAATAATTTTATAGTAAATGAATGAAAGATTTTCTTTCATTCATTTACGTAGTGGGTTAATTATTATTTGTTAAAATTCATAGCACCTAACATATTACCATAAATGGTATTAAGCGCAGTTAAATTAGTAGATAACGTAGACATTTCTTGACGATATTTTTTAGTATCATCAACTGAATCATTTAAGTTTTTCATCAATTCATTTAAGCCGCCATAGAATTTTTCAGTAGCTTCTAAGTGAGTACGAGAACCTTGTAATTGTAATTCGTATGTAGCATTTAATGCTGATAAGTTTTTAGATACAGAGTTTAAAGAAGTACCAATTGAAGCTCCTGCATCATTAGATTCTGCTAAACTAGCAATTGATTCAGCTGCTTTACTGTAAGTATCAGCTAAGTGACCAACATTTTTTGAAGCAGATTTAACGCTATCAACATATTCGTTTGTAGCTAAAGTTGCGTTACTGATATCGCCCATTTTGTTAGCGCTATCGCTTAATGAACGCATACCTGAACCAAGACTCTCAATTAATTCTGGCCCTATTTTAGCGTCAGCTAACATAGCATCTAGCTGAGCAGATACTGGTAAGCCAGTATCTAATGTATGTTCTTCCTCATGACCTCCCATACCACCTAATTCAGGGTATGCTAATGACCAATCATATTCTTCGTGTGGAATATCTAATCCAAATAATACGAATAATACTGCTTCTGTTCCTAGACCTGCAATAATAGCAATATCTGAACCTGGCCAATGTTGAATTTTAAATAATGCTCCAATAATTACAATGGATGCACCAAAACATGATGCTAAGTGTAAGTACTTTTTAAAACCGGTTACTTTAGGAAGTTTGCTCATAGCTCTTTTTTTGTTTAGTTAGTGATTGTTTAATTTTTTGGTTGTGTTTATTTTGTGTTTGTGTTTGTGTTTTTTAGTCTAAAATTTTACCGTTATCATCTCCCTTTGCACGACCTAAATAAGTCATTACGTTACGGAATCCGATATAGGCTTTTGCTGTATCTTGGTATTCGTAAGTTCTAGAGCTTACTTGTAAGTAATAACCTACATCTTTCCAAGAACCACCACGAATAACTTTACGTTTTAAAACGTTAGCATCTTTATCTTGTGCTTCGTAAACGTAATCAGGATTTAAGTCATGCGCGAAATCATAAGCTGATTCATCAAATGCATTACTTGTCCATTCAGATACGTTACCTGCCATACAATATAAACCGTAATCATTAGGGTTATAAGAGTAAATGTATACTGAGTGGAATCCACCATCATCAATATAAGAACCACGCATTGGTTTAAAGTTACCTAAGAAACAACCTCTTGCATTACGAATGTAAGGACCTCCCCAAGGATATGGAGATAAATCGTTTCCTCCACGTGCTGCATATTCCCACTCAGACTCAGTTGGTAAACGGAAATCATTTACGATAGTCATTCCATTTCCAATTAAATAGTTATTTAATAAGTTAGAACGCCAGATACTGAATGCACGTGCTTGTTTCCATGTTACACCAACTACAGGATAATCATCATAAGCTGGATGCCAAAAGTACATGTTAGTCATTGGTTCATTAAAAGAGTAAGTGAAATCATGAACCCAAGCTAATGTATCAGGATAAACATTGATAACATCTTTTAAAATAAATACTGAACGGTCAACGCCTTTTCTTTCGCGAGGAACATAATTACCTTGACCAACAGAAACTTGATCTTCAACATTATAAGTACCTAATGTTTTAGGATCTTGGTCAGGTTTACCAACTGCAGTAGAAGGTTGACCAGGGACACCATTTAGCCCATCATTTAAATGTACACCATTGATATAATCTGCTTTTTTGTATTCATGAGAAGGATCTTGAAAATCTAATGATTTTTGAGGGATAAAACGATTAGATTTTGAAGCCGCTAAACGAATATCAATTCTATAGTATTCAAAGTTTAATTTACGAGAATCAATTTCTTTACGGTTATAAAAACGCTCTCCTTCTGGTAAATATAATGGCTGTAATGCTGCGCGGTAATCCTCTTCATCACTATTCCATTTAATTTTTTCTTCCCAATTTAGGTATGGATCTTGTAAATTGTTATCTTCAATATACTCAGGCCACATTTGTAAGAAGGCATCTTGAGGAATACCAAAATCCTCTTCGAAACCATTATTTAATAATAATTTACGTGCAATTGAATCGCGCACCCAGTTTACGAACTGACGGTATTCATTATTAGAGATTTCAGAATCATCAATGTAGAATGCCTGAACGGAAACCATTTTAGATTTAGCTGTGTGAGCCATCGTTATCTCTTCGTCGCTTGGCCCCATATGGTAACTACCCATAGGAATGTACAAGGTACCGAATGGATCAGGTTGGAACCATTGTTCTCTACCCTGCGCGCCGACTAACTCTCCTGCCTTTTTGTTACAACCAGTAACAACGGCAATAAACGAAGCTAATACAATCAGTTTTTTCATAGTGCTTTTGTTTAGTTTTTAAGCTAGTGAAATTTTTGTCATGGATTTCATTTCGCTTTCTTGTTGTTTATAATCCCAAACTTTGCTTTTAGTGACAATTTGCTTTATTAACAAGTTATCAACAAATAAAAATAAAGATTGTAAGGGCCTTAAACGTGCTTTTTTTTAAAAGGTTACAATTAATCTAAAAATCTTGCGTTTTGGTAACTAGTTACTTTGTTTTTGTTTTTAGGAACCATACAGTAACCTAACATAACCTCATGCGTACCAGAGCTAAAGCCTTTAATTTTAGAAGTAGTTAAATCATAAGAATATCCAATTTTTAAGCCTTTAACACCACCTCTAGTAAATTTATATCCTAACATTGGAGCAATTGCATCTTGCATACGGTAAGAAACACCTACCCAAAAAGATTGATTATATATATAAGTTAAGTTAACATCTAACTGTGTTGAAGCAGCATCCGATTTTACTTTTACATTTGGACTAATACCGTGTTTACCACCTTCACCTAAATTAAATGTATAACCACCAACTATATAATAGTGACGAGCTAATTGATATCTAACATTACCTTGACCACCTGCTACTAAATCTTGAGCTGCTAAGTGAGTAGAAGAAATACCTACATACATTTTATTAGCAATTGAATAGAAAGCACCAAAACCTAAGTCGTAACTTAACTTATTAAGATTAGAGTTTGATCCGTAAGAAGCTAAACCACCATTATCATAGTTTGGAATTGAAGGATCTACACCTGGGCCATCTGGAGTAATCCAAGTACCATTAAATTGTTGTTGCAAGATACCACCATCTATACCAATACCTAAAACACCAGCACCAATATGACGATTATAAGCTAAAGCTAAACGCGCAAATAATGTTTTAGAATAACCAATTTGGTCAGTCATAACATTTAAACCAATAGCAATAGGCAATTTACCAATTGGCATATCAAAACTTAATAAACCCGTTCTTGGAGCACCAGGGAAATTTACCCATTGTTGACGATACAAAACGTTTGCACAAATGGCCTCACTTGTACCTGCATAACCAGGATTATAAATCAATTTACTGTGCATAAACTGAGTGAACTGCGGGTCTTGCTGAGCGAATGAAACGCTAGTTAATGCTGCAAAGGCAACTGTTAGGGTGGTAAAAATTTTCTTCATGTTATACCAATTTTTTAGTTTTTGTTAAGTATAGTTAAAATACCTAGGGTACTAAGTTAGAGCAAATTTATTAAAAATCAAACTTTTTGAACTTTTTTTTGTTAAAAAGAAGTTTTTTACAAAAATCCTCCAAAAATCTACTTTTCAGAGATTCAACAAAAGTGGAATTTATAGAAAATTTGTCGAATTTTTTAGAAAAAGCAGAACTATTTATTTTAAAACTCAAATGAAACTATTTTGAAACATTCCATTAAAAGAAACGAAAATTTGTACTTTTAAAAAAAATTTAGCCACATAGGCACAATAGAAAAAAATAAAATAGTTAAGTAAAATATAGAAAATCGTTTAATCAAAGAAAGTATTGAAAAAAGCGTAGCTTCTATAATTTTCTAAGACCAAAATATACTATGTTTCGATGTGGTTACAAAATATAAAAAAATGATTGCTTCTGTTTTTCATAAAGGAAAAGATTATAAGATTGATTTATATCAACCAATTGATATTTCGATTCCGTTAAGCAATGATAAAAATTGTACAAGTGCATGGTATATTGAACCTATGAAATTAGAACCAGTAACTAACGGTTCGTGGATTGGTGATGTAAACAAAGGTGGCGCAGTTAATTTCAGAAATATCACCTTTAATCCTCATGGAAATGGCACTCACACAGAGTGTGTAGGACATATTAGTAAAGAATTTTTGACCATTAATAAATGCTTAAAGCAATTTATGTTTTTAGCAGAAGTTGTTACTTTATTACCAACTCAAATTGAAAATGGTGACTTTGTGATTACAAAAAAACAATTAGAAATTGCTTTAGAAAAAACAAAACCTGAGGCGATCGTAATTAGAACTTTATCAAATGGGTTAAATAAATTAACCATGCAATATTCTAACACCAATCCGCCGTATATTTTACAAGACGCGATTGTATTTTTGAATGAAAAAGGCATTGAACATTTACTGATAGATATGCCATCTATTGACCGCGAAAATGATGAAGGAAAATTATTAGCACATCATACTTTTTGGCAATATCCAAACAACACTCAATTTCAAAAAACAATTACCGAATTTATTTATGTACCAAATGAAATAGATGATGGCACTTATATTTTAAACCTACAAATTGCGAGCTTTGAAAATGATGCGAGTCCTAGTAAACCTATTTTGTATAAAATATTTTAAGAACACTTAACCGCAAAGAGGCAGAGAAAATAACGCAAAGAACACAAAGAAATTAAATTGAAACATTAAACTAAAAAAAACTCCGCAGCCTTTGCAAAACAACTTAGCGTGTTTGCGGTTATAAACAAAATGAAATTATACCTACCATATAGCAACTCTTTAACAGAATATAAACGCTTTTTAACTCGTGAAGTAAAATGCGGCGATGTTGGAATTGGCGGCAACAACCCTATTCGATTACAAAGTATGACAACCACTGATACCATGGATACAAAAGCAACTGTTGCTCAAAGTATCAGAATGATTGAAGCTGGTTGTGAGTTAGTAAGAATTACAGCACCAAGTATAAATGAAGCAAAAAATTTAGAAGTCATAAAAAAAGAATTAGTAGCCGCGGGATATAAAACTCCTCTTGTTGCCGATATTCATTTTACACCTAACGCTGCTGAATTTGCTGCGCGTATTATTGAAAAAGTAAGGGTAAATCCAGGTAACTATGCTGATAAGAAAAAATTTGAAGAAATAGAATATACCGACTCAGCTTACGAGCAAGAATTAGAAAGGATACGTCAACGTTTTACGCCCTTAGTAAAAATTTGTAAGGAATATGGTACGGCTATGCGAATTGGCACCAACCATGGTTCGTTGAGTGATCGGATATTAAGTCGTTATGGCGATACGCCATTAGGAATGGTGGAATCTGCTTTTGAATTTTTGCGAATTTGTGAAGATTTAAATTACCACAATATTGTGATTTCGATGAAGGCAAGTAACACTCAAGTGATGGTACAAGCTTACAGACTATTAGTACAAAAAATGATTGAAACCAATCGTAATTATCCTTTACATTTAGGTGTTACCGAAGCTGGAGATGGTGAAGATGGTAGAATAAAATCTGCTGTTGGAATTGGAACGTTATTAGAAGATGGCTTAGGTGATACGGTGAGGGTTTCCTTAACTGAAGATCCTGAATTTGAAATTCCAGTTGCAAAAGCACTAGTTGATAGGTACAGTTCTGAAAAATTAAGTAAATTTCAAGTTATTGAGCCCTTAAAAACTGAAAATGGTAAAATTAATTTATCGTATAATCCATACGATTATCAAAGACGAGAATCGATTTCTGTAAATAATATTGGAAGTCATAACGTTCCGCGTATTATAGCCGACTTTAGTTCAAGAGATTCAATTAGTCAAGCCACCTTATTTCCGGTAGGCTACAACTATTCGGTACCATTAGATAAATGGAATATTAGTGATTTAGCATGCGATTATGTATATGTAGGCAACAACCATGTTGATTTTGATATTCCTGGAACATTAGGAATTATTTATAATTCGGAGGCATGGAAAGAATTAGAAAATCCTTTAAGACAATATCCTGTATTTTGCGGAGAAGAATTTTTTAAAAGCGAAAAAACGCATCCTGAATTAAATTTTGTAGCCGTTACAAAAGATGTGTTAACTCCAGAATTTGTTTCAAAAATAAAAAACACTAAAAATATTGTTTTAATTGCGGATAGTTTTAATCCTCATGCAATGCCTGAATTGAGAAGATTGTTTATTTCATTAACAGAGCAAGGAGTTCAACTCCCAATTATCGTTAAACGAAATTATAAAGATATTTCTGAGCAAGATTTTCAATTAGGTTCATCAGCGGAAGTTGGAGCTTTATTGCTAGATGGCTTAGGAGATGGTTTATGGTTAAAACAACAAAATTGCACTTCGCCACAAGTAGCTAATTCAACGGCATTTGGAATTTTACAAGCTACAAGAACTCGCATCAGTAAAACAGAATACATTAGCTGTCCAAGTTGCGGAAGAACCTTATTTGATTTACAGGAAACTACACAAAACATTCGTGAACGTACAGATCATTTAAAGGGAATAAAAATTGGCATTATGGGCTGTATTGTAAATGGTCCAGGTGAAATGGCTGACGCGGATTATGGATATGTAGGTGTAGGTGTTGGAAAAATTTCTTTATATAAAGGGAAAGAAGTCGTGAAAAAAAATGTGCCTAGTGATAATGCCGTGAACGAACTAATTGATTTAATTAAAGAACATGGAGATTGGGTGGAAAAAAATTAGTAGTATTACAACTGATTACTCTTTTTGAACACAAGATAATTTTGAATCGAATAAATAAGTGAAATTAAATCTATACTATATAATCATTGCTTTTGTATTTTTATTTTTTAGTTCTTTTAGTCAAACTAAGAGACAAAAAATTAAAGAAATATTTCAGTCCAAAAATTATCAATTAACAATTGATGAAATCAATTCAATGAATTCATCCGAGATACATTTTGACACTATGCTTTATATAAAAGCTTATTCTCAAATTAAATTAAATCAATTAAAAGATGCTGCAAATTCTATTTCCCAGTTACAGCAATTAAATTCCAATTATTATGAGTTGTATTTTTTAAAAGGATTAATTTCCGCTAAAAAAGAAAATTATCCAGATGCAATTTCAAACTTCAATAAGGTAATAGATGTTAATCCTAATCATGAAAAGGCTCTTTATAATAGAGCTTTATCTAAAGGATTATTAGAAGACTACAAGAATGCAATAAAAGATTTAGATAAATGTCTTGCCCTAAATCCTACTTATGTAATGGCATATTATAACAGAGGATATTGGTATGAAGTGACTGAAAAATATACGCTTGCTATTTCTGATTATAAAAAAGCTATAGAAATTGATAAACAATTTACAGAAGCCTATTTTGCACTAGCATATACTTATTCTAAAAATGGAGATAATAAGGATGCTTGCGAAACACTCAATTCAGCTAAAGAAAAAGGATTTGAGGCTGCAAACGATTTAATTGAAGAGTTTTGTAAATGATAAAATATTACTACACAATTATACTATTTATTGCGAGTTATGCAGCTCTAAAGTCTCAAAATTTTAGTGTTACATTAAGTAAAGTAGAAAGAGAGTGCGGATTAGCACAAGCTAGCATTTCGGTAATTAGTTCTACAAACTATACAGTAAGCTGGAGCAACGGATCAAATTCTATTGGTATAAATGAAATTGAACCAGGCGAGTACTCAGTAAATATTACAAACAGTCAAAATAATGATACTACTATTTATTTCACCATTGAAAAGTTAATTTGCGAACCAATAGCTCAAAATCATTTTACTCCAAACGGAGATGGTTTTAATGATACATGGAATATACAGCGCTTAGAAAACTTTCCGGATTTTGATTTATATGTTTACAATCGTTGGGGACAACAAGTACATCATCAAATGAATCAATATATTCCATGGGATGGTTCTAGTTTAACTATTCCATTGCCAGATGCAACCTATTACTATGTGCTGTTTTTTTCAAAATCAGACAAAAAGAATTTTATTAAAGGTGATATTAGCATAATTAAATAATGAAGTATATTTTTTACATAATTTTATTTTTAAACATAAAAATTTATTGCCAACAAACAGGCCAATACTCGCAATTCACTTTCAATAAATATGGCTATAATCCAGCTGCTGCTGGAATAAATATAAACTCTAATGTAGAGGCTATTATTGGAACAAGGCAACAATGGGTTGGTTTTAAGCGCGCTCCAAACACCAATTTTTTAAGTATTAACTACACTATTAAACCTCAAAGAAGTTACAAGAGATGGCATAACTTTGGACTTTATATATCGAAAGAAAAAGTGGGAATTTTTCGTAATGAAGGTTACTACTTGTCTTACACGTTACATCTTCCAGTATCAAAAAAAATTAATATGTCGTTTGGTGTTTTTGGCGGAGTTCGAAACTTAGCCATAGATAGGAATCTCATTTCAAATTCAGATCCAATATATTATAAAACATACACTAATTATTTTTTCGCTTATCCAGATTTTATACCTGGCATGAGAATTTATAGTAAGAGAGCATTTTTTGATATCTCCGTTCAACAATTGTATAAAAACAGACAAGTACAGGGAAATAAACAAATTGGAAATAAATCGAAATTAGTTCCACAGATATATGTATCGTTTGGGAAAAAATATAATTTAAATAATGATTTAGTATTAGTACCTGCTGTAAACGTTCATTCGTCAATTACAAATATACCAAGTGTTGAATTAAATTTAATGGCATATTATTATAAGAGAGTTGGAGTTGGTGTAAGTGTTAGAAATAGAGATTTTATTTCTGGTATTTTTCAGATTAGACTTTTTGGAAATGTTACAGCTGGATTTTCTTATGATTACAGTATAAATAAATTGAATGCTGTATCACCGCGCACAGTAGAATTTATGTTAGGACTAACTCCTTTAATAGCACTTTTTGGGAATGATAATGAGAGGTATAATGTTGCTAGATGCCCAAGTTTTGATTTTTAATTTATCACCGGTTTGAATAATTATTTTAACAAAAATTCTTTCACAACTACTTTTCTTAGTTATTTAAACTTTGTACCAACTACTGATCAATCTCAATTAATTAATTTATTATCAGAATTTATTTCCAATACTAATGAAAGAGAAATTCTGGTAATAAAAGGTTATGCTGGCACCGGTAAAACAAATATGGTGGCAGCATTATCAAAAACATTACCATCATTTAAATGGCGAAGTGTTTTATTGGCTCCAACAGGCCGTGCCGCCAAAGTTTTATCAAACTATTCAAAAAAGCCCGCGCAAACTATACATAAAAAAATATTTATAAAAATACCAACGCACGATGGCGGTGTAGCCTTTTCGTTAGCCGAAAATAAACACACCAACACCATTTTTGTAGTTGATGAAGCCTCGATGATTGGTTTAGATAATCCATCGTCAGATTCGATTTATCATAGTTTATTAGAAAGTTTGTTAGAGTATGTTTTTAGTGGCACAAATTGTAAAATTATTTTAGTAGGAGATACCGCTCAATTACCTCCAATTGGCAGCAACGAAAGTCCTGCTTTAAATATTGATTACTTAAAAGCAAGTTATAATTTACAAATAAAACACATTGAATTAAAACAAGTAGCAAGACAAGAAGATGCCAGTGGAATTTTAAAAAACGCTACTCATTTGCGCGAATGCATTATTAATTTTAAAGATGAATTCCCGAAAATAAGTTTGCATAAAGATGTTGTTAGATTAACCGGTGAAGACTTGGAAGATGCCTTGAATACTGCATATAGCAACTACGGTTTTAATGATGTGTTATTAGTAACTCGTAGTAATAAAAGAGCAAATTTATTTAACCAAGCAGTTCGCGCCCGGGTTCGTTACATGGACGAAGATTTGTGTGGTGGCGATTTGATGATGGTGGTAAAAAATAATTATTTTTGGTTAGATGAAAAATCGGAAGCTGGTTTTATAGCTAATGGAGATAGTTTAGAAATTAAAAAAATTGTAAGACGTAAAGAATTATACGGATTTAATTTTGCGGAATGTATTGTAAAATTAAGCGATTACGAAAACATACCCGAACTAACGGTAAATTTATTATTAGATTCAATTTACACTGAAGTTCCATCATTAACAAAAGATCAACAGCAAGAATTGTTTACAAATGTGATGGAAGATTTAGCTGATGAACCCATCAAGGGTTTACGGATGGCTTATTTGCGAAAGAACCCCTATTTTAATGCCTTGCAGGTTAAATTTAATTATGCTGTTACTTGTCATAAAGCTCAAGGTGGGCAATGGCCATGTGTTTTTATAGACCAAGGATATTTAACTAAAGAGATGCTAAATGTAGAATACATCCGTTGGTTGTATACGGCTTTTACCAGAGCAAGTGAAAAAGTTTATTTGATGAATTTTTCTGATGATTTTTTTGAGGTTTAACCGAAAAGATCGCTATGTTTTTTCGCAAAGAAAGCAGAGAAAGAAGAGTTTTAGTCTTTGGTGCTTAAACTAGCCCCGATTGCAGCGGTATACTTTTTGGCTTTTTTCATAGCCAAAAAGATAAAGCGGAAAGCGGGAAAAAGCTCCAAATTATTTTCATAGTCAAGCGATTAAAGTTTAGCAAAATCGTTATATTCGCATGATACAATTTGAAGCATAGAATGGCGAATCTTAGCAAAAAAATACAAATGGTTGACCTAAAAGGTCAATACGAAAAAATAAAAGCAGAAGTTGATGCTGGTATTCAAGAAGTGATTAATACCACGGCTTTTATTAATGGTCCAGCGGTAAAAGAATTTCAAGCAGATTTAGAAAAATATTTAAATGTAAAGCATGTAATTCCATGCGCTAATGGAACGGATGCTTTGCAAATTGCTATGATGGCTTTGGATTTAAAACCAGGTGATGAAGTTATTACTGCTAGTTTTACTTATGTAGCAACGGCAGAAGTAATTGGACTTTTAGGTTTAACGCCTGTTTTAGTGGATGTTTATCCTGACACCTTTGATATTAATATTGAAGCAATTGAAAAAGCTATAACACCTAAAACAAAAGCTATTGTGCCAGTGCATTTATTTGGACAATGTGCCGATATGGAACGTATTATGGCGCTTGCAAAAAAACATAATTTATTTGTGATTGAAGATGTAGCGCAAGCAATTGGTGCAGATTATACGTTTAGCGATGGCAAAAAAGCAAAAGCTGGAACCATTGGAACTATTGGTTGTACATCTTTCTTCCCAAGTAAAAATTTAGGTTGTTATGGAGATGGCGGAGCGATTTACACTAATGACGACGCTTTAGCAAAAAAATTGCGCATGGTTGCACATCACGGCCAAAGTTTGCAATACGTGCATGATGTGTTGGGAGTTAACTCTCGGTTAGATACCATACAAGCGGTTGTATTAAAAGCAAAATTAAAACACTTAGATGAATATGCTGCTGCTAGAAATAAAGCTGCTGACTACTATGATAAAGCATTAGCCAATCATCCAAAATTAAAAACACCAATAAGAACAAAAAACTCAACACATGTGTTTCATCAATATACATTGCAATTAGCTGGAGTTGATAGAAAATTTTTACGAGAGCAATTAACTGAGAGAGGAATACCAGCAATGATTTATTACCCAATTCCGTTGCACGAACAAAATGCGTATAAAAGCGATCGGTTTAATAAAGGCGATTTTGCAGTAACAGAAAAATTATGTGCAACGGTTTTATCGCTGCCTATGCATACAGAAATGGATGAAGAAACGTTGAAGTACATTACAGATAACCTTTTAGAATTAGTTAATTAGTCAATGTGACTATTAGACAATGGAGCAAAAAGATAATCCCATATTAAATTTAACAATAGACTTTTCCATTGCAGTGATTTCTTTTGTTGAACAATTAGAAGAAAAAAGAAAATTTGTAGTTGCTAATCAATTATTGAAATCTGGAACTTCAATTGGAGCAAATGTTCATGAAGCTCAAAATGCTGAAAGTAAGCTTGATTTTATTCATAAATTAAAAATAGCACATAAAGAAGCTGACGAAACAATGTATTGGCTAACTATATGTGAAAAATCTCATTCTTACCCTACAAGTGATTTAAAAGACAAACTTCAAATCATAATAAAAATTTTATCAAAAATAATCGCATCAACTAAAAATAATTTAAAAACTAAAGTTAATTGACTCATTGTCAAATTATCGAATTAACTCATTGAACATATGAAAGTAGCAATAGTAGGAACCGGATATGTAGGATTAGTAACAGGTACATGTTTTGCTGAAGTTGGCATGGATGTAACTTGTATTGATATTGATCAAAAAAAAATTGAGAATTTAAATAATGGAATTTTACCGATTTACGAGCCAGGTTTAGACGAAATGGTAAAACGCAATGTTGATAAAAAGCGTTTACATTTTTCAACCTCTTTAAAAGATAGTATTCAAGGAGCTGAAGTAGTTTTTATTGCAGTTGGTACCCCACCAGATGAAGACGGTTCCGCTGATCTAAAATATGTGTTAGCGGTTGCTTCAAGTATTGGTGAGCACGCAAACAATAATTTAGTAGTTGTTACTAAAAGTACTGTGCCCGTTGGTACTGCCGAAAAAGTAAGAGGCGCTTTAAAAGCTCAATTAGAAAAACGTGCATCCAACTTGCAAATTTATGTAGCTTCAAATCCTGAATTTTTAAAAGAAGGTGCTGCGATTGAAGATTTTATGAAACCAGATAGAATTGTAGTTGGTGTTGATAGACCAGAAGCAGAAGACTTAATGCGTAAATTATATAAACCATTTCTAATGAACGGACATCCAATTTATTTTATGGATATCCCGTCGGCTGAAATGACAAAATATGCGGCGAATGCTATGTTAGCTACCAAAATTTCTTTTATGAATGATATTGCAAACCTTTGTGAAATTATGGGCGCTGATGTAAACATGGTTCGTAAAGGTATTGGTAGTGATACGCGTATTGGAACAAAATTTATTTACCCAGGTGTTGGTTATGGTGGAAGTTGTTTTCCGAAAGATGTAAAAGCATTAATTAAAACAGCTAAAGAAAATAAATACAATATGCGTATTTTAAATGCTGTTGAAGAAGTAAACGAAAATCAAAAAGAAGTATTATTTACGAAAGTAAAAAATCATTTCAATAGCGATTTAAAAGGAAAGAAATTCGCCTTATGGGGTTTATCATTTAAACCAAAAACAGATGATATGCGTGAAGCACCATCATTAGTAATTATTGAAAAATTATTGAAAGCAGGCGCTAGTGTTGTTGCTTACGACCCAGTAGCTATGAAAGAAGCGAAGCATACTTTAAAAGATACAATTGAGTATTCATTAGACATGTACGATAGTTTAGATGGAGCTGATGCATTATTAATTGTAACAGAGTGGCCTGAGTTTAGAGTGCCTGATTTTGATGAAATCAGTAAACGTTTAAAACAAAAAACGTTATTTGACGGAAGAAATATTTTTGACCCTCAAGACATGAAAAAATTAGATTACAGTTATTACTGTATTGGAATTAAAACTAACTAAGAAGAAATTAAGCATATGCAAAAAAGAATTTTAATAACAGGAGCAGCAGGATTTTTAGGCTCACATTTATGCGACCGTTTTATTAAAGAAGGCATGGCAGTTGTTGCTATGGATAATTTAATTACAGGCGATTTAAAAAACATTGAACATTTATTTAAATTACCTCAGTTTGAATTTTATAACCACGATGTGAGTAAATACATTCATGTAGCTGGTAACGTAGATTATATTTTACATTTTGCATCGCCTGCAAGCCCAATTGATTATTTAAAAATTCCTATTCAAACTTTAAAAGTTTCTTCGTTAGGAACACATAACGTTTTAGGATTTGCTCGTGTTAAAAAAGCAAGAGTATTAGTTGCTTCTACAAGTGAGGTATATGGCGATCCTGCCGTACATCCTCAAACAGAAGAATATTGGGGAAATGTAAATCCTGTTGGTCCACGTGGTTGCTACGATGAAGCAAAACGTTTTATGGAAGCTTTAACTATGGCGTATCACGAAACACATGGTTTAGAAACTCGTATCATTCGTATTTTTAATACTTACGGACCTAAAATGAGATTAAACGATGGACGCGTGTTGCCTGCATTTATTGGACAAGCTTTGCGTGGCGAAGACTTAACCATGTTTGGTGATGGTAGTCAAACACGTAGTTTTTGTTTTGTAGATGATTTAGTAGAAGGCATTTATCGTTTACTAATGAGCGATTATCACTTGCCAGTAAATATTGGAAATCCTGATGAAATTAGCATTAAAGATTTTGCTGATGAAATTTTAAAACTAACTGGTTCTAATCAAAAATTAATTTCGTTGGCTTTACCTAAGGATGATCCAAAACAACGTAAGCCAGATATTACAAAAGCTAAGGAGATTTTAGGTTGGACTCCGAAAGTAAACAGAGCAGAAGGTTTAAAAATTACTTACGATTTTTTCAAGTCTTTATCAAAAGAAGAATTGAATAAAACAGAACATCGTAATTTAGAAACGCTTAATAAGTAATTTGATTCGTCATTACAACATAACCGTAAAAGGAAAAGTACAGCGAGTATCCTATCGTTTTTGCACACATGCACAAGCTATTAAATGCAATCTAACTGGTTATGTAAGAAACCTACACAGTGGCGATGTATTAATTGAAGCCGAAGGTTTAGAAGATGATATCAATAAACTCATTGATTGGTGCTATGTCGGCTCTCCATTATCAAAAGTTACAGAAGTAATTGCAGAAGAGGGGGAAGTCCGAAATTTTGAAACCTTTGAGGTAAAAAAATAACCCGCAAAAGCATAAACTAACAATATCTTATTTAATAAAATAAAAAACTCTAAAATGTACTAATACATTTTAGAGTTTTTTAAATATTTCGGGAAATTACGGACGAACAATACTTCTAGTCCAAGAACGATTTGAAGTATTAATTTTAATCATATATAAACCTGATGATAAATTATCAGGTAATTCTAACTTTAATGTATTTTCGTGAAGTTTTCCCGTTTTAGTTACAGGCACCATCATCTCTTGTCCAACACTATTATAAAGTGTAACAGTAATATTTTGTGGGGTATCAAGATAAATAGAAAGGTTTATTTCACTTTCAAAAGGATTTGGATATACAGAAGTAAGATTATTATTTTCAGTTTGATTATTAATTCCAGTAACAAGGCAACCATTTGAATTACCAAACATATTTGAATCCATCCAAATTAATCGACGTCTTATCCATGCTTTTAGTTCATTAATTTCTGCTGCATAAGTTTGACGAGGAGCTTGTATTTCGGGCGTACCAGTTGCTTGACCTAAATTTCCCCAATATGCAAAATGCCGTTGTTGTGATTCGATTAGATAATTACTTGTAGAATCAATATAATTAAAAAGCTGTGTTGTATCTAAAATGGTATTTCTAAAATTCTGCCAACGGCAATTTAATTGACTAGTAAAAGTTGAATCTTGAAGCAAACGAATCATCCATCCCGGAGAATAATTATCAGTATTACAATCATTAATATGATGAGACCACCCAGAACCATCTGTAGCTTGAAAAATAGAACAATCCCAAATATCTTTCCAAGCCCAATCAAAATCCCATACTGGACCTGCTTTTAATTTTCCAATGGTGCCAGTAGTATCATCTTTCTCTTTATGATAAAAACAACTTTTCTTATATCCATCTACATTTCTTGCAAGTTCATTCACAAAGAAATAATCCATAAATGAAATTACACTCATATATTTTCGATAGCCATTGGTGGGATGAGCATAATTTGGACCATAAAGTGTGGTCTCCATATCATAAATAAAACCTTGTATATAATTTTTTTGTAATTGAACTATATCAACTTCAGAAGGATAATCATAAGCTAAATGAATTTGCATGCCTGGATGATCAATAGGACTATAAGATGTTTGCCATGAATTGTTTGCATTCCAATAATCTGTTTTGATGATATATCCACCAGATATTTCAGGCCATGTAACATCCACCGTATTTAACTTTGCAATATCTACTCTATCGTTATCACGCTTTATAACTTCAGAAAGCATATATATACCTTTGTATTCACCATCAATAACTACTTCTACAAATTGAGAACGTGTGGCATAATGTCCCATTAACTGAAATAATCTATTACTAAGACTATTTCTAACAAAAGATTTATCATTGTATGTAGCTAAAAGTGCCCAATCATTTTCTGGAGGCATTCCCAATAATGAAACATTTAAATTAGCTCCAGCAGTATCACGTGTTTCAAAACCATAGGGTTTTTGAGGTAAACTTGCCGAATAATTACCACGAATCTCAATTCCAATTTTTCCATTATAATTATTAAAAGCGTCCGTTATATAATTTCTAACACCAGTTCCATTGTAAATAATCCCCATGTCAGCCGTGATTTTTGGTTCATTTACAATTGCTTGATTTCCTGTATTTATTACTACTATTGGAAGATTAGATGATGTAAAATCAACAGGTCCTGAAAACCAACTTGGAGTTGCGCCGTAATATACTGAAGTGTTTTTTATACCTAAACTTAACCAAAAACGCGAAGAAAGATCAGATGAAGTTGTTGTGACGTTGTGAATTTGTATCGCTAACACATTTGTTCCATTGCGAATAACATTGTGCAGTGCGGACTGAGAGATGTTAAAGTAATCTGGGTTTCCGCCACTATACATAACGGCCTCATGATTTGCAGAGGCTAACGTGCCAAAAGGAGGATGTACTGTGGTAGACATATTTGCGCGAGCAATTTCAGTATTATTAAGATATGCTACAAAACCATCATCATAATCTGCGTTAAGAATTGCTTTAGATATTTTTGAGGTATCGGATATATTAAATACAATACGAATATAAACTGACTTACTTTGTGATATTGTCGTATTATCATCAGAATCACCAAAGCCAAAACCTCCTTGACCACTTAACCAACCTGTAGCAGTAAAAGTAGGTTTTCTCCAATTCGTATCAGGTTCTGCTGTTGGAACAATATAATTCCAAGTATTGTTTTCGTAAACAACAGTCTCCCAATGGTCTGTTTGGGCATTAAATGTTAATGAAAAAGAAAATAAAAATAAAAATTGTAAAAAAGATCTCATAGTATTATACGGTTTCGGCAAACTTAAATAATAAAAAATACTTAACTATTTCTTAACATAAAAATTCCATATTTTGGAAGCAATACTTTAATAAAATGTTTGGTGTTATTATTATAAAATCGATGAAGCAAAGAAAAGCATTGTTATAATTTCAATTTTTCATTCAAGAAGAAATCCTAAAAATAAATACAAAAAAGAATAAGGTATTAATTTACTACTCATCATTGCTGAATACTCTTTAGTATTAAACTCCACAATGGCTTTACGTTTTAACCACCAGCGAGCTGCTTCAGCCAAGATATTAATTTCATTACAAGCTGCACAATCTTACTTTTTAAATAACTGAATAATCTTTCTCAACGGTTTTAAATACAAAGTATAGAAGTGTGGTTTTAAACCGTTTATTTTCCAAGCTTTTCTATCTTCGCTATTGGCTCTAATCCTGTTTTGAAGCGAAACGTTGCTCTTACCGCCAACTCGCATTTTGATTACAAATTCAGGCAAGTAAGCCAACTTAATTTTGTGTTTATGAATAAAGCGTAACATTAATTCATAATCGGCCGCCGATACTAAATCTAAATTAAAACTTCCGTGTTTTTGATAAACTGAACGTTTGACGAAGAATGTTGGATGTGGTGGCATCCAGCCATTCATAAACATACCATGCTTATAATGTCCAGATTCCCATTTACGATGTATTTTATTGGTGTCGTTTTTATCTACGTAATATAAATCAGCATATACAGCATCTGCCTGATTTAATTTAAAGGTGTTTACTGCGTTTTCAATAATATGATGATTGGTATAAAAATCATCGCTATGTAAAATACCAATCACATCACCGCTAGCCATCGAAATGCCTTTGTTCAAGGCATCGTATAGACCATTATCTTTTTCTGAAACTACTTTAGCTATTTTATCTTTGTAAGAATGAATGATAGATAACGTACTATCTGTAGATGCTCCATCTACAATAATGTACTCAATATCTTTATAGGTTTGATTTAATACAGAGTCAATCGTATCTATTAAGGTTGATTCGCTATTATAGGTGATGGTTATGATTGATATTTTCAAAATATGCTATTGCGTTAATGAGTGTGCAAAATAAATCAACGACTTAAAATTAAAATCAATACGATCATCTACTTTTGCTTCTGGGCTAATATAAACTGTTTTCATTCCGGCGTTTCTGCCAAACTCCATATCACTCATGCTATCTCCAACCATAATAGATTTATTAAAATCTATATGTGGAAAATCTTGTTGCGCCTGTAAAGCCATTCCAATAGATGGTTTACGTGTAGGGTGATTTTCGATTGCTAAATAAGGGGAATGATATATTTTATCAATTCTTCCTTTCAAGTAATTAACTTCATACATCATGTTTTGATGAATCAAATCTAAATCTTGTGGGAAAATAATTTTCTTTCCAATGCATTGCTGATTAGTTACAACCACTATAGTTTTAAATAGTGGGTTTAACATTCTCAGTGCATTTAATGTTCCATCTATGAATTCAAACTCCGTTGTGTGTTTCACATAATCGTCTTCCAACTTTTTGTTTATCACACCATCTCTGTCTAAAAACAAAGTCCATGTACTATCTATATTTAAATCCTTTAAAGTCATCTTGCGCTTTGTTATAATCTTCTGGTATACCAATGTCTATGAAATAACCATCGTATTCAAACCCAAAAATATGTAATTCATTAATTCTACTTTCATAAAAATCTTTCTCTATCGAAAAAGGAACCGCTTCGTTTGTTTTACTCAAATATAACTTCCTGTTTAAAATATAAACGCCACCATTAATTAAACCAGTTTGCTCAATATTATTTTTCTCTTTAAAGGTTTCAATTGCATTTCCAATACCAAGCAAAATAGTGCCATAACGTGAAGCATTAAAAACTTTGCGTAATGCTAAACTACAATCAGCTTGTTTTGAAATATGATTATTGAAATGATCTGTTATATTAACATCAAAGAAAGAATCACCGTTTAAAACTAAAACATCGCTAGTGTAGCATTTTGTCATAGCCAAACGAATTCCTCCCCCAGTTCCTAAGGGAGTTTCTTCTTTAGTATACGAAATTTTAATTCCTCTGTATTCGTTTTTGTAGTAATCTGAAATTTTATCTGCTAAATAACCTGTAGATAAAACCACATGTTCTATTTTATAATGCAGTAAATAATCAAACACGTAATTTAAAAAAGGTTCATTATTTATTGGAGCCATGGGCTTAGGCACATCGCTCACAACTGCTTGCAATCGTGTTCCAAATCCTCCTGCTAATATAATCGCTTCTTTAAGCAAGTGTATTAAGGTTTAGGGAATAAAGCAATTTCAACCAATTCACAAATGGTATGTCCTAATATCATGTGACATTCCTGAATACGAGGTGTATCTTTAGAAGGAATATTGATTAAGTATTTAGCCGTATCTTTCATTTTACCGCCTGTTTCGCCAGTGAATGCTACCGTTACCATTCCAATTTGATTAGCAACTTCTAATGCTTTAATGACATTAGTTGAGTTACCACTAGTAGATAAACCAATTAATACATCGCCTTTACGGCCCATGGCTTGGGTTAAACGGCTATAAATCACATCATAACTATAATCGTTAGCCACAGCTGTTGTGTAACTTGTATTCACATGTAATGCTTCGCTAAACAATGGTGGTCTATCGTAATAAAAACGTCCGCTTAATTCAGCTGCTAAGTGCTGAGCATCAGCAGCAGAGCCGCCATTACCTGCCCATAATACTTTACCGTCATTTTTATAACACGTTACAATATCATTTACAATGTTTTGTACATTATTTAAAATAGCATCATTGGATAATAAAGACATTTTTAAATCAATAGACGCTTGAATGCGTGATTTTAATAGTTGTATCATAGTATGTAAATTTATAACATTTTTTTAAATTCTTTTTAATTGTATTCGGATGATTATTGAAATACCTTTATCTCAAAATCATCAAAATTCAAGGTATTCTTACCTCTATTCCAAATTACCACAGCTAGTGTCGATTCTTTCTCACTAATTTTTGGTAAATTAAAAATAAATTCTTTGCCGTTCCAGTTTTCATTTATATTAAAATACTGCAAATTATTAACCGAAAACAAAATGTCTTTATCACCACTCTTAATTGAAACACAAAGTAAACATTCCTCCAAATTAACTTTTGAAGTGAAAAAAGCTTTAATTTTTAAAATAGAAGGAGCATCATTAAGACATTGTAAATTTTCAATCTTATAATTAAAACCCCACTCTGTATCAGGCAACACTAATCCTGCTTTTTTACCACTATAACAAAAATCACTCAAGGTATCTATTCCGCCGCAATTGCTAGGAATACTATCAAAACTAACATTTTGCTCAAATTTAATTGACTTAGTGTTTAAATTAAAAAAAGAATCAAAATCATTACGTTCATTATTTTCTTTCTTAATAAAAACAGATATCTCATCATTATTAGCTATTTTTTGAACTTCATTTAAAATATTCGGATAGTAAGGATAAACTGTATTAACTAGCTTTTGGTTTTCAATCACTAAATAATCATAAGGCCAATTTAAGCCCTTTGCAATACGCTCAGGTTCTGGATAAACCATGCCAAAACCTTTTCGTTTCATTAAAATAAATGAATTGTTTGGACCATCGGCACCCATCACTAATATTTTAGCATCTCTTGGTATTTGAAGCGCATCTAAAAACAGATCAGAATTTTTAAAGGCATTTGCTGTAGGACCAGGGTTCGTTTTTTCAGACTCCTGAACTTGGGTTGCATATATTATTGCAGGAATAAATAGCAACAATAAACAAACATTTATTGAATAAGAAACTTTTACGTTTTGAAAAGAAGGCATCTTAATAATTAAAAACACAACCAATAGAATAAATGGCAGGTAAAAAGTATCTAAAAAATAATAGTCGTGATCCAAAAACTGAAAACTCATTAAAAGGTAATAAAGTATGCACCCAAAAAATAGAATAGAACACAACCAAATTAATTTTCTTTCTAAATCAGATAGACTGATTTTTTTCATGATAGCATTAATCAAAAATAATATGCCTAGAACAATAATTAATACATAATGAAATTGCGAAAAATACTTAAAAGCCCATCGTTCGTATACAGCAATCATAAAATCTTTTAAATCATTCCAATTTGCTGCTGGAATTACATAATTCAAAAATAAAGAACCATATTCTGCTCTCAGAAATTCATTATACTTATAGTAAGCGCCAACACAAGCAAAAGAGACAAAAAACAAAATCCATTTAAAAAAATGTATTTTCTTTTCTTTTATAATCATCAAACATTCTAAACACATTACCGCAACTAATACAATAGCAAATGGTAAACGCGCCAATATAGCGATAGTTAAAAAAAAGATGAACCAATAAAAATCTTTCTTTGTATTTTCTTTATAAAATTTAAACAAAAAATATAAAGCAATCATACAATTCGCCAAGGATGGAATAGTTGGCAAAAAACTAGCCTGATAATAAAGAAAGGTTGTTGAAGTTAATGCAAACAATACCACAACAGCAGATTTAACAGCAGAATTAGTAAAAAGAGTAGTTAGTTTGTACAGAAAAAATAAACCGATAATACTGTACAGAAAAACAAAAACTCGAAAACACCAAGGATCCGTGCTTCCTGAAATACGCATCACAAAAGATACCAAATAATCATAGATAGGAAAATCAACCGATGTGATAGATGACTTCATCACCGTCATAAAATTACCATCCGGAAACTGATTATTGTAAATAAACGTTTCAGGATGAAAAAAATCGCCCCCATTATTTACAAAACCAAGTGCTATAGCATACCTATCACATTGAGCCCAACTATGTTTGTATTGTGGAAATTCATTTAATGTTTTAAATTGAAATAGTAAACCAATGGTACATATGGTCAATAAAACAATATATTTATGATAACTTGATTTCAAGACTTTGAACTAAAATTGATTTTTGTTAATTCGATAACTAAATACTTGAATATAAGCTTTTACTAAATCTGTTAATTCATCTACCTTTTTTTGGTTACTTTCATCAATCACCATTTCCTTAATACTTCTTTTATCATTAAATATCCAAAATTTAGTTGTTTTCTTAGATGTATTATCAAATTCTAATGCATAAGGGCAATCAAATAAATGAAATAACCCATTTCCAACATATTTAATCGTGAGATGATTATTAGCTGAAAGTGCCGAACTACCAATACTTACAAAAGGTTTATTGTATCCTAAATAATTTAATACGGTTGGATACATATCAATTTGAGAAATGGAATGATCTTGCATTTTATTAAATGAAGTGTCGCCATAGCTATAAAATGAAACAGGAATTGAAAATTCATTTACTGGGTTACATTCGTAAAAACCCAAACCACTCGAATTATGATCGGCGCAAATAGCAATAATCGAATTTTTAAACCAAGGTTCGTTTTTAATTTTACTAAAAAATAATTGAAGAGATAAATCTGTGTATTTGACACTTTTTTTAATAGGATCTTTAATGGAATCTAAAAGTGTTTTATAAGGCTCTGGAATGGGAAACGGATGGTGCAAAGAAAGTGTTAGAAGGAAAGCGCAAAATGGTTGTGGCATCGTTTTTAATTTACTAGCAACAAATGGTAAAAATAAATGGTCATCAACGCCCCAACCTTCATTTTCATAATGGCTATCATAATCTCTTTGATCAAAATACTGTTTAGTAAAATTAATATTGGTAAAACTTTCAAAGCCAAAAGTAGTTTTTATACCTCCATAAAAAAAAGCGGTTGAATAACCTTCCTTTTCTAATATAGAAGAAATGCCATGTACATTATTATTACTGTAATTTGAATAACAATAATTTTTATCCATAAAAGAGGGAATGCTCGACAATACAGATGGAAGTGCATCAATGGTCATTCTGCCATTGGCCATACCGTATTTGTAGGTTCTGGCATTACCCAATAATGAATCCATAAATGTCGTGTAACCATTCATTTGAGGACTTAAAAGACCAATGCGTTCCGAACAAAAACTTTCTAAAATAATGAATAGGATGTTTTTCTTTTTGAACTCTTTAGAAACAAATTGTTTTTGAAACCCAATTATTTTCTCAGCTTCATCTTCCTGAAAATAGGTTTCAATTTTAATATTTTTATTATTTAATGTATGCAAAAACTGAAAAGGCGTATTGCTTGCCAACCACTGTAATTTAGGGTTAACAATTACGGGTATATCAAATGGAATAAAAGGTTTGTCTTTAATTCCACCTCTCGCAATAAACAAAAATGAAAGTATAACAATTACATAGTTAATCAATTTAACCTTAATACTCTCTAGATTATTTTTATAATTGAAAATTTGTTTCTTGAAAAGATAAAAACAAGCACTAAAAAAAACGAGTAGTAAAATAACTAAATACCAGTAGTCTATCAGATAAGTGCTCAATAACGCTGGAACTTCTGGCAAAATATCTAGCAGTTCTGCTCCCATTCTTTTTTTAGTGATGGGATAATAGCCTAAGTCGGATAAGTTTAAAATACAAATCGCAAAAAATCCAAAACCGAAAAATGTTAGAGAAGTGTATTTAATGATTTTGTTTTCAATATTTCCGAATAGCAAGATGAGCCACATGGGCAATAAAAAATAAATAGAGGCAATGGCATCTGTTAAGCTTCCAATTAAAAATGCCTTTACATAATCCAAAAAATAAACATCATTAAATTGATCATGAAACATGAATAAAAAAAGAAGGCGATGCATAAACAAAAACAACAAACAAAAGCCCAGAAGCTTAAATAAAAATAAAGGCTTATGAAATTGTTGTTTCATCATTTAAAAAAAGACGACATCAAATGAGCAATCATAATTTTCTTCTGACTTTAATTTTATAATTCCGGTTTTTTGTGAGAAGTCTCCATTAGCATCATCACTATCAGCAATTCCTTGCCAGGGCTCCAAACAAATAAACTGATTGGTGTTCTTCTTAGTCCAAATACCATAAAATGGCCAATCTTTTGAGATTAAAGACACGCCATGTTTTGATTTTGTTGACACCAATTGTACTTCATCTATCTGCGAATTCATTAACACTAAAGCATCATTATCAAACAACTGTTTAGTTACTTGTAGTTTATGATTCTTCAACTCAATGTTTTTTATTTGAGAGGTAATTAATCCATCATTTAATGTATTAATAGTAAAATTATCTTTTGACGGAAATACCAATTCATAATCTTCAAACAATTCATCCTCTTGTAAAGGGCAATTAAATGCTGGATGAGCGCCTACCGAAAAATACAAATCATAATTATCTGGATTAAAAACAGAGTAACTCGTTATGACTTTATTATCAATTAATTTATACCCAACCTGAAAGCTAAAGTGAAAAGGATAATTGACTAATGTTTTATCGGATGCCGTTAATTCAAACAACACATAATCATCAGTTTGTTCAACACAAATAAACTCATTATCTCTTGCAAAACCATGCTGTGGTAATTGATACGTTTTTGATTGGTATTGAAACTCTCCACCTTTTAATTTACCTACAATAGGAAATAAATTGGGTGCATGTCGCGCCCAGACACTTTCATTGGCTTGCCAAATATATTCTATATCAGTTTCTTTTGAAACCACAGAACATAATTCGGCACCAAACGAATTGACTTTTACAGATAGTAGATTATTTTTTATTTCAAAAACTGGCATTATAACGACATCACTCCTTCTATTTCTGCTGCTTTTTCATAAATCGTAATAATTTCATCGATACTCATTACAACTTGCTTTACAGTAATACTAATGTAATTTCCTTTTGCGGATTGCTTTTGAATAATATCAGCAGCATCATCAAATATCACTTCTACTAATGCCATCGTTTTATTATCAGCTTTAATAATAAACTTAAACATATAAATATAAGGGAATGACATGCCACTCTCTTCTAATTTTTTCCTTAATTCGTCAAATGTGCCTGCTACCATTATTTATTGAAATAGTGATTGTAAATTAATATGAGTCCAAAAATAATTAATGCAGAACCTGTAATGTAATTTACATTTGTCATAATTTTTGGTGTTAAGTAGTGCTTAATTTTGCCTGCCAACTTTACTTTAAATAGTTCTACGGCTAAAACTGTGCCTAATATGATGCTAAAAAACACAATCATTTTAATTATGGAGTAATCCAATGTTTTACTAATGGCGGTAACATTTGCCAGCCAGAGTAACCAAACCGTTGGATTAAATAAATTTAAGAAGAAGCCTTTAAGCAACATAATTTTAGGGCTTGGCAATTGATTATCAATATCAATAGTTTCATCTGTTTTTACAGGGACCTTCTTAAAAAAAAACGCACCAAATACAATTAACACAATACCTCCAATAATTGCGAAAAAGGTTTGCATTTCAGATGAATGTAATAAATTAGCCATCCCAAAATACACTAAAAAGCAAACAAGCATGCATAAAAAGAAATCACTAAACACAACTCCTATAGCCAAAAAAGAACCTGTACGATAACCAAACTTAATACCTGTATTTATTAACGCAAAAAATGCTGGTCCAAACGAAAACGTAAGGAGGGTGATAATAATAATTGCTTGATATATTAAACTTAAAATCAAAATGTATTTTTATAATTAGCAATAAAGCTTTGCCACTCTTCTAATAATTTTCCTTTTAAAACTCGTGGGAATTTATGTGCAGAACCGAGTTTTCCTTTAGTTCCCATAAAATCAATAAAAGCATCATCAGGCAATACCTTTACATACACGTCTCTTAAAGCGGCAATTCTTTCCGTGCGATAATCATCATTAATTTCTTTTAAATGAAAATCTAAACGTTGTTTAATATCTTCTTCTGAGGTAGCCTTATTAGAACCCACATACCATTGATGAGCGAATAAAGTCCCATGAGGAACACCAGCTACGGCAAATTCATTTAATTCAATTTTTAAATCATCGGCCGTTAATTTAATAGCGCGGCTCATATTCTCAACTGATAAATGTTCGCCACATAAACTCAAGTAATGTTTGGTGCGGCCAGTAATAACAATCTCTCCATGCTCCAAATCAGTAAAACGAACCGTATCGCCAATTAAATAACGCCAAGCGCCTGAGCAAGAAGTAAGAAGCAAAGCATAATCTTTTCCTAGCTCTACATCTTTGATAGTTAATGCTTTTGCGCCTTGCTTCATGTTTCCATCCGAATCAAAATTATCTTCATTGAAAGGAACAAACTCATAAAAAATACCATTGTCCAACAGCATACGCATGCCTTGCGACGGGTTTGGTCTTTCTTGATAAGCTATTAATCCTTCGGAAGCTAAATACGTATCCGAAAAAATTAAAGGAAAGGCAGTTAGTTTAGCAATACTTTTACGGTAAGGCTCAATAGAAACTCCTGCATGCACATAAGCTCTTAGGTTTGGCCAAATATCATGGATGGTATCTACTTTATAATGTTCAATAACGCGTTCCATAATAATTTGTACCCAAGCTGGTACACCAACAATTACACCAATGTCCCAATCTTTGGCACTCTTTACAATCTCTGCTAATTTTGTTTCCCAATCTTTATATTTAGAAATTGTTTTTCCTGGTTTATAAAATCGCTGAAACCAAACTGGAATATTTGCTGCTGTAATTCCGCTCAAATCTCCTTCGTAATGACTACCATTAAAATCCAACAAGGTACTTCCACCAATCATTAACATTCCTTTTGAGAAATGCTCTTTCGGGAAATCATAATTTGCTTGTGCAACTAGTTGTCTTACACTCCCACGTTTAAAAGCTTTCAACATTTCTTTTGTTACAGGAATATATTTACTTGCTGCTTCAGAAGTTCCAGAACTTAAGGCGAAATATTTAATATGATTTGGCCAACATACATAAGGTTCTCCTTTGTGCGCTCTATACCACCACTCTTTATAAATACTGCTATAATCATACATTTTTACTGTAGACTGAAAACCTTGTATTGGATTTTTTTGCTGCAATAATTTTGTAAAATGAAAATGCTCACCAAAAGCTGTATGCTCGGCTTTAGTCATTAGTTTTTTTAAAACCTTTGTCTGCTGAGCATAATAGTTAGTTCGTTTAGGAATTTTGTTTCCTAATTTAACTGCACCTTTTAATATAGAATCAATTATAGCCATTTTATTAATAAGTCAATTTGACAATGAGCCATCCGATAGCTATCGGATTTGACAATGAAAGATTATTTTAAATAACGGAAATCGTGGTTGTTTTTAATATTTTTTAAGGAAGCAATTATTAATTTAATTACATTCTCTACATCATCTTTATGAACACTTTCAACTGTTGTATGCATATAACGTAAAGGCAACGAAATTAAAGCGGATGCTACGCCATCATTACTGTATGCAAACGCATCTGTATCAGTACCTGTTACTCTGCTTGCTGCTTGACGTTGAAAATCAATTTTATTTTTTGTAGCGGCTTCAATAATTAATTTCAATAAATTATTTTGCACTGCTGGTCCGTAAGATAATACTGGTCCTTTACCACAAGCTAAATCCCCACTCACAATTTTATTCATCATTGGTGTTTGCGTATCATGGCAAACATCAGTAATAATAGCGGCATTAGGTTTTATTTTGTGAGCAATCATGGTTGCTCCATTTAAACCAACTTCTTCTTGCACGGCGTTTACTATATATAATCCAAATGGCAATTTGGTTTTACTTTCTTTTAATAAACGAGCAACTTCAGCAATCATAAAACCACCTACTCTATTATCTAACGCTCTGCCTACAAAGTAACGGTCATTTAATACCATAAATTCATCTTCGTAAGTTACCACACAACCAACATGCACGCCTAACTCTTCAACTTCTTTATCGCTTTTGCAGCCTAAGTCTAAAAAGATATTTTTTAACGTTGGCGTTTCTTCTTTAGCAGCATCACGCACATGAATTGCTGGCCATCCAAAAATACCTTTCACAATTCCTTTATCTGTAAAAATATTAACGCGTTTAGATGGTGCAATTTGATGATCGCTTCCTCCATTACGACGTAAATAGATAAATCCATCTTTGGTTATATAGTGCACAAACCACGAAATTTCATCCGCATGTGCTTCTATCACCACTTTATAAGGCGCTTCTGGGTTTACAATACCAACTACTGTTCCGTAAGTATCCACATAATGTTCATCAATAAAAGGCTTAATGTAGTTTAGCCACATTTTTTGTCCTGCACTTTCAAAACCTGTTGGTGAAGGATTATTTAAATAATCTTTTAAGAATGTTAAAGAATTTTGAGTGAAAATACTTTTCTCTTTTTTAGTTGTTTTCTTTGCCATACGCTCAGTATATATAGATTTTAAATATATAAAAAATTGGGGGATTTAAGCATGTATTTTCTAAACTATTTTATGTAAATGAAGCGTAAGAAATATCATATTTTACGGCAAAAAAACTATATTTACCGAAATGATGAATAGCGATGTCATAGAAATATATACGGACGGTGCATGTAGTGGTAATCCTGGCCCAGGTGGACTTGGCATCGTTATGAAATACAAAGACCAACGTAAAGAATTAGCATACGGATTTAAATTAACTACTAATAATCGTATGGAACTCATTGCCATTATTGTGGCTCTTGAAACGTTAAAAAAAGAAAATTCAAACGTAGTGGTTTATTCCGACTCAAAATATGTGGTGGATTCGATTAATTTAGGTTGGGTATATGGCTGGGTAAAAAAAGGATTTAAAGACAAAGCCAATCCCGATTTATGGAAACGTTTTTTAGAAATTCAAAAAAAACATAACATCAAATTTGTATGGGTAAAAGGTCATGCATCCAATAAAGAAAATAACCGCTGCGACGAATTAGCAGTAGCGGCAAGCAAAAGCAAGAATTTGTTGATTGACGAAGGTTATGAATTATCTAAAAAAGGAAGCGGGTTAGATTTATGATAATCTAAAACTTCAAAAAGCCTTCTAACTGAATATCAATAACCTTTTGAGTTTCAGCGTCAGTTAAATTTCCATTAGCGTCTAGCAATGTATCCACTCTGCTAATTGGCAATTTATTATGATAGACATTGATTTTCAAGTAATTTAAAATATTTGTCAAATGTTCCATTCCTCTCAAGTTACCTGCTCTTCCGGTTGATACGCCCACTAAACAGGCTTTGTTTTCCGTCCATATACGCGGAGGAACAGCATCTAAAAACACTTTTAAAACACCAGCAAAACTGCCATTATACTCAGGAGAAATGAAAATAAACTTGCTTTGTTTATCAACGTAAGTGTCTATTATTTTCTGAAAGTCTTCTGAGCGTTTTCCATACATATCGGTATGTAAAACCGATTCAGGTAAATCTTTTAAGCTAAACAACTCAACATCAACACCTTTACTTTTTAAGGCAGATTTATAATAAGTAGCAACTTTTTCGGTGTTACTATCAACCCTGTTAGTTGCCGATATGATTGTAATTGAATGCATTATATTATTAACATTTTTGCGAAGTTATGAATTTTACTGTTAAAAACTAAAAACAGATAAACCCCCTAAATAGTTTAAATTTACGGTAATAACTAAGTACTATTTTTTGAATTTTTAATAATGAATATATCGTATTTCGGCCATTCGTGCTTTGGAGTTGAAATTAATGGCAAGCATTTATTGTTTGATCCATTCATTACTCCTAACGAATTAGCAAAAAGCATTGATGCCAGCACTGTAAAAGCAGATTATATATTAATTACACACGGACACGAAGATCATATTGCAGATGCTATCTCTATTGCCAACCGCACCAAAGCAACCGTTGTTTGCAATTGGGAGATATACGTTTGGCTTAGTAAACAGGGCGTTGAAAACATTCATCCAATGAATATTGGCGGAAAAAAGTTATTTGATTTTGGCTCCGTAAAATGCGTTAATGCGGTTCATAGCAGTAGTTTGCCTGATGGAACTTACGGCGGAAACCCTATGGGATTTGTGATTGAAAGCAATGATAAAAACTTTTATTATGCTGGCGATACAGCCCTAACAAGAGACATGAAGCTAATTGGTGATTACCGTAAAGTAGATTTTGCCTTTTTACCAATTGGCGATAACTTTACTATGGGTGTGGATAATGCCATTATTGCTACTGAATTTATTAAATGTAACGATATTATTGGAATGCACTATGATACCTTTGGTTTCATTAAAATTGATAAACCAGAAGCCATCAACAAATTTAATAGACAAGGTAAAAAATTAAGCCTTTTAGAAATAGGAGAAACGATTAATAAATAAAAGACATGGGAAAAATAATAGCGATTGCAAATCAAAAAGGTGGGGTAGGAAAAACAACGTCTGCCATTAATTTAGCCGCTTCTTTAGCAGTTTTAGAATATAAAACATTATTAGTTGATGCCGATCCACAAGCTAATGCTACATCAGGTGTTGGAATTGAACCGAAAAATGTAAAAGCGGGATTATACGAGTGTATCATTGATAGCAAGCATCCAAAGGAAGTTATCTTAGAAACAGATACTCCTAATTTATATTTGTTACCAACCAATACAGATTTAGTAGCTATTGAATTAGAAATCGTGAATCTGCCAAACAGAGATTACATGATGAAAACAGCTTTAGATAAAATAAAAGTTGATTATGATTTTATTATTATCGATTGTTGTCCATCGCTTGGCTTAACTGTAATTAATTCATTAGCTGCGGCTGATAGTGTAATCATTCCTGTACAATGCGAGTATTTTGCCTTAGAAGGCATGGGTAAATTATTACAAACTATCAAATTAATTCAAGAACATATTAATACTAATTTAGACATAGAAGGCGTTTTATTAACGATGTATGACCCTCGATTAAAATTAGCGAATCAAGTTGTTGAAGAAGTTAAAATGCATTTTCAAAACATGGTTTTTAATACGATCGTTCAGCGTAATGTAAAACTTGCAGAAGCTCCGAGTCACGGTAAAACAATTATCATGCACGATGCTATTGGAAAAGGATCATTGAATTATTTAAACTTAGCTCGCGAAATTTTACAACGTAACGGCTTAACAAAAATAAGCGATGAAGATCGTACAATGACTTTTACAGCAGAGGAATCAGAATTTAACGAAGGATAATAACTAGTTATGAGTTTTGGGATATGAGTTATTAGATAACGTCGATTCCAATAACTTATAACTTATAACTTATAACTTATAACTATTAAGATGAGTACCAACAAAAAACCAGCATTAGGAAGAGGATTAAGTGCATTGTTAGAAAATGCTAAAACCGATATTACAACCAAACAAACAGGCGACGCAACTCCTGTAGTAGGTTCTATCGCTATTATTAGAATAAAAGATATTGAAACCAATCCGTTTCAACCACGTACTAATTTCGAAGAAATTGCCTTACAAGAATTATCTGACTCCATAAAACAACATGGCATCATTCAACCAATCACCGTTCGTAAATTAGGTTATGATAAATACCAATTGATTTCGGGTGAGCGTCGTTTTAGAGCTTCACAATTAGCTCAATTGACTGAGATTCCAGCATACATTCGAGTAGCTAACGATCAGGCGATGCTAGAAATGGGATTGATTGAAAACATTCAACGTGAAGATTTAGATCCAATTGAAATCTCATTAAGCTACAAACGTTTAATCGACGAATGTAATATCACTCAAGAACAGTTAGGCGAAAAAGTAAATAAACAACGTAGTACGGTTACCAACTTTTTACGTTTACTAAAATTACCTGCTGTTATTCAAAAAGCGGTGCGTGATAAAGATATTTCGATGGGACACGCTCGTGCATTATTGAGTGTTGAAAATGAAGATAAGCAATTAGCTATTTTTGCTATGGCGGTTGAAAATGAACTATCGGTTCGTCAAATTGAAGAATTAGCACGTGGCGAGAAATTACAATTCAAACCAAAAACCACTCGTGTAGAAAAACCATTAACTATTGAAGACAAACAAATTGCTAAAAAATTAGAGAAAATTTTCAGTAAATCTTTCGACTATAAACGTAGTCCAAAAGGTACTGGCTCTATCACTTTGAGCTTTAGTAACGACACCGAACTTCAACACATTTTATCTTTTTTTGACATAAATTAACTAACCATTAATCACAGTAAATCTATTTATTAGCCTACTGTGATTATTTTTGATTAGGTGAAAGTTTTATTATCATACATATTGTTGTTTATTAGCTGTTCAATTGTTCATGCTCAACAAAACGACTCCATATATCGCGCATACAAAAAAGATTCTGTTCAAGCTAAGCGCGCTGTAAAAAAAGCAATTTATGGTAATGCTCGAAAAGCCACTATTATGAGTGCTTGCTTCCCAGGACTCGGACAAATTTATAATAGAAAATATTGGAAGGCTCCAGTTATTTATGTGGCATTAGGAGGAATTGGCTATTGGGGAATTACCAATCAAGTTAAATACAAATACTATAGTAACAATTTAAGAGCCGCCAATGATGATGATGCAAACACTATAAATGAAACACTTTATAGTAGCGATCAATTAATTACCCAAAAAAAATACTATCAAAAGTACAGAGACATTTCTATTATGTTAGGCGCGCTTGTGTATTTAGTTAATATTATAGATGCTAATGTGGATGCGCATTTACGAACATTTGATGTGAGTGATGATTTAAGTTTACAATTAAATCCCTACTCGAACTTAGATTACAACAATAAATTACAAGCAGGATTATCTTTGAAATTAAAATTTAAATAAAAGCTTAACCGCAAAGTCCCGATAGCTATCGGGAGCAAAGTAAACTGCGGTTAAACAATTACAATATGAACATTGCACTACTAGGATACGGCAAAATGGGTAAAGAGATAGAGTCTATCGCTTTGCAAAGAGGGCATAAGATTGTTTTAAAAGTAGATGAAACTAATGCATCAACTTTTACAAATGATGAACTTAAAAAAGCTGATGTCGCTGTTGAATTTAGCACACCTCACACTGTGATTTCAAATATTAAAAAATGTTTTGATGCACAAGTTCCAATTGTAGTTGGCACTACAGGCTGGTATGATTCTTTTACAGAAATTGAAAAAGAATGCCAGCAAAAAAACGGCGGTTTATTTCACGCTACTAATTTTAGCTTAGGCGTTAATTTATTTTTCAAAGTCAATTCGTATTTAGCGGAGTTGATGAATAAGTATGATTCCTATAATGTAGAAATGGAAGAGATTCATCACATACATAAATTAGATAAACCAAGTGGTACCGCTATTTCATTAGCCAACCAAGTACTTGATAAAATAGAACGTAAAAAAAACTGGAGCATTACGAATAATAATTTTGACACGTTATTTATAAAAGATGTCAGAGAAGGTGAAGTTCCAGGAACACATATTATAAAATATACTTCGGCTGTAGACGATATTGAAATCATGCACAAAGCTCATAACCGAAAAGGTTTTGCTTTAGGTGCTGTAATTGCTGCCGAGTGTATTAAAGGCAAAAAAGGTATATTTACCATGAATGATTTAATTTAATACGCTTCGACTCCGCTCAGCGTGACAATTAACTGTCAGTCTGAGCGGAGTCGAAGACACTAAAAACAATTTATTATTTTCAAACAACTAAGATCAAAAAACTAACAACATCAAAACATGGGCAACATTATTTTTTTATTACTCGTTTTAATTTCATTTGCAGGTTTATATAAAATCTTTGAAAAGGCAGGATTACCAGCATGGAAAGCATTAATTCCCATTTACAATTTTTGGTTAGTTGGCACTATTATTAATCGACCAAAATGGTGGGGGTTAATTATGATTGTACCTGGGGTAAATTTAATTTTGTATGGTGTATATGGTTTTCATTTAGCGCGCGCTTTTAAAAAACGAATGAATAACGATTTAATTGCTGCCGCTTTAATGCCCTATTTATATTTTGCTTATTTAGGTTTTAATAAAGACATTAAATTTTTTGGTGTAAGTGATATCAAATCTGAATCATCTTTTATTAAAAATTGGGCAGACCCTATCATCTTTGCAGTTGTAGCTGCTTCTATTATTCGTGGCTTTTTCTTTGAAGCATTTACCATCCCTACTTCATCATTAGAAAAATCATTAATGGTTGGCGATTTTTTATTCGTTAATAAAGTATGTTATGGCGCTAAAGTTCCGCAAACACCAATGGCCTTTCCTTTTGCTCATCACACCTTACCATTTACCACTGGAACTCAATCGTATTTAGAGTGGTTGAAATTACCATACATGCGTTTGCCCGGTTACTCAAAACCAAAAAATGGAGAGATTGTAGTGTTTAACTACCCTGATGGAGATACTGTTACTATTGGTACTCAGCAATACACGAGTTATTACGAAATGGTAAGAAGATTTGGATACACCAACATGAATAATCCAAACTTTAAAGTTGACTTAGGTGGCATGAGTATAAAAAACGGAAAAAAAGTTGGCCGCCCAGTTGATAAGCGCGAACACTATGTAAAACGCTGTGTTGGAATTGCTGGAGATAAATTAGAAATTAAAGATGGTGAATTATACATCAATGATAAAAAACAAGCCATGCCAGAACATGCGCAACATTTTTATGAAGTCACAACAAAATCTTTTCCTTTACATACAATTGAAGCAGATCCTCAAACTGGCAATCAAGGTTATGTAATGAATGCAGAGTTCTTAGACAATTTTGATATTTATGTAACTGAAGCATACATTAAAGATTTAAGACAAGATACTTCTGTATATCTAATGAATATGCCAATTGATGTTGCTGAAAAAATTAAAAATACGCCAGGAGTTATCAAAGTAAAAAAACAAATTGATCCAAAAGGAGAATATAGTTCAAGCATTTTCCCTCACAATCCAAAATTCCCATGGAATAACGATAACTTTGGTCCAATAACACTGCCTAAAGAAGGAATGACGGTTAGCATTGATACAAATAACTTATGTATTTATGAAAAAATGTTGAGTACCTATGATAACGGTATTCATCAAATAACAAAATCAGGTGCGCAAGTATTATATGATGGAAAACCTATTACGTCTTACACCTTTAAACAAGATTATTATTGGATGATGGGAGATAACCGTCACAATTCAGCAGATAGTCGCAGTTGGGGAGTAGTACCTTTTGACCATGTAGTTGGGCGCCCAGTATTTGTTTGGTTTAGTATGAAAGATCCTAAAAACAATCCGATAAGTGGTAATTCAATTGTTGGTTCTTTAACTAAAAACTCTAAAGAAGGTAAATTCCGTTGGGAACGTTTTATGTGTTATGTTGGACAAGACGGATTAGTGTCATGGAAAATTCCAGTAGCTATAATTGTTATCTTAATTTTTATATATAATTTTATTGATAAAAGAAAGAAAAACTATTCGTTTGCAAATTACTTACGAATGATAATTTTCGGGAAAGGAAAATAAATGAATCAATCAGAAGTATTATTAGAATTAGTGAAATTTAAAATGCCATTTGGCAGATATAAAGGCACTGTTTTAGCAAACCTTCCTGTTTCGTATTTAGAATGGTTTCAGCGCAAAGGCTTTCCTGATGGTAAATTAGGAATGATGCTAGCAACTATATATGAGATAAAATCTAATGGATTGGAGTATTTATTGGAGCCTTTAAGGAAGTTGTAATTGTATATCAATTTATAAGAAATCCGCGAAAATCTGCTAAATCCGCGCTATCCGTGTCCCTATTTATCAACTAAAAATAACGTATCTTTGCCAAAATTATAATGCAATGATTACGTTTAAAGACCTTAACCTTACTAAACCATTACTAAACGCTTTAAGCGATATAGGTTTTGACAACCCAACACCTATTCAGGAAAAAGCATTCCCAGTAATCATGTCGGGTAAAGATGCGGTGGGTATAGCTCAAACAGGTACAGGAAAAACCTTTGCGTATTTATTACCTATTTTACGTCAATTAACTTTTTCAGAACAACGCCAGCCACGCGTATTAATAGTAGTGCCTACTCGCGAATTAGTTGTACAAGTTGTTGATGAAGTCGCTAAATTATCTGCCTACATGCAAGCAAGATGTGTAGGTGTTTATGGCGGTGGAAACATCAACATTCAAAAACAAAAAGTATATGATGGTGTGGATATTTTAGTTGCGACTCCAGGTCGTTTAATTGATTTAACCTTAAGTAGAACTTTACAATTTAATAGCATTCAAAAATTAGTGATTGATGAAGTAGATGAAATGTTGAATTTAGGTTTCCGCTCTCAATTAATTAAGATTTTAGATATTCTTCCTGAAAAGCGTCAAAACTTAATGTTTTCGGCTACTTTGAATGAAGATGTAGAAATGATGATTGACAATTATTTTTACAAGCCCGAATACATTGAATTAATCAGCAGAGGAACACCATTAGAAAAAATCATTCAACAAGCCTATCATGTTCCTAATTTTTATACCAAAGTCAATTTATTAGAACACTTATTACAAACAGAAAAAAACTTCACGAAAGTATTATTGTTTGTGAAAAATAAAAAAATAGCAGATGATATTTACAAAGAACTAGAAGGCGAATTTGCAGAAGACATTGGAGTAATTCACTCTAACAAATCGCAACCACAGCGTTTTAGTGCAGTAAAGAAATTTGACGAGGGAACTCATCGTTTATTAATTGCCACAGATGTAATTGCGCGTGGTTTAGATTTAAAAGATGTAACACATGTGATCAATTTTGATATGCCATCAAAAGAAGCTAGTGCATACATTCATCGTATTGGTAGAACAGGTCGTGCAGATAAAACAGGTATTGCCATTAGTTTTATCACTAAACTCAATTTACCAATGCAAAAGGAAATTGAAACTCTAATGAAGAAAAAATTAGAGATACTAGATATGCCCGAAGCAGTTGAAATATCAGAAAACTTAACGCAGGATGAAAAACCTGTTACTAGAGATAAATCTTTAAAAAAGATTCCAAAACACATCACTCCAACAGGTGCTTTTCATGAGAAAAAGGATAAAAATAAAAAAGTGAACTTAGGTGGTAAACGTCGTCAGGAAAATTTAAGACGTATTGCTGAGAAAAAAGCAAGAACAAGACCTTTTTAAAACAGACCTCTTTCATAATTCGGTTTTCACATAAGCACTTCGAGTAGCGAGGAACAAGCGTATCGAGAAGGTTTTTTTACCGGAAACAAATTCATAATGATAAAAAATTTTATATAATGCTACAATTTATAGCAGAAGCGTATTCCATTTAATTATAATTTTGTTTTTAAAAGAATAATATTTTATGGATAACGCAGACAATAGTATTTTACATGAAGATTTAATTATAAATAAAATTCACTTTATTCGAGGTCAAAAAGTAATGTTAGACAAAGATTTAGCCGAAATTTATGGGGTTGAAACCAAACGACTCAAAGAACAGGTTAAAAGGAATATTGAACGTTTCCCTTCTCATTACATGTTTGAACTCTCTAAAGAAGAAACTGAAATTTCAAGGTCGCAAATTGCGACCTTGAAGCAAGGTGAAAATATTAAATATTTACCCTATGCTTTTACAGAACATGGAATATTAATGCTATCTGCCGTGTTAAAAAGCCAAAAAGCAATATCAATCAGTATACAAATTATAGATATTTTTGTTAAACTAAGAAAAGCTATTCTTGACAATAATGAAATACTGATTGCCTTAAGTAAATTAGATAGGAGGACAGATAATAATACTAAAAACATAGAAATTGTTTTTAGATATCTGGATGAGTTAATTGATAAACAGGAAACCACTAAACCTCGACCTAAAATTGGGTATAAATTTCCCAAAAATAATTGATGGTTATTTTAAGTAAGCACTAAGTATGTTTTCAATCATTTCGTTCCTGCATTTAAGCTGACAATTAGCGAGGTACGAGCGTATCGAGAAGTGAATTGTTGATGAGTTCTCGATGACTCTTGTCCTGAGCTTGTCGAAGGGCGAACTGACAGCAATTTGTTTTAGTCACTTCGAGTGCGAGGAACGAGCGTATCGCGAAGGGTTTTTATTGTTGTCTCAATACATTTATTTATAAATCCGTTTTTTCGGCTTTGTATTTTTAAGTAATATCTGTTCAAGCCTTTCGAGTGTTTTACACATCTGTTGCATGGTATATTTTACCTCATTCATTTCAGTTTTTGTAGCAAAGAGATGGTCAGTTTTAAATTCTTTATTAAATGTTTTTATTTTATCTTCAAAAAATTCACAGGGGTTTACATCTAATGCTTTTGCTATTTTCAATAAGGTTTCTAAACTGTTAGTTCCTTCTCGTTATATTTTTGATAGCGATGTGTCTAATATGCCAACTGCATCTGCTACATTTTTTGAGTTTAAACCTTTGCTATTTCGTATCTTTTTAATTCTATTTCCAATTTCTTTATTCACAAAGTCAATTTTCAGATTAATCTGCTGTTTTGCTAATCTTAATAGGATTAAATTTGTTTTAATAGGATTGTTTTATATTTTTGTGTAAATAGTTATAGATGAAAGCAAATTTTTTACCCTTAATTTTTATTTTTTTAACGTTGAAGGTAAGCGCTCAACTTAATACACCAAACGTTATTGCCTCAGCAGGAGGATATTTTTCAAATTCAAATTTTTCAAATTCATACACCATTGGCGAAATGTGTGTGGTTGAAACCGCCTTCATAAATGGCGATATGCTTACGCAAGGATTTCAGCAACCCGATTACGAAGTTGAATCAGATGTTATTGAACCGGAATTTTTTATACCTAATGGTTTTTCGCCAAATGGTGATGGCTTTAATGATACTTGGGATATTCCTTATTTAAATCAATATCCTGATAGCAAGGTAAAAGTATTTAACCGTTGGGGACAAGAACTATACAGCAGCAATGGAAACTCGAACCCTTGGAATGGCACTTTTAAGGGAAAAGATTTACCAACAGCCGATTACTACTACATTATAGTAATTGATCAATTAGAAAAAAAATTAACGGGAACCGTAACGCTTAAAAAATAAACAAACAATAATTGAATTTATGAAAATCAAAAACCTACTATTAATTTTTACGCTTGCCATTTTTATAAAAAGTTTTGCGCAAGCTCCACAAGCCATTAACTACCAAGGTGTAGCACGTAATGCAGCGGGCAAGCCATATCCTAATCAAAACGTAGCTTTGCAAATAAGCATACATGCCAATACAGCAACTGGTAATATTATTTATAAAGAAACACATGCGGCAACCACAAATATTATAGGATTATACGCCTTGCAAATTGGTCGAGGAACATCCACTGTTGGAACCTTTAGCGCAATTGCTTGGGGTACATCATCTTTTTACATGGAAGTTGAAATGGATATTAATGGCGGTACCAACTACGTTAGTGCAGGGACTACCGAATTAATTTCTGTACCTTATGCCTTATATGCGCAAACAGCTGGCAGCTCAATACCCGGCCCACAAGGACCGGTAGGTGCACAAGGCCCAATTGGTTTAACGGGAGCAACTGGTGCTCAAGGTATTCAAGGTTTAACAGGTGCTACAGGTCCACAAGGTCCAATTGGTTCAACGGGAGCAACTGGTTCAGTTGGTGCTACCGGAGAGGACCTCAAGGACCTCAAGGTTTAACAGGCGCAACAGGTCCACAAGGCCCAATTGGTTTAACGGGAGCAACTGGTTCAGTTGGTGCTACTGGAGCAACAGGCCCACAAGGACCTCAAGGTTTAACTGGTGCTACCGGCCCACAAGGTCCAATTGGTTTAACAGGAGCAACTGGTAGCCAAGGTCCGCAGGGTGTATCCGGAACTAATGGAACTAATGGTATTGATGGTAAAAATACCTTGGTGAATACAACTGCCGAACCAACAGGTACTAATTGTGCTTCAGGTGGTACAAAATTAGAATATGGCTTAGATGCCAATAATAACGGCACATTAGATGTAGGCGAAATAAATGCTTCATTAACTAAATATGTTTGTAATGGAAGTGGCAGTGCCGGAATTTCAAACAGTTCTATTCATGGCCATGTTCAATTCACAAATACAGGCACTCTGAGTAATTGGATCGTACCTAATGGAATTGGTTTGATTGAAATATCGCTCTCTGGATCAACTGGTGGTCAAGGAGGAACAATGAATGGTTGTGGAACTCCCTACACGGGGTACAGTGGGGGTAATGCTGCTTTCATTACCTTTTTTATTTATGTTATCCCTGGTGATACAATTAAATATAGCTTAGGTACAAACGGAGTAATTGGGAATAATATTACATGTTGTGGTATTGCATGTTGTAATAATTCAGCTGGTACTGGTAGCAACGGAGGCACATCAGTAGTTTATCTTAATAGTAGTTTGATTTCAACTATATATGGAGGGACCGGAGGAAATGGCTGGGGCTATAATAATAATTGTGTGTCTGTAGGTCAGTCTGGTCAAAATGGATTTTTCGATACAACCAATATTCTTGATTCTGGTATTTTTATACAAAACAACAGTAATACGTATAATTTAAGTAGTCCGGCAATTTTAATTAGATATTAATACCACAATGAAAAAGCAAATAAAAAACGATTGTACTCCAATTAAATATTCCTCTAAACTATATTTAGAAATAATTGAGAGAGGACTTTTAGAATTCACTATATCTGAACTCGCCGATACATTTGGCAATAGGTATGCTCAAGGAACCTATAGTACTTTTCCTGCGAAACATTGCTGTGATGGAAAATGCTTGAGCGATAAAAATTCAAAAGGCTATACTATTTATTTCTGTCGCATTGCGAGAGGTAGATACATGGTAATATGCAATAGAGTATGTCCAAAAGATTAAAAAAAAAGCAGAACGTGTACGCATCAAAATTAGTTTATAATACCAATAATTACACATCAGTATTGGGCAATGCCCAAACTGGTATCTTGGTAAAAAATAAAAAAAAACCTTATTACTTTGGTTTGGAAGAATGGAATAATCAACCATTATTTAAGAAAAAAAAGGTAGCTTATCTTGATAGTTACAGACGCTTTGTAAGAGTTGGAACAGCAGATAGAATAGCATTAATTTACTATAATCCAAATGATAAAACTGTTTACCATTACGGCAACCTTTGGGGCGTAAGGCAATTGCAAAACAAAGAAATTAATGAATTACGAGATTATCTTAACAATAACAACTGGCTTCAATTAGTTGAAAACAGTTTCAATTCAATTGCAGATTTAAGAGCAATAAATGCACACACTGAATATATGCGTAGTTGGAATTCAAATAATATTATTGCAGGAACAGGTGAGAGTTTTATATTAAATATAGAATACGAAAAGGCCGAATTTTTTGAGCAAGATAAATGGATAAATCTGACCAAAATAATTCCTGCAATTAATAATAAGTGGAGGAAATTAAATCAAAGATATACTGTTCCAAAAGAATGGGAAAAGCATTTTAAGTAATTTGTATGATATACAATTCTACTTGAAATGGATATTAAAATAGTCCAGTTTTACCAACTACTAATTATTATTATAAAATTAGATAGCAATTCAAAACCATTAACCGTTACTATTAAAAAATAGATAAACAAATAACTTATAAATATGAAAAAAATAATTACAAAAGTACTTTTAGTACTATCAATTAATGTTTTTGGCCAAACATGGAATTTATTAATTCCTCCATCATCTTTTGATACAACCTCGTATTCCTTTTTTGAAACAGCGTATAACAGAAACAGTAATATTATTTATTCCGTTTATAAAGATGCTACTACTACTAAAATACAAGGGTTTAATTTGAATTCAAATACTGTTAATTTAATCACTACTACAAGTAATCCTGCTATTAACACTTGCTCTTTCACTTATGATTATACAAATAATCGAATAATCATGACAAGTGCGGGCAGGGATAATTTATATGCTGTTTCTGCTAATGGTGGAGCCTGGTCACAAATAGGATCAGGTTCAGCTGATTCTCAAAGTTATGGTGCAAGTTTTTATTGGAATAGCACTAATCAAAAAACTGGATTTTTTGGTGGCTATGGTTTGTTTTATGTTAAAAACTGGATTTGGGAAAACAGTGGGACTTGGATAAATCCTTATATTGATAATACAAATTGTAATTCTACCAATCCGGCAAAACGGATAACTCAAGTTGCACTTGGTAATCCAAATAGTTCAAAGTTATATCTTTTTTCAGGATATGGAAGTTGTAATGGTCAACAAACTGCCACATCATGCTCTTTGGGTTCTCCTTGGGCTACAAATATTGGAATTTATTGCTGGTTAAAGGATTTATGGCAATTAGATTTAAGCAATCATACTTTTACAAATATTCTACCAGTTAATAGTACGTCTATTTCAAAAGAAGGTAAAATTGTATATGATTATGTAAACAATACTTTCTATATTATTGGCGGTTATATCCCATCTCCTACTTATAATTCAAACTTTGGAAATATAACCAATTTTCAAACTACAGTACTTCGCTACCGTGTCGGTATAGATTCAGGATTTCTACCTTTTTTAATTAATGGAACACCTCCCCCAACAAAAACATTAAATAATATTGGTTCAAATTCTACTTATTTTGATGCTTCTAACAACCAAATTGTATGGGCAAGAAAAGATGGGATTTGGGCTATAAAACTTTGTAATACTATTTCAACTACAACATCTTTTACAAACATAAGCTGTAACGGAGTCTCTAATGGCGCTGCTTCAGTTTTCGCTTCTGGCGGAACTGGCGGTTTTAATTATTCATGGGCACCAAGCGGTGGAACAGGATCAACGGCTTTAGGACTATCAGTAGGAAATTATACGGTAACGGTTACAGATGCAAACTCTTGTACAACAACAAAAACTGTAACTATTACTCAACCAGCAACTGCATTATTAACTACAACGTCAGTTACTAACGTATTATGTAATGGTGGAGCTGCTGGTTCAGCAGCTATTACCGCAAATGGAGGAACACCAGGATATACTTATTTATGGAGTACAGCCGCTACAACATCTGTTATATCGGGGCAAACAGCAGGTGTGAAAACAGTTACAGTTACAGATGCAAATTCTTGTAAAAAAACAAACACTGTAACCATTACTGAGCCATCGGCTATAACAACAGCTATATCTTCTCAAACTAATGTTTCTTGTTTTGGTGGCTTAAATGGTGCAGTTTCATTAGCTGTTAGTGGAGGTGCAGGCATCTACTCATATAGTTGGGCGCCTGCAGGTGGTAATGCATCTATTGCAAACAATCTTTCAAATGGTTCTTATACCTGTACAATATCAGATATTAATAATTGTGTAAAATCAACTTTAGTAACAATTACTGCACCTGCTCAAATTACAGTTAGTGTTAGTATTGTAAATCAATCTTGTATTGGTTCATCAGACGGGGCAGCTCAACTGACTTTAAGTGGCGGCGTTTCTCCTTTTTCAATTTTATGGAGTAATGGTTTGTCAACACTACAAAATAATAATTTAACAGCAGGTAACTATTCCGTGGCTGTAACTGATGCAAATGCCTGTACTTATTCATTATCTATTGTTGTTAATGATGGTGCTTTAACGTGTTTTGAAGTACCGAGTGGTTTTTCGCCTAATGGCGATGGCATTAATGATACGTGGGAAATACCCGGGATTGATAAGTACCCAAATGCTGTTGTGACAATTCTCAACCGCTGGGGTCAAGAGATTTTTAATATAACTAACTACGCAACACCTTGGAATGGAAGTTATAATGGTTCAATTTTACCAACTGCCGATTATTATTATATTATAAAATTAGATAGCAATTCACAACCATTAACAGGCACTGTAACTATTAAACGATAAACATTTAAAATATGAAAAAAATTATAAAATATAGTTTTGCCTTTGTTGGTGTTATCACCAACAAAAAAAACAGATGCAATATAACTGTTGGTGAAAACACCAACATTGGCAATAAAAAAATGAGTACTTTACTTGTTGTTTTATTTTTTAGCGTAGCTACAGCTATTGCCCAACAACAAAATCGTTTCACACAGTTTATGTGGAACGAGTATGCTATTAACCCTGCTTATACAGGTGCTTTGGCGTATAGTCCTGTGCAGCTTACCTATCGCAAACAATGGCAAGGTTTTAATGGAGGCCCCGAAACATTTACTTTTGGCGGGCATACGGCACTTAACGCAAAAATGGGTTTAGGAGCTATGGTGTTTAAAGATAACATGGGCGGCGCCATTACTCAAACCGGTATTATGGTTAATTATGCCTATAGGGTGCGTTTAAATAATCAATCTAATTTGTCGTTTGGTATAAGTGGTATTATTAATCAGTTTGCATTTGATAACACAAAAATAAATGCTTTAAATACCAACGATCCAAGTTTTCAGGGCGGTATTCAAAAAAGTACTGCACCCGATGCTATGTTTGGTATCTTATATACATACAAACAAAAATTAACTATTGGTTTTAGTTCTTCGCAATTAGTACAAAGCAAACTCAAAAACTTAAACGATGCACCGGGTGCTAATAATCGTTTAATACGTCATTACAACGCTCAATTATCTTATAAATTTATTATTAATGATAAATTTAATATTGAGCCTGCACTATTAGCAAAAGCAACAGAGGTAACTCCCATGCAGTTAGATGTAAATTTAAGAGGGTGGTATCAAAATATATTAATGCTTGGTTTTACGTATCGTCACCAAGATGCTTTTGCTGCGTTGTTAGGAGTGAAATACAAAAATATGTTTGTTGGTTATAGTTATGATGTGAGCACTTCTGCTATTCGTAGTTATAATAATGGCTCGCATGAAATTGTGATGGGTTATCATTTTGCTACAAAAACAAAAGATACGGATAAAGATGGTGTTTTAGATCATAAAGATAAATGCCCGGATGCCGCAGGACCAAAAGAAAACAATGGTTGCCCTTGGGGAGATAAAGACAATGACGGTGTTACTGATAATATAGATAAATGCCCGGATGCCGCAGGACCAAAAGAAAACAATGGTTGCCCTTGGGGAGATAAAGATAATGACGGCGTTGCGGATAATATGGATAAATGCCCCGATGTAGCAGGACCAAAAGAAAACAATGGTTGCCCTTGGGGAGATACAGATAATGACGGCGTTGCGGATAATGTGGATAAATGCCCAGATGCCGTGGGACCAAAAGAGAACAATGGATGCCCTTGGGGAGATAAAGACAATGACGGCGTTGCGGATAATATTGATCAATGTCCAGATCTTGCAGGTTCAAAAGAAGACAATGGTTGCCCACCAAAAGATACCGATAAAGATGGAATTATTGATAAATTGGATAATTGCCCGATGACTATGGGAGATGCTAACAATGGTGGATGTCCAATAGTAACCGATAATCAAAAAGCCATTATCAGTAAAGCCATTAGTAATTTAGAGTTTGAAAATAATAGTGGAAACATTGCTAAAGGTTCATTTATAGCATTAGACATGTTGGCCATATTGTTGTCAGAAAAAAGTGATTGGAAAATGCGTTTTGCTGGGCACACGGATAATGTTGGTAATGATGAATTTAACATGACCTTAAGTAAACAACGTTCGGAGGCTGTGAGAGATTATTTAGTAAAAAAAGGAATTGGTACTGAACGACTTTTTGCAGAACATTACGGAGAAACAAAACCAATTGCACCAAACACTACTCCGCAAGGCCGAGAAAAAAACAGAAGGGTGGAAATGACTTTTGTGTTTGATTAAATTGTAATAGTCACTTCGCCCTTCGTCAAGCTCAGGACGAAAGCGCGAGGAACGAGCATATCGAGAAGTGGTTGATTGATTAGTTCTCGATACAAAAATTCAAAGAGGCAGAATTTTTACTCGAACAGATAAGCATTTTTTTTGCGTCACTTCGAGTAGCGAGGAACGAGCGTATCGAGAAGTGAATTGTTGATGAGTTCTCGATACAAAAATTCAAAGAGGCAGAATTTTTACTCGAACTGACATAAATACAAATAGGTGGTATTTTTTACTCGAACTGACTAAAATTTAAAGCAGCACAATTTTTTAATAAATTATTTAAATTTCTTTTTAGAAAGTTTAGGTAATAAATCATAATTACCATTTATTAATGCTTCTTTTTTTGCTCTACTCCATTTTTTAATTTTTGTTTCCCAGTCAAAAGCCAAATTAAAATCTGTAAATAATTCATGATAAACTAATTCAACGGGTAGTCTTGAATGAGTATAAGATTCTTTGTTTATTCCATCTTGATGCTGCTTAAGTCTCTTTTCAAGATTATTTGTTACACCTGTATAATATGTTTTATCAGAGCATAATAAAATATAGAGGTAAATATATTTTTGCATTTACGAATTTATAAAATTTTTTTCAAATTCGTTTTTACAAAAGTTTGTAATGATTATTTTGATTTGCAGTTCTCGATACAAAAATTCAAAGAGGCAGAATTTTTACTCGAACTGACAAGTATATATTTTTAGTCACTTCGAGTGCGAGGTACGAGCGTATCGAGAAGTGAATTGTTGACGAGTTCTCGATGCTCTAGTCTTGAACTTGCAAAAGGGCGAACTGATAGTATTTACATTTAGTTACTTCGCCCTTCGTCAAGCTCAGGACGAGAGTGCGAGAAACGAGCATATCGAGAAGTGGTTAGTTAATGAGTTCTCGATACAGCGCAAAGAGGCGGCGCTTACTCGAACTGACAAAAAATTGAAAGAGCTTTATCTAAGTTACCTAAAAGATAATTTTTGTAATTTATTTGTACTAATAGTTGTACTATCTGTCAAAAATTTTGACAATTAGTTTTTTGTTTGTATATTTGTTTTATGATTATTAGGCAAATATATACCGAGCTCGAAAAGCATTTAAGTAAAAGGCAGGTTACTGTTATACTTGGTATGAGGCGTGTTGGTAAAAGCACCGCCGTTAAATACCTATTAAGTAAAGTAAAACACAACAACAAAATTTATTTAGATTGCGAAAAAATAGAGTTTCAAACTTTATTTAATACGCCTTCCTATGATTTAATTATAAGTGAGCTGGAGTTATTGGGGATTAACTTTAAATCACCTGCTGTTATTGCCTTGGATGAAATACAGCTTATTAAAACCTTGCCCAGCTTTATTAAATATGTGTATGATACTTATAAAGTAAAGTTTATTGTAACGGGCTCAAGTTCGTATTACCTCAAAAATCAATTTACCGAGAGTTTAGCAGGGCGAAAATCAATTTATGAAATGCATCCTTTGGCTTTTGATGAGTTTTTGCTTTTTAAAGGAGAAAATCCCTTAGTCATAAAAAAATACAAGCAAATTCCTTTTAACGCAGCATGGTACAATAAGCAGCGCGAGTTATATAAGGAGTTTCTTAAGTATGGAGGTTTCCCTGAGGTTGTACTTCAAAAAAAGGTAAGCGATAAAAAGGAATTACTGTGGGATATTATTAATTCCTACATCGATATGGATGTTAAGTTGCTATCGGATTATTCGCTTAATAAGGATTTGTTTAACTTGGTTAAACTGCTTTCTGCTCGTGTTGGTTCAAAGGTTGATTTTACTAAACTAAGTAATGTTGCTGGCATCGATAGGCGTAAAATCAGCGACTATATTTATCTTTTTGAAAACACGTATTTAATACATTTAGTAAAACCTTTCACTAAAAACATCGACAAAGAAGTAATTCAACAACCTAAGTTGTATTTTGCCGATAATGGTTTACTTTCTGTGTTAGGTGGCGAAAGTATTTCGAGTGGGCAATTATTCGAAAACGCTGTTTCCATCCAATTACGAAACGTGCACGAGCTAAACTATTACCAAAAAAAGAACGGACAAGAAATCGATTTTATTTTGGATAAGAAAATAGCCGTTGAAGTAAAAGAAACCCCAATCATCCAAGACTTAGCTGTACTTAAAGCTAGGGCAGAGGAATTGGGCTTAAAAAACCGAATGCTGATTGGAAATAATAAATCTCCAGGAGATTTTAATCAATTTTTATGGGGAGGTAACCTGTACTAATAGTTGTACTATTTGTCAAAAAAAATGACAGAAAGTTTTATTGATTTGTTCAAAACACCCGATAGCATGCTATCGGGTGTTTTTATTATTAAATAATATGAGCCATAATTTTTGTTATTTCCCTTTAAGCAAGTAATTTCGCAGCTTATATGCTACCATACCCCGCTGCATTTGTAATGCTGCGGAATAATCACACTAATAATTAATGCGCCTCGAGCCAGTTTACACCAAACGTTATTACCTCAGCAGGAGGATATTTTTCAAATTCGTACACCATTGGCGAAATGTGTGTGATTGAAACCGCCTTCATAAATGGCGATATGCTCACGCAAGGATTTCAGCAACCCGATTACAAGGTTGAATCAATTGGGATGGCGGAGGATATTCTGCAGGTACGTATTTTTATATTTTAGAGGCTAAAGGCGCTGATACTCAAGAAGTCTCAAAAAAAACAGGCCGACACAATAGACAAAGCCCGCAACCGGAGCGATTAGCGGGCTTTATATTCGATTAAAAACTGACAAAATTACTTTTGAGACAGCCTCATCTTTTTTTTTGGGGGGAAAAATAA